>SDGW01000852.1_pt1 | contig 12658 bp, 8 predicted proteins | sample 2873831 | NCBI WGS metagenome assembly SDGW01 (sample SAMN08132700, study PRJNA421101) | hypersaline lake metagenome | isolation source: celular fraction 0.22 microns magnesium sulfate-rich crust from ephemeral... | place: Spain: Penahueca Lagoon, Toledo | collected 2011-07
GGCCAGTCGAAGTAGCCGCCGAAGTACGCCGCGTTGAGGACAGCCCGCTGTCGGTCCGTGAGGCTGTCCTGGAGTTCGTCAGGGATGCCTCCGGACGAGTCCTCCCACCCCTGTATCTCCCGCTTCGAGTCGAGCGAGACGTCGCCGTAGGCCTCCAGACGTTCGGTAACCGCCCTGAGGTCGCTGTCCTGTGGCGCTTCCGCGACGATGTGTATCTCGCCGTCCTCGGCGACAACTTCCAGGGGCTTGAGCCCGGAGTTGAGAAGGACCAGCGGGATCGACTCGTCGTGTCGAATCTCCATGACGGTCTCGTCCTCGTCGGCCCGAACGGTCCGTATCTGTGCCGGTGAGAACTCGCTGTCGCGCGCAGCCGCCTCGAACGCCTCCGGGTCGACGTTTACGACCGACACGTAGTGGAGGAGCCCGTCGTCGGAGGTCTCCGCGGTCCCGAGCAGGCGACAGCGACAGTCAGTCCGTGCCGAGAGGTCGGCCGCCAGCGTTCCGGTCCCTGAGACACTGAAGGTCAGTTTCAGGTGGCGATCGGATTCGATGAGCCGACGGTTTTGGGTCGCGCTGATCGCGAACCCGACCATGTCACCGAGCACGTCGAGCGCCTTGATCTCCCGCTCGCTGAGCGCTCCCGGCTGATCGGCGTACACCGCGAGGACGCCGTGGGAGACGCCACCGTAGGTGAACGGGACGGTCGCGACCGATCGGACGCCGTGGTCGCGTGCAGCGTCGCGATACGGCTCGAACAGGGGGTCGGTCAGCACGTCGTCCACGACGGTAACCTCCCCCGTTTCGAGCGCCCTGGCCGCCGGCCCCGCGTCATCGTCGGACGGGTTTGCCGAGATGTCGACGTCCTCGACGTACTCGACGCCCTCGTCGGGCGCGGCTTCACATGCGAAGTGCTCGGTCCCCGGGTTGTGCCTGGCGGTGACGACGAACCGGTAGAGCCTGGACTTGGCCAGCCGTTCGCGGACCGTCCGTTCGATCTCCTCGCGGGTCGCTGCCGACGCCAGCGCACCGATGGTTTCCTGGACGAGTTTATTGATCCGATTCAGGCGTTCGAGTTCGTCGCGCTGTTGTTTCAGCCGGTCTTCGCGCGCCCGTTGCTCGGTGACGTCCCGGATGACGCCGACTGTCCCCCGGAAGTTCCCGTCGCTCGGCAGCGCCGCGAACCGCGTGTCGACCGGTACGCGCTCGCCGTCGGCGGTCCAGAGCACCCCGGGGAACTTGCCGACGGACACCTCGCCGTCGAGGAGGCGGTCGCGTTCGGTTCGTGCATGCTCGGCGGTCTGCTCGTCCCCGAGGTCGGTAACCGTCGTGCCGAGCAGTTCCGATCGATCGCGGCCGGTCAGTTCCACCATCGCGTCGTTGACCGTCGTGATCGTGTGGTGCTCGTCAGTGATGTAGACGCCGTCGCTCATCGTCTCGACCAGCGTCTCGTACTTTTCGAGGTCGCGTTTCCGATTCCGCAGTTGCTCTTCGCGGTCGGCTCGTTCGAAGGCTCCCTCCACGTCGGCCACGAACAATCGCCCGAGTTCGAGGTCGGTCTCGTCGAACGCGTTCGGTTCGGTCGCCGCGACGTTGATCATCCCGTACCCGTCGATCGGGAGCAACATGGCGCTCCGGATGGGATCGTACTCGACCGGCGTCTCGATGGCTGCCAGGTCGTCGTACACGACCGGCTCACCTCGCTCGTAGGCTTCGCCGACGAAGCCCTCGCCGACCTCGTACGCCGGCAGCCGATCGATCAGCCCCGCCTCGTCGGTGACCATCTCCAGCCTGTCGTCCCGGAGCAGCCGTACGGCCGTCGAGACGGAGTCGAAATGCCCCCCGATGACGCCGGCGGCCCGCATTGCGACCTCCGTCACCGTCTCCGCGTCCATCAGCTCGCGCATCCCCTCGTGGAGACTCTCGAACAGCGCCGCCCGCTCCTTCCGGTCGCGGAGGTCACGGACGAGGCCGATCGTCCGCCCGTCGTCCTCGGTCGGCAGCAACGAGTACCGGCCCTCGACCGGAATCGTCTCGCCGTCCTTCGCGACGACCGCAGCATCGATCGAGACGACGGTCGTCTCCCGTTCGTTGAGGGATTCACGTACTTCTCTGCTCATCTCGTCGAGATCCCCGGTCACGAGTGCCGACACGTGAGTGCCCTCGAGTTCAGAGCGCTCGTAGCCGAGCATCGACGCGAACGCGTCGTTACACCGGACGAGTTGCCGGTCGTCGTCGACGACGACCACGCCGTCGCCGACGGCATCGATGAGCTGTTCGTACCGTTCGAGGTCCCGTTCACGCCGCTTGTGCTCGGTGACGTCGGTAATAAACCCCTCCAGAGTCACTGGCTCGCCGTCTTCGGTTTCGACGCAGCGTCCCTGTTCCCGGAACCATCGTTCGGTGCCGTCTTTCCGGACGATGCGATAGGTGAGCGTGAACGGTCCCCGGTCGTCGATCGCCGCCTGAACGGCGTCCCACACCCGCTCGCGGTCGTCCGGATGCAACACGTCGGTAGCCCAGGAGACCGTACCGGTTTCGAGTTCCTCCGGGTCGTAGCCGGTCAACTCGGCACAGCCGTCGCTAACGAACGACATCGGCCACTCGGGTTCGTTCCGGGCGCGATACACCATCCCGGGAAGGTTCTGAACGAGCGTCGAGAACCGCCGCTCGCGTTCGCGGAGCCGCTCCTGAGTCTCGACGAGTTCCGAGATGTCCCGTGCCGTCCCGACCATTCCCCAGACGTCACCGTCGTCGTCGGTCAGCGGTGCGGCGGTGAACTCGTGATGGATTTCCTCGCCGTCTCTGGTCACGAGCGGAGCCCGCAGCGTGACTTCCTCGCCGTCTGCGACCGACGCGAGCAGTCGGCGGGCCTCCGCTTCGTACGAGTCGGGGATGATATCGAACTCGTGTAACTCACGGATTTCCGCGTCGGTGTATCCGGTCACCTCGCAGAAGCGCTCGTTCCAGTTCAGAAACTGTCCCCGCCTGTCGACGACGTAGAGGGCGTCCGAGATCGAATCGAGGATCGTCTCCGTCCCCATCACGTCGTCGCCGTCCGGCCACTCCTCTCGAGACTCCCCGTCGAGAAACCAACTTTCTGTCGTGTTATTCATGCGAACAGCTCACCACCATCTGGCCTGTTACTGCGTAAACGCGTCGCGCTTGACCGGAATAAGCGTACTGTTGCTGTCACTGACTGACACTACACCGTTCTGCCACCGAAATCAGCGTCAGCCAGGTGTTCAGCCCCGCCCGGAGGGCCACGAGGTCGTCAGCCAGCACGGTCACTTCCACGACGGCACCGTCGCGGGCGATGGTCGCGCGGGTCCGGTCGCCGGATATTTCGCCGACTTCCAGCCCGACGCTGCGCTCGACGATCCGTGCGCGCTGGGCGTCGTCGTACTCGAACTCCAGAACAGCGTCGTGAACCGCTGGGTCCGGCACCGCTCTAGTTCACGTCGACTTCTTTGACGTCGCGACTCCGCTCTTTCAGGAGCACGCGATGTCCGCAGTACGGGCAGCGGACGCCGCCGTAACTGTCCAGTTCGACGTCGCGCTTACATCGGGAACACTTGTAGCTCATAGCTGTGAAATAGCGAGGGTTCGCACTTAGTCTTCGTCCTCGGCGAGTGCGGCGCGGATGGACCGAGTGACGGTTTTCCCACCGGGCGTCTCCGGTCGGTAGGTCCCGCCAGCGAACTTGTAGCCGCAGTTGCCACACTCCCAGATGCCAGTGCCCTGGCGTTCGACGCCGTCTTCACCGCACTCGGGGCAGGCGTGGTCGTCTCGCATGTCCTTCTCGATCTCCGCGACGCGGCGTCGCGCGACGCGACCGTAGCGAGCGCCGAATCGACCCGCGCTCCCCGTGCGTGCATCTTTAGCCATAGTACCGTACCATCGGCACACCCAACACATAAGCGCTACGAACTGCGCCCTCGTTGTGACGCTGTCGCGGTCGCTCCCACGCAGATTCGCCGGGGAACTGTCGTCGCACCCGCGGCGCGACGAGATCAGGGTCGCAGGTAGGCGTACCCCTCGTTCTGGAGCCGGATCACCTCGACAGCGCCCTCCGGAACGATGTCCATGTCGTCCACCAGGTCGGATTCGTCGAGATTCATCGTGTCGAGCGTGTTCCGACACGCCTTGAACGAGACGCCGGCGTCGAGCAGTGACCGAACCTGGTGTTCGGTCTCACCACCCGTGGTGACCGCCTCGATTCCCTGTGACTGGGCGACGACCACGAGCTCACCGAGGTCCGCGTTCTCGGCGTCTAAGAGATTGTTCACGATGGCAAACGCTGTCTCCTGTTCGCCCCCGATGCCCGAGATGAGATGCACGACTGCGTCCATATCGGCTCGTCATGGTCCCTCGGGACTAATGCCGGCTGCCTGCACAGTACTGCAGGTGTCGACGACACGCCGTGAGAGACGGCCACCCACCGACTCGGCCTCGTGTGCGGGCGATTACTCCTTCAGTTCCGCCTCGACGAGCGCCTCGTTGATGTCGGCGCGCACCTGCTCGCCGAGTTCGCGGTCGCCCGCCGTCGTCACCACGCGGTTCTCCTGGACGCTGGACCCGTCGCGGATGAGCAGCCGGACGTTCCCGTTGGCGTCGGCGCGGGTCGCTTTCGCGCGAACGCCCGTTCGCGACCCCGACCCACCGGCGTCGATCGGCCCCGGGATGATCTTCTTGACGTGCGGATGGCTGGCGACCGTCTCCAGTGCTCGCTTGCCCGCTCGCTCGCCGATGAGGGTCGTGTGTGAGCCGCCCAGTTTCTCGGCCATGGACCCCTCGACGACCTCCAGCGACGGTCGACCGCGCCGCTCGATGACAGCGGTCACCGGGTCGTCGTCGGAGACGCGGTAGAACTCGTAGTGCAGTTGGGCCCTGACCGCCCGGAGCACCTCGCGATCGCCCGTCGCGTACACCTCCTCGGGGCGCTTGCGGCGGACCTCGTCGGCGATGAGGCCGGCGAAGTTGCGCAGTTCGACGACGTCCGACTCGCCGTCGGCCTCCTCGGGGGTTGTCGTCACCGTCCGCGCACCGACGATCTCGTCTTCGTACAGCGTCGTGACGGTCGCACGGTCGCGTGCGAGGTCCAACACGACGGTGTCGGCGTTGGCAGTGCGACAGACCAGGCAGTAATCACCCGGTCGTTCGAGCGCGGACGCACACTGCCGACACTCCATGGCTCCCCCTCGGAACGTCTGTCGGATAAGCGAGGCGGTTTTTAGCCGAGTGCCGCAGGATCGCTCTTCAGGTACTCCCGCAACAGCACCGTCGCGTAGCTTCCCTTTGGCAACTGGAACGCGAACGTGAGCGGGTCGCGCTCGGTCGCAAGAGTCGTCCGCACCAGCACGGCCCGCCGCGTCCCCGTGGAGTGGAACTCCCCCGGCAGGTCGAAGTCAGCCGGTTCGATCCCCACGTCGTCCAGCACCGCCCGCTCGATCTCGCCCGGCTCACCGTCGCCCAGCTCCGTGTCGGTCCCGACCAGCGGCGCAGTGACGAACGCCCGGCCGCGTTCGCAGTGGCGCGTGACGGTATCGACGCGGTCGGCGTCGACGCGCTGGGTGCGGTCAGTGTCGGGCAGCGGCAGCTCCTCCGGAGCGTCCCGATCTGCGAAACAGACCACGTCGCCCGCGACGGGCCGGTCGAAGGGCAGCCCGCGAGCCAGTCGCTCGGAGAGAATCTCGTTGAACACGTACGACTGGGCGGCGTTGACGAACAGCTGCTGGAGGTTCGTCGGCAGACGCTCCAGGGCCGCCCGGAAGTCCGCGGGCTCGTCGGCCCCGTCCTCGGCCAGGCGGTGACACATCGATCGCTCGTAGCGCAGCCAGCCGGGCAACCGGTCGAGCGTGCCTTCCCAGTCTTCGGTCTCGTCGGCGTACGCGCGAGCCTCGCGCGTCTCCTCGGGTTCGCGCTCCGACGGACTGCCCACGTAGGCAAGCACCGCGCCCTTCCAGTTCCCGCGGAGGATTTCGAGGCCGACCTCGTGGGTGACCGGGCGTTTGCTCCCGAACCGCTGCTGGCCGAAGTAGTTCGGGACTGCGACGGTCACCTCGTCGGCGTCGGGATCGCGCCCGCCGAACGCACGCAGGTCGGCGGTGATCGCGGTCGTGTTGTCGGGCCGGGCAGGATCGCGGACGACCACCTCGAAGGCGTTACCAGCGAGGTCCCCGAAGAGGATGGGGCGACCGGTTCGACCGAGGACGGTCACGTCCGCGTCCGAGAGGTCGACGTCGGCGACGGCGTCGGGGTCGGCGCTCTTGACGGAGAAAAGCTGGGTCGTGACGGCGTGTTTGTCCTTGGTGCCGGCCCAGGAGACGCGCTCGCGGCTGATTCCCAGTTTGTCCGAGAGGGCGCTGGCGAAGTCGTTGGTGTCCCAGCCGTGCAGCGTCGCGCGCAAGAGGACGTGGGGAAACGCACCCGGGTCGGCGTCGGCGGGTTCCGGGTCGAACGCTTCGAGTTCCTCGACGCGGAAATCAGCGGGCTCGGTCCGAAGCTGCCCACCGACCCCGTCGGTGTCGCTGACGTAGTACTCCATCCCCACGGCTTGCTCGATGGGGTGTGCCTCGCGCATCACGCCGTCCGGCCCCTCGTCGGTCATCGCTCCGGCGTTCGGGACGGGCACGTAAAAGGGTGGACATCGACAGGCAGCCCGCTGCCGACCAACCAGCGGAAGGCGCTGCCGCTATCGATAGTCAATCTTGAACATTGAGAACAACGAACGTCCTTTTGGATGTGCCGGTCCTCTGTTCACGTGTAGGGGTCACAAACCTGTTCGACGTATCGGCATTCCAACAGCAGTTCCCAACCGCCCAACGATGGATATCACAGATATCGTTTCAACTGACTACGTAGAATTTCAGGCCGACCAGCGCGTCTCCAAACTCGTCGGTGCGTTCGACGATCCGGACGTCAAAGGGATCGTCGTGGTCGACGACGGAGAGTTCGAGGGCATCGTCACGCGCCGCCAACTCGCCGCCTCCCACCACAATCCCGAAGAGAAGGTCCGGTCGCTGGTGTGGTCCGTCCCCCGACTGGCACCCGGAGAGGACATCCGCGAGGCCGCGCGCCTGATGATCGACAGCAACGCCAAGGTGCTCCCGGTGTTCGAGGGCGACAACCTGCGTGGTGTCGTCACGGCCGACGACATCATCAGGAAGGTCCGGCCCAACCTCTCGGAAGCGACTGTTGGCCAGGCGTCCAGCGACGACCTCGTCACGGTCGGCCCGGAGGCGACCTTCGGCGAGGCCATCCACGACATGCGCGAACAGCACATCACCCACCTCCCTGTCGTCGAGGACAGCGACGTGGTGGGCATCCTCAGCCTGTACGACGTCATCGGGCTCGCCACCAGAGCCACCACGAAGAGCCAAGGTGGCAACGCCAACGGCCCGGAACAAGGAGGAGGGACGACGCACGGCGGCTTCGGCGCCCGCGAGGGCGAGAGCCAGCGGATGCTCGACCTCCCGGTCCGTGACGTGATGGTCTCGCCCGTTCGCACCATCACCCCCGACGAGACGCTCCAGGCAGCCGTCGAGGAGATGTTCGACGTCAACGGCTCCGCGCTGGTCGTCACCGACGGGGACGACACGCCCACGGGCATCCTCACGAAGACGGACGTGCTGGAGTCGTTGACCTGGGGTGCCGAGGGCTCGCGCGCCGTCGAGATCTACGGCGCGGACTACCTCGACGACATGACCTTCGAAGACGTCAAGGACGTAATCGAGGGACTCGAAGGCCGCGACAGCGACCTCTCCGTCCTCGACGCGAAGGTCGCGCTCCACCAGCACGACGAAAAATTGCGGGGAACGCCCCTGCTGCAGGCCCGCATCCGGCTGTACACCGACGACGGCCTGTTCATGGCCACCGGCGAAGGCTACGGTGCGAAAGCCGCGATCAGCGAGGCCCGCGAGGCGCTCGATCGTCGCATCCGCGACAACAAGACCTACGGTCAGTCGAAAAAGCACCCGGACGAAGCCTTCTGGCAGAAACGCTTCGGCTGGATGCTCGAAGAGTGATCGGGGCGAGCGGGCGGTCGACACTCTTCTTCCGTTGTTTTGCGTGAGCAAGACCTAAGCTGACCGCCACGGCCAGTATGTGCGACATAGTCTTGCAAAGAAGAGAGGGGTTCGCACCGCCCTTCGACGCGTCGCTGTACGGAGTGTCAGAATCACCCGCACGCGGGGCGTAGACTACGAAATCGAGTAGGAGACAGCGGCTGCGCGACGCTCGATTACGCCGTCTCGCCGACGTTCACCGCGACCACGGGAACCGGCGACGACCGAATGACTTTCTCCGTGACACTGCCGAGAATATCCCGTTCGGTCCCGTCTCGGCCAGCGGTGGCCATGACCACGATGTCGACGTCGTTCGCGGCGACGTAGTCGAGGATCACTTCGTGCGGGATGCCATTGGCGATCGACGACTCGATACGGTCGATATCTGCACGCTGTGCTTCCTCGACGACGTCGTCGACCGCCCGACGGCCCGCGTCTTCGAGCCGACCGTAGATATCCGACTCAGTGAAATCCTCGATCGTGTCGGACACCTGGACTGATTCGATCACGTACTGCGTGTGCAACGTCGCGTCGTACCGTTCCGCGAGATCGAGCGCGTGTTCGAGAGCGATAGCCGAGCCATCGGACCCATCAGTGGGAGCAAACACAGCATCATACATATCAGCGTCAACCTCAGTCTCCCGGACGGCGGTCGGTAATTTATGTTTCACGTAACACTCGACCGACGATAGTCGGTGTACCACAGCCCCGCCGAACCGGAACGAACCGACTGGCGTCCGTCACATCCCGCAAATAGCAGGCACCGACGCTTAAACTGCCATTTTCTGACATATATGGCAATAAGATATATCTGCAACTAATTGCATGCTAGAGTTATTGCAAGTCTAGAAAACTGGTATGTTTTCTGTGACGAGAAACCGGTACTCCGCCATATATGTCATCTTTCAATTCATTCCAGGAATCAGCTCCTGTGACGCTGGCTGTTCTCCTGGTTTTGTTTTCGCTGGTAACGGTGGGGTTCGCACACCCCGTGCAGTCGGCGCCCACGTCGACGGTCCAGGGCGGTTCGGTCACCGCGAACGAGAGCACCGGGTCGGCCTCCGCGGGGCCGGGGCCACATCCGGCCGTCGATCCGCGGTTGCTGCACGACGATCCCGCGAGCGGCCAGGAGGTGACGACGAACGGCGTCGAGATGGTTCAGGCGATCGTCCTCGTCCGGGACGGTCGACAGGGGAAGGCTGCGACGGCAGTGACGAACGCCGGCGGTCGTATCACGGGGCAGGCCGGCACGATGATCGAAACGACACTGCCACAGACTGCGCTGTCGAGCGTCGCGTCGTCGCCGGCTGTGCGGTTCGTCCGCCCACCGGTCGCAGCGGAAGTGACGGCCACGACGAGCGAGGGGGTATCGAACGTGAACGCGACGGCGATGCACGACGCTGGGTACACCGGTGACGGCGTCACCGTCGCCGTCATCGACCTCCAGGGGTTCGACACGTCGAATCCATCGATCTCCGATCAGGTCGTACAGACGAAAGACTTCAGCGGTAAGGGGATCGACGGGTCGTCGGACGAGCACGGGACCAAGACCGCGGAGTTGGTCGCCGAAACGGCCCCCGACGCGAACCTCGTGCTCGTTCGGGTCAGTACCCTGACTGACCTTCACAACGCGATCGACTACCTCGACGGCTCGACGGGGACCGACGTCGTCTCGATGTCGGTCGGATGGGCGAACACCGCGGGGCCGCTCGACGGCACTGCCGGCATCAACCAGCGCATCGACACCTTCACCGCGAACGGGCGAGTCTGGGCCAACTCCGCCGGGAACTCCGCCGACGGCCACCACTGGAACGGGACCTGGCAGGACAGCGACGACAACGGGTATCTCGACGTGACCGATACCAGTGAGAAGATCACCGTTACGAACGAACGATCAGAGCTGTACCTCACGTGGAACGACTGGGACGCCGGCGGCTCCGACGAGGACTACGACGTGGAGGAACTCGACGAGAACGGGAACGTCGTCGAGACGTCGTCGTACACCCAGGACGGAAGTACGGCAGGGCCGTACGAGATCATCACTGTCGACGCCGGGCACTCGATCCGTATCAAAAACGTCAGCGGCCAGGCGCCGACGAAGTTCAACGTCTTTTCGTTCGACAACCCGAAACTCAGTCCGGCGACGAAAACACAGAGCCTCCTGATTCCGGCCGTCGGCAGGTCGGTGCTGACCGTCGGCGCGAACTATCACAAAGACAACAGTCTGGAGCGGTACTCATCCAGGGGACCGACCATCGACGGGCGACGGAAGCCAGACGTGACCGCACCGGACGGCGTCTCGGTTGAGAGTGGGTGGTTTTTCGGGACCTCCGCCGCGGCGCCCCACGCTGCAGGCGTCGCCGCACTCACCTTCGAAGCCGACGGCTCGCTCACCAACAGCGAACTGAAGACCCTCGCCCACACGGGTGCGACCTCGCTGCTCGGAACGGAACCTAACAACGACACCGGGTGGGGACTCATCAACGCGACGGGGATGATCGCACAGGTCGAGAGCGATCCCCCGTCCGTGACGAGCGCGACGGTCACGGACGCAACTGACGGTGACGGGACCGTCACGGACGGAGACACCGTCACGATCGCGGCGTCGGTCTCGGACAACGTGGCCGTCTCGACGGTCACGGCCGACGCGTCGGCGTTCGACGCCGGAACAGTTACGCTCAGCGACGACAACGACGACGGCACCTACGACGGCCAGGTAACAGTCGCTGCGAGCGCGCCGGCGGGCAGTCAGTCGGTGACCGTCACCGGCGAGGACGTCGCCGGCAACACGGACACGGCCACGAGCAACAGTATCACCGTCAACACCGACGACCCGTCGGTACAGACGCCGACAGTGACCGATGGGGACGACGACGGCGTCGTCGGTGACGGCGAGGAGATCACCGTCAGCGCCGAGGTGACAGACAGCGCGACGATCACTTCCGTGACGGCGGACCTCTCGACGTTCGGTGCAGGCACCGTGACGCTCACCGACGGGGACGGCGACAGCACATACGAGCAAACCGCGACCGTCGACGGATCGGCCGCCGCCACCGACGGCGACTACGCCGTCACGATCACGGCCACGGACGAAGGCGATAACGTCGGGAGCGGGACGACGGGCGCACTCACGCTCGATACGACCTCGCCGTCACTGACTTCGGCCTCGCTTTCGGGCGACGGGGACGGCGTGGTCGGCGACGGCGACAGCATCACGGTCAGTGCCGACGCGTCCGATGCAACGAGCAGCGTCACCGTGACCGCGGATCTCTCGCCCTTCGGGGCTGGCACGGTTACCCTGACCGACGGGGACGGCGACGGCAGCTACGACAAAACGGCCACTGTCGACGAGTCGGCCGCCGCCACCGACGGTGAACAGGACGTGACAGTGACAGCAACTGACCAAGGTGGCAATACGGCGAACAAAGTCACCGGATCCGTGACGCTCGACACGACAGCGCCGACGGTCTCGTCAGCGACGATCACAGATGGGGACGGCAACGGTATCGTCGGTGACGGCGAGAGCGTCACGGTCAGTGCCGACGCGTCCGACGCGACGAGCAGCGTCACTGTGACGGCCGATCTCTCCAACTTCGGAGCCGGAACGATCACGCTCACTGACGACGACGGGGACGGTACCTACGAGGGCACTGCCACTGCCAGTGCGTCCGATACGACCGACGGCGACTACGCCGTCACGATCACGGCCACGGACGAAGGCGAGAACGTCGGGAGCGAGACGACGGGCACGCTCACGCTCGATACGACCGCACCCTCGCTCTCGAGCGTCGCACTGACGAACCCCTCGGGGACGACGCTCCGGATGGCCTTCGACAGTTCGGAGCCGCTGTCTGAGATGTCGGTCGACGTCACGGGCGCAGCGAGTACGACGCTCTCGACGGGGGACTTCTCGTCGACCGCGACGGGCTACGAAGCGACGACCGACCTGGGTACCGAAGGGGATTACACCGCAACAGTCACGACGGCGACTGACGACGCGGGGAACACCATTACGTCGTCACCGTCCGACGACGCCACGGTCGATACCAGTGCCCCGACGCTCTCGAACGTCGCGCTCACGGACGCAGACGGCGACGGCGTCGTCGCCGCGTCCACCGATCTGACCGTCAGCGCCGACGTGAGCGACACCGACGCGATCACGACCGTGGAGGCTGACCTCTCGGCGTTCGGCGAGGGAACGGTGACCCTGGACGACGCGGACGGCGACGGCACCTACCAGACGACCGTCACCGTGTCGGCCAGCGGGACGACGGACGGCCCACACGACGCGGCCGTGACGGCCACCGACGACACGGATGCTTCACGCACCGTCACGACGGGGATAGTCACAGTGGATACGACCGCGCCGACCGTGTCGGCAGTCACGCTCGGTGACGCCGATGCCGACGGCCTCGTCGCTGGCGGGGACGACGTCACTGTCACTGCCGACGTATCTGACCAGACGACGAGCGCTACCGTGACGGCAGACCTCTCGGCGTTCGGGGCTGGCACAGTCTCGCTGACCGACGGCGACACCGACGGCACCTTCGAGACGACCGCGACAGTCAGCGCGTCCGACACGACCGACGGCGACC
>SDGW01000853.1_pt1 | contig 12651 bp, 28 predicted proteins | sample 2873831 | NCBI WGS metagenome assembly SDGW01 (sample SAMN08132700, study PRJNA421101) | hypersaline lake metagenome | isolation source: celular fraction 0.22 microns magnesium sulfate-rich crust from ephemeral... | place: Spain: Penahueca Lagoon, Toledo | collected 2011-07
GATAACGACCCGGTGCCGGGTGCGCCGAATCAGGGCGATTCGGGCGGCTCGGGTGGCGGGTCGTCTGGTGGAGGTAGCTCCGGCGGTGGCGGTTCGGGCGGGTCGGACGACCCGGCGCTTGATAATCCGGGAGGGACTGACCCGCCGGAGGGGACGCCGACGCCCGGTGACACGGGCGGAGGCCCCTTTATACCCGGAAATGGGTCGGGTAACACCGGTCAGGGACCGGGCGACCCGCCGCCTGCCGACGACAGGGGGTATCAGGACCCGCGTGATAACGACCCGGTGCCGGGTGCGCCGAATCAGGGCGGCTCGGGGCTGCCGGACCTGCCGGTATCGGGCGTTGTGGTGGCGGCTGGCGCGGGCTTGCTCGCGCTCGTGTCGGTGTTCGGGAGTGATGGGTCATGACTGGGGACGTGGCGACGCCGGGGTTCCCGTCCGAGGGGATGGTTCAGGGCGTCGTGAGCGACGCGTGGGCGGCCGTGATGGACTGGATAGGTGCGGCGTCGGGCGTGACGCTTGCGCTTGTCGTGTTAACGCTCGCGTGGTTCTTCGGAGGTGGTGAGTCGTGACGGACGAAATTACTCTGAACTGCCAACACTGCGGGGTGAATATGGGCGATTGGCCTGAGACCATCTATCAGATGCCGCAGTTCTGCCCGTTCTGTGGCGAGAGAGTCATGCCTATCGGTGGGGGTGAAGTTGATGGGTAACTGGATTCCGGGCGTCGGCGGCCTGAGTCCGGGCGAGATTGGCGAAACTGTCGGCGGCGCTATCGGCGGGTCCGGTGGCTCCGGTAGCACTCCCGAGGACGGGAATAACGGCATCGTTGAATCGGTGTTAGACGTTCCGGCCGATTTCGCCAACTCGATTACGGGGACTGGCGAAAATCTCGGTTGGTTCGGCGTGGTTGACCGGCGACTCGACCCGCGGTCGTGGGGCGAAGGCATGCCGGACTGGGCGGACCCGAGTGAGGCGACGACTGGAATCTCGGGGTTCTTCGCTGGTGCGGTCGGGTCGGTCGGTGAGGTCGTTGACGAGGCGTCGCAGGGCGCGGGTCGGTCGCTCTGGCGGAATCCGAAGCTTCTCGCGCTCGTCGTGCTGGCGGGGTTGCTGGCGCTCGCGCCGTATGCGGACTTGCTGGCGGGGGTGGCGCAGGAATGAGGAATCTCCGGAAGGGTCTGCTTGGCGTCGCGGGTGTGTCGCTGTTGCCGAGTCTGGCGTCGGCGTCCGGAGCGCAGGGAGGCGCGTGTGTGGGGGTTTGGACTGCGGTTGGTCTTGCAATGCTGCCTCCGGAGGCTATCACTGATTTCGCGCGTGATGGTCTTTTGGGCGGGTCTGGTGACGGGTCGGAAAAATAGGGATGGGGTTACAAGAGCTGGGGCGGAGGGGAGCCGACAGGCATCCCGTCGCCTCGCTCACGCGTGGCGTCGTCTCGGGTGTTGTTTTTTCGGTGTTTCTCGGCCATTAGTTCTCGATATTCTCGCTGTTTCCGTTCGCGTTCGGTTTCTTCGCGTCCGGCGACTGCTTTTGCTTCCGCTAATCTTGGTTCGTCCTCGGAATCCTGATGGGTCATATATTTACCTCGACGAGCGTATCGGTCTCGATCCATTCGTCGGTGCTGCCCAGTTTCTCGTCGGCGGGTTTGGCGACGTAATAGCCGTCCATGTGGACTAAGCCGAGTTTCTGGCCGACGTAAGTCCGGCTCATGATTCTCCCTCGGCGGCGTCGACTTGGGTACGGACGGTCTCGCGGAGTCCGTGCTGGGCTTGCGGGTGGTTGGAGTTGTCGGCGTGGTCGGTCTTGGCGTTGCGAGCGTCGGTGAGGTCGTCGTGGGTCTCGAACCATCCGCAGGTTTCGCATCCGGCTGCCCATGCGTCCGACCGGTCGACGGTGATTGACGGGGTGTCGTCTCGTATTGCTATCCATTGGTCTTGATAGGGGTCTCCTGTGCGCCGAATGTAGCCGCGGTTTCGGAGTGGCGTGAGGACTCGCAACGACACTAAGTCCGCGGAGATGTTGGTCTTGCTGGCGATGAGTGATTTAGCCTCGCGGACGGGGATTGCTTTCCCGTCTCCGCAGACTGCGAGCAGGGTCTTGTAGCCTTTTCTAAGGGCGTCGTCGTCTTGGGGTGGCTGTCGTCCTTCGCTCTCTGGTCGGTTGATGGCTTGACGCATGTGGGCGCGGATTGCTTCGCTCCGGTTGCCAACTGCTTCGTCGTAGTCGTCTGCGAGGTCGGTGGGTACTCGGACGGTGATGCGTTTCGTGTTCGTTTCGTCGGATTGCATTCGTGGCATGGTTGGGTGCGTATGACGCGAGTGTGGTTCGTATGACGGTTCAAGTCCGGCCGCCGTCTGGGGATTTCCCCCCGAATGAGGCAGTCCGTAGGACACCCCCGTAGGGGTGGCCGAAGGACTCACGCGCGCTCGTGCGTGCGGGCGTGGGGGTCGGTGAACTCCTCAAGGTGTCGTTGGTGGATGTCGAGGAGGTGGGTGACGGTGCGTCGTCGGTCGAGGGTTTCGAGTGCGGCGAGTTCGGCGTCGGTGTAGGTGGCGGTCACTGTCGGTCACCTCGGTGGTCTTCCCAGTCAAGGGCCTCTGATTCGGGGTCGGAGTTGATTTCGGCGGGCATGACGCCCCGGTAGTCTCCCCAGTGGCCGTCGAGTCGGCCGAGCGCGGCCTCGGCTTTCTCTTGGGTGGAGTAGATGCCGACGAGATGGTCGCTGCCGTGGGAGTACCCGAAGTAAGCTATCCAGACTGTTGTCATGCTGTCCCTCCTCGTTCCCGGTCGGTGACGGGGTTTGGTAGGTAGGTGTACCCGTCGTCGCACTCGGGGCAGTGAATCGGGAGAACGAAGTTGCCCTGTGAGTCGAGGGGGTAGTCACTGAGGGTTGCGGTCCATCCACATCGGCGGCTACACCGAACCTCGGTGCCGGGGTGCTTGTCAGACGAATAGACTTTATCCGTCATCGCTCCGAATCACCTCGTTCGCGGTCGGTGACGGAGAGCCACCACGGCGGGGAGAGGTGGGTCGTCTTGGTGTCGAGGTCGGTGACGGCGAGGTTGCTTCTGACCCATCGCCACCAGAGGTAGGCGACGTGAGCGCAGAAGCCGCGGTATTCGAAGCCGTTGCACGGGCATTCGGCGCGGAGGCTTCCGTCGAGGAGGGCGAACAGCACGCGGTGGTGTGCGAGGTCGTCGCGGCCGTCGGTGTACCCTATGAGTACGTCGAATTCGGCCGGGTTGGCGGGGCCGCACTCGGCGGGTGCGGCTTGCGCTCGCTTCCAACTCGTGCTGTGCGTCCAGTCCTCGGGGAAGGTGAGGCGTGGGGGTTCGCCGATGCGGTTGAGGGCGTCGGCGCGGGCTTGCTCGATGCTCATGATGTTGCCTCGTTGGCGTCGTGGGGGCCGTTTTCGCAGACTCGTCTCGGGATGCCGCCGCGGCTGGTTGTCGTCTGCATCCGTCCGCCGCAGGTTGGGCAGTGTCTCATGGTCCTCGAATAGTTGTTGGCTGTTGCTTGTTGGTTGCAGGCGCTTCAGTGTTCGGGTGGACGTGTCCGTTGGGGCAGACGAAGTTACTCCGGAGGTCGCTCCATTGGACGAGCGCGCCGCAGCGCTCGCAGTTCATTGCGGTCCCTCCGACTGGATTCGGGGAGCTATCATAAAGTGGCCGTCGTAGGCGACGGTCTCCTCGTCGTTGTCGGCGTACCGCGCGAACTCGAAGCGGACGGGGAACTCGTCACCCCAGTAGAGGGTCAGGTCGTCTACTTTGCCCTTTTTCAGCCCCGTAACGATGTCTGTTAGGTAGTCTCGGCTGAGAAGACTTTTCGCGTCTTCGACGGGTTCGCCTGCGGTTTCACGGACTTCGCCGAAGTTGGCGACTGACTGACCGTAGCGTTCCTCGTCGTCACTTCCGCTAATCGAGCGCATGACGAGCTGGCCGTCGTGTTCCATGACGGCGATAGCATCGTACTGGTCCATGTGGTCGATAGCGTCGTAGAGTGCGCGAACGTCGATTGAGGCTTTCCACGGCCGCGAGAGGTCCGGGATTTGGGGGTCGTCACGGATTGAATCGGGGTCGATGTTCTGCACTTCGTCGGTCTGGGTGAGTGTCGTCGAGTCGTAGTCTCGCGTGACGGTGGCGAGCGTGCGGTCGTCTGAGATGGAGAGTGTCACGTCGTCGTTCGTGCGCGTACTCATTCGCGCCCAACTCAGTTCGCTAGCGAGGCCGGAGAGGTTGACGCCGACAGTTTTCTCTTCTGGAACGTCGTAGGTCTCGAACGCTTCAGGGTAGACGTTGAGGGCGCACATGGCGACGTATGCGGCGTCTACGTACTGGGTGTGGAGTTCGTCGGTGTTGAGGTGGAACCGGGATTTTTCGCCAACTGCGGTGGCGAGGCTCATGATTGGTCGGATGGTCCGGCCGCTGGTTTTGATGGTGGCGGGGGTTCTGTCGGTCTCGCCGAGGAGCGATTTCTGTTGGGTCATGATGCTGTTCTGTGGGGTCGTGTCGGTGGTATCGTCTGTCATGGGTCGTTTGAGTTTGTTTGTTGCAACTCGACACTGAACAGCCAACAGCTAACAACTTTTAAAGCCCCTCGAAAAAAGGGGTTACAGGCGTCGATGAACAACCTTAGATGCGAGTCTGGTCCCACATCTGCCACCCCTGAATCGCAAGAGGGCGACGACCCGGCCGTGTTTCTAACAGGATTCGGTGGGTCGGGGCTTGTCACGTTGTTAGTTGTTGTCTGCATGGAATCGAGTGAGGTTATTCGGCGGGTTGACGGTCGCTCTCGTCTACGAGGACACGCAACAAGTCGTCGTAGCTCTCTCCGCCGCGCTTGAGGCTACGGACGAGATTTCGGGTATCCTCGGAACAGGGGATGCGTGCGTTACTCATGGGTTTCGTCGTACTGGTTGGCGACTTCGCGCGTGTTCTCTAGTTGTAGGCCTGCCTTGATGGCGGTAATGAGGTATTGCGCGATTGTTTCATCTTGTTTTGTCTGTTCTGCAAGGCGTTTCGTCACGGGTTCGGGTAGGTCGGGCAGTTTCATGCTATCACTCGATTCCCGGTTTCCAATTGACTTGTAATTGGTGCCTACTCATTGGCTTCCGGGCATTAACGGCTTGTTACTAACAGGTAATAGGTGTTACGGTGTTTGCAACAGTTAACAACATTTATCAGGTATGGGGTTCTTTGAACGGGTAGGTCATGACGAAACGCACAACTGGCATTTCGATGGAGGAGGACAAATTTGACCGCATTGACGAAGATTTGAGTTTCGGCGATTACCGTAGCCACTGGATAGTTGACGCCGTTGACCTACGAATTGCGGTTGATGACATTCTCGACCAGTTCGATTACGAGTTTGAAAGTAGCGAGAAGAAAAATCGATTTGTTGCGAATGCGGTGCTTGAGAAAGCGCAGGCGGAACACGCAAAGGCCTGACGTCTGTTTTTGCCGATTGCACGCAACAGTTAACAGGATGGAGGGATTAGGGGAGAGTGCGGGGTAAGAGTTGGTCGCTCACTGCCCTTGTAACTCCTCGCCCGGTTGCTCGGTCTCGTGGTGGCCGCGGGCTTTCCTCTCGCGGCCTACTCTTGCCCGAAAGAAAGCCTCAGCTACTCCATCTCGCTGTGGTTGATCGAATCTCGTTACGGTGCTCCGGCGCGTCTGGCTCGTAGACCGTCACCGGAAACGAAACCATAGCCTCCTCGACTTCGGCCTTCTCCGATTGCTCCGGAAGAAACTCTGCCACGAGATACCGGTCTTCCGTCATGCCCGGTTGGTGCATCGGGATTCGCGGTGCGTCACGTCCGTATTCGGGCGCGAGTTGGCGCGTCCGATACGAGTTGTCAACAGCTAACTGGTCCTTTAACAGCGGGTCGTAGACGGTGATGCGTAGCTCTCCGTGGATCGTTTGACCGTCTTCATCTGTTATCTCGGCATGAATCGTCTTCGCCTGTTCGCGCCGTGCGTGCTTTCGAAGGCGGTCCCAAAGTGTTTCTGTACTGTCTCGTGCCCAGTCCCGGAGCGTTCCGTATGGGTCGTTCTGAAGCTTGTCTAACCGGCGGGTGTTCCGGTCTTGTTGTGTCTCGTGGTTGTGGCGTCGCATCCCTGCGCCGGGTAAGACGAGTTCGTATCGTCGAGGAATCTGCCATTGCTTGATGATGGTCCATGCGTCGGCCGGGCAATGGGTCATAGCCAACTCACCTCGTCTCTCGCCCGCGCTTGAGCCTCCGGACTGTAGGCTCCTCGGTAGTGCCGCTGAAACGTCTCGTGACGCTCCCAACCGCCCCACATCATAACGTACGTGTCGTTGTCGATTTCTTCGGCGAGTCGAGTCGCCCAAGTCCGTCGGAGGTCGTGCATCGTGACGTGCGACCAATCCGGGTCTCCCGTCTCGACGCGAAGCTCCTCGCGCTTGCTCTCTATCCAGCGTTGGAGCGTCCGGGTGCTGGCGTCGATGAGTGGCTCGGGGTCCGGCTCGCTGCGGTAGTCGGCGACGGTCTCGATCCGGCCTTTTAGTCCGTCGGGGATGGGTGTCTCGCGGTATTTATCGCCCTTGCCTGAGGGTACGGTTAGCATCGGTCCGACCGGGCCGCCAGAAACGTCCTGCGGCGTCACGTCAACTATCTCTTGCGACCGAAGGCCACACTTCGCGCCGAGGGCGAACGCGATTCTGTGGTCTGTCTCGTCCGTCTCGGAGAGGAGGAGGTCGGTTTCATCTTCGCTAAGCCATGCGCGAAAGCCGTCTTTCTTCTCGTGCGGTTCTAAGTGCATGTCGGTGTTAGAAATAATACGACGAAAACACTAGAATTTTCCCCTTGATTGGGTCATCGAGGGCTCAAAATCGGGGTGGTTCTGTCGTACTCTGGTGTGGAATGCGACATGCCGTTTTAGAAAAAGAGGCGATAAATGTCTCGCGCGAATCGTTCACGTCACGTCACGTTACTATCCCAGCAATAAACCGGGTTCGACAGACTTGAACCGGTTTGGTTCGTCACTTCGCTACTCGGTCCCTCGAAGCGAGCGCCACGGCCTTGTGTTAGGTCCGATAACACTCCGACGGGGGACACGTTGACCGTGCCTCCTGCAGGGATTGGGCGTCCCTTGATAACTGCAGAATCTCCGTCGATACCGATGATGTGGTCTACCGATGCGTTCGCCCGGAGCGTGATTGGTCCTATCTCACCCGCGTTTGGGCCGACTCGGACGAGCGACGACGCGTTTGTTCCAGCGTTCGGTTCGTAGTTGATGCCGCCGATTCTAACAGTGTTCCAAACTCCGTTTTTGAGGTCGATGATGGCACTGTTTGATGATGTGCCGTACTCGCCGCCCATATTTAAAAATTGAAAGTCTGTGTTGCCCTGACCGCCGGTAATAGCGGGTCCGGACATGTACTGCGAGCCTGTCATCTCGACCACTCCAAATGTTACCCCCGGTCCGCAGGTGTCGAGGTTGATTCCGGTTGACCCAGCGTTTAGGAGCTTGAGGTATGTGCTGGTGATTTCGTAAGGTTTGTTGCCGTTGGTGTCTATCCACGACGTGCCCCATCCGGCGATTCGCACTCTGTCGAGTGTTAGCCCACGATGGTTGCCGGTGAACTTAATTGCGGACCCACTGGTTGTTTGGACTCCCGGACCCTGAAGTGAGAGGTTGAACAGTCCGCCACTGTCGGAGTGGAAACCGGTCGTGCCGTACTCAAATCCGTTATCGTCGGTTGTGGAGCCGTCAGACGTGAATTTAATTTCTGAGACGGTGGGTCCGTAGCCTCGAATGTCGATTTGCTCCGCGCCCGTGAGTGCCGTGCTCTCGTCGATAACACGTTTCGGTGGCAGGATGATAGTACCTCCGCCGTCGGCTGTTTCGGCGTGGATAGTGTCGATAGCGTCTTGGACGGGTGTCGCGGTTGCGACCGGGTCGATGTTAGTCACGACTCCAGAGCCAGCTATTGCCCGTATCATCTTGGGATACGTGCCGGATAGTGCGCCGGTGTCTATCGCTTCGAACGTGCTTGTTGACGGGATTTTTTCGTCGTCGGTGAGAACGCTGACAACTTGGTCCCAGTCGTCGATGTCGAAAACGCCGCTCCAGTCGAATGGCATACCGAGGAGAAGGGTCGGGCGCGTGATAAGCGGGGGCGCGGGGTCGGCTTAAGCGTCGTCGTAGGCTTCTGGGGGGTAGTCTTCGTTATGCCAGCAGAGGGGGCACATGCCGCCGTCTACGTACCATGCTCGGAGTTCGCCACAGTGTCGGCACTCACTGGTGAGTCGGTCAAGGAGCCACTGCATCATGGGCCGACGTACCTCGTGTTGCCGCACTCTGGGCATTCCATGTGATATGGCGTCTCGGACGGACGCATTTGGCGGCCGCAACAGCGTGGTCCGAGCGCGGCTGACGCGAGCGCGAACAGGACTCCGCCAACCGTAACGGAGGCTATTAGGAGTGCTATCGGCGTCATGCGTCTATCACGGCGTCCCACGGTAGTTTCTGCTGTTCGCCCATCTCCTCATGACCCGATTCGTCCCAGCCGCCGTATTCGTCTTCGATGATTTCGAGGACTTCGGCGGGCGTGAGGCGGGTGAGGTAGATAACGCCGTCGGGTTCGTGGAACATCACGAACGCAACGAATGCGTCGCGGTCGTGGCGCTCGTCGTACTCGACCAGCTCCTCTATCTGGCCGCGGAACAGTCGGAAGCGGCCTTGCTCGGTCTCGCTGGCGTTCTGGCCCGCGCCGACGCGCGTCTGAGTAGACTTGACTTCGGTTCGGTCCTTGTCGGGGGCTACGGCGTCCCAGTACCGGCCTTGACTCCCGCTTCCGGTTGAAAGGCCGTATTCTTCGGCGACGAGTTCCTCGGCGAGGTCGCCAATCGGCGGGTTTTCGACCCAACGCTCTGAGTCTGAGCCGCGGCCTTGCAGACGGCTCTGCTGGCTTCGTGAGAGGTCGCGGGGGTTGATGGTCCGCTGGGTCATGGGTCCCTCCTCTCGGCGTCTGGCATCGCCATGGTGGCCAGCAACAGCAAGACGGCGGTCTTGAACCCGAGGAGTTCCGGCAAGACGAATACGATGAGTCCGAGCGTGGCCGCGAAGATGACGCCCGACGTGGCTATCCATGCAACGACTATCGCTGGCCAATATGGGGGGCGGCTGTCGAAGGTGAGGGTTCCGAATGCACTGGTGAGGTAGTACTCTCTCATGCGTATCGCTCCTTGGCCTTCACGCCCTTTTCCACGATGCTCCCGTCGGCGTGATAGACGACTCCGGCGTAATCCTCCTGTGCGTTTATCTCGGACACGTTCGCGCCGTAGTCGCCGAGATAGTCCGACTGCTCCGCGGAGAGGGCGAAACACACCATGTAGTCTCGCTGGCGAATCGTCACTTTGTCCACCTTCACGGGGTCCTGCGTGATGCCCACGAACTTGATGTTTCGCTTCATTCCTTCGGCCGTGAACTTCCGAACCGCGTCGCGCGACGGTACGTCGTCTTTGCCGGTCTGCCATGCGACGTGTTGGAACTCGTCGGCGTAGACCGTGACGGGGAGTTGTCGGTCGGTCCGGTCGGCGACCGTCCATAGCCACTGCCGGAGCTTCACGATGCCCTGCTGGTAGTCTGCTGGCAGGTACTCGATGCGCGCCTCGTCTCGTGAGAATGCGTTTTTGACGCCTTGCAGGGACCGGTAACTCCCGTCTGCGTGTTCTTTCACTCCCTCAACTCGGTCGTCTCCTCGCTGGTTCACCCAGATGTTGACGCGCTCGGATTCGGCGAACATCTCTTTCGCGGTCGTGGTTTTGCCGGTCTGGGTGCGACCGAACAGGAAAACGTGTCCGGCGTCGTTCGCCCAGTGGACTGTCCCGCCGTCGGGGAGGACTGTCTGGCCGTGTTCGTAGTACGTCATGCAACCTCTACCTCCTCGGACTCCTCGGCGTCTGAGTCGTCTCCTCGTCCGGAGAACAGTCCAATCGATCCGCGGATGATGTTCTCCAGCGCGGTCGTGCCTTCCTTTACGCTCGCTCCCGCGGAGTGCATCATCTTTTTGCCCGCGATGATGTAGTGGGCTATCGAATCGTCGAGGCTGTAGTTGCTCGGGTCGTCGGCGGGTTCGGTCTCCATGAGGAGGTCCGTGAGGCTGATGCTGTCGGACTCCTCGCTGTCTCCGGCTCCGAGGCCGTCTGATTCGGTGACTTCGCTGTCTTCTATCGCGTCGCTTGGGCTTACGTCTGTCATGAGTTACAGTATCTCCGGTTCGTCGTTGTTGTTTTGCTGGCTGTTCCCCACGGCTTTCGATGCGAGGGCCGCGGCCGCGCCGAGGATTCCGAGAAGGACCACGAGGCCGCCCGCGCTTGACTCGTCGGCTTCGGGGTCGGCTTGGGGGTCGTCGGCTTGGGTTTCGTCTCCGTCGGTGCTTGAGGTCTTGAAGGGGTTGTCTCCTGAGAGGCCTAAGCCTGCGCTCACAGACGTTTCCTCACCTGTTGCACTACCGTCCGCTGGCGGCTCTCTATCTTCCCGAGGTCCATCGTGTTCCGTACTATCCAGACCGTCAATATCAGGTTCCACGCTATCGGTATCGTCTGTTCCATCGATGTGAATCTCAAGCATTTGCTTCGCCTTCTCGTAGCCAATTCCGGAATGCTCCTCGTCGGCGGACCCTTGCATGTGGGCGAGGACTGAGGCTTTAGGGTCGTCGGCGTCGTCGTCTGCTGTGTAGCCGCACAGGGGACACTCGTGGGTCATAGCAACTCCAACATGGGGGTGTCTCGTTCGCACAGCGGGCACGCGTCGTCTTCGCTGAGATACTCGATTTGATGCTCGGAGCAATAGCTCATAGCATCCCTCCGAGGGCCGCGAGGGCATCGACTATGACGGTGCCGACCGGCCGGAGCATCCAAAGGACGACCACGACGAGGAAGCCTTTGAAGCCTGAGACGGCGGTCGTGATGTACTGGGGGTTGCTTTGGGATAGTCGGACGATTGACCAAAGGAACGCGACGGTGGCGATTGTTATCGCCGTGACAGTTGTTAGTAACATCCTGCACCTTAAGGTAAGCCCGCTAAGCTGGCTTTAATGTTTCCCTCCTTACGGTTGACTTGCAATGGCAACTAATGTGCCCATTCCCTTCATCGGGATGGACGTGGACCTTTCGGACCCGAAAGACATCGCCATGACCGCGGCGCTTGGCGTCGTTGGGTTCATGATGTTCTTCGGGTTCCAAGACTTGGGGTCGAATCTGTGGAATAGTGCGAGTCAGGCGCTCGGCGTCGGCCAGAACGGCGACGCTCCGGAGGTGCTGTGAATGGCGCGGAATCTCCGCCCCATGCCGTATTACGGCAGTACCGCCAGCAAGAAGCCGATTACGATTGGTTCGTTCCAGTCGGCGACGCTCGTCGCGGGCAACGAGATTACGGTCTACGCCGACGAAGTTCCGGCGGACAAGCTCTACACGTGGGGATACGGCAGTACCTCGCGTGACGCGGCGGAAACGTCGTTCATCTACGCCGACTTTCGCGCCGGAGGTGGTGGGTCTGGGTCGGCCGACGACGAGCTGACTGGCGAGGTCGTGCTGGCCGTGACTGACTCGACTCAGGACGACGTGCTGGCTCGGCGCTCCATCGGGTCCATCGAGGACCTGCGCGAGTCGCAGGGCGAGAGCCTGTCTGAAAAGCTGATGCTCCCGGAGCATCGGCCTCCGGCTGGGCAGGACCGACATCTCGAAATCCGCATTAAGGCGGACGGGAACAGCGACGGTAAAGAGTTCGACCCGACCGCGGCCAGCGCCGAGTGTCAGTTCTACTTCGGTTCGGTTTCGCGGTAGGAGGTCTCAAATTCATGCTTATTTCGACAACTCACGCGCTCGCAGACGCATCGCTCCTCCGAGGTGGTAGGCCGTGACGGTCACGACTACCGCGGACGACTGGACTGAGCTAATCAGTCGCCGGGACTCTCGGACGCACACGGTAGAGGTCCAACAGCGCGACCACTTCGTTGCGTTTAGCTCCTCGAAGCCGCAGGAACCCGAGAAAGGCGTCACTATCGAGAGTGGCGGGTCTCAAATCATCACGCCCGGAGACGGGCAGGCGACGTGGATTAAGCCCGTCGGGGATGTTGGTGGCAAACTCCGTGTCTCGTCGGGCGGACGGGTCATGAATCAGCCTCGTCGGAACGTAGAGCGTCCTGACGACGCGTCGGTTCGCGCCGGAAATGCAAACTCGTTTAATCAGACGGGGAGTGGTCTGGGCGCGGGGTCTCAGTCTACGACGTACACCGTGGCCGAGAACACGACGCCGGGAGTTTACCGTCTTCAGACGGCGACGCTCGCGGAAACGTCGGGGGCGTGGGACCCGAACGTGCGTCTGGTAATCGAGATTCAGGACTCGGCCGGGAACGTGACGGATACGTACGAGGCGGGTCTTGCTCAATTGCCGTGGAATTTCCCGACTCCGGTCTTGATTCCGGAAACGTTCACGGCTAAGGCGTACGTGGTGAACGGGTCAGAGAGTCCTATCAGCTACCGTATCACGGTGGCGTACACTGAGGAGGTGACGGACTGATGGCGCTCCCAACTCCGGGCGGACCGCGGCTTGGCGGCGGTGGTGTCGGCCCGCTACTCCCCGGCTCGGGCGGCTCGGGTGGCGGCTCGGGTGGCGGGTCGTCT
>SDGW01000854.1_pt1 | contig 12644 bp, 14 predicted proteins | sample 2873831 | NCBI WGS metagenome assembly SDGW01 (sample SAMN08132700, study PRJNA421101) | hypersaline lake metagenome | isolation source: celular fraction 0.22 microns magnesium sulfate-rich crust from ephemeral... | place: Spain: Penahueca Lagoon, Toledo | collected 2011-07
GGCTGGGGACGACTGCCGGCGCGATCGTCGGGCTGGGCCTGTGGCTGGGGCTGATGTTCGCCTCCGCGTTCTATCTGGTCGGCCTCGGCCACTACGCGAGCGCCGTGCTCGCGGAACTCGGCGTCGCCCTGCCGTTCAGCCCCGTCGTCGGGGTCGGGCTGCTGTTCGGGGTGGCCCTGACGGCGCTGAGCATCGGCGGTACGGAGAACACGGCGAGGATCCAGAACGCGGTCGTGGCGGTCCTCCTACTGGTGCTCACCGTCTTTCTCTCGTACGGGATCCTCGACGCGGTGGGCGTCTTCGGTGGCGGCAGCGTCCCGGAGCTGTTCTTCTCCAGGGGGTACTTCCCCGTGTTGACGACGGCCGCGCTCGTGTTCACCTCGTACCTCGGATTCGCACAGGTCGCGACCGTCGCGGGGGAGATCAAACAGCCGGGACGGAACCTCCCGCTGGCGATGGTCGGGTCGGTCCTCGTCGTCACGGCCTTCTACGTCGTGACCATCTTCGTCGCGACCAGCGCGTTCGGCGCGGACCGGCTGGGAGAGTTCGGGGAGACGGCCATGGTCGAGGTCGCTCGCGATCTCCTCGGGGTGCCCGGCGCCGTCGCGATCCTAGGTGCAGGGCTACTGGCGACGTTCTCGAGCGCGAACGCCTCGATCCTCAGCGCCTCGCGGATGGTGTACGCGCTGAGCCGCGACGCCTTGCTCCCGCGCAGAGCCAGCGAGATCAACCTCCGGTACGGCACGCCACACGTCGCGTTGCTCGCTGCCGGCGGTCCGATTCTGGTCCTCGTTGCGACCGGACAGGTCGAACTGCTCGCGGAGGTCGCCTCGTTTCTCCACCTCGTCATGTACGGGCTGCTGTGCGTCGTCCTGATCGCGTTGCGACGACGGAATCCCGAGTGGTACTCCCCCAGTTACCGCGTGCCGGGCTATCCAGCGGTCCCGTCCGTCGGGGCGCTCGCCAGCTTCGGACTCATCGCCTTCATGCAGCCCGAATCGATCGGTATCGGCGTCGTGGTCATGATCGCGTCGTACGTCTGGTATCGGTATTACGCCGGGGACGTCACGCTCAAGGGGGACGTCTGACCGTGACGGACCGACCGTCGATACTCGTCCCGGTTCGCGTGCTCGAGGGCGAATCGGTCCCCGAAGGCGTTCCCGAACTCCTCGCGACTGCCCACGTCGTACTGCTCGGCTACCACGTCGTTCCGGACCAGACCGCGACGGGACAGGCGCAGATGCAGTTCGAGGACCGTGCCACGGACCGCCTCGACGAGTACGAGACGATATTCGAGGACGCGGGGGCGACCGTCGAGCGCCGACTCGTGTTCACCCACGACGGCCAGAAGACGATCGATCGCACGATCACCGAACACGACTGTCTGGCCGTGCTCGTCCCGAACGCCACCGGACCGGTCGAAGACGTCCTCGTCCCCGTTCGCGGCGCCGTCGGGATCGACCGCCTCGCGCGCGTCGTCGCCGGCGTGTTCGGGGAAAGGGGCGCTTTGGTGACGCTGTACCACGTCGCCGACGCGGACGAGACGGACGAAGACGCCGGTATGGTCCTCGATGGGATGGCGGATCGGCTGGCGGACTTGGGCGTGGACCCGTCGACCATCGAGACGCGCGTCGAGCGCGATCGGGACCCCTTCGATGCCATCGTCGACGCGGCCGACGCGTTCGACGCCGTCGTCATGGGCGAGTCCGATCCCTCCCTGGCGACGTTCGTGTTCGGGATGCCGGCCGACCAGGTCGCCGACCGGTTTCTCGGTCCCGTCCTCGTCGTGCAGCGCGAGCCCGCCCGTGACGCGGAGGAATGACGCCTCCCGCGTTCCGAAGGAGTGACGACGGCCCCCTCTCCCACGCCCATTCTGTCACCTGGCTTCGAACCCGACGACGCGCCAGAGCTCACGTCCGAACCGACCGACGACGTCCCGAGGACGGCGTCGAACGTCTCGTCGTCGACGGGGGCGTCTCCTGCCCGCTCGCGCGCGCGTGATTGGGAAGTTCGCAAGCGAACTCGCGAGCGACTGCTGTGCCGCTCATCCGAGCGGGTCAGTCACCGCAGGTGCGGACTGCAGCCACAGAAAGTACTTGTGAGAACACTCGAGATATACGAGCATGCATGACCCCGACAGTGCGAGGGCAGACGCCCCGCCAGGGTCTCGACAGCCGTCGCATGACGACGAGACCCAGTCGGGCCGGTGGGACGCGCTCTGGATCCTCCTTCCCCTGGTGGTCTTCGTCCTCCTGTTCGTCGCGATGAACTTCTTGGCCTCCTGAGGGCCGTCTCGAACGGCGGACGGTAGGCGACAGACGTCAGCTTAGTTACCACCGCTCGGACGCAGCCGTTTACACGCGTGCGGACGTAGCGGCGTGCTATGACCGCGTTCGACCCCGAGAAGTTCGAGGAGAAGTACGTCCACTACATGGACGAACTGCAGACCGCGTATCAGAACGCGTACCAGCACTTCCACGGGCAGTACGACTCGACGCTGCTCCGGTCGATCGACCGCAAGGTGCTCAGCGAGAGCGAACCGTTCTACGAGGGCGACGGCGAGTTCCGGGTCGAGCTCCCGGAGAACCCGCGCGAGCGGGCGGGCGACGTCCCCGTCGACGACGAGACGTTCGACGCGGTCCTGGCGGAGTTCGTCGAACGGATCGAACTCGAGCTGCGGCGCGTCTTCGAGCTCGAGACCGAGTGACGGAACCGGAAGCGCAGGGAGCCGACTGAGACCGGAGCGCCGCCGGTAGCGAACGGATCGAGACGGTCGGTTTTCGGTCCGTCTATGGCCAGTACTGTGTTGCTGAAAAGAGATGATAGAGCCGATCTGGCGAGTACCCGGAGTTCTGTGGCACCCATCTGAAACGACCACCTCTATTGGGGGCACTCCGTCCAATCGAAACGTCCGCCGTGGACGATCCGGTCCGGGTGCCACTCTATGGTCGACACGACTCAGATCCAGACGGCAGCGATCGTCTTCCCGATCATCGTCCTCATCACTAACTTCGCCATCAACTCCGTGACGGACGCGGACGGGCGGCACTATCGCGTCTTCGTCGGCGGGATGGGGATCCTCGGGCTGATCACGGCGATGATCGCCGCGATGCTACTGTTCATCGGCGGCCTCTCCGAGATGGAGATCCTCGTCGCGTACCGATTCCTCGTGGCCTCGGTGATCGTGATCTTCTTCCTCGCGCTGGGGATCATGGTACACGAGATCGCCCGCGGCCTCGAGGCCGACGCGGACAAGATCTACGTCTTCGCCGGCGTGGGCGTCTTCCTCGGCTTCGCGATCGTTCTGACGCACGCGCTGTGAGGGCGGTCGGGGACGCGACGAAGACGAGAGACGTCCCCGGTACGCGCTACCGTCGATACGATTTCAGAACCGCTCGAAAAAACCCGGTAAGCCGGCCGTTACAATGTGGGACGTGGGTTTACCCGTTCAGTGATGTCACCAGCGCCTGACCGGCTCAGGGAGTTCTCTCATCCGGAGGAACCACTGGTAACCGTACACAGTGGGAGGGTTTCCGCGGACTCCCGCTGGCAGTCGGCGTCGATCGGACTCACCGACCGGCGCCTGCTCTGCGTCGCCGACGACGGCGGGTTCGTGACGCTCGGGTACGATTCGATCTGCGCGATCCGCGGCCGGTCCCGGACGAGACGCTCCTACCGCGGCACCGACCACGGGCTGCTGCTGGGAGGCGGGGCCGTCCTCGCCGTCCTAGGGCTGGTCGGCGTCGTCGCATTGGCGACCAGCGCGCTCGTCCACCTCCTCGTGCTCGGGACCGTGGCCGGGGTCGCCGGAGTGGCGTACCTGCGGCGCAATCCGGCCTCGGTCGACAGGGAAGCGATCGCCGGGCTCGCGGACCGAGCTCCCACCGAGGTCGGTAGCGATGACATCGTGCACCGCTTCGAGTACCGCGAAATAGACGACGCGGACGTGCACATGGCGTCACTGATCGCGAGCGGGGCCGTCGCCGCTCTCAGCTTCGCCGCTGCGGTCGTCGTCGCGACGAGCGCGCTCGTTGTGCTCGCGACGCTCGTGCTCCTCGCGGGCCTCGCGCTGGTCGACTACGCCCTCCGTCACAGGGCCGACCTCGACGACGTCGCGATCGACCGGGAACGAGAGGCGGAACTGAGCATTGACACCGCCGACGGCCGCACCGTCCACGTCAGGAGCGAACCGTCGAACGGACTCGGTGAGGCGCTCAGTCGACTGGCGTTCGCTGACGGCGAGAACGGCGCCCGCGCCGTGGCGCCGCCTTCGGAGTGATTCTCACTGGGGTACGTTGCCGGAGAGTGTCGTCGGGAACCCGGGCCGGCGTCGTGTCGGTCGGGCATCAGGAACGTTAAACGGCTGCGTCGCCTTCTCCGATCCAATGGCAGCGGCTCCGACGGTCGTCGCCGTCTGCGGTAGCCTCCGCGACGAGAGCATGACGCAGATCGCCCTCGGCCACGCGCTCGACGCCGCCGCGGAGGCGGGGGCGGAGACGGAACTGATCGACCTCCGGCAGTGGGACCTCCCGCTGTTCGATCCGGACGATCGCGACCGGGGAGACGCCGAGGAACTGCGACGGGTGGTGGGCGACGCCGACGCGGTGCTGCTGGGCACGCCGGTCTACCACGGGATGGTGTCGTCGGCGCTGAAGAGCGCGTTCGACTACCTCGGGCGGGACGAGTTCGAGGACACGACGGTCGGCCTGCTGGCGACCGCCGGCGGCGGCTCGTACGCGCCCACGCTGGAGCACCTGCGTACGGGCGTCCGGACGGTCCACGGCTGGACGCTGCCCCACGAGGTCGGCATCCGCGGCGCGTCCGGCGCGTTCGACGGCGACGGGGAGTTCGTCGAACCCGACCTCGAGGCGCGCGTCCGCAAGCTCGGGCGGATGGCGACGGAGTACGCGGTCATCGAGCCCCGGACGTCCGACGGGTCGACGCGATAGCCCTGCGGACGGACAGTCGATCCGGGCTCAGGCGATGTCGCGGCTGTTGTCCACGGCGACGCGGTCGGTGAGCTCGAGCGTGACGGGGTCGGTTAACGCGGGGCCGCCGCGGAACTTCGGCACGTGGAGTCTCGTCTCGATAGCGTCCTCGGTGGCGTCGGTTTCGAGGTCGAGCACGACGTCGCTGACGTACTCGGTCCGGTGGCGCTGGGCCGGCGGGTCGGCGTGCTTGAGGGCGTGCAGGACGGCGACGCCGTCGGTCCGCGAGAGCGCGGACTGGAGCCTGTCGAGGAACGCGCGGTACTGGCCGGCGTCGACCCGCTCGAGCGACTCGACGGGGTCGACGATCAGCAGCGACTCGTCGGGGAGCCCGTCGACGTGCTCGACGGCGTCGACGACCGGCGCGTCGCGGTCGAGTCGCGAGACGGTCACGTCGTCGTAGCTCCCCCGCTGCTCCCGGAGGGCGCTCGCGACGGCCGTCGGCGCCCGCTCGCTCGAGAGGTACGTCGTCCGCCGCTGGGTCGTGAGCCGACCGAGCAGCAGTTCCGCCTGACTCGCCGGGTCGGCCAGCAGCGTCACGAGCGACCCCGCCGGGACGCCGCCGTCGAACTTGCGATCGAGCGCCGGAATTCCCGTCGAAACCCGTTCTGTCATGTTGCTACCGGGTACGAACGGGAAAGACATCCTTTGTTTCAGACTGGTTACCACGCCCCGGGCTCCGGTTAGCCGACCGATTCGACCGTCGGATCCACCGGCAGTCCGACGGTCGGGCCAGTGCGCCGCCGGTCGACGCCGGTCAGCTCACCGCAGCGCCGACTCGAGGACGAGGGTGTCGTCCTCGAGGTAGTGGTCGATGACGTGGGCGTGCTCCTCGAGGTCGACCAGTTGCTCCCGGAGCATCTCGCCGGTGGCGTGGTCGCCGAGGTTCTCCGCGAGCTCGATGTGATCGCGGTAGCTCTCGATGACGTCGCCGTAGATCTCGAGGTCGTTCTCGAAGGAGGTCCGGATGTCGTAGACGGCCTCGTCCTCGGGCTCGACGGTGGCTGCGTCCGACAGCGCGGGCATGCTCGCGTGCGGGACGCCGCCGAGCGCCTGGATGCGCTCCGCGATCTCGTCGGCGGCCTCCTCGACGTCCTCGTAGGCCTCCTGCAGGAACTCGTGGACGCCGAGGTGCTCGGCGCCCTCGACGTTCCAGTGGTGCTTGTGGAGCTGGTGGTAGAGGACGTACGCGTCGGCCAGGTCGGTGTTCAGGGCGTCGACGATCTGCTCCGCCTTGTCGACGTCGAGCCGGACGGGGTTGTCCTCGACGTCGCCGGGGGTCCGCCGGGTGATCTGTTCTGAGCTCATGCGGTACGTCAACGTTCCCCTCGAGTACCGTAAAGAGCCGCTCCGATGCAGACAAGCGGCCGACCGTCGGACGACCGACTGGTGGGCAAGCGGTGGGTTCCGTGAAAGCCGTCGAGTACCACGTGGTCGCGAAGTCGCGACCGATCGACGGCGGTCGGGACGCGCTGCGCCGCCGGCGTTAGCGACTCTCTGACCGCGACTGGACGGCGTGAAACGCTAGCTACCGGACCGTAGGCGCCGCCTTCCGTCGATACCTCTAAGCGGCCGCCGCGAGTGGGCCGAGGCATGCAAGCCGTCATCCTCGCCGCCGGACAGGGCACGCGGATGCGTCCGCTGACAGACGCGACGCCGAAGCCGATGCTCCCCGTGGCCGACAGGCCGCTGGTGGCCCACACCGCCGACGCCGCCGTCGAGGCGGGCGTCGACGAGCTGGTGCTCGTGGTGGGCTACGAGGCCGACCAGGTGCGGGACTTCTTCGGCGCGGAGTACCGGGGCGTCCCGGTCGAGTACGCGGTCCAGGAGGAGCAACTGGGGACGGCCCACGCCGTCCGCTGCGCGCGAGAGCACCTCGAGGGTCCCTTCGCCGTCCTGAACGGTGACGACCTCTACGACGAGGCGAGCCTGGCGGAGCTGTTCACGGTCGGGCGGGACCGGCCCGTCGTGGGCACCTACCGCGTCGACGACCCGACCAGCTACGGCGTCTTCGAGGTCGAAGACGGCGAAGTGCACGGCATCGTGGAGAAGCCGTCCGACCCGCCGACGGACCAGATCAACGTCGGGGCCTACGTCTTCCCGGCCGCGGCGCGCGAGTGGCTCGACGTCGAGCAGAGCGAGCGGGGGGAGTACGAGCTGACGGACGTCCTCGCCCGCACGATCGAGGAGCGGTCGGTCGGCGCCGTCGAGGTCGACCGCTGGCTGGGCTGTGGCCGACCCTGGGAGCTGCTGGAGGCCAACGAGTGGAAGCTCGGCGAGCTGGAGCGGCGGGTCGACGGCGACGTGAAGGGCGACGCAGAGCTACAGGGTACCGTCGTCGTCGAGGAGGGCGCGACGATCGAGCCGGGCGTCGTGATCGAGGGGCCGGTGCTGGTCCGGTCCGGCGCGGAGGTCGGGCCGAACGCCTACGTCCGCGGCGCGACGATGCTGGGTGAGGGCGTCCACGTCGGCCACGGCGTCGAGGTGAAGAACAGCGTCGTCCGGGAGGGTTCCGCGGTGCCCCACGTGAGCTACGTCGGGGACAGCATCCTCGGGCGGGACGTGAACCTCGGCGCGGGGACCCAGGTGGCCAACCTCCGCCACGACGACGAGCCCGTCGAGCACACGGTCAAGGGCGAGCGCGTCTCGACGGGCCGGCGGAAGTTCGGCGTCGTGGCGGGCGACGGGGCGAAGACGGGCGTCAACACCTCGCTCAACCCCGGCGTGACCCTCTCCTCGGGCGCGACGACGCTGCCCGGCGAGTCGGTCTCCCGGGATCAGTGAGGGCAGCTCCGGGCCGCTGTCGCCACCCGCCGGAGCGTATCTGTGGCATTAAGTACCGGGACTCCGACGGCTCCACCAATGGTAGACCCTACGTCAGACCTGAAGGAGGACGTCGACGAGGACGGCGCGCCGACCTGTGAGGCGTGCGGTGAAGCGATCGCGAACGAGTCGAGCCACCGCGTGAGCACGTGGGTCGAGGACGGCAGCGTGCGGACGGTCCACTTCTGCGACGACGCCTGCCGGGGGTCCTGGGACCGGGAGTAGCGGAACGTGTCGGTTGCTTACACAAAGACTTAATCGACGACCCCCGTCGTCGCCGATGGATGACGAGCAGGACACGAGCGGCCAGCAGGGTGGTCTTTCTGTCGGTGCTGTTGCTCTCTGCTGCGGCCGTGGCCCAGTCGTTCGTTGCGGCGGGCGGGACGGACGGTCCCACGGGGACGCCGACGCCGGACGTGCCCGCCGCGGGGAACGGGTCCGACGCCACCGGACAGCCGTCGGACGGTGTGGGGGTCGACGTGGAGGAGCGGTTCCAGGCGGCGATGAACGGCAGCGTTCGAGGGGAGAACTGGAGCGCCCAGCGAGTGCGGCGGGCCAGCGGCGACCGCGGCCTGACCGTCGTCACTACCCAGGGCTTCTACGTGTCCGACCAGCGGGCCGAACTGGCGGCGTTCACGCCCAACGGAACGCTGGTCTACCACAACGCGACCTACCACGTGTACTTCGACGTCGATCCGGTCGAGGGCGAGCGATACACCGTCGAGTACGTCGCGGCGAAGAACCTCGCTGGCCGACAATGCGCGGACTTCGAGACCGACGAGTGCACGCGCAACGTCGTCGCCCAGGCCAATCTGACGACGGGCGAGCACGAGATCGTCTACAGCGAGCGGACGCCCAGCATCGGTTCCTCCCGGTGGCACGACGTCGACCGGCTCAACGACACCCACGTCGTGATCGCCGACATCTATCAGGACAGCGTCCGCGCGGTGGACACCCGCGACGGATCGGTCGCCTGGCAATGGAACGCCAGCGCGGAGTACACCCGCGAGCAGGGCGGCCAGGGCGGCGACTGGACCCACCTCAACGACGTCGAGCTGCTCGACGACGGCCGCGTGATGGTGAGCCTCCGGAACATGGACTCGGTCGTGTTCCTCGAGCGGTCCGACGGCGACTACGTCGTGGACGAGGAGTGGACGCTGGGCGAGGACGACGAGTACGACGTCCTCTACGAGCAGCACAACCCCGACTACATCCCCCGGGAGATGGGCGGCCCGAGCGTGATCGTCGCGGACTCGGAGAACACGCGGATCGTCGAGTACCGCCGCGTCGACGGCGAGTGGACGCGTACCTGGCACTGGCGCGACGTCCGCCTCCAGTGGCCCCGCGACGCGGACCGGCTGCCGAACGGCAACACGCTGATCGTGGACACGCACGGCAACCGGCTGGTCGAGCTCGGGCCGGACGACGAGATCGAGTGGGCGGTCGGCGTCGGGATGCCCTACGACGTCGAGCGGATCGGCACCGGCGACGAGTCCGAGGGCGGCATGGCAGCCCACCTCCGGGACGACCCCGATCTGGTGCCGCTGCGGGGAACGCGGCTCGTCAACGGCACCAACGGGACGGTCACCGACGCGGCCGACTCGGACGTCGCAGAGGACCTGACGCCGGTCGATCGGTTCTGGCTGGAGGTGAAGCAGCTCGCGCCGAGCCTGATCGTCAACGGGTTCCTGTACGCGTCGCCGGCGTGGGTGCGCTTCACCGACCTCGCCTTTACCGCGCTGTTCCTCACGACCGGCCTGATCTGGGGCGGTACTGAGTTCTACTGGTCGCGGCACTCGCTGCGCGGGATGGCCGCGCGCGGCCGGGACGCCCTCCGGAATGCGACGGCCCGGTTCGAACGGCGGGACGTCTGACGCGGCGGTCGCCTGCGTTTCCAGGACCGATCCGGCGAAACTCCATCGACGCGGAAAGCGGCCAGTAGAAACGCTGTAGCGGCCTCGGCGGGAGTCGCCTTTCGACCGACCACAACTTATTTAGAAGTCCCAGCCATCCCCGTAGCCAAGCCAGTTTGGTGTAGTGCAAACGGACTTGACCCACTCTCCCCACGAATGCAACGCGACACACTCCTCCTGATCGGCCGGTCCACGGGACGCGCGCGGCAAGTGTACGAGGCCCACGCCGACCGCCTCCGTCGCCGCGGCGTCGCGAGCGAGGTGCGCACGCTGACCTACGAGCGCGAGCCGCTCCGGGAACTGCGCGACGAGCTGCGGGACCTCGACGACGACCGCGCGTTCGCCGTCCCGCTGTGTATGGCCCACACGCGAGAGACGACGGACGACCTGGCCGCCGCGCTCGGCCGGGCACCGTCGCCCGTGACGTACTGCGAGCCCGTCGGTCGGAACCCCGCTGTCACGCGGGCCATCGTCGACCGGGCCGCCGACCACGTCGACGCGCCGTCCGAGGCGGGCCTCGTCCTCGTCGGGTTCGGCGCCAGCGGGACGCCGTACCAACGACAGGCCGCCGAGTACCACGCCGCGCGGCTGCGCGAGGAAGACCGCTACGCCGAGGTGACGACCTGCTTCCTGCTGCAGAACCCGACGGTCGAGTGCGCCCGGTACAACGTCTCCGCGCGGGAGACCGTCGCCGTCCCGCTGTTCCTGGCGCCGGGCGAGGCCACCGAGGAGCGGATCCCCGGGAAGCTCGAGGTCGACCGCGGCGGCGTCGCCTACGCCGACCCCCTGGCCGACCACGAGCTGGTCACGGACGCCATCGAGGCCGAGGTCGAGAAGCAGCGCGTCCTGGTCGACGACGGGACGCCCCAGACCTTCGAGGCCGCCCTGACCCACCAGTCCCGCGCCGTCGCGACCGACGGCGAAGGACCGCGCTGAGAAGGGAGAGAACGACGAGTCGCTTCTAGTCGCGCCGCACCGCCAGCACCGACAGGTCCGAGAACGGCGTGTCGTCCGGTCCGTCGCCGCCGGCGTGGTCCGCCAGGTCGCCCAGCATCGTCCGTGTGACCGCCTCGTCCTCGTGGGTCAGCCGCTCGCAGACGAGCGCGGTGAGGTCGGGATCGGCACCGTCGTCCAGCAGCTCCGCGGCCACGTCGCCCGGCATCAGGTCGTACGGTCGGGGCAGGACGAGCAGGTGCCGGTCGCCGACGTCGCGGCGGAGGCGGTCGAGGTCGTCGCTCAGGTCGCCGCTTTTGTGCAGCGTCACGAACGCCGTCGCCTCCATCGGCGTCCGCGCGCGGCTGGCGGCCACCTGGAGCGACGAGACGCCGGGGATCACCCGTACCGGCCGATCCACGGCGCGCTGGACCTTCCCGACGAACTGGTAGCCCGAGTGGTTCGGGTCGCCCATCAGGACCGCCGTCCCGCGATCGCCGGCGGCGACGCGGTCGGCGAACTCCTCCAGCGTCTCGGCCTCGTCGCGATAGCCGCAGGTCAGCAGGTCCGCCTCCGTACAATCTGCGACGAACTCGACGACCGTCTCGAAGCCGACGACGACGTCGGCCTCGCGGATCGCCCGCTCGCCACGCGGCGTGAGGTAGTCGGGGTTCCCCGGCCCGATGCCGACGGCGTGGACGGGGTCGTCGGCGTCCGGGTCCTCCGGCGCGGCGGCGGCGAACGTCGCGGGGTCCGGTCCCGAATCGAGGTCGTAGTCGTCGCTCATCTACGGGTCGATCCCTCCGCCTCGCGGTTCGCTCCGCTCACCGCTCGGCCGTTCGGCGGTCTCGCTCACAGCTCGGCCTCCCCGTCACGTACGTCGCTGGCCACGTGCACCAGCTCGTTCGTCAGCCCCGCGGCGAGCCCGCTGCCGCCGCGGCGGCCGACGTTCGTGACGGCCGGTACGCCGTGTTCCTCCGCCACTTCGCGCAGGCGCTCGCGGCTCTCGGCGGCCTTGACGAAGCCGACCGGCGTCGCGACCACGACGGCCGGCCGCGTCCCGTCCTCGATGCAGTCGGCCAGCGCGAGGGCCGCGGTCGGGGCGTTGCCCACGACAGCGATTGCGCCGTCGTAGACGCCCTCTCTGTCCAGTTCGAGGACGGACGCAGCGGTCCTGGTCATCCCCGTCTCCGCGGCCAGTTCCGCGCCGTTGCCGATGGCCTTCCGCACCGGGCAGTCGTGGCCGCGGCCGGTGATGCCCTCCTTCACCATCGTGATGTCGGTGACGACGGGCTGCTCGTCCAGTACGGCGCGAGCGCCGGCGCGGACGGGTTCGTCCTCGTCGCCGCCGGTGAACCGCATCAGGTGCTGGAACTCGGGGTCGCCCGTAGCGTGGACCGATTTCTGGCGAATCCGGTCGGCAAGCGTCTCGTCGGGGACGAGCTCGCGCACCCGATCCATCGAGGTCTCGGCGATCTCCATGGCGTTCTCCGTCGTCGCGCCGAGGTCGGCGTACTCCTCGAACTCGGCGTCGTTTCCGGCTTCTTCGCCCGGATCAGTCGTCATCGCTGGTCACCCCCTGCGCGTCCGCACCGGAAACACGTGCTTCGAGGTCGCCGTCGACTTTCAGGTTGAGGTCCCGCAGGCGGTCCCTGGTCTCGTCGTCGGCGTCCCAGAGGCCGCGGTCGATGGCCTCCAGCAGGGTGTCCGTGATCGAGTCCAGCGCCCACGGATTGACGTCGCGGAGCCACGCCTGGCGGTCCTCGTCGAAGGCGTAGCGGTCGGCGACGTCCTCCCACAGGCGGTCCGAGACGACGCCGGTGGTGGCGTCCCAGCCGAGGACGACGTCGACGGTGGTCGAGAGGTCGCCGGCGCCCTTGTAGCCGTGCTCCTCCATGGAGTCGAGCCACTGGGGGTTGAGGACGCGGGCACGCATCGCCTTGCGGACCTTCTCCTCGTTCGTGTAGACGTCGACGTTGTCGGGGTC
>SDGW01000938.1_pt1 | contig 12638 bp, 11 predicted proteins | sample 2873831 | NCBI WGS metagenome assembly SDGW01 (sample SAMN08132700, study PRJNA421101) | hypersaline lake metagenome | isolation source: celular fraction 0.22 microns magnesium sulfate-rich crust from ephemeral... | place: Spain: Penahueca Lagoon, Toledo | collected 2011-07
TCCGAGCCCGGCGGGGACTCGTCGAGTTGTTTTAGCCGCTCGCCGAGGATCCGCGCGTGGTCGAGTTCCTCCTGAATGTCTGCCTCGAGGCTCTCTTTGACTTCCTCGGCGTGGATGCCATCAAGGACGATCGCGTTCGTCTGGTAGTTCATTACGGTCTCGAACTCGTCGATATACGCCTTCGTCAGCAGGTCGGTGATCTCGTCGGTCGTCATGCGGCTGCTTCTACAGCGGCCACGTATAAAGTATTGACATGAGTGTGTGCTTGTTCCGTTCCCTTGACTCGTCGCATTTCGTGAACCCGTGGTTCACACAACCCACAATGACTGAACGCTCATCCAGAAACGGGATTGAAAATCGGGAGATACCACAATCCGTTCGCCTCGCAATCGGACACGGTGACCGTTCGTCGATCAGCGACCGCGCGCGAGCGCTCGAGCGAGGTCGATCAGGGGTCAAGCGGGCAGAATTCGCGGTCACTGCTCGAGACCCACGGTGATCAGTGGGTCCGTGCTATACAGTATTAGGAAGTATGGTCGGATAATAGGTCGACGCAGTCAGGCGATTTCAGAACCTCAATAAACGATTGTGATGGTATCGATCGACGATCACCGTCGGAGACAGCGGTAGTTTTATATATGTCGTCGCACCTGGGATTCAGATACAATGTCTTCACAAGACAGCCCATCCTCTGACAACAGTCAGGGGGGTCGAGTTCTTCCAGGGCACGTTAGATTCCACTGACGAAATAGAGTCAGCACGTGTCTTCGATACCTGTGGCTTAGCCCGCGTCGTCGACAAGGATATCGAAGCAGCACTCGATTCCGGCGTCGAGATGGTGCACACGTTCGTGTCCACCAGTGACGTCCAGATCGAGGATTCGATGCACGCCACCCGTGAGGAGGTCGTAGAACGCGCAGTCGAGTCGGTCGAACGCATCACCGAGGCAGGCGCAACCTGCATGTTCTCGCCGATGGATGCGACGCGAACCGACGAACAGTTCCTGATCGAGGTCATCGAGGCGGTCACCGAGGCCGGAACCGACTGGATCAACATTCCCGACACCACCGGCGTCGCTACCCCGACGCGGTTCAAGGCCATGATCGAGAAGGTCTTAGCCCACACCGACGCACGGATCGACGTCCACGCCCACGACGACTTCGGGCTGGCCACCGCCAACGCGCTGGCCGGCATCGAAGCGGGCGCCTCCCAGGCGCAGGTTTCGGTCAACTCCATCGGGGAGCGGGCCGGTAACGCCGCCTACGAGGAGTTCGTAATGGCCGTCGAGTCGCTCTACCAGACCGACACGGGGATCGACACGACGCGCATCACCGAGCTCTCGGAGATCGTCGAGGAAAAAAGCGGGATGCCGACACCGGGCAACAAGCCCGTCGTCGGCGACAACGCCTTCTCCCACGAGAGCGGCATCCACGCCGCCGGCGTCATCGAAAACTCCGACACCTTCGAGCCCGGCGTGATGACCCCCGAAATGATCGGTGCCGAGCGCAAGCTCGTCATGGGCAAACACACCGGCACTCACTCGGTCCGGGAACGGCTCGTCGAGTGTGGCTTCGACCCCACCGACGAGCAGGTACGCGCAGTCACCCGCCGCGTCAAAGACTACGGGGCAGAGAAGCGCCGCGTCACCGTCGACGTCTTGGAGCGCTTCGCCAAGGAGGCTGGCGTCGAACGCCAGCCCGAGGAAGAGGAGGTGCGCGTCTGAGGGATGTCCTCCCCGTTTGCCACCGGCCGCGAGCCCCTGCTATCGCATTCGGTCGGTCAGACCGGTGCGACTCGTAAGGATTATCACCCTCGAGAGAGCTACGTAGTCAATAATGACGGTTCGCGCTCCCCTGTCGGCTCGTGTCCGCACAGTCGACACCGGCGCGCTCGCTCCGATTCGTATTGTAGGGGCGTCCTAGCCCCATCTCCAGTACCTCGCAGCTTCGGACCGGAATCCGCATCGTTCTCCGAGCGATCAGCAATCCAGCAGATGACACACTACCGTACACCACCCGATCGCCGCACACCGGCGGGAGGCAATCGATGAGCGAACGCGCAGCAAAGGTTACTCCAGCCAAAGACGAACAGGACGACGACCAGATCACCGACAGCGCCGCGCCCGATGCGGCGACCGAGCCCGACTCGGCAGCCGATACCGAGTCCGAGGGAACGACCGAGCCCGTCACGTCGGGTGCCGAGGCCGTCGTTCGCGCACTCGAGAACGCGGGCGTCGAGTACGCCTTCGGCGTGCAGGGCGGGGCGATCATGCCCGTCTACGACGCGCTGTACGATTCGGACATTCGCCACGTGACGATGGCCCACGAACAGGGCGCGGCCCACGCAGCCGACGCCTACGGCATCGTCTCGGGCGAACCGGGCGTCTGTCTCGCGACGTCGGGACCGGGCGCGACCAACCTCGTCACCGGCATCGCCGACGCCGACATGGACTCGGACCCGCTGCTCGCACTGACCGGGCAGGTGCCGACGGAGTTCGTCGGCAACGACGCTTTCCAGGAGACCGACACCACCGGCGTCACGACGCCGATTACGAAGGACAACACCTTCGCGAGCGACTCTGACCGCGTCGGCAGCGACGTTAGCGAGGCCTTTGCTCTCGCGGGCGAGGGCCGACCGGGACCGACGCTGGTCGACCTTCCCAAAGACGTCACCAACGGCGAGACCGACCGCGAGCCCGACGAGCCGAAGACGCCCGACACCTACCACGTGCAGGAACAGGCCGACTCCGAAATCGTCGCGGCCGCGGCCGACCGAATCGAGAACGCATCTCGTCCCGTCATGCTGCTCGGCGGCGGCGTCATCAAAGGCGAGGCCAGCGAGGCCTGCCGTGAGTTCGCCATCGAACACGAGATTCCGGTTATCACCACGATGCCCGGCCTCGGCGCGTTCCCCGAGGACCACGAACTGTCCCTCGAGATGGCGGGCATGCACGGCACCGGCTACGCCAACATGGCGATCACCCACTGTGATACGCTGATCGGGATTGGGACCCGATTCGACGACCGCCTGACCGGCGGCATCGAGACCTTCGCGCCCGACGCGGAGGTCATCCACGTCGACATCGATCCCGCAGAGATCTCGAAGAACATCCACGCGGACTACCCGCTGATCGGCGACGCCGAAACCGTCGTCGAGCAACTCGCCGAGGCGGTCGACGAGTCGCCGGAAGCCAAAAAGTGGCGCGCGCAGTGCCAGCAGTGGAAATCCGACTACTCGATGGCCTACGAGGCACCCGAGGACGCACCGGTTCAGCCGGAGTTCGTCGTCGAGGCCTTAGACGAGGCCACGAGCGACCGGGCGATCGTCACCACCGGCGTCGGCCAACACCAGATGTGGGCCTGCCAGTACTGGACCTACACTGAACCGCGCACCTGGGTCTCGAGTCACGGACTCGGGACGATGGGCTACGGCCTGCCCGCGGCCATCGGCGCGCGGCTGGCGGCCGACGACGACCAGGAGGTCGTCTGTATCGACGGCGATGGCTCGTTCCTGATGACGCTCCAGGGACTGTCGGTCGCCGTCCGCGAGAACCTGGACATCACGGTCGCCGTGCTCAACAACGAGTACATCGGCATGGTCCGGCAGTGGCAAGACGCCTTCTTCGAGGGTCGTCACGCCGCCTCGGACTACAACTGGATGCCCGAGTTCGACAAGCTCGCCGAAGCCTTCGGCGCCTGCGGCTTCCGTATCGACGACTACGACGATGTCGCCGAGACCATCGAGGACGCGCTCGCCTACGACGGCCCGTCGGTGATCGACGTCCACATCGATCCTGACGCCAACGTCTACCCGATGGTGCCAAGCGGCGGCGACAACGGTCAGTTCGCACTGACGGAGGACCAGCTATGAAACGCGGATTAGAAGGCCCACCACCGGAAGAACGACCCACGCCAGCGGGACGGCGCAACAAACAGGGCATTCGCATCGACCCCGAAGTCGAGGCGACCCACGAGCCCCGGCGCACCGTCATCTCGGCGCTGGTCGCACACGAACCCGGCGTGCTCTCGGACGTCTCGGGACTGTTCTCGAGACGGCAGTTCAACATCGAGAGCCTGACCGTCGGCCCCACCGAAAACGAGGATCGCGCGCGAATCACGATCGTCGTCGAGGAGCCCGACCCCGGGATCGACCAGGTCGAGAAACAGCTGCGCAAGCTCGTGCCGGTCATCTCCGTGCGCGAACTCGAGCCCGACGCGATGCGCCGCGAACTGGCGCTCGTGAAAGTCGACGCCGAGGACCCAGCGGCGGTCAGCGCCGTCGCAGACATGTACGACGCGACGGCCGTCGACTCGAGTCCGGAGACGGCGACCTTCGAGATCACTGGCTCGCGCCAGAAGATCGAGGCCGCCGTCGACACCTTCAGCCAGTTCGGCATCCGAGAGGTGTCCCGGACCGGGCTGACGGCGATGGCTCGCGGCACCGACCAGACCGCTGGAACCGACCTGACAGCACAGCCCGCCGACGAGGCGAACTATGGCGACTATACCCAACCAGCAGACGATGACTGACGAATTCACCACCGATATTTATTACGACGACGACGCAGACGTATCGACGCTTGACGACGAAACTGTAGCCGTACTCGGCTACGGCAGCCAGGGTCACGCCCACGCGCTGAACCTCCACGAGAGCGGGGTCGACGTAGTCGTCGGCCTGCGTGAGGACTCCTCCTCGCGCTCGGCCGCCGAAGCTGACGGGCTTACCGTCGAAGCGCCTGCCGACGCAGTCGCACAGGCCTCCTACGTCTCTGTGCTCGTGCCCGACACCGTTCAGGCGTCGGTTTACGAGAACGCCATCGCACCCAACCTCGAGGCCGGTGACACGCTCCAGTTCGCCCACGGGCTGAACATCCACTACAACCAGATCGAGCCGCCGGAAGACGTCGACGTGACGATGGTCGCGCCCAAGAGCCCGGGCCACCTCGTCCGCCGGAACTACGAGAACGACGAAGGGACGCCAGGTCTGATGGCGATCTACCAGGACACCACTGGCGACGCAGCCGAGCGCGCCCTCGCGTACGCGAAGGGAATCGGCTGTACCCGCGCCGGCGTCATCGAGACGACGTTCCAGGAAGAGGTCGAATCGGACCTCTTCGGCGAGCAGGCCGTCCTCTGTGGCGGCGTCACCTCGCTGGTCAAACACGGCTACGAGACGCTGGTCGACGCAGGCTACTCGCCGGAGATTGCCTACTTCGAGTGTCTCAACGAGCTCAAACTGATCGTCGATCTGATGTACGAAGGCGGGAACATGGAGATGTGGAACTCCGTCTCCGACACCGCCGAGTACGGCGGTCTCACCCGTGGCGACCGCATCGTCGACGAGTCCGTCCGTGAGAACATGGACGAGGTCCTCGAAGAGATCCAGAACGGCGAGTTCACGCGCGAGTGGATCCTCGAGAACCAGGCCGGCCGTCCGAGCTACAACCAGCTCCGAGAGGCAGAACAGAACCACGACATCGAGGACGTCGGCGAACGACTGCGCGACCTGTTCGCCTGGGCCGAGGAAGACGACGAGACGGAAGACGAGTCCGTCCAGGTGCAAGCCGACGACTAACCGAAAACCGAGAGCGACCAACCATGAACGAAACCGACACCACAACAGACACGATGGCCGACATCAGCCACACGAATCCCTACACCGGGGAGACGGCTGGCCGGCTGTTCAACCGCGGGCCGATCGTCGCCGCCGACGGGGGCGAGGCGGAGGCCAACGGGAACGAGCGTACCGACAGGAAACAGACGATGCGCGACGTCGACCACACGCCACCGAAAGAGGCCGACGACGCGAACCGCGTCTTCGAGCGCGGGACCGAACACGGCGAGCGCGTCGACCGTGAGACGGTCGTAGAGGACGAGGAATGAGCGAGGGCACACTGTACGACAAGGTCTGGGACCGACACAAAGTCACTACGCTGCCGACTGGACAGGATCAGCTGTTCATCGGCCTGCACCTCATCCACGAGGTCACGAGCCCGCAGGCGTTCGGGATGCTCCGCGAGCGCGACTTAGAGGTCGCGTATCCGAAGCTGACCCACGCGACGGTCGACCACATCGTCCCGACGGCCGACCAGTCCCGCCCCTACGAGGAGGACGCGGCCGAGGAGATGATGTCCGAACTCGAGGAGAACGTCCGCGAGGCCGGCATCGAGTTCTCGGACCCGACGACGGGCGATCAGGGAATCGTCCACGTCATCGGACCGGAGCAGGGCCTGACTCAGCCCGGCAAGACGATCGTCTGTGGGGACTCGCATACCAGCACCCACGGTGCCTTCGGCGCGCTCGCCTTTGGCATCGGCACCTCCCAGATTCGGGACGTGCTCGCGACGGGCACCGTCGCCATGGAGAAACAGAAGGTCCGCAAGATCCAGGTCGACGGCGAACTCGGCGAGGGTGTCGAAGCCAAAGACATCATCTTAGAGATCATCCGCCGACTCGGCACCGAAGGCGGCGTCGGCTACGTCTACGAGTACGCCGGCGAGGCCATCGAGAACCTCAACATGGAGGGGCGGATGTCGATCTGTAACATGTCCATCGAGGGCGGCGCTCGCGCGGGCTACGTCAACCCCGACGAGACCACCTACGAGTGGCTCAAAGAGACCGACTACTTCCAGGAGAACCCCGAGAAGTTCGACGAGCTCAAACCCTACTGGGAGTCGATCGCATCGGACGAGGACGCCGAGTACGACGACGTCGTCCACATCGACGCGAGCGAGCTCGAGCCGGTCGTCACCTGGGGCACCACGCCCGGCCAGGGCGTCGGCGTCACCGAGCCGATCCCGGCACCCGAGGATCTGCCCGAGGAGAAACAGGACACGGCCCGACGCGCTCAGGAACACATGCGCGTCGAACCCGGCGAGACGATGGAAGGCTACGACATCGACGTCGCCTTCCTCGGCTCCTGTACGAACGCCCGCCTGCCGGACCTGCGACGCGCCGCCGAGATCGTCGAGGGCCGACAGGTCGACGACGACGTCCGTGCAATGGTCGTTCCCGGCAGCCAGCGCGTTCAGCACGCTGCCGAGGAAGAAGGCCTCAAAGACACCTTCGAGGAAGCCGGCTTCGAGTGGCGCAACGCCGGCTGCTCGATGTGTCTCGGCATGAACGAAGACCAACTCGAGGGCGACGAGGCAAGCGCCTCCTCCTCGAACCGGAACTTCGTCGGCCGGCAGGGCTCGAAAGAAGGCCGAACCGTGCTGATGAACCCGCAGATGGTCGCTGCGGCGGCAGTCACTGGAGAAGTGACTGACGTGCGCGATCTCAAGGAGGTGACCGTCGCATGAGCGACGAGGTCGAGATTCCAGAAGTCGATTTCGTCTCGGGATCGGGCATTCCGATCCGGGGCAACGACATCGACACCGACCAGATCATCCCCGCGCGGTTCATGAAGGTCGTCACCTTCGACGGGCTGGGCGAGTTTGCCTTCTTCGACCTGCGCTTCGACGACGATGACAACCCCAAAGACCACCCGATGAACGAGGACCGGTTCCAGGACTCGTCGGTGATGGTCGTCAACGCCAACTTCGGCTGTGGCTCCTCGCGCGAGCACGCCCCGCAGGCGCTGATGCGCTGGGGCATCGACGCGATCATCGGCGAGAGCTTCGCCGAGATTTTCGCTGGCAACTGCCTGGCGCTCGGGATTCCGACTGTCACGGCAGACAGCGAGACGATCCAGGAACTGCAGGACTGGGTCGACGAACACCCCGACGAGGAGATCGAGATCGACGTCGAAGCCGAGGAAGTCACCTACGGTGATACTACGATCGACGTCACCGTCGACGAGGCCCAGCGCAAAGCCTTAGTCGACGGCGTCTGGGACACGACGGCGCTGATGAAGTCCAACGCCGACGCAGTCCGCGAGAAGGCCAAAGAGCTCCCGTACGTCGAGGACGCGGCGATCCCCGAAGCAGAGTAAGGAGTTCGTTTCGCAACTCGGTTTCAACCGGTTGCTCCGTTCTTCGTTCCTTCTAACTCGAGTCGAGTCGAACCGTCGACGCCTCGAGTCACCACTCCCCACGTGCCTCACGAACGTCTCGAGAACTCGAAATCGCGAGATACTTCGGACGATAGCCCGGAGAAGCCCGTATGGCTCGCTCCCTCGATGCGCCGCTTTTCGTATTCCTCGCCGTTCTCTGGGGACTTTCGTTTCCGGCGATTTCGATCGGCCTCGAGCATCTCCCGCCGCTGCTGTTCGCAGCCGTTCGATACGACATCGCAGCGATCTTGCTCCTGGCCTACGCTGCCATTCAAATCGACGGCTGGGTGCCGACTCGCCGGAACGATCTAGCAGCTGTTACGGGCGGCGGTATCTTCCTGATCGGCGGTAACGGCTTGCTCTTTCTGGCCCAGCAGACCGTCCCGAGCGGCGTCGCCGCGATCATCCAGGGACTGGTCCCCATCGTCACCGCGTTGTGGGCGGTGATGCTGCTCGGTGAGCGACTCTCCCCACTCGGAGCCGTCGGGGCCGCGATTGGCTTTTGTGGCGTCGCACTCGTCGTCCAACCCGATCCGGGCAATCTGCTGGCAGGCGACACACTCGGCCGGCTGCTCGTCGTCGGACAGGTGTGCAGTATCGCGCTCGGCGGGGTTGTGATCCAGCGCGCCGGCCCGACGATCGAGCGTGGGGCACTGGTTGGCTGGTCGATGGGCATCGGCAGCGTCGTCTTACACACTGCCAGTCTCGCCGCTGGTGAGTTTCCATCGCCATCGCTTGTCGTTCCCACCGCAGTCGGCGCGCTCGTCTATCTCGGCGTCTTCGCGACTGCTATCGCCTTCCTGATCTACTTCCGAATTCTCGAGAGACACGGCGCGTTCGAGGCGGCGCTGGTCGGCTACGCCGTTCCGATCGTCGCGACGGTCGCTGGCGTCGTGTTTCTCGAGGAGTCGATCAGTACGGTGACGGTCGCCGGGTTCGGGTTGGTTATCGTCGGATTCGCGTTGCTCAAGCGGCGTGCGATCGCTGACGCAGTCGGGATCAGCGCTGGCGTCGGGAGCCCATAAGCGACGACCAGTCCGGCAATCGATACCCTCTTTTCGGCCCCGCGACGATGGTTGGGCATGACTCACGAAATCGCCGTCATTCCGGGCGACGGGATCGGACAGGAAGTGACACCCGCTGCAGTCGAGGTCCTCGATGCCCTCGACATCGACTTCGAGTTCGTCGAAGCGGACGCCGGCGACGCAGTCAAAGAAGAGACTGGCGAGGCACTGCCCGCGGAAACCTACGAGCTGGCGGCGTCGGCCGACGCGACGCTGTTCGGCGCAGCCGGCGAGACGGCCGCGGACGTCATCCTGCCGCTCCGGGAGGCAGTCGACTCGTTCGTCAACGTCCGGCCCGCGAAGGCGTACCCGGGGATCGACGCCGTCCGCCCTGAAACTGACCTGGTCTTCCTCCGGGAGAACACCGAGGGCGTCTATTCGGGCCACGAGGACCGACTGACCGACGACGTCTCGACGCTCACCCGCGTCGTCACGGAATCGGCCTCCGAACGGCTCGCCGAGTTCGCCTGTGACTACGTCGCCGGCGACGAACACGACGGGTTCTCGATCGTCCACAAGGCAAACGTCATGCGCGAGACGGACGGGCTCTTCCGCGATACCGTCAAATCGGTCGCCGACGAGCAGGGCGTCGATACCGACGAAGTGCTGATGGACGCCTTCGCGACGCGGGTCTGTCTCGACCCCGAACAGTTCGACGTCGTCGTCTGTCCGAACCTCGCGGGCGACGTGCTCTCGGATCTGGCTGCTGGACTCGTCGGCGGCCTCGGCCTGCTCCCCTCGGCCAACATCGGTCCGGACCGCGCGCTGTTCGAGCCCGTCCACGGCACCGCACCCGACATCGCCGGCGAGGGCGTCGCCAACCCCGCCGCGACGATCATCTCCGCCGCGATGATGCTCGAGTACCTCGGCTACGAGGAGGAAAGCGAGGCTGTCAACGAGGCCGTCGAAGCCACGCTCGCCGAGGGGCCACGCACGCCCGATCTGGGCGGGGACGCGTCGACCGAGGACGTGACCGCCGCGGTCATCGACCGACTATAACGCTGCTAGCTGAACCACAGCAATAGCACAGCCGCGACGATCAATTTTCGATACAGAGGAGAGCCACAGTAGTGATCCGACTCGAGCCGGCGTTCGTCCGCTAATTCAAACGATATCGAGCGTGTCCCGATCAGCACCGGCCAGTTCGACCAGCGCATCGGCCTCGAGCAGGTGACACTCCCCGGGGATCACGAGCAGGTGCAGCGGATCGCCGAATTCTCGTTGTGCGAGTTCGGTCATCGTACCGGCCTCGACGAGCGGCTCCGGGCTGCCTGCACGGGCGACGACGACGCCGACGAGATCGGGGTAGGCTTCGGCGAGCAGTTCCGAACCGACATCGGCGGTCATGTACTCCTCACGTTCGGCTTTGATGTCCAGATAGACGACCGTGTGAAGGCCGTCAGCGCGGTTCTCATCGATCGTCTCGGTCACGCTCGCGGGAAGCCCTTCAGCACCGTGGGCGTAGGGGAAGGGGAGGGTCGTCGCCTTGCCGAACCGGTAGTTCTGGAGCCCAGTCAGCGAACTCGTCGCCGTCTGGGCCGTGACGCCGTGGATGACCCGCGTCTCGACGCCGCGCTCGTGGGCTCGCAGCCGAAGGTCGACATGAGTCGTCGAGATCATCGTATCGCCCGCCGTCAAGAAGGCAACGTCCTCGTCTTCGGCTGCCTCGAGCATGTCCTCCGGGTGTTGTTCGACGCCGGCACGATCTCGGACCTCGATCTCGAGATCGTGGTAGGACTCGAGGTCCTCGATCGTCGTCCCGATTAGCTGACTGGTGTAGAACTCGGCGTAGACGCGGTCGGCCGCCTGCAGGGCATCCTGCCCTTCGACGGTAATCGAGCGTTCGTCGTAGAGACCGAGGCCGATGAAGGTGAGCATAGCCGCTCGTAGTCGTAGCGGCCGGAATACGCTTTCGAGATGCCGCCCCGCGACTCCTGTTCGCATACGATCCGAGTAGTCAGGAGCCGGGCCACCTATCGATTCTTCGTGACGCCGGATATTTCCTATAGCAAATATTGGTTTACTCCACCGTGCTGCGAGAGAACGGTAGGCCAAAACGTCAGCGTTACGGCGGCCCGCCGGCCACTCCGAGTATGGAAGTTCCGTGCGTCCGCGTCGCGCGTGAAGCCGGCGAAGCGACGCGTACGACGCTCGCCGACGCGGATCTGATCGACGACGACTACGAAATCGCCGTCGAAGACGGCTGGCTCTACATTCCGGTAACCGATCCCGACGCCGTTCAGGCGGTGCTCGAGGACGGCGAGATCGTCACCCGAAAGGGCGACGAACGCGACACGCAGACGACACCCGCCGATCTTCTCTCGTTCGACCCGTCCTACGAACGACTCGGCGAAGCCGCGCTCATCGACGAGGACGACTCCGAGCGGGCACGCGACATCGCGGACGCCATCCTCGAGTCCGATCTCCCCGTCGAGACGGTGCTCAACAAGGCCTCGAAGGTCAAAGGCGAGACGCGCGTCCGCGACTGGGAGCTGCTCGCGGGCGAGAATACCGAGGTCGTCCACCGCGAGTACGGCTGTGAGTTCCTGCTGGATTTGGCGGAAGTCTACTTCTCGCCGCGGCTCGCGACCGAGCGCCACCGGGTCGCCGAGCAAGTCGAAGCGGGCGAACGCGCCTTCGATATGTTCGCCGGCGTCGGCCCCTTCGTCGTCCCGTTCGCGAAACGCGGCGCGGAGTGTGTCGGCGTGGACATCAACGCCGACGCGATCGAGTACCTGCGCGAGAACGCCCGCCGCAATGGGGTCGAGGACCGCGTGACAGCGATCAACGACGACGTTCGTGACGTCGCCGTCGACTACGAGGACTGGGCCGACCGCATCGTGATGAACCTGCCCCACAGCGCCAATGCGTTCCTCGAGTCGGCCGTGTCCCTGGCGGGTGACGACTGCATCCTCCACTACTACGACATCCAGCACGAAGACGACCCGTTCGGGCCGGGCGAACGCGCGATTTGTGCGGCTGCCGAACCCGAGTACGACGTGACAGTCGAGACACGCCACACCGTTCGGTCGTACGCCCCCCACGAACTGAACGTGTGTCTGGACGTGCGCCTCGAGTGCTAATCCTTCCGGGCCCGTAACTCCCTGTCACAACAGGATCGATTCGCAACCCTTATGGCCGGTATCGGCCCTACGAATAAACGCACACGAACGGTGTGCCGGTGTAGCTCAGACTGGCAGAGCGAATCCTTCGTAAGGATTAGGTCGAGGGTTCAAATCCCTCCACCGGCTCTTTCTGCGGCAAATTGACTCGGAGAGCGGAGCGACCGAGTTTCGGTAGTTCGGCCACCCGTCGGCTCGTCCAGACTCGAGTGAGGCCCGCAGTTCGTGGTCGATATAGCGCGAAACGGGAAGCAAGACGAGTTGCTGTATTATATCCCGTGTCAGCGGTTGTAGCGGCCGAATCGCTGCGGATTGTCGAGTAGATGCCGCACCGGTTACTGGAGAGGCTATTCGACTCCAGTGTACCAAATTATCGAATTCAGATATTGCTCTGAATCTCGAGAGGTTAGTATCAAGCGTAATCGAACGGAGTCCACGATCGAGTCTACAGCTGCGATTT
>SDGW01000856.1_pt1 | contig 12624 bp, 10 predicted proteins | sample 2873831 | NCBI WGS metagenome assembly SDGW01 (sample SAMN08132700, study PRJNA421101) | hypersaline lake metagenome | isolation source: celular fraction 0.22 microns magnesium sulfate-rich crust from ephemeral... | place: Spain: Penahueca Lagoon, Toledo | collected 2011-07
GGCGATCCGCGACGTGGTCGAGCGCGCCGACGACGCGTACAACGTGTACAACCTCGGCTCGAAGACGACCACCTCCGTCGTCGACATCGCCGACATCGTCGCCGACGTGATGGGGCTGGCCCCCGAGTACGAGTTCACCGGCGGCGACCGCGGCTGGACCGGCGACGTGCCGAAGATGCGGCTGGACACGAGCAAGCTCGCGGAACTGGGCCACGACGTGCCAGAGGACAGCGACGCGGCGGTCAGGCGGGCGACCGAGCAGCTGTACGACGAACTCAGCTAACGCGGCCGCGACGCAGGCTCAGACCAGCACCGTCTCCTCGGCGCGGAGCTCCCGCTCGCGGCAGGTCAGTTCGGCGACGACGAAGTACTCGCCGGGGTCGGGGTCGCTCCAGGCGGCGTCGAACGTGCGGCTCCCGCCCGCCGGCACGGTCTCCGAGCCCATCACCTGCGCGAACATCCGGTCGGCGTCGGAGCGCCAGACCGGCGCCGTCTCGTCGTCGGCGCCCGCGGGGTACACCGAGACGCGGAGCCGTTGGGCGTCCGCGAACGATAGCTCGACGGGCTCGTCGCCCGTGTTCTCGACAGTGAGTTCGAACGCGAGCGCGCCGTCGCGTCGCCGGCTCTCGAGGGAGGGTTCGAGCACGTCGGGAGATCCGCCGACGCGGTGAAAAAGCTTCCCGCCTACGCCTCGTCGCGCATGTCCGGCGGCAGCAGGTTCGGGATCCCGTCCTCGATGGGGTAGGACTCGCCGCAGTCCGTACAGGTCAGCGTCCCCGAGATGATCTCGCCGTCGTCGCGCTCCTCGGCGTCGAGTTCGAGCTCGTGTTTGTCCATCGGGCAGCAGACGATCTCCATCAGCGACTCCTTCATGCGCCACAACTGGGGTCGGGCGGGGCAAAAGGCTGCGGGTTCCGCGAGCCTACTTCAGGTAGCGCTCGTAGGCGGAGCTGAACGCGCCCGAGGCCTCGGTGAGCGCGTCCCACTCGTCGAGGCCGCGCTCGATCCGGCTGCCGCGGATCGTGTTGTCGAGCACGAACGCGACGATCCCGCCGACGGCCATCCCAGTGCCCCCGACGACGTAGATCGTGTCGGCGACGATCTGCAGCGTCGCGTCGGGCAGCACCGACGCCGTCAGCACCGGGCCGACGACGGGCGTCGCCGCCACGCCCTCCGCGAAGGCGGCGGCGCTGCCGACGTTGCCCATGTACGCCGGCATCGCGAGCCCGAGGAACAGCGAGATGCCGACGATGAAGGCGTTGCGCGAGGAGTCGAGGTCGACGTGTTTCAGGTTCGAGAGCCCGACCGCGGCGATCTGCCCGAACATCGCGACGTAGAGCCCGCCGACGATCGGGTTCGGGATGGTGGTGATCAGCGCGCCGAAGTAGCCGACGAACCCCGCGATCAGCATCAACACGGCGCCGACCTGGATCACGAACCGCGAGGCGACGCCGGTGAGGCCGATCGCACCGATGTTCTCGGAGTAGGAGGTCGAGCCGTTCCCGGTGCCCATGATCCCCGCGAACAGCGTCGCGACGCCCTCGGTGCCGATCCCGTGGTTGATGCGGCGCGCGGAGGGCGCGCGCTCGCCGGCGAGGCGGGCGACGGCGTGGTAGTCGCCGAACGACTCGATCATCGACGCCACGACGCCCGCGAACATGCCGATGATGAAGGAGGTCCGGAACGTCGGCACCCCCCACTGCAGCGGCATCGGCACCTGGATCAGGCTCGCCTCCGCGACGACCGAGAGGTCGACGAACGCGGGCGAGCCCGACGGGATGACGCCGACCACCGAGAGCGCGGTCGCGAGGAGCCACGCGGCGGCGATCCCGAGCAGGACGGGGTAGAGCCGGAACACGCGGTGGGCGGTGTCGACGTACTGGCTGAAGCCGACGATCAGGAGCACCGTCAGCCCGAGCAGCCACCAGGCCTGCTGGGCCGCGGCGACCTGCGGCGCGCTGAACAGCGAGAGCCCGATCAGCGCGATCGTCGGCGCGATGACGACGGGCGAGAGGTACTGTTTGAGCCAGCCCATCACGCCGAGGTAGCCGAAGACGATCTCGACGATCCCGCCGACGATGATCGCGCCCTGCAGCGCGAGGATCGCCTGCTCCCAGTTGCCCGTGCCGACGAAGCCGATGATGGCCAGCGCGGGCGCGAGCATCGAGAACGTCGCCCCCTGGACGATCGGGTAGCGGTTCCCGACGACCGTCTGGAGCAGCGTCCCCACCCCCGAGACGACGAAGAACGTCCCGATGTACAGCGGCTGGACCTCAGAAGGCATCCCCATCGCGGTCGCGAGCGCGAGGGGGACGGCGATGTTCGCGCCCACCATCGTGAGGTAGTGCTGGAGCCCCAGCAGCACCGACTCGACGGTCGGCGGGCGCTCGTCGACGCCGTACTCGACGTCGCTCGACTGTTCGACCGATTCGGATCCGGGTTCGCCCGCCGGCCCATCCGGCGGTGTCTCCGGGTTGGACGGTCCGGTCATCGACTGTCTACCCGAACCGTGCTCGTTCTCCCCTAAATACGCCCCACATCCGACCTCGGAGCGCGAACCGGGTCGACCCTACCAGGGGGTGTGTCGCTCGACCGTCTGGTCGCGGTCGGGGCCGACGCCGACGGCGTAGACGGGGGCGTCGAGTTCGCCTTCGAGATACTCGAGGTAGTCCCGACACGCGGCCGGGAGCGCGTCGTACCCCTCGTCGGCGACGGCGCTCCAGTCCTGCTCGCTCCAGGTGTCGAACTCGCGGAAGTTCGGCTCACAGCGCGCCCACTCCTCGGTCGTCGCGGGCACCGTCTCCCGTGTCTCGCCGTCGAGCTCGTAGCTGTGGCAGACCTTGAGCTCGTCCAGCCCGGCGAGCACGTCGACGTGGTTCACCGCCAGCCCGGTGAACGACGAGCGCCGCGCGGCGTGACGAAGCATCGGCACGTCGAGCCAGCCGATCCGGCGCGGTCGGCCGGTGACGGTGCCGAACTCGCCGCCCTTCTCCCGGATCTCGTCGGCCAGAGCCTCCTCGCCGTCCTCCATCTCGGTCGGGAGCGGTCCCTCGCCCACGCGGGAGAGGTACGCCTTCACGATGCCGACGATCTCGCCGGCGCCGACGACGCCGGGCCCGACGCCGGAGCCGACGGCGGCGCCGCCGGCGGTCGGGTTCGAGGAGGTGACGTTCGGGTAGTTGCCGTGGTCGATGTCGATGCTCGTGCCCTGGGCGCCCTCGAACAGCAGGTTCCCGCCCGACTCGTGCTGCTCGTAGAGGAAGTCGCCGGCCTCGACGAGCATGTCGTTCTCCCGGAGGCGCCGGCCGTACTCGGCGAACTCCGCGACCAGCTCGTCCACGTCGAACTCGACGCCCGCGTCGATGCCGTACACCTTCTCGGCGATGTCGCGCTTGTTCGCGACGGTGTACTCGAGGCGGCTGCGGAGCACGTCCGTGTCGAGCAGGTCGCCGACGCGGACGCCGCGGCGGCCGGCCTTGTCCTCGTAGGTCGGGCCGATGCCGCGGCCGGTGGTGCCGACCTTCATGTCGGAGTCCTCCTTGTCGGCCTCCTCGATGTTGTCGAACACGCGGTGGTACGGGAGGATCACGTGTGCGCGCTTGGCCACGCGCACGTCGGGGTCGAGCCCCTTCTCCCGGAGCGTCTCGATCTCGTCGAACAGCGTCCGGGGGTTGACGACGCAGCCGTTGCCCAGCACCCCGGTCTTCCCGCGGACACAGCCGCTCGGGACCAGCGAGAGCTTGTACTCCTCGCCCCCCTCGACGACGGTGTGGCCGGCGTTGTCTCCGCCCTGATACCGCACGACAGTGTCGGCTTCCTCGCCCCAGCGGTCGACGAGGGCGCCTTTGCCTTCGTCGCCGAGTTGCGCCCCGACGATTGTGACGGTCATACGCGGCGATTCTGTAGCGCCGGCTAAACCGATTACGATGCGGCCATCCCGGCCCGGACCCGACCGCGACGCCGGTTCCGGCGCGCTGCCGGCGCCAGAACGGTTAACTACCGGCCGTGTGTAGCTTACTCACTCAGTAACACGCCGGCGGCGAGGGGAAGTTTTAACCCCTCCCAAGAGAAGTTAACATACAGCATGATAGATCGACTTGAGAAAGAGGTGGATATGCTCGAGCGACACCTCCAGGTCCTCCGGATGGTCATCGAGAACGAACCGATCGGCATCGTGAAGATGTCGAACGAGACGGGCTACCCCCACCACAAGGTACGCTACTCGCTGCGCGTCCTCGAGGAAGAGAACCTGATTGAGCCGTCGAGCCAGGGTGCGATCACCACCGACCACACCGCCGAGTTCGTCGAGGACCTCGACGAGAAGCTCGACGACACCGTCGACAAGCTGCGCGACATGCGGATCGACTCGGCGCCGGAAGCCGAGAACTAACTTCTACTGCGGACTACAGTTCCGGCACGCTGACGTGGAACTCGCCGTCGCGGGTCTCCACCAAACTGAGGTGGTAGCCGTCCTTCCGGGAGAGCTTCACGAAGCTCTTGCGCTTGCCGCGGCCCAGGAACCCGCCGCCGGTCGCCTCCTCGGCGGTCTCCAGCGCGCCCGGCTCGTAGTAGCTCGATGTGACGAAAAACGCCGCCGCGAGCCCCTCGTTCGTCTCGCCGACCGGCGTCGCGTTCCGGAGCAGCGACTCGAGCATCGGCTCGGTCGCGGGCTCGCGTGAGCTGTTCAGGTCGGTGACGATCAGCGGCTGGCCCATCCGGTCCCGGATGACCACGTCGAAGTCGGCGCTCTCCTCCTCGGCCGCCTCGCCGAGGTCGACGCCGCCCCGGAACTCGACCCGATCGATCTCGGGGATGGCGCCGAACAGCTTCCCCATGGCGGTCTGGTTGCGCGTTTCGCGCACGTCGTGCAGCAGCGATCGGGTGAGCCACTCGACGAACTCGTACTCGACGGTGCCCCGCAGCCACTCGTCGTACGGCTCGCCGTCGACGACGACGCCGTCGGCGTCGAACTCGGTGTGGTGCTCCAGCCGGAGGTTGTCGTTGACCGCCTCGCGGTCGGCGTCGCCGTTGTGGGCGTCCTCCAGCGTAGGGCCGCCCTTCCGCTCGTAGCGGACGAACAGGCTCGTCCCGGCCATCGCCTCCTCGGGCGACATCTCGCGGTCGCCTTCGGGCATGTACTCTTGGGCGGCCTCGAGCTCGGTCTCGGCGACGCGGAGGTCGTCCTCCAGCTCGTCGACGGTCGACCGGAGCTCCGCCACCTCCTCCTCGAGTTCCTCGGCGGTCGCCACCGCGTCGTCGCGCTCGCGCTCGAGCCGGTCGCGCTCCTCGGCGAGCCGGTCGGTCTCTGCCTCCAGCTCCTCGACGCGCTCCTGCAGTCGGTCGCGCTCCTCGCGCAGCGCCGACAGCTCCTCGCTGGTGGCGCCCGTCGCGGTCCCGGCGGCGCCGGCGGGTTCGGACGCGCTCGCGGTCTCGGCCGCGCGCTCCTCGGCCGGCGGCTCGGCCGACTCGCTCGCCTCCGCCATCGAGACCGACTCCTCGGGGTCGAGCGCCGGGATCGTCGTCGTCTCGCGCCACTCGGACTCGCCCTCGAAGCGACCGGCCGAATCGGACCCCGCCGACGCCCCGGCGGGTTCGCTCGCCGCCGCCGTCGACGCGTCCTCGCCGTTGGCCATCGCCGCCTCGGCGGCCTCCGTCGCGGACCGCTCCCGCCCGGCGGACGCCGCCTCGGCGGCCCCCGTCGACGCCGCGTCGGCGCCGTCGGCCGGCTCGGGGTCAGTGGCCGGCTCCCGGCTCTCGGGCTCCGCCGACGCCTCGGCGGGCGACGACTCCGCGGGCTCGCTGGGCGTCGCCGCCTCGCTTTCGGACGCCGCCGGCGCCTCGCTCCCGGCCGCCGACGGCTCGTTGTCGGTCGGCGGCGCCGTCGCGAACTCCTCCGCGGGATCGCGTTCGTCGGCGGCCGACGCGGCCGCTGGCTCGCTCGATGCCGGCTCGTCGTCGACCGCGCCGGCGCCGCCGGCGGCGACCGAGCCGCCCGCCCCGGCCGGGTCGGGCACGTCGACGATGTCGATGTCGACCGTCTTGACGCGGTAGATCCCGACCTCGTCGGCCGCGCGCTCGTACGCCTCGTCGCCGGTGAGCCGGCGCTCCTGGTTGCCGACGAACGCGACGGGCATCCGCCGCCCGCCGTAGTACGCGAGGTAGTAATCCCCCGAGAGCACGTTCTCCGAGAGCTCGACGTAGCCGGTGAAGTTGCCCGACTGCAGCGTGCAGTCGACCTCGGACAGCGGCGTCTCCTCCGTGTAGTACTCCCCGCGGACCTCCCCGCCGGTCTCCTGCATCGCGAACAGCAGCGGGAGCGACCGGTCCGGCGCGACGTACGCGGTGCCGTCGGCGTCGGCGAACCGATCCATCCCGCCGTCGAACACGCCGAGCACGCGACCGTTGAGCATGAACAGCCACGCGCCGCCGTCGGTCACGGCGCCCGTGAACTCCCGATCGGCGAACTCACGCAGTCCCGCGTGCCCGCCGGAGAACGGCTCCGAGTCCCACTCGGTCACCCGCTCGACCGTTTCACTCTTCATCTTGGAAGTTTACTCGCCCGGTGCCCTCAAAATACTTTGTGGAGCACTCCCCGGCCTCGAGACAGGCGTCTGACGGGTCCGTCGGTCAGCCCAGCGCGCGGACGACCGCGGCGACCGTCGGCGGCCCGAGCAGCGCCAGCCCGAGCGCCTCGACGGCGGTGAACCCCGCCGTCGGCGGCGACGCCCCGGTGACGGCCAGCCAGAGCACGCCGGCGGCGGCGACGCTCATGCCGAAGCTCGCGCCCGCGGCGACCGCGCGCTCGACGGAGCTGGCGACGAGCCCGAGCAGGACGCCCGCGACTGCGAGCCCCGCGGGGTGGACCGCCGTCGCGGCGGCGCCGCCGATCCACGCCAGCGCGGCCGCGGCGTCGGCGGCACGGCCGCGCCGGATGGGCCGGAGGTGGCTCCCGTCGCCGAACAGCGTCCTCGAGCGCTCGCTCACACTCCGAGCCAGCGGCGGAGCGTACATCAATCCACCCACTCGCCGCGGCCCATCGGTTCGGGGGGGACGCCCCCGCAAATTTGCGGTACCCAATCGCTTTTGTGAGGCTGTGACGAACCACGTGACGTGTTACCAGATCCGCCGGAGCTCGGACCCCTGTTCGACCCCGATTCCGTCGCCGTCGTCGGGGCGAGCCCGGACTCGTTCTACGCCGGCAACCTGATCGACAACCTGCTCGACTACGGCTTCGCCGGGGAGCTCTACCCCGTCAACCCCGGCCGCGAGGAGGTCTGGGGTCGTCACTGTTACGACGGCATCGACGACGTGCCCGAGACCGTCGACCTCGTGGTCGTCAGCGTCCCCCGCGAGTACGTCGTCGACGTGGTCCGCGCGGCCGGCGAGCGCGGCGTGCCGACCGCGCTGGTCGTGACGGCGGGGTTCTCCGAGGCCGACGAGGAGGGCGCCGCGCTCGAAGCCGACCTCGCCGCGGCCGCCGACGAGGCGGGGATCCACGTCGTCGGCCCGAACTGCATCGGCGTGATGGCCGCCGCGGGCGCGACGCTCACCTCGACCTGCTCGCGCGAACCGCAGGAGGGCTCGATCGCGCTGGTGAGCCAGTCCGGCGCGCTCGCCTTCACGACGTTCTTCGAGCGCGCGGCCGACCAGGACGTGCACTTCAGCCACATCGTCTCGACGGGGAACGAGGCCGACCTGACCACGAGCGACTACGTCGCCTACCTCGCCGCCCAGCCCGAGGTCGACGTGGTCTGCACCTACGTCGAGGGGATCGCCGACCCCGAGCGGTTCATGCGCGTCGCGGACGCGGCCACCCGCGCGGGCACGCCGATCATCTCCGTGAAGGTCGGCTCCTCGGAGGTCGCCGACGCGGCGACGCTCTCCCACACCGGCTCGCTGACCGGCGACGACGACGCCTGGAACGCCGCGTTCCGACAGACGGGCGTCGAGCGCGCGCCGGACATCCCGGACCTACTCGCCCGCGGGAGCGCCCACGCCGCCTACGACAGCCCCGACGGCGACCGCGTCTGTGTCGCCTCCACCAGCGGCGGCCTCGCGAGCCTGCTGGCGGACATGGCCGCCGAGCGCGACCTGGAACTCCCGGACATCGACGGCGAGACCGAGCGGACGCTGCTGGAGATGGAGGAGCTGCTCACGTTCGGCGAGTTCCACAACCCGGCGGACATCCGCGGCTACGGCGCGGAGGTGCTCCCGGAGATCGCGGAGACGCTGTTCGCCGACCAGAGCTTCGACGCCTACGTGTTCGCGATCGGCCTCTCGGGCGTCGACGGTCGCGCCGAGCAGGTCGCCGCCGACCTCCGGTCGATCGTCGCCGACGCGGACGCGCCGGCGGTCGTGCTCTGGACCGGCCGGAAGGAGCCCGACGACCCGACGGAGACGCCGCCGTACGCGAAACTCCGCGAGCACGTCCCCGTGTACGAGGACCCGGCGAAATGTATGGACGCCGTCGCGTCGCTCGCCGACTTCGGTGCGACGATGGCCGAGCGTGAGCGCCGCCCGGCCCGCACGGAGCTCGCCGAGTCGGTCGCGTCGCCGGCGCTCGACCTCCCCGCGAACCGCGTGCTGACGTGGCAGGAGTCGGCCGACCTGCTCGCCGCGTTCGACGTGCCGCTCGTGGACACGCGGCTCGCCACGAGCAGCGACGAGGCCGTCGACGCCGCCGGCGAGCTCGGCTACCCCGTCGTGCTGAAAGTCGACTCCCCGGCGATCCCCCACCGGACCGACGTCGGCGGCGTCGCGGTCGGGCTGGAGACGCCCGAGGCGGTGCGCGCGGCGTACGACGAGATCGACGCGGCCGCGCGGGCCGAGGCCGCCGCCGACGAGATCGAGGGCGTGCTGGTCCAGCCGATGCTCGCCGACGGCGTCGAGGCGCTCGTGGGTGTCTCGCCCGACGAGGTGTTCGGCTCGCTGGTGACCGTCGGCCCGGGCGGCGTGCTCGTCGAAGCGATGGACGACAGCGAGGTGCTCGTGCCGCCGTTCTCCGCGGCGGAGGCGCGGGAGGCGGTCGAGTCGACGGCGCTTTCGACGCTGCTCTCGGACCGCCGCGGCGGCGACCCGATCGCGCTGGAGCCGTTCGTCGAGTTCCTCGTCGGCGTCGGCGAGCTCGCGGCCGCGGTCGACGACGTGGCCGAACTCGACCTCAACCCCGTGATGGTGACGGCCGAGGGACCGGTCGCCGTCGACGCGCTGGTCCGGACGGAGTAGCGACGAAAAAGCGGTTTCTGCGGCGGGCTACCGTTGTTCGGCGCGATCGAGCAGCCGCCGGTAGCGGTCGACCGTCGCGGTGTCGAGGAACACGCCCTCGACCTGCAGCGAGTCGCGGTCGGACTCGTCGAACGCGTCGATCAGCCGGCGTGCCTGCGCCAGTTCCTCCTCGTCGGGCGCGAACACGTCGTTGATCACCGGGGCCTGCGCGGGGTGGATCGCGGTCATCCCGACGAACCCGAGCTCCCGTGCCCGCTTCGCGACCGCCCGCAGCCCGTCGGTGTCCGCGATGTCGAGGTGCACCGACGCGACGGGGTCGACCCCCGCCATCGACGCGTACTCGACGGTCAGCAGCTCCAGGCGCTCCCGGATCCGGTCCGGGGTGCCGGGCGCGCCGACGGCCTTGCAGTAGTCCGCGAAGCCGAAGGAGAGGCTGACGGCGCCGGTCTCCCGGCAGGCGTCGGCGATCTCCGTGCCGGCGTGCATCCCCGTCGGCGTCTCGACAGTCACCCGCAGCCGCGGCGGGTCGTCGGTGCGGTCGGTCAGCGCCGCCCAGGCGGCCCGCACGTCGGCGCCGGACTCGACCATCGGCAGCGCGACCGCGTCGGCGCCGCAGTCGACCGCGGCGTCGACGTCGGCGGCGAACTGATCGGTGTCGGCGGCGTTGACCCGGACCGCGACCTCTCGGTCGGTGTCGAGCTCCGGCACGACCTCCCGCAGGTTCGCCCGCGCGGCGTCCTTCCCGTCGGCCGGGACGGCGTCCTCGAGGTCGAACACGAACGCGTCGGCCTCGGTGTCGACGGCCTTCCGGAGCATGTCGGCGTCGTCGGCCGGGGTGAACAGCGCCGATCGGCGGGCGCTCATGGCGCGCTCGACCCCTGCTCCTGGGGGAGCTCCTCGCCGGTCGTGCCGGCGGCGTCGGTCGCACCCTCGTACCGGTCGAGCAGCTCCGCCTGCACGTCGTCGACCGGGAAGTAGCAGGCGGCCTCGTGGCCCTCGTCGGCCCACGCCGCCCGCTCGGGCTCGCTCTCGCGGCACTCCTCGGTCGCCTTCGGACAGCGCGGCGCGAAGTTGCAGCCCTCGGGGAGGTTCACCGGGTTCGGCGGCTCCCCCGGCAGCAGGACGCGGGTGCGGTCGACCGCGGGGTCGACGTTCGGCGACGCCGCGAGCAGCGACGCCGTGTAGGGGTGTCTCGGCCCCGTGACGATCTCCCGGGTCTTCCCGACCTCGATCACCTGACCGAGGTACATCACCGCGAGGCGGTCGGTGATCTGGCTCAGACTCGCCAGGTCGTGGGAGATGTAGACGATCCCCATGTCCCGCTCGGTCGCCATCTCCCGCAGGATGTTGAGGATGCTCGCCTTCAGCGACACGTCGAGCATCGACGCCGGCTCGTCACAGATCAGCAGCTCCGGGTCGAGCACGAGCGCCCGCGCGATCGCGACGCGCTGACGCTCCCCGCCGGAGAGCTGGTGGGGGAAGCTGTCGATGTACTTGTCGACGGGGCTGAGCCCCACGTCCGCCAGCGTCTGCCGGACGCGCTCGGTGATCTCGTCGCCCTCGACGCCCTGGATCTTCAGGGGCTCGGACACCGCCGCGCGCACCTTCTGTCGCGGGTTGAGCGAGTCGAACGGGTCCTGGAAGATGAACTGCACCTTCGAGCGGAACTCCTTGCTGTCCCCCGACAGCAGCTCCTCGACGGGCGTCCCGCGGAACCGGATCTCGCCGTCGGTGTGTGTCTGGAGCGCGGCGATCACCTCGCCCAGCGTCGACTTCCCGCAGCCGGACTCGCCGGCGACGCCGACGATCTCGTTCTCCCGGACGGTGAGGTCGACGCCGTTGACGGCTTTCACGTAGTCCTTCTCGCGACCCATCAGCTGGTCCACGATCGACTGGCCCTGTTGGAACCACTTGGTCAGCCCCTCGGTCTCGAGGATCACGTCGCCGGCCTCTCGGCCCCCCTGGTCGACGGGGTCAAGCCCCCAAGTCTCCGGATCGACCGCCTCCTCGCGGAGCTCCTCGACGCGGTCGACGTGGTAGCAGGCGGACTGCTGATTCTCGACCGCTCTGAGCGCCGGGTGTTCCCGCTCGCACTCCTCGGTCGCGAACGGGCAGCGGTTGCTGAACACACAGCTGGTGGGCTCCCGCGTGAGGTCCGGGAGCGAGCCAGGGATCGAGACGGCCTGACTGTCGAACTCCTCGATGTCCGGGAAGGAGTTCTTCAGCCCCATCGTGTACGGGTTGGTGGGGTTCTTGAGCACGTCGTCGGTCGCGCCCTGCTCCATCACCTTCCCGCCGTACAGCACCGACACGTCGTCGCAGGTCTCGGCGATCACCCCCATGTCGTGGGTGATCAGCAGCATCGAGGAGTCGATCTCCTCCTGGATCTCCAGCAGCTTGTGGACGATCTTGTCCTGGACGATCACGTCCAGCCCCGTCGTCGGCTCGTCGGCGATGATGAGGTCCGGGTCGAGAACCAGCGCCATCGCGATGGTGACGCGCTGGCGCATCCCGCCGGAGAACTGGTGGGGGTACTCGTCGGTCCGGGACGGGTCGAGGCCGACGATGTCGAACACCTCCTCGACGCGCTCGTTGGCCTCAGCCTTCGTCACGTCCCGGTGTTTGTGCATCGCCTGCCGGATCTGGGCGCCGACGCTCATCACCGGGTCGAGCGAGTCCATCGCGCTCTGGGGGATGTACGCGATCTCCTCCCAGCGGATCTCCTGCCACTCCTGCTCCGAGCAGTCGAGCAGCTCCCGCCCGTCGAACCTGATGCTGCCCGCCTCGACGTTGCCGTTGTCGTCGAGCAGGCCGAGCACGGAGTGGGCGACCGTGGACTTCCCACAGCCGGACTCGCCGACCAGCCCGTAGTTGCTGCCGTCGTCGATATCGAAGGAGACGCCGTTGACCGCGTGGACGTCGACCTCCGAGGTGCTGTACGTGATCTTCAGGTCTTCGACTTCGAGTAGGCTCATTCGTCACCTCGTAGTTCAGGGTTGACGACCTCCTCGAACGCCCGTCCAACCAGGAAGACGGCCGTGGTCACCGCGGCGATACCGATCGCTGGCGGGAACACCCACCACCAGGCCTCCCGCATCCCGCCGGAGGCGAACACCTGGCGGAGCATCCGGCCCCACGAGGTCGTCGTCGGGTCGCCGAACCCGAGGAACGCCAGCGACGCCTGCCCGGCGATGGCCCACGCCACCGCGTACGCGGTGTAGAGGAAGCCGATCCCCAGCACGTTCGGCGCGACGTGGAGGAACATCGTCCGGAAGTGGCCGGCGCCGCTCGCTCGCGCGGACTTCACGAAGGTGCGCTCCTTCACCGTCAGCACCTCAGAGCGGATCACCCGCGCGGGCATCTTCCAGAAGAACGCGACGATCACGGCCGTGATCAGCG
>SDGW01000857.1_pt1 | contig 12622 bp, 11 predicted proteins | sample 2873831 | NCBI WGS metagenome assembly SDGW01 (sample SAMN08132700, study PRJNA421101) | hypersaline lake metagenome | isolation source: celular fraction 0.22 microns magnesium sulfate-rich crust from ephemeral... | place: Spain: Penahueca Lagoon, Toledo | collected 2011-07
CGACGCCGGGACCGTCACCGTCGAGCACGAGGACGGCGAAGCGATCCCCGCCGAGTCGCTCACGCTGCAGGTCGACGGCGAGCCGGCGTCCGTCCAGCCCGTCGACGAGTACGACAGTTTCGCTCCCGGCGACGCGCTGACGATCGACGCCGACCCGTTCTCCTTCGTCGAGCTCGTCTGGAACGCCGGTCGCGACTCCGCGGACGTCCTCGGCCGGACGCTCACCGCCGACGAGTCCATCGAGGGCGCCTACGACGCCGACGACGAGACGCTCGAACTCGTCTACGTCGGCCGACAGGAGGCCGATCCCGACCGACTGGTCGTCCGGCGAGGCGACGGGTACCCGAACGGCGACGACGGCGCCCGACCCTTCGCCGAGAAGTACGACCGCCTGAGCGACGGCGACAGCGTCACGCTCGAGGACGTGGGGGTCGACGAGCACGTTCGCGTGGTGTTGCCGAAAGAGACCGAACACCGCTGGCCGGTCTTCCGGTTCACCACCGAGCCCCAGAGCGCGTTCTCCTTCGAGCGCCGGGACGGCGAGGTCGTCGCGACGTACCACCAGCAGGTCGAGCGGGAGGCCGACGGGTTCCGGGTGCTCGCCGACGGCGACGCGACCGACGTGCAGCCGGCCGACCGCCACGACACGCTCGAACAGGACGACGAGATCGAACTCGGGAAGTTCGAGGCCGGTACCGAACTCGTCGTGCAGTGGACTCTGCCCGACGAGCCTGTCGACGTCCGGACGCACGTCGTCGCGCCCGACGCCACCTTCGAGGCCGACCACGACGCCGACGCCGGGACCGTCACCATCGAACACGCGGGCGGCGACGAGATCGACGCCGACCGGCTGTCGGTGTACGCCGGCGAGGGGTCCAACGGATCGCTCGACTGGGGTGACGACACCGTCTCTGAAGGCGACACGACGACCGTCGAGGCCTCCGGGGACGTTCGCGTCGTCCGCCTCGTCTACCGCGAACACCACGTCATCGCGGCGATTCCGGTCGACGGCTGACCGCGCGAGCGCGTCCTCGCGACGGGCCAGTCGTCGGTAGTCGAGCGCAGTAGCGGGCGGTTCTAGTGCCGAACTGGCGGCGCCCGATCAGCGAACGGGCGCCGGCGGTTCGTTGCGGCCGATCCTGATCTCGTGGGCCTCGACGGCCTCGTAGGCGGCGACCTGGCCGCCGATCTCGACGCGCCTGTCGCCGGTGTCGACTGTCAGGCCGGCGACCTCCTCGTTCGTCTCGAACGACAGGTCGACGATGCGGCCTTTGACCAGCCGCGACTCGCCCGTCTCCACGTCCCGGCCCTCGATCGTGGCGTAGAGATTGCCCTCGACGTCGAGCAGGTCCTTCACGCAGCGACGGATCGACGCGTACCGCCGGGGGAACGGCCGGTCGGTGCCGTCCTCCGCGAGCGTCTCCATGGCCGTCGTCCAGAGTACGGTCCCGAAAAAGCCCGAGATGAGAAAGCCGAGCGCCGAGCGATTGAAGATCACGCCGTAGCGATCCCGGTCGTTGTCCCGGATCGCGTCCTGGGTCGCGTAGATCGAGTACTCGCCGTCGGCGACCGCGATCACGGGCGTCGTGATCCCGCGTCGCGCCCGCGCAGCCGTGCAGACGTCGAGATACTCGAACTCGTCCGGGCTGGGCGCGTCCCGCCCCGGCGTCAACAGCAGGTCGATGCTGACGCCGCTGGCCCGCTGGGCCGCGAGTTCGTCCTCGTAGCGCTCCAGCAGCTCCGGCGTCAGCGACAGCGCGAGTTCGTACTCCGCCGCCTCGATCACCTCCTCGACGTACCGGAGGATCGTCGATCGGGACTTCACGAGCGAGACGGCTTCCGTGTCCCGCGCCGGCGCGGTGTAGCGGGCCTCCAGTTCGTCGATCATGTCTGTCAGCGACGTGCGTACGTCCGAGAACGCGTCGCCCGGGTCGACGGCCATGATCTTCATCGGCCGCGACTCGCGCAGTTCGACCAGCCCGCGGTCGCTGAGGCTGCGCACCGTGTCGTACACCCGAGGCTGTGGAATGTCGGTCCGCTCGGCGATCTCGCTGGCCGTCAGCGTCCCGTGTTCCATCACCGCGAGATACGCGTCGATCTCGTACTCCCCGAGATCGAAGCGGTCGCCGACACGTTTCATCGTCACGCGCAGGTCGTCGGAGCTCATACCGTAGTACCGAACCTCTCGCGGTAAATGATTTATTGAAAGCGCAGTAGCACTCGGTTATCGAACGCAGTTGGGACCGCTCACTCGCCGTCCTCGGGCGCCGACGCGACCGGGAGCCGGACGATCACCGTCGTCCCGTCGTCGCAGTCGATGTCGACGGTTCCGCCGGCCTGCGAGATGATCCAGTCCGTGAGCCACAGACCCAGACCGGCGGTGTGGTGGAGCGGGTCGATCTCGCGCTCGCCAGACAGCACGGCGCGCTCTTCGGGCGGAACGCCCGGCCCGTCGTCGGAGACGCGGATCTCGACGACCTCGTCGTCGCGCCGCGGTGACGCCGCACCGGGGCGCTGTGAATCCCGTCCGTCGGCGTCGTCGCGGTCCTGCGAGAACCAGGACTCCGACGCCGCGATTCGGCTACCCGCAGCGTCCGTCGGCGCCGGGGGTCGCTCCGACCAGTTCCAGCGGATGGTATTCGACCGCTCGGCCGTCGCGTCGCCGAGACACCCGTCGACGCGGGCGACGGTGACGCGCACGTTCGGCGCCGGACCGGCGTGATCGACCGTGTTTGCGAGCAACTCGTCGACCACCGTCGTGAACTCGCTCCCGACGGTCGCGTACGCCGAGTCGGACGCGTCGACATCGACGGTCGCGTCCGGGTTGTTCTTCCGAAACGCCGCCACTCTCTTGGCGACGACGGAGGCGACGTCGACCGGCGTTCCGAGGCCCGCGTGGTCGTCGGTGATCAACGCCTCGGTCTTCCGGGCGCGGCCGCTGAGGTGGAGCAACTCCCCGGCAGTCGATCGGATCTCGTCGGCGTGGTCCTCGTCACGGTCGCCGTCGCCGCCGGCGATCAGGTCCGCACGACCCACGATGACGTTCAGCGAGTTCCTGAGATTGTGTCGGAGCAGCCTGTTGAGCACGAGTAGCATCTGCTCGCGGCGCGCCAGTGTCTCGGTCAAGCGGTTGGCGCTCGCGCCGATCTCCGACCATTCCGTGCTTCCCGAGAGATCGACGCGGTGGTCGTACTCCCTGCTCTCGATGCGGCGGAACTGGTCGCGCAGTCGCTCGGCCTGCCTGATGTCCGACCGGTAGATCCAGAGGCCGAACAGCGCGACTGCCCCGAGCATCACGATGCCCGCGACGGCTTGCGCGACGGCGAGGCGGCGGATCTGGGCCGTGACGGTCGACCGGCGCCGGTCGACGGTGACAGTCCAACCGGTCGTGTGGACGATCGCTCTCCCATCGACCGGCGAGTCGATCGCCTCCTCGTCCGCGTACAGCGCCTCACCGTCCTCTGTGACCCGTATCTGGGTGTCGTAGTTGCTCTGTCTCTCGATCGGAGCGAACAGCGCGCTGCCCGAGAGGTAGAACGCCCCGTTGAGCGTCCCGACGATCTCGCCGTCCGATCGGATCGGCGCGCTCACGACGACGATGCGATTGCCGGTCCTGGCCGTGAACGGATCGCTGACGTACACCCTCCCGTTCAGTGCCGCCTGAACGTACGCCCGATCGCTGAAGTCCCCGCCGACGGCGTCGCCGCCGGTCCCGTCCTCGTTGGCGAGCGCCGTCATCGTCCCGTTGGCCGCGACGACGGACACTCCCTCGAAGTCGGTCTGCTCTCTGATCGTCGCGACGCGCTGGCGCCGCGTGACACGGTCCGGGTCGACGAGCCCCGGATGATCGGCCGCGATCGCGATCGACTGTCGCTTCTCGACCAGCTGTCGGTCGATCGTCGAGGCCGCCAGCTCGGCCTGTTCGGCCGCGTCCTCGCTGGCCGACGCCACGGCGGCGTCGCGCTGGGAGTCGAACGTGACGACGAGCACTCCGGCGATCGTCAGCGCGACGAGTACGAACGCCAACAGGAATTTTCGCCGGAGTTGCATCGCTGGCTTGGTCATACGCCGCTCGACGGGCATATAGCTTCGCGTCACTCGGCCTCGCCTGCGCCGGGGGACGAGTCGACCGCTGCGGCTCCGAAGCCGCGGGTCGAACCCCGTTTGCGGAGGTCTGTCGCGGGGAGAGGATGCTCTCGGACCGGTTTCGAGGCGGGCGCGAAGCGGCGGCGACGCCTGCGTAACGCTAAAGAGTCGAACACGCCTTTGTTCGGACAAGAATGAGTACCGGATTCGTCTCTCTGAGGTGGTTCCGTGGGGGTTGAAATAAAGGACTCCCGAGTCTCCGCCGAGGAGTTCGCGGACATGTCCGAGTTCGTCTACGAGTATCTCGCCGCCAGCGTCGAGAACGAGGACGAGGGCGGGCGGATGCGGTGGTACCCGTGGCACTCCGCGGAGTACCGCCACAACCACATCCTGAACGTGGTCGAGTTGGCCGAGGAGATCGCGCGCGCCGAAGGCGCCGACGTCGACGTCACGCGCGTCGCCGCGCTGTTCCACGACGTGGCCAAGCTCGACGCCGATCAGGACGTCCACGCCGAGGAGGGCGCGCGCGTCGCGCGGCAGTACCTCGAGAACCGGGGAGAGTATCCCGAGTCGTTCGTCGACGAGGTCTGTCGCGCCGTCCGCGACCACTCCTACCAGGGCGATCTGACTGACCTGTCGCTCGAAACGCGGTGTGTGATCGAGGCGGACCTGCTCGACAAGGTCGGCGCCAACGGCACGGCGCTGATGTTGCTGCGCATGGGCTACGAGGCCCGGACGCACATGGACGCCGGACAGATGGTCGAGCGCGTGCTCGAACGCGGGCGGGACGCCGCCGACCGCGTCGAGACCGACGCCGCCGAAAGCATCGCCCACCGGCGGCTCAAGCGCGTCCGCTGGTTTCAGGACTGGCTCGACGACGAGGTCGCGGCGATCGACAGCGGCGAGTGAGCCGGTGACCGGCGGACGAGCGTTCTGCCGCCCACACGGACTACCGATCCCCCGAGAGCCCGACGCTTCGGATTTTTCCCTGACTTATTAGTCCAAAGGTTGATCATCCATGGTGTTTAAATGACGAGGCTGTCATGGCGGCCCCCAACTTGCCGGACGCGGTCATCGAATACGACGACGCTGACGGCGCGTACAGGGTTCAGCTGGAGGCGTGTCCGGGCGACGCGCCGTCGATCGCCGTCGTCGCCCTCGTCGGGACGCTGGAGGGTGTCCCGACGGCCGATCTCGCGCCGCTGTACGACAGCGTGGATCCGGAGGCGCTGGATTCGCTCCACGAGTCGCTGGTCGAGTCTGACGTCGGCAGCACCGTCGTCTTTCCGTACGCCGGGTACGAGATCACGGTCACCGCGGCGGCGATAGCGGCGCGGCCGGTCGACGAGTGAGAACGCCAGGTGACGCCGCTAGCGGCCCCGTTCTTCGCCCCGAGTACGGCATCGTCAGCGGCGCGTCTCCGTCGGACTCCGGCTCAGATCCCCTGGCCCATCAGGTGGCTCCTGAGCACGTCGTCGGTTTTGGATCCGGCGCCGGTGTTGAGAACGACGACCGTGTCCGAGTCGTCGAACTCGCCGGTCCGCGAGAGCTCCCAGGCGCCGCTGACCGCCGCGGCGGCGCTGGCGTCGACCTCCAGCCCCTCGTTGGCGGCGACCGCGATCGCGCTGTCCAGGATGTCCGGATCCTCGGTCGCGACGGCGCCGCCGCCCGATTCGGCGACGGCGTCGAGCGCGAGCGCGCCGCCCGGCGGATCGGGGATCTCGATGCCGCCGCAGATCGTGTCGGGATACTCGACCGGCTCGGGCTCGTCGTTCCCGGCTTCCCAGGCGTCGACGATCGGCGCGCAGCCGGCGGCCTGCGCGACGTAGATCGCGGGCAGTTCGTCGATCAATCCGAGCCGCTCCAGTTCCGTCGCCGCGCGGTGGACGCCGACCACGGTGACGCCGGCGCCGGTCGGCACGACGACAGCGTCGGGAATCTCCCAGTCCAGTTGCTCGACGATCTCGAACAGCGCCGTCTTCGCGCCCTCGTGGCGGTACGGCGTCGCGAACCAGCCGAGGTCGTGCCAGCCCTCCTCCGCGATCGATTCCGCGGCGGCGTCGAGCGCGTCGCCGATCCGCCCGCCGACGACCGTCATCTCGCCGTCGTGAACGTTGACCATCGCCTTGTTCGTGAACGTCGAGCGCGAGGGCAGAAACGCGTGGGCGTCGACGTCGGCGCGCGCCGCGTACGCGGCCGCGGACTGCCCGCCGTCGCCGGTCGACGCCAGCGCGACTGCCTCGACGCCGCGCTCGCGCGCCGCGGTCAGCGCGACCGACAGCCCGCGGTCGGCCGTCGATCCGGTCGGGTTTCGCCCGTCGTCTTTGACGTACAGTTCGCCGACGCCGAGCTCGTCGGCCAGCGACGGCCCCTCGACCAGCGGCGTCCCGCCCTCGGCGGCGCTCACCGCGGCCGAAGGTTCGAACGGCAGCAGTTCGCGGTAGCGCCACTGGCTGTCGAAGGATCGGTCCGCGAGCGTCTCCCTGTCGAGATCGATCCGGTCGTAGTCGTAGGTCGGCGCGAGCGCGCCGCCGCAGTCGGGACAGCGCCCGGCGGCGTCGGCCGCGTCCTGACGAGTTTGCGAGTCAGGGCTCGACGGACGAAGCTCGTCGGCGTCGAACCGCTCGCCGCACTCCTGACACGCCAGCCCGGCGAAGGCGTCGCTGGTTTGCATGGTCGTCGCTTTCGGTGCCGGACCCTAAGCCCTGTCCATCGGATGCTGCGCTGGGCGGTCCGCCGAAACGCCGTTCTCCGGATTTGATATCGCACTGAGGGATTTATCCGTCGCTACGGCATCGGCTCGCACCTCGGGAAATCACGCTGCGTGGCGACTACGGACGAGGCCGAGTCAGGTCTCGCGGCACCAAACCAGCCTGCTGCGACGCCGATACGCGTGAAGTTTTGACCAGGGAGTCCCAACGGAGCGGTATGTCAACTGACCAGCGGGCGATCGTCGCCGGCGCGGGCCTGTCGGGGCTCGTCGCCGCGCGGCATCTCGCGGACGCCGGCGTCGACGTCGAGGTCGTCGAGCGCGAGGACGAGGTCGGCGGCCGCGTTCGGACGACCCGCGAGGACGGGTTCGTGATGGATCGGGGGTTTCAGGTGCTGTTCACCGCCTATCCCGCGGCGAAGCGCGAGTTGGACTACGACGATCTGAATCTGCGCTACTACACGCCGGGCGCCTGCATCGCTCGCGAGGGCGAGCGCTCGATCCTCTCGGATCCGTTCCGCGATCGCTCGGCGCTCCTGTCCTCGGCGCTCAACACCGAGGTCTCGATGGGAGACAAACTCCGGACGCTGAAGCTCCGACGCGATCTCGCAGACAAGACGCCGACGGCGATCTTCAGCGGGAGCGATAGCTCGATCCGCGAGTACCTCCGCGATCGGGGCTTTTCCGAGCGGTTCGTCGAGAACTTCGCCGCGCCGTTCTACGGCGGCATCACGCTCGATCGGTCGCTGTCGAGTTCCAGCACGGTGTTCGAGTACACATTCAAGATGCTCTCGGAGGGACGGATCGCGGTGCCCGCCGCCGGGATGGGGGCGATCCCCGAGCAGCTCGCCCAGCACGCTCGCGAGGCCGGGGCGACGATCGCGACCGGCGAGACGGTCGAGCGCGTCGACGCCGACCACGCCGAGGCGACCGTCGAGATCGGCGGCGAGACCAGCACTGTCGACGCCGTCGTCGTCGCGACCGATCCGCCGACGGCGCGCGATCTCACCGGCGTCGAGGCGATCCCGACCGAGGGCGAGGGCTGTGTCACGCAGTACTACTCGATGCCTCGCTCCGAATCGCTCGACGCCGGGAAGCGCCTGATTCTGAACGCCGGTGGCGAGGACCCGAACCACGTCGTCGCCAACTCCGAGATCGCACCCGAACACGCGCCCGATGACCGCCACCTCGTGAGCGCGACGTTCCTCGGCGACCGCGACGAGCAGCCCGCCCGGTTCGACGACATGACGCGGCGCGCGCTGTCGTCGTGGTACCCCGAGCGCTCCTTTGCGGACTTCGAGCTGCTGGGCACCGAGCGCGTCCCGTTCTCGCAGTTCGCCCAGCCGCCGGGCAGCCTCGACGACCTGCCCGGCGTCGACGCGCCCGAGGGTCGCTGTTACCTCGCGGGCGATTACACCCGCTGGTCGTCGATCCAAGGCGCGATGGAGAGCGGGCGGGACGCCGCACAGACCGTGCTCGCCGATCTCTGACCGCTCCTGTGCGCTGAACGTCGGCGAGTGACGGCGCCCCGCCGCTTACTCGCGTTCGAGCAGGTCCTCGTCCGCCGTCGACAGCTCGCCCGCTCGATCATCCGAGAGCGGTGCGTCTCGGCCGTCGACCGTCGCCTGGCCGTCCCCCTGTGAGAGCAACCGGTCGAGCCGGCGCTCGAACTCGGCCTCGCCGATCTCTCCGGCGGCGTACCGTCGCTTGAGCGACTCGACGGGGTCGTCGGACCGGTCGGCGGGTTCGCCGTCGGCGTCGACCGTATCGGCGTCAGTGCCGACGAGCCGGTCGGCGATCTCCTCGCCGAAGAACAACAGCAGCGGCGTGAGGAGGAACCAACCGACGATGGGGATGCTCGTGACCAGCAGTTCCGCCAGCACCTCGGGGAGCACCGCGCCGCTCACAGCAACCAGCGATGTCAGCGGGAGCGTCACGATGGCGACGACCAGCCAGAGCTTCTCGGCCACGAACTCGTGGCTCACATCGACCATGTGTGGCGCTCTCTCGCGGAGCCAGTAACTACTGACGGTGCCAGAGGGGCGTTCGCTCCCGCTCGGCGCCGACGATCCGGATCACAGCATCGATCGAAGCTCGTCGAGCGGCGGGAACCAGAACGTCTCCGCGGCGTCGTCGTCGCGAACGACCGGCCGGAACGCGCCGGCGCGATCGAGCAGCGGCGACTGGAACCGGTCGCGCCGGGCGCGGTTCACGAGCGTCCCCGGCGCGAGGCGGGTGAAGGCGGGGAGTACCAGCACGTCGGCGCCGTCGCGGACGCCCTCGCCGTAGAGATAGCAGGGGCGACGCCGCCCCTCGATCTCGATCGCGGGGTGGTCGTGCCCGCAGACGTACAGTTCGGCGTCGGCATCCGGCCGCTCGTGGCCGTGCAGGACGAGGGCGTCGGCGCCGGGAAGCCGCCGTTCGGCGCCGACGCTCCCGACGCGCTCGCCCGCGGGCCCCTCGACGACGGCGTCGAGCATCGTATCGTGGTTTCCCGCGACGAGCGAGCACTCGGCGCCGGCGTCCGCGACGGCGTCCGCGAGGTCGCCGACGGTCCGTTCGACGCCGTCGGAGAGGCTGTCGAAGGAGTGGAGCAGATCGCCCGCGACGACGAACTCGCTCGGGTCGAACGTCGCCAGCAGGCCGTCGATCCGGTCGAGCAGGTCGTCGCGCTCGCCCAGCGGGAGTTCGACGTTCGAGCGTTCGTCCCGACCGACGTGCAGGTCCGCACAGACGAGCGCGTCGGCGTCGGGGAGGTAGACGGCGCGATCGCGAAACTCGGCGTCGAGCGCGGCCATTCAGTCGTCGCTCGCGGCGTCGTCGACGACCGCCTCTGCGGGCCCGTTTCCGTCGGACGCCGCGGACGGGCCGAGCTCCGACCGGAGGTCGTACTCCGTGCCGGTCAGCACGAACAGGATCTCGTCGAGGACGGCGAACAGCTCGGGGAGCACGCGGACGATCAGCAGCGTGATGCCGACGAGCGCGACCACCGACAGCGTCTGCGAGATCAGGTGATGCGAGACGTAGAACGAGGTCACCATGCTCTCGCCCGCGAGCGTGTCGGTGATCGAGTGGAAGATCGGGTAGTCGAACCAGCCCAGCGGCGCCGCCAGGCCGACGAACACGTTCCGCCCGAGGTTCGCCACCCAGATGACGCTCACGGCGATCGCGAACGCCTTTGCCTTCCGGGCGAGGGGCGCTCGCACCGCCATGATAGCGCCGCCGAAGATCGAGATGCTACCGATCCCGGTACACGAGAGGACGATGTACGTCGAGTACCCCTCGAACGCGAAGCGACTCTGGTAGCCGTTCGCGCCGGTCTCGATGCCCGGCGAGTAGCCCAGCAGCTCCATGCCGAAGTGGGCCTGCCGGGCGACCGACTCGATGAGGACCGTCTTGACGACCGGGATCGTCATCGCGGGCAGGTACAGCAGCCCCATCATCGCGACCGCCCTGGAGAGTATCAGCAGCGAGTCCCGGCCGGAGTACAGCAGGTACGCCGCGTACAGCGACAGCGGCACCCCCACGAAGCTCAGCGCGGCTTCGAGAATGCTCTTGGCGTCGAGGTAGAAGTACGGCACCATCAGCAGCCAGAACACGCCGAACACGACCCACGCCGCGGCGCCGCTGGTCCTGGCGGCGCGCGTCCGGTCGGTCAGTTCGAGCGCTGCGGTCGCGAGGAAGGCGGCGATGGCGGCCCAGACGAACAGGTTTCTGGTTCCCGTCGCCCAGATCGCCTCGGTCGCGAGCGGGGACGCAAGCGTCGTCACGTCCGGAGGCAAGCGCTATCGAAATAAAGAGCTATCGGCATCGTGTGCACCTGCCGCCAGATCGACGGCGTCACCCGTTCGAATTTCGGCATCGCCCGTCCGTCGGCGTCGCTCGCCCCGCCGTCGGCGTCGCCCGCTCCGTCAGTCGGCGTGCTCCCGCGCGGTGTCGTAGGCTTCGCGGATGCGCCGGAACTCGTCCTCGTCGCCGCCCTGATCCGGATGCACTTCCTTGACCCGCCGGCGATACGCGCGTCGCACCTCGCTGACGTCCGCGCTCGCGGGCAGCCCCAGCGCCGCGAACGCCGTCGCGACGCCGGCGTCGGCGTCCGACTCGGTCGCGATCTCGGGCGTCTCGAAAGGGAGTCGCGATCCGAGGTGCCCGCCCGGAAGCTCGTGCTCGACGAGGACGGGATCGGTATCGGTCGCGCGCAGCCGGAAGAACACTCTGGCGTCGAACGTGACCGCCACGTCGCGCTCGGGGAGGTAGAACTCGACCCGCTGACCCTCGACGGTCGTCCCCTCGACGAAGCGCTCGTCGATCGCTTCGAGGTAGTGGCGGATCTCGGCGAGGCGTCGCTGGGCGCCCTCGCGCTCGGGTGACCCGCCGCTGTCGTCCTCCAGACGCGGGAACGCGCGCTGGCCCGCGACGAACGCCAGCGCGATCAGCAACGAGGACGCCGCTGCGAGCCCCAGCCCGACGAGTAACCACTCCGGTAGCTCCGCGATCGCTCCCCACACAACGCCTTCTCGTTAGGGATCGACGGTAATGAAATTCCCGGGACGACCCCGCATATGATGGCCGAAACACTCAACTCTACGCTTCCCTGACAGACGGGTACACCGTGCGACGCCGAACCCTCCTCGGCGCTGTAGCCGGCGCGACCGCCGCGACGGCTGGCTGCGCTCAGCTCTCCGACACAGTCGATCGCGCGACCGAAGGCTCCAAGATCGAGAGTCTCGCGAACGGCCACCCGTGGGACGGGGATACGATCGTCATCGGCGTCGCGTACGCCGACGGCGTCGAGCGACGGGAGAACTTCCCCGAACTGATCGAGACGTCCGCGGCGTTCTGGGAGGAACACGACGAGCAGTACGTGGACTACGAGGTCGAGTACGACCTCGATCCCGACGCCGACGACCCCGACGTCCGCGTGACGCTCGTCGACGAGATCACGACCTGTCAGCGGAGCGACAACGAGTACATGGTCGTCGGCTGCGCGCCGCTGATCACCGACGATGCTCCCGACACCGCGTCGGTCCAGATCAAGAAGGGCTACTCGGACGACCTCACCCAGACCACGATCACCCACGAACTGGGCCACACGCTCGGGCTGGGCCACGACGACGCCCCCCAGGAGATCATGTCCAGCGACCCCGCCGACCGGATTCCCAACTACGAGACCCGGCGCGCGATCCACGAGGCCTTCGTGAGCGGCGGCGGATCGCTGAGCGACGCCAACGAGCTCCGCGATGGCGCGGAGGCTGACTGGCAGAACGAGCGCTGGTCGGCCGCCAGCGACGCGTTCGCGAGCGCGGCCGACGAGTACGCGGCGGCGGAGCAGTCCTACTCGCACGCGGCCGAGGAGTCGGAGTCGATCGACGAACCCGACGCCGCGGAGATCTGTGCATCAGCCGCGGACATCGCTGCCGAATCCACTGCCGCCGCCTCCGCGATGCACGATGCGGCCGCGGCGTACGCCGAGGGCGATCGTCGGGACGCACGAGACCACTACGAGACCGCAGAAGAGCACTACGACCGCATCGGCGAGTACACGATCCCGAGTAGCGACGCGCTCGCGGTCGAACTCGGCCTGCAGTGAGAGCTGTGCATCGGCGTCGAGACGCCGAGCCGGCCGCTTCGATGCCCCGGTAACCGCTTCGGTGCCGCCGCGACCGCTTCGACGCCGTCTCTCGGCGTCACGCTGCGACGCCGCCATTCCGCAACTACTGTTACGGATGCCCGCCGAGCGTAGCGCATGACTACGTCGAGCGCTCCCGGCAAGGTGTACCTGTTCGGGGAGCACGCGGTCGTCTACGGCGAGCCGGCGGTGCCCTG
>SDGW01000859.1_pt1 | contig 12613 bp, 14 predicted proteins | sample 2873831 | NCBI WGS metagenome assembly SDGW01 (sample SAMN08132700, study PRJNA421101) | hypersaline lake metagenome | isolation source: celular fraction 0.22 microns magnesium sulfate-rich crust from ephemeral... | place: Spain: Penahueca Lagoon, Toledo | collected 2011-07
CCTCGACGCGGCGAACAACGACTACTTCGACCAAGCCGATTACGAAGAGAGCAAGAAAGACATTGACGGCGACTCCACCGACGAGTACGTCGTCTACGACGCATCCACCTCGTTCGAGGTCGACGAACGCGTCGTCGAGTTCGACCACGAGGCGAACGACAACGGCACGTTCGAGTTCAAGAAGTCGACGAACGGGATGATCACCGTCGAGGGTAGCGGCACCGCCGCACCCGGCACGGAATACACGGTTGTCCTCCGCAGCGACAACGCGGATGACCCCGTGATCAAGAGCAACGATGTCGAACTCGGCGAGAACGGCATGTTCTCGACCATGTTCGATGTTTCGGAGCGCTCCGAAGGATGGGAGTTCACGCTCGACATCCGCGGTCCGGACTCCGCGAACGATGAACCCGTGGACGCGGTCATCGCATCCGAAGAAGAGCCCGAACCCGAAACGTACAACCTGACCGTGAACGTCGAGGACGCTGACGGCAACGCTCTCGACGACGCGACGGTTACGGTTGACGGTGCCTCCGACTGGGGCGCACTCGAGAACGGTACGTACACGGTCTCGGCCAACGCCGAGGGTTACCAGTCTGCCTCGCAGGACGTGACCATCGATGGCGACGACGCCACGGTCACGCTCACGCTCGAGGAAGAACAGCCTGAGCCGGAGACGTTCCCGGTTGACGTGACCGTCGAAGACGCTGACGGCAACGCCATCAGCGACGCCACTGTTACGGTCAACGGCAATTCCGACTGGGACGAATTCGAGGCTGGCACGACTGTTACCGTCGAGGCGAACGCCGACGGTTACAAGTCCGCCAGCAAGGACGTCACGGTCGACGGCGAAACCTCCGTGACGCTCACGCTCGAGGAAGAGTCCTCGGAGGAGCCTGAGGAGCCGGAAGAGCCATCCGAGCCGAACGAGCAGGAAGGACCCGGCTTCGGTGTCGCAGTCGCCATCGTCGCGCTGCTGGGCGCTGCGATGCTCGCGCTCCGCCGCCAGAACTAAATAGGGAGTATTCCCTGTTCTGAACCGATTTTCTCTTTATTTCGCGCGCTATCAACCGAGTAGCGACTGCAACACGAACGCGATGAGAGGAGTGTGGTGGGGTATGCTTTCCGAAGAGCTATTGTCCTCCCGCTATAATCTACGTATAGGTGTGTTATGGAGGAGGTAGACCGTGCTCCGCCCGCGCCAGCCAAGAACGTCCGAGAGCGTGTAGAGGGATCTGCGGTGAATAATCTCTCGCCCGAAAAGAAGAAGCGGCTCTTTGCCGCGCTCGGCGAGGATTTCTTCGTATTTCCGATTCACCGCAGTACATTTCGCGTAATCTCGCTCAAGGAGGATGGGGATCATACGTCGTACACGGTGAGTGTCTTTGACCAACCGATCTGCGAGTGTGGGGATTATGTGTTTCGGTGTATCGGCACGGATCAATGGTGCAAGCATATTTTTCGCGTATGGGCGGAGATACACGTGAATGAATTGCCCCCGTTAGGTATCGAACCCGAGAAATGGCTGCGGTATCGGCTCGAGCCGCTGCTGTTCTCATTGATTCGTAGTTCGGATCAGCAGGATACGCGGCGGGCGGAGAAAGTACGTGACGCATACAAATCGCTCGAGGAAAATCCGTCTGAATACGAGTTGTGGGAGGCGACGAGCATTTGGCGGCGGTATCGCCGCGAGGAACCGACCCCGTAATCCAACCCCAAGCGGTGATTGGCTCCAGAGTGGATGTATATCACCGTTCCTGTATGGATTTGATGGTAACCTTTATCACGATCCATATGACATGGTAGGACGGAGGCAATTGTATATGACTCTCAAGCGGTTCCAATCAACAGTGACAGAAACTGACACCCGTCCCGCACACCCAACTCCTGATAGGGAAGAATTTCCAAAGATTAAGCCGTTGGACGACGGTGAGATTGAACGCTCCGGGCGGGGTATTGTTGGATGGCTGCACTCGGTCGCGGACGAGAACGCGGTGGCGTTCTGTGCCACAAAGGTCGTCAAGCACCATTATTTTGGGAAGTTTAACGGGTATTCGATCAGCCTCGATGTGATGGAGAAGATTCGGCGGCGCGTTGGCAAATTTATAGACGATGGCGCACTTTCGGCTGCGGATGCGGATACAATATACGTCTTGTTCTTTATTCAGGAGGAACAGGAGGTGTTGCAGTTCACGCTCGAGCAGTATCGGGAGGAAGCAGAGGAATGGACGAATTCTGGCGGTGGCGGTCCGACAGATGATGAGCAGCGGGTGATGCCCGAAGATCGGTCGCAAGAGCGGTGGGAAGACGGATTCCAGCATGTGGTGAAAATAGCAGAGAGATCGAATCAGACGTATCGGGCACTAAGTGTAGATGACACGGTCATCCGCGGTGAGTGACGCAGATGACCCCACACAAAGTGTTTTATCGTTGCACAGCGAACTAGCAATGACCCATGACCCAAGACGCGTTCCAACCGGGCGAGATTGCGCGGGTGTCCAACGCGGACGAGTCGGATACCAAAGTGATGGTGCTTGAGGTGTATGAGACGCGGCAAGATGAGAAGCGGGTGAAGTGGGATTTCAATCAAAATCCCGTATACGTGTATGACTATGATGAGAATCAGGCCTACGATCCGAGCGCGCCTGTTGTCGGCGCGGTGTACTTGGATGCGCTGAAAAAGCGAGGGCTGTCGTGGGCATCGATGTCTGTCGAGGATGTCCGGGCGGAAATTGAGGGTGGAACGCTTCGAGAGTATCATTTCCCGTTACCGCGGCTGGATGCAGTTGATGCGGAGGGAAGTGTCGCGTACCAGTAGGTGAATCGACTTCTGTGTCGGAACTAGATTGTATCAGAACCAATAATACTTTTGTAGGGGGAGTGTGTATACCTGTAACATAGGACAATGGAATTTGTTGTGTCAGTCGATCAGTCTGATGTAAGTACGGCCGCGGTACATGAGGCCGCCACTCGCGCGGAGGAAGTGGGGGCGGCCCTCACGCTTGTCCACAGCGTCCAACGCGATATCGTGCCCGGTCGCTCCGAGTCTGATGGATTAGTGCGCGAGAGCCTCGCCGAAGCGGAAGATCGTGCGTGGCATATCTTGAATTCTCATAAGGTTGAATTGAGCGACTATGATATTCCCATCTCGACCGAGATGGTGTATGGGAGCGGGGTTGACGCTGTCGTCGAATATCTTGAGTCGAATCGACCGGAGGCCGTCTATATCGGACACCGGGATCTGCCAAGCAGACAGGAACAGCTCGAAGGGAGTTTTGCAAAACGACTTATTGGGAAGAGTCCCGTGCCCGTGACGGTTGTTCGAAAATCACAATACGTAACCGTCTAGGCGGCTGGTTTTCCGCGGAATTCTGCTGGCTACAGAAAAGACGTGGTAGAACCGCGAATTGCTATTCGTTGAGTGTGTCCGTCAGTGCGTCGAGGATTCGGTCAACAACGGTTGGAGGGGCAAGTTCAGCATCGATTGTCGAAAATCGGGGTTCTGTTGTAGTGAGAATGAGATAGTTCTCCCGAACAGCTTCGAGAAACTCGCGTTTTTCGAACGTTTCTTTCGGGCCATCGCCGATCCGTTCGAGCGAGGTGTCAACCGAGATGTCGAGGAGCACCGTGAGATCTGGGAGACGGCTCCAATTCTCGTACTCCTGCAGGCGCTGAATCCACCTAAGTGTGGGGTAGGGTGTGGGGTCTTGGCTCGGGCGGAGCCATTCGACTGGCTGGCTGGCGACTTGGAACAGCGGGCTGGACGTGGAGTCGAGATCGTGGAGGACATCGCGCTCGATTGACCCCGGGCGGAGCGCGGGATGAAGCAGAGAAGTGTCGGTGAATGCCCGTGCGAGGGCGATAAAGAACACGGTTTCTGGCTCCGCGTCCGCAATTTCATCCGTGATACGGACCGTCGGATACTCGGTGCTGGCGATGTGCGATTCGAGGGTTGCCAGCCATGGATCGGGATTTGCAACAGCATCTTCGAGTGCGTAGGATTGATACGCATAGCGGGAGTCGATATATCGGTCGCAGATGACAATCTCGCCGCGTTCAAGTGCGGGTTGAACTGTAGTTAGGTAATGATTTGCGTGATCAGCGAGAAACAAGAAGAACACGGAAAGGGGGTGTGTTGCATCGTCTTTGATGGCGTGGCGAACGGCCTGTCCATAGACGGTGCTGTCGTCGGGCTCAGTGGTGATAACAAACTCATCTTCGTCTAGTCCGTGGGCGAGTGCACCAAGTACAGTTGATTTTCCGGCTCCATCGATGCCTTCGATGACGATGAATGAGCCATCGGGCAGCGAGATTGGCGTCCAGTTGTCGAGTGTCGTTTTGACGGCGGAAGATGGGTCTGGCAGTTCGATCTGTTGGTCGTCGGTCATACATGTGGTATCGTATGCCGCATAATAAGTCTTGAGATTACGGACCAAGAAAGCGATTTGTGGCGAGGCAGAGGACAACAAGGTTAAGTTGTCCGCGTCCGAGTGTAGGTGTAATGTCAACAGACTCGTCGCCACCGACCGCGTTTTCGGAGGTGACTGTGGAAGATCTCGAGGCGGCCGAGGATGTGGAGGTGAAAGACCTCTCGAATATGTTGCTTATTGAGATTGACGGGCGGGCCACATACATGTCGAATACGCCCAAGAATAAGTTGCTGTTCGACCGAGAGACGTACGCTGTCAATGGGAAGAGTCTATACACGCTTCTTCACGGTGCAGAGGAAGAATCACGTATCGTGCTATGTGACGATGACCCATATGTAGCGATTGCACCCTCGCCGCACGAGAACGTGTATCGTCTGTGGTACGGATCGCGAAACCAGTATTCGGTCCGAACACCCGTTGGTCGTGTCGAGGATGTGCTTCGAGGGATTATCTCGCTTGTCGAAGATGACGATCCGGAGCAACTCGCTGATGTGTACACGCATGTAATCGATAATCAGGTTCGGCGAGAGATCGTTGGGTTATTCCTTGATTTTGGGAAGCTACCCACGGATCGTATTGAGGTCTTGGCAGAAGGGTGGCTAATCGATGAGATGTTCCTCGTGACATGGGACGCAGAGGTATATCTCTTCACGGACAACTGGAGGGCCGGAAGTTATGATCCGCGGTCTTCGGAGCAGTACGAACATCCCGGGGAATTCTTGACGATTACACCGACGGATGACGCTGGCGAGCCAATCGACCCCGAACCACACGATGTGTCGGTTGGCGAGCAGACGGTGCGATTTGGGAAGTTAGAGTGGGTGTTTATTTACCGGGTACAGTGGCTCTTAGATTGGGAACACAACATTGACGACCCCGCAAAAGTTGAAGTGATCAAACGCACGTTCGATGAGTACGGGGAGATGTTGTGACGTCCTCCCCGCCGTGAACGGCGGGATTCTCTCGCTGTTTAAAGATAGGATGCCCAGTCGAGGCCACACAGTGGTTCCGTCGAGTAAGTGAGGTTCATACTCTATAAATATCCCCGTCGCACCCATACGCTTTTGTGCCACAGGTGTCTGATAGATGAGTATGGAAAAGCCAGAACTTCAGCAGGAAGCCGACGAGGCGACGGACCCCGAGCTTGTACTGGATGCTGAATCGCTGCAAGAGACGGATAGCGGATTGGACGCAATCATAGATGAGACGCAATCGGTCGACGCGTCGGTCGAGAACTTCACCGCGCCCGTCACGCGCATCGAGCACGGGCACGGGCTGGACAAGGGCGAGGGCGAGGGCCTACACGACCTGCGCTCTCGGTTCAATGTGCGCGATGAGTTCATCGCGAACCACTTCTACACGATGCCGAACGACCATGGTGCGTTGTTCGAGCTTGTGTACCGAAAAGATGAATTCATGAAGGCGGACGAACCGGTGTTTGAGGACACGACGAACACGGATCTCGCACGCTGGGAGCAGGTCGAGAGTTTCGTGCAGTCGAACCGTGCGCCGATCCCGGACAGTGCGCGTCGCAAGCTTCAGAGCATTATCGAGTAGCGACGGCGCAGCGTTGTTGAAGTGTTTTAAATCGGTGAGTGATAACCGTGGTGAGCTGTGCGGGGAGGTCTGGAATCGTACGAGGGATTTCTCCATGGGAGATGCGTATGTGGAGCGATGAGTGTGCCGTAGAATAAGGATTATATATCGGCAGGGCATACCGTCGAGTAATCAAACCAACCCCGTCATGTCTGATACCTTACCCCAACACGCGGCGTATCCATTTTTTGCGACGGCGCGAGAGATGTTTGACGGTCTCGACGAAGAGGCACTGAAACCGTCCCCGATTCGGGAGCGAGCTGTGACACGAGTTACGACCGCAGTGACGGGTGATCCGACTAAAGATGAGACGCTAGGTCGGAACGATGAATCGAACGCCGACGAAGCGATGTCGTATCCGCTGGCCCGCATTCTCGTGAGTATTATCGATGAGGATGACGTGACGACGGCGTATGCGGAGGCGGAAGCCGAGGCGGCGGTTGAACGCCTCAAGAAGGACACGAGCATGTTCTCTAACGTGGAGTATGATCTCTCGGTAGTTGAGGCATGCGCGGAGATAGGGCTCGATGGGGTTGTCGCGGTCGAGTGGCGCGATCTGTTCTATGAATCAACGATTTTCGAGGGGTGGGCGGATCTGTCGACCGATGAACGCATTCGGCGAATGGAAAACGTACTCGAGTTCACAACAAGCGATAAATTTGGCGTCTCTAGCGCCAAGGTAAGCGGAACGCTGGAAGATGTATTGGACGGACCGCTCGGGGGCGAAATCCGTCGTGATCCTCCAGAGCCGTATTATGCAGTTCCCCCGTCTGATTATCTCCAACACGCACCGCTTCATAACGAAAAGTGGGCATTGGCGCGGCGCTCGTTCTACAATGGAGGCGTGCTACTGCGAAAGAGCGAATTATTTGACCTATTAGAAAACGCAATCCATGCCGAGATCTCATCAAATCTCCCCGCTGATGTTCCGCCGAAGTTGATTGAGGAGTTTGAAGAGGAAGTTGGAACGCTCTTGACCAAACTGCCGGATGACCTCACGGACTCAATTGATGTGCGGAAGTTCCACCTCCTCGACGACGCGGTGTTGCCGCGCGAATACGCGCTTGGCTGGGAGGATCGTGAGACGTACGAGCCGCTGGGAGAAGAGGAAGTGGAGATCCCGCTCGAGCAGATCCGCGACCATTATGCCGAAGCGAAACCCGTGTACGAGGAACTCGGAACCATTAATGGGTTGCATACGGGATGGCTTCCGTCGCACAACGGCTGGTACGTGTACGAGATGCTCACGGATCGTAGCGATCATGAGGAGGCGTGGGACGCGGGCTTCACGCAGGTGCAGCGCCCGTCGTTACTTCCCGATGATTTCGACGCCTCTGAGGCGGGGCGATCTGTCTACACGACGAACTCGTACTCGCCGAAGGACGTGTACCGTAAACGCCCGTTCAAATACGAAGATGGGGACAGCGTCTGGATGGATGAGGTCGAAGAGGACATGGAGCAGATCGAACCGCTGCCCGGCTATGGGGAACTCGGCGCATATTCGCTACTGGTGGATATTGACCTCGAAGATGAGTGGAAACAACGTCCGCTCCCTGAGAAGTATCGGGACGTAGTGGAGACCCGACTCCGAGCGTGGGTCAATTTCTTCGCGAGTTTCATGGGCGGTGATCCAGATGATGTCTTCGTGGTCGATTCGGGGGGCGGGGCGTACGTCATGACGCCGCCCGCAGTGACGAAGCAGATTGCGGAGGAGTTTGATGAAGCTGTCGAGATAGACGTCGACGAGGACGGGGACACTGAGGATGAAGATGACGAGGTCGAAACGATGAATGAAGTTGAGCAGATCAACATGGAGATCCGAGATCGCATGCGGACCCTGACGAGTGTGGTTGACGAAGTCATTACGGGATTGGACAACGCCCCTGATGAGTTGTTTAGTGCCGACTCCGTGCAAAACAAAAATCGCCAGTGGAAGACGTTGCTGTCGGTTCACTCATCGCTCGATGTCATTGTTCATCCGATTGATCCGACGGTCGGGTCTGAATCCGGGTCCGATGCGGACACTCGGTTGGACGGCCTCTCGTACACGCCCATCCAGTTTGATGAGGTCTCCAGCGAGGACTACGAGGAAGCCGAGGCGTGGGCCGCGGAGTTCACAAGTCTGGAGTATGACGCGGATGAATACCTCGATTCGCTCGTTTCGGTGTTATTCACGAGTGAGGTGTTCGACCAGATAGACAGTTATCACACGGTGTTCGAGACCGATGAAGGCGATGGGTGGCGTGAGATACTCGAAACGTTCCTCGAGCATCGGAAACAACGCGTCGGGGAGCGGGTGGACCCGTACAGACCCGGCGATTCGGACGGCTCAATTGGCGATGTCGGAGTAACCACGAGTCGGCGTGAGGTGATTGCAGCAATCCACGACGCCGATCTGAAGTCGTACGTGCGACAGAACCATGCCCAGCGGTGGGACACGGATAATCGGTCGGATGGAACGGTGTCGTTCTCGCCGAGGACGTGGCGAAAGCCATCTCCCGACGCGAACTCCTGTTTCTACGGCCCGGGTGATGGAGCGGGGGCAAAACCCATTATCTTTGACCGCAAGGAGTCGTTTTCGGCCGATATTGTTGATCTTGTCGCATATGATAACCAGATCATCTCTCACCCGTCGCAGAAGCCAGAGGGCGAAGACTGGTGGCGCGCGGTTGAATACCTTCGTGAGGAGGTGGGGGAAGATATTCCAATCAATCTGCCAGACATCACGGACGACTCGAACAATTATGACCGCCTGAGTTCGGAGCACATCGCGCAGGCGGCGCTGGCGCTTAACATCGCCACGGAGGACGACGTGGAAACGCGTGATGGAGAATATGGGGAGTATCGGGATCTGACCGATTCAGCACTGTACAATGAAACACTCGATGCTCTCGAAGATGAGGATATTGAACACGGACGGGAGCGACGGTCGTAGCGGTCTCGCATTTGATCAGTTCTGGAAAAATTAAAGCACTATAAGAGGCTATCTAGAACTGCCAACGTATGGAATACCCTGTCGTTTTGAGCCTCTGGCTGATCTTCAATGCGATTCTTGTGTACCTCGTTTTCTATATTGTTACCAACGCAAGTGAGGCTTCCGCGACATTTGAGCCCCCTCGAAACGACGTACCGTCGGACGACGCGACCTCCTCGTCGGATGGTCCGAAGCACGCGTTTATCTTACGGGACGTCTCATCCGAAGGGTTCGAGGATATCGAAGACACACGAGAACAGGGTGAGCTTGAGGAGGGAGAAATCCGCTGTCCGACGTGCGGACAGGTACAGGACGCGGACTTCACGTTTTGTGAGGTCTGCATCTCGCCGCTTTGACTGGAAATCTCAATTTCAATTCAATTGCGACACGCGCTTTGTCTGGGGTTTAATTGCTAAGCAATTACTGGGTTTGGAGGTCGGGTCGAGGGTCCAACAATGGCGGCGGGCTTTCCGCGCCGATTTTGGCGCAGTCGTCAAGTTCTTGCTCGATTCCGGGTTTGTGGGCGGCTCCGACAACGGCGACGGTGTCGTAGCCGTGTTCCTGCAGGGTAGCCAGACGGGTGGCCATGAGTTCATCGCGCTCATCGAGAAAGACCGTGCGGAACGAAGGAAACAGCGAACTGGTCGTCTCTCGATACTCCTGAACGACATCGTCATCAGTTTCGCGTTCTGGGGTGGCTGTGTTCAGCAGTTTTGAATCCCCACGAACAATGGCAAGCCCGATGCTTGCGACGACGCGAACTGTTTCGCGGAGGGAAGCCTGCTGCCAAAAGCGGGAGAACGTTGTGAGGATATCGCGATCAAGAAGGACGAGTTGTGACTCCTCCTCAATTGCAGATTCAATTGCAATTCCCATATCAGTGACATTGGGATCGAGCCCGCGTTCGCGGGCTGTACGCGATTGGAGATACTGCATGAGTGGGAGAAAGAGCAGCGTTCGAATCCCCGGGGAGACATCGTCCCCTGCGTACGGCACATCGTTGGGCGTATTACCGACATACCGGCGACCGCAGAGTTCGACAGCGACCACGTCGGGGTCGTTTGTTCCGATGGTCTCCTGAATCTCTTGGAGGCTGTCTGGGGAGGCGTGGGCCGTTCCGACGATGGTCACCGAGCCGGTGCTCGGCTCGTCGGAGGAATCACCGCTGGAGGACATAATACATTCCTATACTCTTACCGTGCAAATGTGTTCCGTCGTCTAGCTTAATGGGCGACAGATGCCCTCCCGTCTATGGAATAGTGGTGTTTTCGAGTGCATCCTGACAAGTTGACCATGAGTGACGTGCAAACGGGGGAGCACGACCATGTTCCTCGACGTATGCGGTAAGGTATTCTCGCGTGGTTGGATCGCTTGGATACCCGCTGCCTATCTCACCGTATTTCTCTGCCAATTCCTCAATGGCCGCGTCGCGTTCGACTTTTGCGATAATGCTTGCCGCACCGACGACGGGGTCCGATTCGTCCGCGCCATGTTCTGAGGTAAGCACGACCGACGTCTCGGTTTGCTCGGTAATGTGATTTTTGAACCGCTCTGTATTCGAATCCGCGGCGTCGACGGTTCCGGCGAGTCCGCGGGTGGCAAGTTGGTCAATTACGTCGGCGAAGGCCTCGACGGTTAGCTCGTTCATGTTTTCTTCGCGAAGATCAATCTCGGCTGCTGAGATCTGTCTGGTCGCAATGTTCACGTCTTCGTGTTCGCGTAGTTTGGTTGCCAGTCCGCGTCGGTGGGATGGCGAGAGTTGCTTGGAATCGCGGATGCCAGTGGGGAGCGTAGCGACGTTGCAAGAGACGGCCGCGACGACCATAGGGCCAAACACGGGGCCTTTCCCGGCTTCGTCGACGCCGAAGCGGCGAACGGTAGTCATACAGTGTTAGGTATACACACGGCACTCTCCTAAATACGTGGTGGTTCCCGTGAATGGGGGTATTCCATGCGTGCCGGTGAGCGAATTGATGTCAGGTCTCGGAGACTGGTGCGGGTAATCTTTAACTAGACTTCTTAGCATGGTATATGTGAGAGGAGACCCGAATGAGCATATTTGCACAATTGAAGAACAGTTTTTCTGGACTGTTTGGCGGTTCCGATGGCCCAACGCAGATCGGCATCTATGGGCCGCCGAACGCCGGGAAAACAACGCTGTCGAATCGGATCGTGAGCGATTGGAAGGGCGAAGACATGGGCCCCGCGAGTCATGTCCCGCACGAGACGCGTCGTGTACGGAAAAAGGAGGACATCGAAATTGAAACGGAGGCTGGTACCGCCAAAATTAACGTGGCAGACATGCCCGGTGTACAGACGAAAGTTGACAAAACCGAATTCACCGAGGACTTCGATTTTGAGGAGGAAGACGCTGTCCGTCGCTCCCGGGAAGCGGCACAGGGTATCAGCGATGCGATGCGGTGGCTGCGAGAGGATATCGACGGGGTGCTGTATGTGGTAGACAGTGCGGAGGACCCCCTTACGCAGGTCAACACGATGTTGATTGGTATAATCGAAGATGAGGATATCCCTGTGCTGGTGCTCGCGAACAAGACGGATCTGGAGGACTCCGACGTGGAGTACATTCGCGACACGTTCGAGAACCATATGGATGGGGACTATGAGGTCGTTCCTGTTTCGGCGAAAGAGGGGGAAAATATCGATAAAATGTATGAGAAGATTACGGAGAATTTCGGGTGATTACAATGAGTGATGGAGATACCACTGACGGCATTCAAATCGACATGATCGGTGAAACGCGGATGAAGGAACTCGGCACAGCGGAGAAAATCGATATGATTCTCCGCGGCGTCCGCGAAGGGAAGATTGTAATCCTCGAAAGTGGACTGCGTCCCGACGAGGAGAGCCGTCTAATCGAGCGCACGATGGGCTCCATCGAGCCAGAAGGCTTCACTGGGATCGAAATCGAGTCATATCCGAGCGAGGAGAACACGGATAGCGGACTGGTCAACCGATTACTGAGCCGAGATGGTGATTCCTCTGCAGACAAACTTACCGTAATCGGCCCCGCGGACCGCATGGAGACCCTCGAAAAGAACGAATCGCTTATCAGCACGATGATTACAAAACATTGAGAGGAATTGAACATGCCACATTTCTGCGATGATTGCGGATACGAATTCCCGAAAGGGTCTGATGAAATGCTATCGGGCTGTCCAGACTGCGGTGGACGGCGATTCCAATACGTAGCTGAGGGGGGCTCGCCACAGCCATCTGTGGACGCCGACCAGACGGAGACAGATGACAGTGATATCATTGAAGCGGGACCGACCACGACCGAGACTGAGAGTCCCGAAGACGCGGCCCAGCATGCGGCTCGGAGCGGGATGATTGACGCCGACGCGGATGACTCGTCGTACGCGGGCTCGGTGTCGGATCTCGTTTCAGGATTACAATCGTCACGCGATGATGATCATAACCCCAATGACTCAGAGGGTGCGGATGAAGCTGACCAGAAAGGGGTAGAGAGAGCTACCTCATCCTCACCTGCGGAAGCCGAGACCGACGGGGAATCAGCAGATCATGGGCCGGACGAGACGGACTCGACTGAGGACGAGACGGACTCGACTGAGGACGAGACGGACTCGACTGA
>SDGW01000860.1_pt1 | contig 12612 bp, 13 predicted proteins | sample 2873831 | NCBI WGS metagenome assembly SDGW01 (sample SAMN08132700, study PRJNA421101) | hypersaline lake metagenome | isolation source: celular fraction 0.22 microns magnesium sulfate-rich crust from ephemeral... | place: Spain: Penahueca Lagoon, Toledo | collected 2011-07
CTCCAGAATCATCCATTACATGTAATATAATTAAATCATTTGATAGATATTTGACCGATTTACCTGATACATCCCCGCTAATGGAGAATGAGTATAAAGTATTTCCATTTTCCCGTATATAAATTGAACCACCGTCATCTACGCTGTATAACATATGCCAATCGCCGTTATCGGTTTGTCTAATATCCCAACAATAATTTGGTGACCCACTAAATGATGTTGATCCTATCTGATTCCCGTCATAATCATAAATAAACACGTTTTCATCGTCTGAATCCACATAAGCAAAGTATTCAGGGTTAACCATAATTCCTCCTCCGTAACTAGGTAATCCTGAAATAGTGTAGTTTTCGACTTGGTTTCCGTTAGAATCCCAAATTGTGATTTCCACTTCGGTTGAATACATTGTTCCAAAGTCGGGGTAAATATAATTCCCATTAGGTAAAATACTAATGCCATCATATTCATGCTGGGTATTCTCATGGTTACTAAGCTGACCTATTGTTCGTAATTCATTTACGCCCTCGCTTAATTCACTAAATGTTGGAACCCCGTCCCCGTCAGCATCAGACACCGACCCGCCTTTGTCAGTAATGGCGGTGTCTACGTCTTGCTTCCCACTACTGACAGATGACTTTAAATTATCAATTTCCTCTTGAACCATTACTCCAGATGAAGAAGTTTCGATATCTGATGCTTTCAATACCACATCTCCGGTTTTAGCGTTAACACTCTTAACCTTACCTCCATATTCAACCCATGAAGATCCATTATAGCGTTTTAGCATTTTGTTACTCGTATCTAACCATAAATCTCCCGTTTCAGGAGTGGAAGGTGCTGTCGTACCAGTATGATTAATGTGTATCGTATCATCAGCTGCATGGTTATCAAACCCTTGTTTAGTCGCTTGCTGATCGTTTGTAACGTTTCCTAGTCCAACTTGGGATTTTGTGACGTTGTGTGGGTTCGCATCATTCGCCTGATGCGTCGTAAATTGTTGTTCCAAATCATCCATTTCACTTTGACTAACTGGTGATAATAAAGAAGTAACCAACCCGCATACATCTTTATCTAATCTTTCATCAACTAAATCATTCGGATCCAATGAACTTGTATTTGCTCTAACTCTTATTTGGGCCAGCGATAATTCATAAATAAACTCATCTCTTTGTAGTGTTGGAGGTACAGGACTTTCATCAGCTGTTCCTTGAGATACAAATAACTTAATAAATCTACTCTGATTTCGTAAATCTAACCGAAGTACAATGCGATCAATGCGGTCTAATGTCGCTTCTGGTACAGCGTGCTCTAAAGTTATGCTGCTTGTGTTTTCGTACAAATGACCTTTCATAATGGCGCTACCTGGTTCTACATAAGTAGTAAGATCATTGCCATCACATTGAACTTGTAGCCCTGGTACTCCGTCCATATGGAGCAATCCGGTAGATAACACTTCACCAAAGTAGTCAGCAAAGTCACTAGCTTGATACTGCCTTGTATCGGTGTCTGTGCTATTAAAAAACTTATACTTTTCCATTTTCTCACCCTTTCTATACACCTACATAACGTTTCTGATAATACATATTAACTTCAGCACCTTGTATATCATTATCAGCTGTGTATTGGATTTCGTTTTCTCCAATAACTAATTGAAAGAATGTGCTTTCTAGGTCAATCCAATTAAACACATTGCGCTCGGTTCCATCTTCTTCAATGAAGTACACAGTTTTCTTACCAGGAGTAGTGTCAATCTTCATGATCTCGTTTTCGCCTAATGTCTGATTCACCTTGATATACTCGCCAGTCGTATTGTTCGTTATTTTTGGGTTGGTAGCTGGGCCATGAAACTCCACTTCTAATGGAGAAGGAGCATCACCATCATTATTGATCATTCTCCTATCTCTTTGCACTCCCATTTCAAATGTCCCACTAAAGGGAAATGAGAAAAGAGGTTCAAAGGTAGGTTCAGTCTCAATAGAAGGTGACAACCAATAAGGATTCGGACATTTCCATGTTATTAAAAAAGTCTGATGTGAGTTTTTACCTCTATCCGGAAATACGGGTGTACCATCTAATATCCCATAATTTACTTTTAAGTCTCCATCTAATTCGAGAGTTAACTTACCTACACCCAACTTAGGATTGCAAACTTGAAGGATTCTTTCTCTATACTTTTTAATTTCTATTAGATCAGGGTCCAAAATTGCCCCTTCCATCTCTAAGAATCTCGGTTCTAAAAGAGTATCAATATGAGTTACTCCATCTTGAAAAGGTGATTTTTGACTTTGTAAATCAGCTTCAACTTCTCCTGTGCCGCTAAGTGAAGTAATGAGTAAAGGTGATAGATAAAATACGATGGACTCACCTCTACTATTCTCATAAGTTAACCGTCTCATTATCTATCACCTACCATTCTAAAGCTAATTGTCTTTGCGCTTGCTTCATTTTGCGAGCTGTTTCACTTGGTGATATTGGTTGCGGGCTGTTTACAGTAATGTGTTGAGTTATTCCAGCATTTCCTACGTTTTGACCACTTCCGTTACTTTGAACGTTCGGTGTAGTTGGTATAGATGATTGCGCCATTTGTTCACCTGCTCGTTTCACTCGGTTTCCCATAGACTTCATACCTAGCTCTAAACCCTTTCCGCTGTATTCACCTATTTCCCTGAATACCCGGGATGGGGAGTGAATACCTAACATATCTTTAGCTCCATTTATAGCTCCACTTGCGGCGTTTTTGGCAGCATTCGCAATATCAGCTGCTTTATCTTTAATTCCATTCACCATGCCTTGCATGATGTCTTGCCCGATTGATCGAAGGTCAATATCTCGGAAAAAGTCCATAACTTTCCCCCAGATACTCTCAATCGTTGACCAAATATTATCCATTTGATCAGATACCGCGTCTTTCATTCCTTTAAAATCGCCCGTTAGGAGTGACTTCACAAATTTCAAGCTGTTCTTAAAGCTATTTTCGATGAATCCCCAAACGTCTTTGATAATCCCCAAAGCCATATTGAAGTATTTATCTACAACGTTCTTCATTTCCTTAAAGTCTAACCCCAACTTATCAGAGATCCATTTAAGTGAAGCATAGAAAACATCCTGAATCCCTTTCCATATCTTCTTTAGAAAGCTCTGAATGAGATTCATTTGATTTTCTGCTGCTTCTCTCATCCCTTCGAAGTCACCTTTAAATAAGGCTGTAATGAAGTCTAATGCGTTCTGGAATGACTCCTTAATGAACGCCCACACTTCATCGACCATTTCCTTAAACCAATCTAACTTGTTATAGGCAAGCACAAACCCAGCGACCAACACCCCAATAGCTGCGACAACACCAGCAATTATGCCTATGAGTGGAGCCAATCCTACCCCTAATGCGCCCGCTATGGATATAAGACCGCCTACTGCGGAAATAACAACACCGATTACAGCGATAAGTGGCCCCATGGCCGCCGCTATAGCTGCTACTATTCCAACGACCTTTTTACCTTCTGGACTAAGATTATTGAACCAATCAATTAGTTCACGGACTTTATCTGTGATTTTAGTTACAATCGGTTGCAAAACATCAGCTAATTTACCCATGGATTGTTGGAATTTGGCTTGACTCTTTCTTGCTTCCACAAGCTCTTCGTTGTTTTCACGGTACTTTTCATTGACTTCTGCAAGCCCTGTTTTTGCTAAAGTTTGCAATACATAGTTTTGAGCGTTGCCGTTTTCTTCTGCTTTCTCCAACCCTTTATTGAATTCATCTAAGTCCATGCCCATACGTTCTAACAATTCAGCGAATGGACCAATGGCTTCACCGGTTGCTAGGGTTTCTTGCAATCCATCAGCCATGCCTTCTATTTTCATCGTATCTGGAAACTTTACAACAGCACCACTTAACGCTTCTACTGCTTGAGTCATTCCTTGTTCGTCAAATCCAGAAGCCATTAAATTCGAGAGTGCTTCAACGTTTGCATTCGCATCTTCATTCACGCCTGATAATTCAGTGAGTTGTTCTTTCATTTTACCCGTGCTTAGTTGAGCATTCTCAGCGTTGGTTTCAAGTCGTGCCAGAGTTTCTCTAAACTCCTCTGTACTTTCGGTAACAGCAAACATTCCACCCACAATAGGAGCTGTCATAGATGCAGTCATAGTACCGCCTACATCTTTCATACCTTGACCGATACCCTTCATTTTACTGCCTGTTTCTTTGGCAGCTTTCCCGAACTTGTGTAATTTGCTAGTTGATTCATGTAACTTCTGTTCAAAGTGGTCTAATTTGCTTTCCGTTTCAACGATCTCTCTCTGGAACGCATTATACTGTTGAGCATCAATCTTACCTTCTTTGAATTGCTTATCTACATCTTTTTTCGCCTTTTGGAGTTGGTCTAATTTTTCTGATGTATTTTCTACTTGATCGGCAAGTAATTTTTGTTTCTGTGCGATAAGGTCACTGTTACCAGGATTGAACTTTAGGAGTTTGTCTACGTCTTTGAGCTCTGACTGCAAATCTCGGCTTCGCTTGTTTACACCTTTTAGCGCTTTGTCTAATCCTTTTGTTTCGCCATCAAGCTCTATGGTTATACCTTTGATTCGTTTAGCCATGATCTTGCCTCCTTAGAAGGCATCAAAGTCAGATTGTTTGGCTTGTCTAACTTTCTGCTCCTCTGGTTTGTTCTGCCTAACATACTCCTCAATAAAATCTAGGCACGATCCAATGGTCATATTTTCAATGTCTTCATAATTCAAACCCGCAGCTTTACATGTAACTAAAAAAGAATCGGCAGTGAGGGGATCACCGTCCGATTCTTTCTCTTGGTTTATTTTTTTTTTGTTTGTAACGACTTCTCAATCAAATCTTGCAATTCAGGGAATATGTCCATTATCGGAAATTCATCAAAACCATCTAACCATGTGTCAGGATCCGGTATTTCTGGGTCTGCTGTTTTAGCTAAAGCCCATGAGATATTTTCGAAAACCGAAAAGTCTATGATTTGCAATGCTTCACGGTTCAAATCAGCTGTACTTAATCCTTTTTCTTTCATTTCCATTAAGGGAGACATTTTCATTAAATCAGCAAATAAATCTTCTCCGAACTGATTACGGTATCGACGCGCTGTTCCACCTGTTGATTTAAATAATACTTGCTTACCGTCAATTGTTAATGTTTTTTCCAATCAGATCACCCTCCTATGCAGTCGTGAAGTTCGTTACGCTATTTTGTTCTAGGCTATTGCCCGCAAGGTCTTTAATGTTCTGGGTAGCAATGGCTGTAAATTCGGTTGCCGCCGCAAGGTCAGAATCAGGTGTGAATGTAACTTCTGTTTGGTCAGAATTAAGGGATAGGGAACCGTCAATTTGTACACCCGCACCACTATCATTCACAAAGAAGTTACCGCTGTTCACATCAGCCTGACGAATCGCTTCTGAGAACGTCCATACAATATTAGTCGTTACTGATACGGAAGTTTCTTCATCTGCTGGGCTTACGGTTACGGTTGGTGGTGTAGTATCTGCATTAACTTCGTAAACAGCATCGTACCATCCATCATAAACTGATTGCGGGGTGTTTACCGTTGTTTTCGTTTTAACCGCTTTATCTGTTTCACGTGGGCTAGAGATAAACGTTAACTCGTTCGGACTCGGCTCTACTGATCCCGTTTTCGTTGAAGAAGAAACCGTTGGGCGATTCGCTGTGCAATTATATAGCACGTGGCGAGTCGCTTTCTTATCCCCATCAAATTCAAATAGTAAAGCAAAGTTTTTCGGCTTTGCATCTGATTTCTCAGTTAGTAGTCCATTCTCACTGTCTTTCTCCTCGCCTAGTACCTCTACAGCAAACTGTTCAGTGATATTTGCTACAGATAATGTACCGTCATACCCTTGGTTGTTTTGCGCTGAATAGAAAAGCATATCATCAGCATAAAATTGTGTCATGTCCCCACGTGGTTCTAAGGAAAGTTCCACGCCACCAGGCAAAGGAAAAGGTTTATCATACTCAATGACACCATTGGATACTGTAAAAGGCGCTGCATGTACATTATTTAATCCGAAGGTCACTTTATTACCACTCATTTATATCACTCCAATTTCATAAACTTTTTGAAATAATTGTTCGGTTTCAATAAACGTTTCCGTTGTGTCATACGGAATATCGTTCTGATCTAACACATCTTCAAGCGCTTGTTCCGCTTCTAAATCTTTATATTCGGTATATAATTCAACTTGAGCGTTTTGGATTTTGACATAAGACTGATTATCTGCGTGAAAATTAGAAGAAAAAGCGACTAAATACATGATATATGGAGGGCTTGGAGGGCTATTGAAATGAGAATAGGCTACAGGGTAGCCAGATTGATCTAATAAGCTTTTTAATTCGATTAATGTCACCCTCTAATCACCCTTTCCACTCGTTCTACATACTCCTCAATCGCTTCTTCCTCAGCTGGACGTATATGTGGTATAGCTCTCACTCGGCCACCTTCACGTAAGGCGTGTCCGTATTCCAGTAAGTGAGTTAGCTGATAGTCCGTTTTGTTGTACACCACATAATTGCTACCAACTTTTTTCGCTCGCCAACCTTTTGCGTAATCACCGGTAAGCTCAGGACTTTTAACTTTCAATTTCTTCACGGTTGTTTTAGAAACGTCTTTTTTTGCTTCCTCAATTCCTTCTGTTACTTCATCCGTGTACTCAGCTAATGCGTTTGCGATTTCTTTTGAAATATCATCCATCAGCAAGCACCTTCTCACATGTCAGGCGCATTTTTTCTCCATTCTTCTGTGTGCGAATGATGCGGTATTCTGTCCCTTCATGTGTGAGTTTCGTTTCATTCTGATATTCAAAAGAATATATCTCAAATTGCTTTTCGGGTTTTAATCCTTGAGTCGCTGCATCATAAAATTCAGACGAACTAACACCAAACTCGTTTGCAAATATAGTGCGTGGTGTTTCGGTTTCTATTTGATTACCTATTGGATCAGTGGTGTACGTTACAGTTAGTAGATCAATAATGTCATTGTGTCGCATTGTAATCACCAGCTAGGCTTAAGTGTTGTTTGAGCATTTCATATGATTTTTGAAACCTTTCAGCTTCAGGGTTATCATAACCAAATTGCGCTTTTGCGTAAGTTGTGATCGCGCGTTTAACGAGAGCATCCTCATCATCATTTGCTTTAACAGAGGAAACGCCCGACTGTTGTAGATCCAGTCGAGCGCCATCTATTAAATCTTGAACTTCTGTATCAAAAGCAGTATTAGAGGAACTAATACGCAATGCTTTCTTTACATCTTCAATCATCATTCCTCAGCCTTTTCTAGCTCTGCTTGAGCTTTAATCGCTTCTTCTTTGCCCTGAACCTTTTCCCCGTTCGAAAGTAAAAAGTTTGGGCCGCCTGCGTGTTTGGGGAACTCTGATCTTTCTCCTTCATCATTTTCCTCTTGAGAAGGTGGTTTTTCACCTGAATTATCCTCTTCATTCACTTGTGGAGGTTGATCATCTACTGGATTTTCTTCTTTTCCATTTTCTTGAGGATCTTCATTAGTTTGATCCCCTTCCAGGAAACCTTCCTCAATTAAAAAAGCGATCCGTTCCTCATCTTCATGAGAGTACGAATCACCTTTGTCATAAAATTGATAAGAGTTTTTATCGCGAAAACGATGGATTACTTTGTGTGACAATTAAATCTCCTCCTTATGCGTTAGGCGCGTTTTGGATTAAAGCAAAAGCCTTCTCATCAAGTACATCGCCATCAACGATTGCATAAGCAACATAGTCTGTAGTACGAGCTTTAGCATGATCTTCTGTTACTACGCTGAACGGTTCGTTTGTATTGAATACAAGACCTTTTCGAGCATTACCGATAACGATAGAACCACTAGAAATTCCGGCATCAGGCTTAACTTTGCGTCCAAAAATGCGACCTACACTATCCTCTGTTACATCAGGGATAAATAGAGGACGGCCATTATCATCTTTAAGATTAGCTAATTCGTTCCAAATTGTTTCGTTGTTTGCATAGATTGCAGCTCCGCTCAAATATGAAGAATGCACAAGACTCATCGCCTTTGTTAAGTCCTCATATGCTAATGGATCTGGAGTAGATGCTTCGGGATCATAAGTTACAACTTGTGGAGTGCCAGATTGTGCAAGTAAAACAGTTTCTACTCCATGTGGTTGACCTGTACCCGTACCTTGCGCTGCAGCTGTACCTAATGCAACTCCAACACGCTCACCAAGTTCATTGATGATGTATGGAATAAATTCATCCATAGCCATGGATTTAAGTTTCCAAGATACTGTAACAGATTTAGAAAGCTCATGGCCATCAAGGCTTAGTTCACCAAATGTGTTCTGTTCATCAGCTGTAGCAGTCGCTTCGTCATACCAAGCAGCATCTCCAGCATCAATAGAGTTGTGTTTCTTGATCGTCAGTTTACCTTGCACCGCATATTTCTTTGCATCAGCGTAAAGAGGGTACATTTCCTCAGCACGTTTGAAGATACCTTGTGCGACGGTTTCAGGAATAAGGATACCAGTGTTTCCTGTATCGTGCGTGTATGCATTATTGAACTCAGCGTTAACTTTATCGAAAACCTCTTTTTCATTGTCTTCAATTTTCTTGCCCATCATTTGTTTAGCCCAGGCGTTCTTGTAAATTTCTTGTTCATCAGAAACTTTAGGCTCGTTTAGATTATCCACCTGCTTGCCGCCCTTCACATGCTCAGATTGGTTTTCAAGATCAAGACCTTTTTCCTTGTCTTTTAGTGCGTTCAGGTTAGCATTCGTAACCTTAGCTTCTTCCCAATCATTATCTAGCTTCTCGATCTCTTTCATTTTTGCGTTAGCTTCATCATTCTTACCTTCTGCAAGTAAAGATTCAGCTTCCTCCATCATGCTTTTGCGGTTTGCTAAATATTGTTCTTTATTCATTCATCATCAACCTTTCTAAGTTTTAATAAGCTTAACTTCGCATTTAAAATATCCGATTCATTATCAGTGGGTTGTTCCTCTGATTGAACCGGATTAAAAGTTTCTTTCATATTTCTAATTTTGTTGATTACTTCATCAGGTAACATGCCTTGGTCATTTACGCTGGCTACTAACTTTGGCTCGTTTGATTCAAACATAATTTCATCAATGAAATTATTCTCTAGCGCTTGTTGCGGAGTGAGCCAAGTTTCATCATCCATCATTTTGAGTAAATCTTCATCCGACATACCACTTTTTAACTTGTAAGCATTAGCTACGGTCTGATTTACGTTTTTTAATACCGTTGACATATGGTCCATATCCCGATAATCTCCAGCTGTTACAACAGAAGCATTATGAACCATCATTTGACTTGTGGGTGACATCAACAATTTATCACCAGCCATAGCGATAACAGATGCAGCACTTGCAGCTAAACCTACAACCTTATTTGTTACGGTGCCTGCATAATCTTTAAGTGATGTGTAAATCTCTGACCCAGCAAACACGCTACCTCCACCACTATTAATAATCACTTCAACCTCTGAACCATTTGCATCGGCTAATTGATCGTCAACTAATTTAGGGCTTGTCGCTTCAATGTCAAACAGATCATAAATCCATTGATCGTTATTAGAAATAATAGGTCCTTTTATGTGTATCTTCTTCACTTACTCACCCCCTCTCAATCATTCTGTTGTAGGCCTGGTATCTAAACGCCTAATCGGTTCATCTCCACCTTCTAAAGGAGTCATATTCAGAACTTCCCTTACTTCGTTTGGTGTCATAATACCTCTATCCACAAAGTCAGCTAACTTTAACTTTGTACTCATTGATGCAAATGTTAGATTGGAAGATTCAAACACAATCTTGTTTCCAAAGGCTCGTTCTCTCCTACTAAATAACTTCCTTGAAAACTCTCCACTCATTTGAATGACAACAGGTTCAACTGCTGATTCATAATAAGAGATCCACTCATCCTCTGTATAACTACCTTGTATAATCTTTTCATTTGTATTAAAGAAAGAGAAAATTCGATTCACTGTTTTATTCATCTGTTTTTCATTAGGTACATAGTCTTTCGGCTCTACTTGAATAGCGTCCATTTTCGCATCTGTACCAGCAGCACCTACTGTGTCACTCTCCATATTCAGATAGTCATTAACGAATTGTTTCGTTTGAGCTTTTAAATCCTCAGGACGTAATGTCTGATTAAACTTAAGCAACCATTTAACGATATTAGAGTTCTTTATTGCTTTCACAATACCTTGATCTGTAGTGTTCACGATTTCCATTAATGAAGACAGGGCTTCTGCTGGAGAATCGCCGAAAATCTCGTTCTCATTAAAATCTTTTCTGAGGTGGATCACATCAGTATAACGGAATGTAACTGTTCTTCCGTTTCGTAATGTGAATCGTAAATACAAACGCTCATTATCATCTGTAATGGCTTCACTAGAAATGGCTGTGATCGGATATATTTCAATTGGGTAACCATTTTCATCACGATTAATATAAGCAAATGCGTTATTATTAAGCTCCAGTTGCGTTACCAACTTCTCTTGCATTTGTTGCCCTGTCATATAAGGGTTTGGTTCTTCTAATAAGAACTTCATGTAAACGTTAGGATTAACATCTGTTTTCTCCGCTGCTTTACGTATGTGTTTCCCTACCGCTTTTCCTATTGCTTGTGATTTAGGACGAATAGCAGATCTTACAATATCGGAATGATACAAATTCCCATTCCAGGAGTAATATCCACCGCCATTATCCGTAATCATTTTGTATTCTGATACTGTAGTGGTTTTATTTTTAAACCAGTTAAACAAACCCAAGTAACCACCCCCTTTAAATCATCGATTTGTAATCGTCTAAATGTCGTTCTAAAACTACGTAAGCATCTAAAAGGCTGGCTAATCCATCTATACGTTTCTTTGTATTAGTTCCTTTAATCGGTTGAATGTTATTGTTCTTATCAACCTCAATAGATACGTTAGAAAGGCACCATTTTAATATTGGGTTGTTGTTATAAATGATCTTACCGCTTTCCAAGTCAGCTCCTAATGACTTCATAGGACTGGATAACGTTTTCTTACCTTGCTGCACAGCTTCCATACTTTCTTTACCAAAGTAATTCTGCATTTCCTCTACAAAATAAGTGGCTGACCATGCGTCATAACCACTCCAAGGAATGTATATATCTTTTTCTTGCTGCATTTCAACAAACCAAGCTGTTACATCACGATAGTGAACTTTATTTCCTTCACTCAATCGCATGTATCCTTGTTCTACCCATTTGTCATAAGGTATCTTATCTTCTTGGATTCGTTTATCTAACAGCTCCTCTGGTAACCAATACATTTGTTCAACGTATATGTTTTCATCTTCTGGAAGCATAAAAATAACCGTAGCACAGGTTAAGTCGGTGGTACTTGCTAAGTCAGCACCGCCTATACCGTACTTCGGTTTCAGTTCTGTAATATCGAATTTCTGTTGATTGTCTAACTGATCGAATGTCAGCCAAGCTTCACCGTTCGTTTCCCGGATATTAAAGTCCTTACAAACAAGGTTTTTAACAAGCATTGGGTTAGCTTTGGCTTTATTGACCTTTTGCCTTAATGTATCTATTTTTTTAATGGTACCTAGTCCAGGGTTAGCTTTTTTCCACTTGGATTCATCGGTCCATTCGCTACGTTTATCCAGTTCATAAATTATCGGGAGTAGTCTTTCGTTTTTATATCCATCTGGATCCCCGTAACCGTTAATCACCATTTCACATTCATCATAGAGTCTATCGAAAACAGATTCTCGGACTGTTCCAGCTGTACTCGTAATAAATATTAAAGGATTATCCCTAGAAGAAGTACCGTCCACAACTACGTCATACATATTCATGTCTTTCCAAGCATGAACTTCATCAAAAGTAGCTCCGTGAACGTTTAAACCATCAATAGTTTCGGAATCGCGACCTAATGGTTTGAATGTTCCATCGTTAAAGTCAGAAACCATTTCAGAAACGAGAGGTTTAATTCGCTTTTTGAGTACAGGTGACTTCTTAACCATACGCTTAGCTTCTAACCAGATAATTTTAGCCTGGTCTTTCTTTGTAGCAACAGCGTATATTTCAGGCCCTAACTCCCCATCACCAATTTGCAAGTATAAGGCAATTGCAGCACCTATTGTTGATTTACCGTTTTTACGTGCTACGATCAATAAAGCTTCCTGGTACTTTCGATATCCATCAACTTTATGAACTATCCCAAAAATTGCAGCAACTAATGCAAGTTGCCACAATTCTAATAGGAATGGCTTTCCGCCCAGCTTACCTTTAGAGTGTTTACAAAACCGTTCAACAAACTCAACTGCGTGGCTCGCTTTTTCTATATCAAATTCCCATTCGGATTCTTCATTTTTGATGATGTCATCTACCAGGTGCTGATACACCTTGATGATCTTTACTGGAGCAACTTCTTTTTTAGATTGTAACTTTTGATGATATTCAATAATTGGGTTCGTTTTTAAATAAGTCATCGTCTGCTCATGAACTCATCGAATCCATCATCAGTATCTTTCGGTTCTTCTTTAGGAAGTATATTGAACAACTTTTCGCAAGCTGTAGTATAACGGTTGATCATTGTGTTATAAGA
>SDGW01001452.1_pt1 | contig 12596 bp, 13 predicted proteins | sample 2873831 | NCBI WGS metagenome assembly SDGW01 (sample SAMN08132700, study PRJNA421101) | hypersaline lake metagenome | isolation source: celular fraction 0.22 microns magnesium sulfate-rich crust from ephemeral... | place: Spain: Penahueca Lagoon, Toledo | collected 2011-07
GGAGCCGTCGTCCGTTTCTGGACGCTGGCCAACCGCGAACGCCACGGGTCACCCGACCCGTGGTACTTTACGAGTCATACTGCCGGACAGAACGACGTGACGCCGGTCGCATGTCTGCGGCCGTCCCCGCAAGTGACGGCCGCGAATTCGCGACCGGCTTCGTATCGACTGCTGTCCAGTAGTATCAGCCTGAGGCGCGTTCAGCTCAATCCGCCGAAATCTCGCAGGTCCCTTCGTAGGCCACGTCGTCGACGGACTCGATCTCGGGGTCGTCCCCACAGACCGGACACGCCGGGTTCGACTGTACTGGGACTTCCTCGAAGGTCATGCCCATCGCGTCGTACATCAGCAGGCGGCCCTCGAGCAACTCCCCCTTCCCGATGAGGTATTTGACGGCCTCGGTTGCCTGAATGCAGCCGACGGTGCCCGGAAGAACACCGAGGACGCCCGTGGTCGCACAGTCGGGGACGGTGCCCGGCTCGGGGGCTTCGGGGAAGATACAGCGATAGCATGGCGGGTCGTCGTCGCCGCCGCGATCGTTGGTAAACGACGTGATCTGGCCCTCGAACCGGTAGATCGCGCCGTGGAACAGCGGTGTCTCGGTGAGCACGCAGTGGTCGTTGAGCAGGTACCGGGTGGCGAAGTTGTCGCTGGCATCGAGGACGATGTCGTAGTCGGCGACCAGTTCATCGACGTTCGCCGCGGTGATGCGGGTTTCGTGGGTCTCGACGTCGATGTCAGGATTCAGCGTCGCGACGTAGTCGGCCGCGCTTTCGACTTTCGGTCGGCCGACGTCATCGTCGCCGTGGACGATCTGGCGTTGCAGGTTCGAACGTTCGACGGCATCGTCGTCGACGATTCCCAGCCGGCCCACGCCGGCCGCCGCGAGGTACTGGATTGCCGGCGAGCCGAGCCCGCCAGCGCCGACGATCAGGACCGAGCCGTCGAGCAGGCGCTTCTGGCCTTCGGGGCCGATCTCGTCCATGATGACGTGTCTCGAGTAGCGATCGAGTTGGGTGGCGTCGAGGCGGAGGTCGCTCATACCGTAGTGTTCGGACGAGAGCGAAAAAAGGTCGCGGGTCGTTCAACTTGCTGGCACGTGGTGGGGTCGGGTTGTTGCTGCTTCGTCGGCGCGTGGGCGTGAGGAGTGGGCAGTATCTTCACCGACCCAACGATTTATTAGTGTGGTGTGCGTTCACACACCTATGGCAACCTCACCCAGTGATGCCGGTGACGACGTCATCGATCAATTCCTTGCCGATCGCGGTCACTCGGTCGAACCAGTAGGGTGGGAACAAGAGTATAACAAAAAGCAGTGTCCGGAGTGTGGCGGCCTCCACGATATGTCCGCCAGCGCCTGCACCGTCTGTGGCTGGGAACCAGCGTCGTAAGACGTCTTTTTGTCGGGGACACGGCACACGCTGTTGTCGTGACCGTCCCCGAACGTTGCACGCAGTGTGAATGATAGTAGCTACTGAACGACTCACCCCCGATCGTACGAAGGCCTTGCGTTGGTATATCAATCGGTTCAGTCGTTATGATAGCACACCTGCCGTCGTTTCCATCGTGTAGTATACAATACAATTATGGTTCAGCAAGCGTGATAATCAACCGAACGGACTATGCCGGAATGCCAGAACTGTGGCGCGTTCGTTACCAAACGATACGCACGAGTGTTCACCCCGCCTGGCGTTGACGAGCCACGCGTATGTCCGGACTGTCAGGATAAAATCCGCGACGGCGCTGACGTCCGCGAGGCCCGCTCTCCGCGCGATCCGTGAGCGCTCGTTTCTGTCGACGAAAACCCACGTCACTTATGCGTGTCGCGCTCTTGTACAGCTATAATGGCTACGACGGACACGACGGTTACCCGCCTGTTCGGTGGTCCGGGAAGCGGGAAGACGACCGCGCTTCTCGACCACGTCGAAGATATTCTCGAGCAGGACGGTGTTACCTTCCGAGACATTCTCGTTGTCTCGTATACGCGAGCGGCAGCGCAAGAGGTCCGGGAACGACTCGCCGACCGCCTCGACGAGAGCCCACGTGCGCTGCAGGGCAACGTCTGTACGATGCACGCGAAGGCCTACGAGCTGCTCGATCTCTCTCGAAGCGACGTCATCGGCGAATCCGACAAAGAGGACTTCTGTGACGAGTACGGCATCGAGTACGAGGACGAGTACTCGGGTGCCGGCCGCCGAACCGCCCGCTCGACGACGATCGGTAACAAAGTCATCGCGACCAGTCAGTGGCTCCAGCGGACCAGCCGCGACGTTTCCGACTGGTACGACGTCCCCTTCCAGTGGGACGAGGAAGAGGTCCGACTCCCGCCCGAAATCGACCCCAACGCCCAGGAAGGGAACAAATACACCCCGACCTGGCCCAGCGACGACGACCGGATCGACGTTCCCGAAGCGATCCGCGCCTGGCGCTCCTACAAGGGCGAACAGGGCAAGATCGGCTTCGCCGATATGTTAGAGCGCGTCGAACAGCGCTCGTTGCTGCCTAACGTCGACTACCTCGTGATCGACGAGTTTCAGGACATCACGACGCTGCAGTACGACGTTTACGAGGAGTGGAAACCCCACATGAAGCAGGTGCTGATCGCCGGCGACGACGACCAGGTCGTCTACTCCTGGCAGGGTGCCGATCCCGCCCTCTTGCTCGAAGAGGAGGTCGACGAGGACATTATTCTCCCGAACTCCTATCGGCTCCCCTCGAACGTCCTCAACGCGGTCAACAAGGAAATCCGCCACATCGACCATCGACAGGACAAAGACCTCAAACCCCGCAAAGAGGGCGGAGCCGTCGAGGCACGCACGAACGCGTCGATGCTCGACGTGGTTCGGATGGTGCGGCGCACGCTCGTCGAGGGCGACGGCACCATCATGGTGTTGTTCCGGGCTCGCTACCAGATGTTCCAGTTCATCGATGAGTTCATCACCGAAGGCGTGCCCTTTACGTCGCTGACCGACCAGCGGATGTGGACCGATCGGCTCACCCAGTACGTCCGCGCGGTCGAAGCGATCGACGCCGGCGAGGACGTCACTGGCCTGCAGGCCCGCCGACTCGCCGACATGCTCCAGGAGTCGGCCTTCGGCACCAACGAGCGCGACGCCCTCTTCGACGAGATCGACGAGCGCCAGGAAGACGCTGGCATCGACGATCTCGCAGCGCTCATGATTCCGGCCGAAGTCATCACCGACCACGTGCCGTTCATGCCCGGCCCAGCCTCCGCCTCGGATATGCTCCGAAAAGTGACTAACTTCCAGAAAAAGAGCGTTCGGGCCTACTTCGCGATCGGTGAGTACCAGGGGATGGACACCGATCGCGTCCGCGTCGGCACGATCCACTCCGCGAAGGGTCGTGAGGCCGACCACGTCCTCGTCGGCACCGACCTCACAGAGAAGGTCGTCGAGCAGATGGTCGCTACCGTCGACGATCCGACTGACATTCCCGGGTGCGAGGAGTTTACCAAGACGACCTCGCCAGTGCCCGTCTTGACGGACAACGAACGGCGCGTCTTCTACGTCGGCATGTCTCGAGCCCGTGAGCGGCTCGTTCTCCTCGAGAACTTAGTCGACGGCGCACCCACGCTACCGGTCGACGTCCTGCTGAAAAACGAATTGACGGAAATGACCCTCGAGGAACTGATCGAGGAGGCCCAGCAGCCGGTCGACGACGGGGACGCCGACGAGATCGAAGCCGAAGCGCCGTGACTGGAACGGACGAACGCGGTCTCGAGCGCAGTCTGCAAGCCGATGCGCCGTCGGCGCTCGCCCGTGAGCGTCGCGACCACGCGGCTAGTGTGTTGGCTTCCACGCTCGAGAACCGAGACGCGACTGCGTTCGTACACGCTGGCCTCGGACGCGACCCGGCAATCCGTTACAGCTGCGAACCATCTCCACACGAGCGTACTGCCGTCGCGTACGACGGCACTGCCGACGAGTGGCTCGTCCGCTCGGCCGACGTACGCGACGGCCATCCCGCTGCCGACCTCGCGGCGACGCTTACAGGTCGTGGTCGCGAGGGGACGATCCTGACCCCCCCACACGTTCCACACGATGCGGCGCTCTATCTCGAGAACGCGGGGTTCGAACTAGCCTCGACGGACGCCATCGCACGGGCGCGGGCGGCGAAAACCGCCGGCGAGTGCGACCGGATCGCGGCCGCACAACGCGCAGCGAGTGACGGGATTCAGGGAGCTGCAGCGATGCTGGCCGACGCGACGGTCGTCGACGGCCGGCTCGCAGTCGCGGAGGGGGACGGCGACACCGTCCCGTTGACGCCCGCCCGCCTGCGAATCGCCATCGACGAGGCGATCGTCGGCGCGGGTGCGTTTCCGGCCGGCAACACCGCCGTCGATCCGGGGATCGTCTCACACTCGGACACCGACGCCGATAGCATAGCGCTCCGGCCCGACGAGCCGATCGTACTCGCAGCTGCGCCCCGCAGTCCGGCCGGCTACTACGGTGGGCTCGTCCGGACGCTCGTCGTCGACAGTGACGGCGGCCGGGAACGCCGCGTTCACGTCGCCGTCACCCAGTCGTTTCGGTCCGCGCGGTCGCTACTGACCGCCGGCTCGGCGTCCGTGCGGACTGTCGCAGCCGATCTCGAGGCAGAAGTTCGCTCGTTCGGCTTCGACGATAGCGATGAGATCGAGGCCACCGTCTGCGGCGTCGGCCTCGAGCCCTGCGAAGGGCCGATCGATGGCGACGAGATCGAACCTGGGGCCGTCGTCCGACTCGATGTGGCCGCCCGCGTCGACGAAACGAGTCGACTCCGGATCGCAGACGTGCTGGTCGTCACCGACGAGGGCGAGCGACCCGAGCGACTCGCTGCACCCGCACACTCGCTGTCGCCGGCGGCGCTGCTCGAGCCATAGCAGTTCGGTATCTGATCGTTTCGTACTGTCGTGTTATCGCTCGTCTTCGGAGTCGGACTCTGGCTCCTTTGTGATGAGTCCCACGAGCCGTTTTGCGAATAGTTCGGGGATGTCCGTCGGAAGCGTCAGCCAGTGTTGGATGACGACGAGTCCGATCGCGAGTCCGAGAAGGGCGATGCCGATCGTCGTCTGCCCACGAATCAACACGAGCTCGAGCCCGGCGATCGCAGCCGGAAGCGCGAGGACGAGCGTGCCTGCGAGTTTGATCGTGTCGATGATGCCGGCCATTGGCGGTCTATCGCGCCTGCGGCGTAAAAACGCGACGACAGCGGGTTCCGACCGCTCACGTTGGCGCTGTCGACATCCGGTTGAATGGCGGTAATTTCGTTATACGAAATTGACTATTCACTAAAACTTTGAAATAGGTGGCGCTCCGGGTATGAGTATCGGCTCCGAGCCCGAAAGCGCACGTCATGCCACGCCAATCGAGACAGCAATACGAAGCGATCTGTGAAGCCTCCCCTGATGCCATCCTTCTCGTCGATCACGATGGTCGGATCACCTACGCGAACGCGCGCGTGACCGATCTGTTCGGGTACGAGCCAGACGAACTCCTCGGTGAGCCGATCGAAATCCTCGTTCCGGAGTCCGTCCGGGACGAGCACATCGCTCAACGAGATGCGTATATCGCCGATCCGGAGGCCCGTCCGATGGGTGTCAATCTCGAGCTCTCGGGCCGACGAAAGGACGGCTCGAAACTCCCGGTCGACATCAGTCTGAGTCCGATCGAGACCGACGGCCAACGCGAGTTCATGGCTGCCGTCCGGGACGTCAGCGAGCAGGAGGCGCTTCGGACGAAATACCAGACCATTCTCGAGGCGGTGCCGGACGCGGTCCTCGTCGCGGACACGGCAACGGGCGAAATCATCGAAGCGAACCGGCAGGTGGCCGACCTCACGGGATACGAACCGGACGAAATCGTCGGCGAGCCTCAGACGGCCCTCCACCCGTCGGGCGAGGAAACGTCCTACCGCGAACTTTTCGCCCACCACATTGGGTCCGGCCAGTCGATTTTTACCCAGTTTCCGGACGGCTCCGACATCTACGTCGAAACCAAAGCCGGCGGCCGAGTGCCGGTCGAGATCAACGCCCACATCTTCGAACTGCAGGAGCGACAGCTGGTTGCGGGGGTCTTCCGGGACGTGACGGCCCGAAAGGAGTACGAGCGACAGCTGCAGGCGCTTCACACGGCGACGCGCTGGCTGATGGAGGCCGACGACAGAGCGGAGATCGCTCAACTCGTCGCCGATGCTGCGAGTACGATCCTCGGCTACGAGCACAACGTCGTTCGACTCGTCGTCGACGAGTCGCACCTGCGACCGATCGCCGTCACCGAGGAGGCGGAAACGGAGATGGGTGAGCGGCCGGATTATCCGGTCGACGGCGACTCCCCGGTCAGCCGCGCCTACCGGCGCGGTGAGGCGATCCGGTACGATGACGTCCGGTCGCTCGAGGACGACCACGACCGCGGCGAGGCCCACGCCGCGATGTATCTACCACTCGGCGACCACGGCGTGATCAGTATCGTCGATCCCGAGGCCGGCGCGTTCGACCAGTCGGACGAAGACCTCGCGTTCGTGCTGTCGCTGAACGCTGAAATCGCGCTCAACCGACTCGCGTACGAACGGGACCTCGAGCGCCAGAACGATCGTCTAGACGAGTTCGCGAGCGTCGTCGCTCACGACCTGCGCAATCCCTTGAACGTCGCTCAGGGTCTCCTTGCGACCGCGCAAGTGGAATCCGACCCGGATCACTTAGCTGAACTCGACGACGTCCTCGACCGGATGGCAGGAATCATCGACGACGTGTTGACGATGGTTCGGTGTGGGTACGACCTCGAGTCGATCGACGCGCTCGCGTTCGGTGACGTCGTCACGTCCTGTTGGGACACCGTCGCGACTGCCGATGCCTCGCTCGAGATCGAAGCCGATGGCCAGTTGTTCGCCGACGCGAGCCGTATCCGGAACCTATTCGAGAACCTGTTTCGAAATGCCGTAGAGCACGGTGGCAAGCGGGTTACCGTGACCGTTGGGCTCGCCGAGGACGGATTTTACATCGCCGACGACGGGCCGGGGATTCCACCCGACGAGCGCGACCGCGTCCTCGAGCCCGGCTGGACCACGAACCCCGACGGAACTGGGCTTGGCCTGAATATCGTCCGTGAGATCGCACAGGCCCACGAGTGGGACATCGACGTCACCGAAAGCGCGGCTGGCGGCGCGCGGTTCGAGTTCTCCGGCGTCCGCACCGCCGTCGGCGACGAGTCGGTCACGCCATCATCCTGACGTCCCGACCGCGAGCACCCCGACGTGGCTCCGCTGTGGGCCGGACCCGGAACGGCTTTCCCCCATCGCCCGTCACTTGTAGATATGTTTACGGGGATCGTCGAGGAGACCGGCGAGATCGTCGCTCGAGAGCGGACCGACGATGGCCTCCGACTGCGGATCGGAGCCGACGAGGTCGCGACGGGCCTCGAACACGGCCAGAGTATCAGCGTCAGCGGTGCGTGTCTCACCGTCGAGCGATACGACGAGGGCGCGTGGTTCGAGGTCTTCCTGGCGACCGAGACCGTCGAGCGAACCTATCTCGGCGAGCTCGAGGTCGGCGACGCGGTCAATCTCGAGCGGGCGATGCCGGCCGACGGCCGATTCGACGGCCATGTCGTCCAGGGCCACGTCGACGCAGTCGCGACAGTGACGAACGTCGAGTCGGTGGAAGAAGACTGGGTCTTCGAATTTGATCTTCCGGAGGGGTACGACCGCTACGTCGTCGAGAAGGGGTCGATCACGCTTGATGGGATCAGCCTGACCGTCGCCGAGTTCGACGCAGCGAACGGTCGCGTGACCGTCGCGATCATTCCGACGACTTACGATATGACCACGCTCTCCGAGAAGGCACCCGGCGATCCAGTTCACCTCGAGGTCGACGTGCTCGCGAAGTACGTCGAACGGCTGCTCGAGGCACGGTTCGCGGATCGCTGAGCCACGTGCCTGTCGGGCGGTCGAACCGGCGGTCAACGCTGTGGCGGCTCGAACTCCGTCAGCTCCGGCTCTGAGGCGTCGTCGCTGTCGTCGCTGATCGTCCGATACGCGCGTCGGTAGCGGGCGAGCTTGCGATAGAGGTAGTAGCCGATCGCGAGGTCGTAGCAGATCACGTAGCCGACGAACGCGATTCCGAAGCCGATCGGAAGGGACTCGGCCAGTATTCCGGGCACGATTCCCACCGTGACGTTGTACGTGCCGTGGACGAACGCGGCGACGAGCAGCCCCTTGAGGACGATCGGGCCGGCGTACTCGCGGTTGAACTTCGCCAGGCCGAGGTAGTAGCCCGCGATCGCCGAGTAGATGACGTGACCGGGGCCGGCCAGCGCACGAACCGTCGCGATCCCGCTCGCCGTGATGAAGACGTTGACCTCGGGGTTCGCCTCGCCGATGACGCGGCTGATGTAGAGTGCGTTTTCGATGGCCGCAAAGCCGAGCCCGGCGACGGCTCCGTAGACCGCCCCGTCGATGACGGCGGTGAAGCTGTCGCGCCGATAGGCGAAGACGTGGACCGCGAGGAGCTTGACCGTCTCCTCGACGGGGCCCACGATCAGGTAGAAAAAGAGGACGCCGGTACCGATCCCGAGTACGACCTGGCTGAGCGAGTTGATCAGGGCCGCGAACGTCGCGAACAGGACCGCGAGCAGGAAGGTCGCGACGAGCAACCCCAGCGGCTCGCTCGTCGTGATATCGGCATACCAGATATACGCCGCGAGCAACCCCGCGGGCACGATCGAGAGCCCAAAGAAGACTGCGATGAACGGATCCTCGAGGACGATTGCGGCCGGCGAGACGAGCAACGAGACGGTGATCGCGATGGCGGTCAGCAAGACCGTGGAGAAGCCGCTGGATCGCGATGGCGGCGTCTTCGAACGCGTTGACGTCCATGCTGTCGATCGTCAACAGGACGCCGACGTCACGCTGGAGTACCCTGACGACGAACCCGTTCTCGTGAAACCGGACGGTAAACTCGTAGTCACCGATGTCCGAGTCGCTCTCTCTGCGGGCGATCGCCGTTCGGACGGGGACCTCGGAGAACCCAGCCTGTTCGAACTCGACCAGTTGGGCTTTGGCGTCACGAGCGTCGGCCGTCGAGCCGTAGAGGTCCTGCCGGAGATACAGGATGTCGAACGCTGACGGCGTGAAGTAGATCACGCTCCGAAGCGTGTCGCCGAGACTGGTCCGTGCGGCGCTGATGATACCGGTTGCCAGTTCGTCGTCGAGATTCGTTCTGTAGAGTTCGCTACTCATGAGGGATGTTGGCAACCGCCAGTATCAAACGTTTCGCCTACAGTAATGATGAACGGAACGACAGCCAGACTGATGGGTGCAGGCAGACACGGTGTCTGGGTCCCCCCGACGCAGCGACCGGCGCGAACTCGGAATGATCAAAGGTCTCCCGGCCCAACCAGCGGCTATGCATTTCGACCAGCGAACCCAGCAGGCGCTTCGCGATGTCGGCCTCGAGACCGACGACCTCCGGGCCGCCTCGGAGGCCGTCGTCGAGGCCGTTGCCGAAGACGCAGCGGCGCTCGAGGAGTTCTTCGAGGAACACGACACCGTCTATTCCGATATGGAGATGGCCCACTCGAGTGCCGACTATCCCGAACACACCGTCGAGTATGCCGACATCACGACCCACGCCGCCGAGATGCGTGGCTGGCTCCGGTTCGACACGTGGGGCGTCTCCATCGAGGGCGGCCGACTGCTGGACGATGGGTCCGTCGAACTGACGCTCGGGCCGACGATCGATGACCGGGTGCGGTTCGCACCCGACCGCGAAACGCTGCGGTGATCGTCGTGTCCGAGAAGTTCGGTCGACCGCGCTCGAGCGGTCGACGACGATGGACCAACGCACGACCCGTAACAGGGGAGGACAACCGATGACGACGGCTCGCGTCCGCGGGATCTACACGACGGCGGTAACCCAACTCCTGAGTGAGGCCGATTTCGAGGTCGTCCAGGCCTCGGATCCGATTCGGGAGCGGTTCGACCAGTCGTTCGACACCGTTCCGGCCGACGTCTCGATCGAGACAACTCGTGACCGGCAGGGCGTCGAAGTGTCGGGCGATCCCGACGCGGTCGAGACGGCCGTGGCCGAACTCGAGGGGCTTGCGATCGACACGTTCCGCTGGGACGACGACGTCGCCCGTGGCGCGGTCTTCGACGCCGAAGTGCTCGAGGCCGACGGCGGCAGCGGTGCCGTCGTCGACCTCGGCGACGGCCGCCGCGGTTTTCTGTCGTACGATAACGTTGACGGCTACGTCGACGCCGGCAACCGCTACCGGGTGCAGGTCACTGAGCCTGCGCCCCCGTGGGACGACGACCGACCGCTTGTGCGGCCGACCCTCGAGATTCAGGATGGGCTCTGTACCCTTTCGCGGGACCGGAGCGGCGTCTCGGCGGCGATGCGCGGCGAGCGCGCGGACGAACTCGTCGGCATGACCGACCTCCTCTCGGTCGACGTGCCTGACGGCTGGGGAATCCGCTGGCAACACGCCGCGGCTGACGCGGACCTCGAAGCGATGGGCACTGCGCTCGATGACGCGGCGAATCGCGCGCGTCGCCTCGAAGACGAACTGACCGACGCATCCGACGAACCCGGCGAGCCGGCGCTGCTTGCTGCTCCCCAGCGAACCGCGTGGGGCTGGTTCGGCCGCCAGTCCCGGTTCGCGCTCGATAGGGTGCGCCGGCGCGTGGAGACGACGATGCCGGGCCACCACCGGACGAAGGCGGCCGACCGCGCCGCGAGCGCGGCGGTCGACTTCGCGGAGGCTGTCTGTGGGCCGGCTGACGATACCGAAGATGGCGATGACTTCCCGTTTGCAGCCGTCACGCGCCAGTTCGGCCCCACAACTGGCGATCGTCTCGAGATCGGCCACGGCAAACCCGATGGCCGACGCATCTCGCTCGGTCGCGGCGAGGTCACCGACTGGGATCCCGAGGGCAAGCTCACACTCGAGCGCTCGATGCGCGGGGGCGGCAGCTACGACGCGCTCGGCACTCCCAAGGACGACGGCGACGTCGCCGTGACGAAGTTCTGCGAGGGCCGGTGGTGGTATCCGACGACGTACAAAGCCACCGACGGCACGGCGAAGGGAACCTACGTCAACGTCTGTACGCCGGTCGAACTCTTCCCGGACTGCGTGCGGTACGTCGACCTCTACGTCGACGTGATTCGACGACCTGACGGAACGGTCGAGATCGTCGACGCGGGCGAACTCGAGGATGCCGTCGATGCCGGACTGGTGTCGGACGAACTGGCCGCCAAAGCGATGGACGTCGCGGAAGCCGTCGAGCGTGCGCTCTCATAGGACGGCACCGCTCAGTCCGATACAGTCGAGACCTCGTCGGGTTGGGACGCGGTCGGCCCACCAGCTTCCACGATGGTCTCTCGTTAAAGCCTGTCATAGATGATTGTAAAAGCGGGGGAGGCCCCTCTGTGGTCTGCAAGCCGCCCCTGATACTACTGAACAGCAGTCAATACGAAGCCGATCGCGAATTCGCGGCCGTCACCTGCGGGGACGGCCGTATGAGAAACGGAGGCAGTTCGAGCCGTCGATTCTCTGACTCGCCACTCGAGCCCTCATACGGTCTGCTGTCACTGGTTACGGGTACAACCGCAGGACGGTCGCGGTTGCACCGGCACTGACTGACAGCCGACCGTATCAGAGTGCGAAGTTGCCTTCCGTCACCGATCGTCCGCAGACCGGACAGCCGTTGGCCAGCGTCGCCGCTCGCATCGGGTCTGTTACCGTGATCGACCGCTGGCAGTCCGGACAGGTAAACTCGTATGCTGTCATAGGTCTGAGTGTGCTGGCACATCTAGAGAGAAGGGACCGTTCGGGTTAGGTGAGGGACCCAGATATGGAGGGGCATATATAAGTCATCGATCCTGACGCTCGCCGCTCCAACGGTGAAGTGTCTCTCGTTGGGTCCGGCAACCGTATCGACCCCCACATGGCTGAGGCCGCTCTATCTGCCGTCGTGGGCGTTCCTACAGGAGGTTCGCCACGATGAACACGATCTGGACGAACACGAGCGTCAGCAGGGTCGCTAGCGCACACAGCTCGTAGACGAGTCGGGCGAGGTCGTCGGCGTCGAACGCGCCGGCGCGCTCGAGGCCCCACACAAGCGCTCGAAAGCCGACGTAGGCCGCCGCGACGAGGACTGGAAACGCGGCCAACGCGAGGGATGTCGGGGCGTATTCGGGGCCGTAGTAGGTGCCGACGCTCCAGCGGATGCGAACAGTGTCACCGAGTGCGGGAGCGGCAGCGAGGCTCACCGCGACGCTTGCGAGCACGACGAGCAGGCCGCCAACCGAAGTTGGTCGAAGCCAGCCACCGGCGGGACCGGCCGCCGAGGATGCGAACCGCGTCGCGACGCGGTGGGTCAGTTCGTCGAGTCGCTCGAGCGTGCTCGACCAGCGGGTCGATGGCGTCATATCTCGAGCAACGAGGCGGGACGGGAAAACACGTCTTGCGCGACTGCAGCGTGTGCAGTGGCGACAACTCCTTTATATCTCTTCTCTGTACACTCCCCAACCGTGAGTGAGGAGGTCGACGTCGAGACGATCGGGGCCTTGCTCGAGGACCCGACGGTGCGTACGATCC
>SDGW01001474.1_pt1 | contig 12592 bp, 16 predicted proteins | sample 2873831 | NCBI WGS metagenome assembly SDGW01 (sample SAMN08132700, study PRJNA421101) | hypersaline lake metagenome | isolation source: celular fraction 0.22 microns magnesium sulfate-rich crust from ephemeral... | place: Spain: Penahueca Lagoon, Toledo | collected 2011-07
TAGTTACTAAGGGTGCCACTACTGGTATTTCCAAGTTTGCCAGCAACTCTGCTAAAAAAGCATCAGATGAAGTAGCGGATGCCACCACAGATGTGCAAAAGGCTACTGAGGGTACGTCTAAAGATAAACTTTTGAAATTAGACTTGCAGTATTTTGGAAATAAAGAAAAGTCTTTACTACCTGGCGAAGGAAAAGTTGGTACTTATGAAGATTTAATAGATGCTGGTACACGTGGTGATAATATAACACCTCACCACATGCCATCTAAAAAGTATATGGAAACTAAAGCAAATGTTCACAAAAACGATGGTGTAAGTATGAATATGGAGCATCCACACCCAGGGAAAGGCGGAAGACATCGTGAAACTGCTACCTATGGGATGACAGGACAAAAATTAGATGATTATTTAGATTTATCTCCAAGGGAAGCCCTAGCGAAAGATATTTGGGATGCTCGAAACATTTACAAAAAGGACGGATTGTACACAAAAGAGATAAAAGATGGTCTTAAAAATGTTATTGAAATGAACGAAAGAATGCATCCTCAATTATTTAAGAAAATAAAGGAGTGAGAGTGTGGATTTCAATGTTGAAGTTAAAAAGTTATTAAATAATAAATTACTGAGAACAGATCAAGAAATTCTTTACTTTGAAGAAGCAATAGAAAATATTCTAACTTTTAATGAAGTAGAACATATAAAAATATTGTGTTCAGGGTTTGATGATAGTACTGAAAATGAAGAAGTTATGTTCGGACTAATTCATGCTATTGAATCATATGATAACGACTTTGGTATGGAAAATTCCCTTGAAAAGATGGTTGAGGCATTACCATCTATGTTGCCACAAGCTAGAGGTTGGTCAATTATACTTCATAAAAGAATCTTAAACTATGAGCCATCTCGCATAGCATATACTAATGTGTTATTAAGAGTTGACGCTAGTATTAAGAAAATAGTTTCTGAACTTTTTAGTGAAATTAAAGAAAGAAACCCTGATAGGTTTGAAGAATTAGTGAATAAGACATTACCATAAATTAATTCTTTAATTTCCACTCTTTATATCCCTTGATTGGCTAGCGCCTTTCAAGGGTTTTTCTTTGATAGTATATTCATTAAGATTACAACTTAGGGCAGGTCTAAAGATAAACTTTTGAAGTTAGACTTGCAGTATTTTGGTGAAAAGAGTCCAAATTCCTTATATCATTATACAGATGATAAGGGGTTAGAAGGGATAATGAATTCTAAGAAAATCAATCCATCATTAAAAGAAGTAAACCCTAAAGATGCAAGATATGGAAATGGGCAGTATTTGTCTGATATACAACCAGGAACTAAAACTACAGGTCAATTATCAGCTAAATTTTTTGGTATTCCTTGGTTAAAGAAAAGAGTGTCAAATTATGTAGAGATTGATGTTAGTGATCTTCCTGTGAAAAAAGGGAGAGAAGGTGTCTATTTAGTTCCTAATGAAGAGCCTTTAGATATTTCAAAACGTATAATTAGCTCTGGAAAAGCTGAATAAAAAAAGAAGGTGATTTTTAAATGAAATATCTTTTAGTTAAATGGTTTCATGAATTTACTGAAGAGCCAGTGGAAATTTTTGCCGAGATAAGAGAAGACGGTTATGAAGAAAGGAAGGTGGAAAAATTCAGAAATGGTAATATAGGGTATGCTAGTAAAAATGAGGAAAAAGGAGGAACAATATTAGCAGAGAAACCATACCCAGATTTTGAAGAAATAGAAAATGACCCTGAATTTAAGCTTGAAATTATTTCTAAGGATGAATTTGAAAGAGTGTGGAATGAAACAATAAAATGAAAAAAATGTAATTTAGATACCGCAATATTTGTTTATTGCGGTATCTTTTCTAGATGTATTATCAATATATTAAAACTTAGTTGTACGGGTGATCTTAAGTTTGCCACTTGAGCATAGGAATAACTCTGCACTTCATAACAATAAATTTAATCAGGGTGTAACACCTGAAATGAGAAATTCAGATCGCAAGTTACATTGGTGGTATAGAGCAAGAGAGCAGGGTGCAGACGAACTGTTACCTAATTGGATATACGATGATTAATGTATATAAAATTTTGGGGAGGAAAATATGGAGTTTAATGAATTTGTGGAGATTGTAAATGAAAAAAAGAGAAACATCCCGTTTGGTTTGGACTTGAAATGGAACCAAAAGCAAGCGATTCTCAAGTACAGAAAGTGGAGGATTTACTATCTGTTAAACTCCCCAAGGAGTTTAAAATGTTTGTTAAAAAATATGGAGGAGGTTACTTTGCATTCACTAATATTTATTCGGTTAACGAACAAAGTGACTGGTTTATTGTTGACCAGAATTACCAAATTGGTCTAATTAAACCCCACCACTTTTTAGCAGTCTCAGATAATGGTATGGGGGATTTCTATGGTTTTAAAATATTGAATGGTATATGTGAATCTAATATATCTTTGTATGATCATGAAATTAATAAAGTTAAAAATACAAGCTACAATGACTTGTATGATTATTTATTAGAAGTTGGTCTTGTACCTTAATGTAAAATAGCAATGGGTCTTTCTATTCAAGGATTCTTTTTTCCTGAGGAGGTTATATGTAGTGAAAAGATGCATAACTTCATTCAAAGGATATATGGTATTATCCCTATGACCTTATAAGGTGTACTTCTAGAGATTTCCTCATCATGAAACAATTCAAAATATGAGAACGCCTTATCAGATTAGCCAGATACACTCTATAATGTACTAAAGTACTAACTGAATTATAACTTGTCTTTTATGTACACTCCGTATATATCCATTTAGTATTTATTAGTATCTCACCCCCGCCCACTTCGTAGGCGGGGGTTTTGGCATGTGAAATTAGGAATACAGAAGCACTCCCCCCTGTTGAAGGGGGAGAGTGCAAGGCTGTGAAAATGAGGTTTCCATCGCCTACGAGACATCAAACGCACCCAGGTGTAGCTTTACTGCGTGAGTGAACCGAACTTGTCACTTCTCTGTCAAGACTCCCTGTCTGTTACGACACTACGACGGGGCTACTCTTTTAGGAATAGGATCTGGGAATAAAAGAAGGTGTGCGTCTAACGCCCCTTCACCGATGGTCAGTCGGGACAGTTTTTAACGTGTACGCCTGTAAACCACGGGTGAATCCATACTATGAAATTAGATATATTTAAGGGAGACCGCCCTCTAGAGTCTTTATACGAAATGAATATCGATTAGTTAAGGGAATCCGCAACACTTTTTATGAAAAATTTCAGAGAGAGAACACGACCCTCCCCCGCCAACGGTGATCAAGCCCATCATCACTAGGCATGGGGGTGGGTATTTTTATGGGCAGAAAATGAAATCAAAAAAATAAATTCTTCTACTGAGATTCCCCTTGTAAACCTTTCATTCATGTGTATAAGTAGAGACCACATCAAGCGTTACACACATTTGAATCATTATTTTTTTTTCACTTTTTGTTAACGAATTTTTAACAACGTTACGAAAACTACAATTTATGTAACGGAGGGGATGCCATTGAATGATAAAGTGGTTGGTTATGTCCGTGTATCCACTAAAGGACAAGTGAATGAAGGGTATAGTGTGACTTATCAAATGGAGGAAATCAAACGCTACTGCACCCGCCACCACCTCGAATTAGTAAACATCTACATGGATGAAGGTATTAGTGGGGCTAAAGTGGATGAGGAAGGACTTTCTGTAGAACGTGATGGACTACAAGAGATGTTAAGTGATCTACGGGCTCATCAAGTGAAAGGCGTAGTTGTGTTAAACACCTCCCGATTGTGGCGATCTGATATGGTGAAAGTACTCATCCATCGAGAACTCAAGCGTCAGGAGGTTGATATTTACTCAATTGAACAGACGAACTACAGTATATATTCCCACGATCCAAATGACTTTCTTATCCATGGAATGATGGAGTTACTCGACCAATACCAACGTCTAGAAATCGCCTTAAAGCTAGGAAGAGGGCGTAAACAAAAGGCTCAAAAAGGTGGCTATGCGGGTGGGAGAGTAGCATATGGCTATACCACACGAAAAGGACAAAAGCAGTTAGTTGTCGACCAACAGCAAGCGAAAGTCATAACGAGATTGTTTGCCTTGAAAGACTTGTACCCGTCATGGTCGCTCTCACAATTCGCCCATCAACTCAATAAAGAGGGCTATACAACTAAAATGGATAAACCTTTTACAAAAGTACAGGTCAAACGGATGTTTGATCGAGAGGACTTCTATAAAGGTGTTTACCAATATGGAGACATTCAATCTACAGGCGTTCATCAACCCATAATATAAACCTTTTCCTTAACTATGCCTGATATCAATCGTATAGAGATTTTGAGGAGAAGTTTTAAATAAAAGAATGGATAGGCTTGCGTGCCAATGCGGGTCATGTGAATGACTAACGCTCGAACTGAGGTTGCCGACATTCTTTTTCTTACAAAACCAAGATAGGAGTGATTTCTTTTGCATTACAAACAACAGCATATCTATATTGGGGTGGATTTACACAAGGAACACCATACCGCTGTGATAATCGATTGTTGGAATGAGAAACTAGGAGACATTCAATTCGATAACAAGCCCTCCGCCTTTCCCAAGCTATTGAAAGAGGTTGAAAAATACAAGGAAAAAGGCATCACTCCTGTGTTTGGTTTAGAGGATGTCGGCGGATTTGGAAGAGCGTTAGCGGTCTATTTATTAGAACAAGGTCAAATAGTGAAGGAAGTTAACTCTGCCCTGTCCTATTTAGAGCGTAAAAGCTACCCTACGACCCAAAAGAGTGATCTTTGGGATGCGGAATGTATAGCGAATATTGTATTGAGTAAGTTAAACAGCTTACCTACTGCCAATCCACAGGATATTTATTTTACCATTGGTCAGCTTGTGACAAGGCGGAATGCATTAGTGAAAGCTCTCACCGCCCTTAAGAACCAATTACACATCCAATTAAGCTATCATTATCCCAGTTATAAGAAATTCTTTTCTCAAGTTGATGGGAAAACTGCCTTAGCCTTTTGGGAGAGGTATCCCGCCCCACATAGTTTGAACGGGGTATCCAACCAGGACTTAACCTCTTTCTTATTAGAGGCGAGTTCGAATACATGTTCCACTAAGAAGGCGAAGGAGATTAAGACACTTATTCAAGAGGATGGAAACACAGCGGGAGACTACCAAGAAGCAAGAGATTTCCTCATTCAAAGTCTAGTAAGAGATATTACATTTAATAAGAAGGAAATCTCCTATGTGGAAAGCGAATTGAAGCAGGTGATGGGTTTACTTGATTACAAGCTAGACACCATGCCTGGGATTGATCTTGTGACCTCTTCAGCCCTTGTGGCGGAAATCGGAGATATTCATCGCTTTCCTAATTCAAACAAACTCGCCCGTTTTGCGGGCATCGCCCCTGTCAACTTTAGTTCGGGCGGGAAGGGGAATGACAAGAAGAGTAAACAAGGGAATCGAACCTTACATGGCTTGTTTTATAATCTAGCTGTTCAACAAGTTCAAGTCAGTAAAGGGAGTGGTATCCCTAGGAATCCTGTATTCTATGGCTACTATCAACGGAAGCTAGAAGAAGGGAAAACGAAGGGGCAAGCTCTAGTGTCTATTATGAGAAGGCTAGTGAATATCGTCTATGGTATGATGAAAAACAAGACGCCTTATCAAATGCCCGCCCACACAGAAGAAAAAGCAAGTTAAGGTGGTATTCTTATGCCACCTTTTACATAATGACGGTTAAGATTACAATTTAGGGGTACGGGTAAAAATATAACTAATTACAAAGGCGATAATATAAAAATTCCAGAAGGGCACAAAATGAGTCCTAGAGATCCTGATTTCTCAGAACCTCCAAATTATGTTGAAGGACCATTTACTTCTCAGCAAAGAGGGCAATTTTTACAGGGTAATTCAGCAGGAACCAAACTTAGTCCACACCATAGACACCTAATTCCAACTTCTCGTGGTGGAGTAATTGATGAAATACCAGGTCCTGGGCATCCATCTGGAAATATGCACACAGCGGGAACACCTAATAGACATCCAAACAAATCAATATTTAATAACATAGAGGGGGGAAATAGTTTAAGACAGAAGGAAATTCGAGATCATTGGAAAAATAAAGGCGAAAGATTAATAGAAGACCAACCTGGAGTATGGTTTGATCCAGGATTTTAATAGATGAGGGATTACAAATGATACCAAGAAAATTAGAAGAAATAGTGAAGGAAAATGAAATAGTTTACACAGTAGTGGCTGATTTGGAAAGTGGGTATGTTGAAAGTCTAGGTGATATAGATGATTTAGATTATTCTTCAATAGCAAACAATTTATTTGGTGATAAACAAAGTGTTGAAAATCTATTTAATAGTCTTAAAGGACAAATTTTACCTAGAACATGGAGACAAGGTAAAGTAAGTGCTGTAATATGTCATCCAACAGATAATATTATAGTCGGATTATTCTACCATGATAATAGTGATGATCCGATTGTCAAATTTCGTTTTGCAAAAAGTTTGAACAGTATGATTGAGAACATCTGGTAGAGTTAAGAGTGATATAAGGGGATTAATACGCTCTTAGTTATATAGTGAATGTTAATAACCTTGATTGGCTTCGTGCCTTTCAAGGTTTCTTTTCCTTGAATTACAAAGTTTACGATTTTGAGATACTAGTAATATTACTTTTAAGGTATTTTGTTGTCCTATCTTATAGAAAACAAATAAGAAAGGACCTCTACTATACTAATATTCAGCAACTGACTAGTACATACACTTATTACATTTTTAAATTTCATGTACAACTTTACTTGGGGAAAGGCGGGGCTCATAACCTTCACCTTTTTTCTTATACTGTATGTATCAACTGATATGTATAGGTATGTGTTATTGGTGAGTATGTATTGTAATCTATATTTCAATGTAATGTGAACTGTATGTATATATGATATATGTATTGTGTACCATTGGAACATTTCAAGTTCATCCCCCGCCCACTTCGTAGGCGGGGGGTTTTCGCATGTGAAATTAGGAATACAGAAGCACTCCCCCCTGTTAAGGGGGAGAGTGCAAGGCTGTGAAAATGAGGTTTCCATCGCCTACGAGACATCTAATGCACCCAGGTGTAGCTTTACTGCGTGAGTGAACCGAACTTGTCACTTCTCTGTCAAGACTCCCTGTCTGTTACGACACTACGACGGGGCTACTCTTTTAGGAGTGGGATCTGGGATTAGAAAGAAGGTGTGCGTCTAACGCCCCTCCACCGATGGTCAGTCGGGACAGATTACAACTTAGGGTACGGGTAAAACTCAACTTCAAAAGAATAAGGAAGCTGGAGATGCATATGAACAAGAGGAGTTTAATAATATGCTTAAAACTCATGACGAAGTTCAACCCGAAATAACTATTAAAACCCAAAGTGGAACAATAACTAGAATTGATTTAATTGGGAAAAGTAAGAAAACGGGAGAGATAGAATGTGTTGAATGTAAATCTTCTTCTAAAGCACCATTAACAAAAAATCAGAAGCAGGCTTTTCCTGAGATTGAACAATCAGGGGGAGTGGTTGTTGGAAAAGGGAAGCATCCTTATGTTGGAGGTACATCAATTCCTCCAACGAGGGTAGAAATTAGACGAAAAGAATAGTATGGAGGGAAGTTAATGTCAATTAAGAAAACAAATGAAGTGGATTCTATAGGAATTGATAATAAAACTGGCTACGTTACCTTAGCTATCTTTGATAGCTTTGATTGTGCTGATGAGGAAGAACATCTGCTATTACTTCAAGAAAACTTAAATTCATATTTAAGTTTTCTTGAAAGTGGAGAAGTGTACAATGCTTATGAAGATGCTAAAGGTAGGGAGTTTGAGATAAAAATACATTTTAAATATGAAATACCACAAAATGGCCAAGAATTTTTAAATAATGTATCCGAAATAATTGAAAATGCTGGCTTCCATTTTGATTTCAAAGTTACTAAGTAATTTATAACCTTGATTGGCTATATGCCTTTCAAGGTTACTTTTTGCTGTAGAATAATCGATAGGATTACAACTTAGGGTACGTCTGAAGATGGTTACTTAAAATTAGACTTGCAGTTCTTTGCTGAAAAGAATTCTACGAGATTGAGTGGTACCCACAAAGAGTTAACTTCCAAACGGGTAAAAGACTCGCACGAATTGGATATAAAGCTATGAGAAGGGCAGGAGTTTCTGAACAACGAGCTAGAGAAGAAATGTTACGTGTAGATAAATACTTTAAAGACATAGGTGTTACACCGAGTACACCTACTAGAATTCCTGGTAACCGTAGGAGATGATGAAATAAATGAGAAAACATGAAATTTTAGAGTTACTAAAACAGCTTGTTAATGACTTAGTCAATCAGAGATATGAAAAATTGGTTAGCTCTGGTGCAAGTGGTGTCTTTTCAGCACAAGAATTAATAGATTTAATAAATGATTATGGGGGACAAGTAACACCCCCTCCTGAAGGCGATCTGAAAAACATAAACATTATAACAATTGAAGAATCTTTTGAATATGTAATTGAATACGAATTATGGATCGATGGCCATAAGTCAGATTTAACCTTAAGTTGTATTGTTTATGAGAATGAAAGTGAAAACTATATAAAGATTGAAAATATCCACGTTTTATAAAATTAACTGACCTAGAAGAAGGATTCTTTACTTCTTCTAGGTTATTTTTTTATTTCACAAACCAATCCAACTATATATAAAAAATAATAGGACCTTGGCATTTGCTTTGATTGGTTTTATGGCTTTTAATGTTTCATATAAATAGAATTTTATCTAAGATTACAACTTAGGGTAAGGGTGAAAATGTAGCTATAGATTTACACCTTGGTAAAATTAGCAAAACATAGGGAAGGTTTATGCGTAGGTTGGAAGAGCAAGGGTTTTTGAACAAAGGTCTAGAGTAGAAATCTTATGTGTAGATACATATTTACATAGGTATTATAGAGTACACCCAATAGAATTTCTGATAACCATAGGGATTTGTGAAATGATAAAGCTAAAATAGCTCCTAGCTTTATCATTTCATATACTCAATTCAATTAATCAAACTTTATCTTCAAGTATTCAATACCTTCAAATACATCTCAAGTCCACCATAGAGTAACAAAATCACCCCGGCACCCTTAACAAAACTCTTCTTTCCAAATATCTTGCCATATTTACTCAAGCTTTGAGTGACAGAGTCTGTTGCAAGTAAGAAATAAAATGCTATTACAAATATAATGACAACGTGCAAAAGAGCTCCCATACTCTCACCCCCTATCCTACTATTATAGATCGGCAAAATGAGTGTTAGTGTTCAGTGTATAAAGTAAAATATGTTTGTTGTACCTTGATCCTTATATACAATTGGATAGCATTAACCCACTATATTCCAATGCATAATGATGGTATAATAGTAGGCGGAAAACATCATATGAAGGGCAAACCTGTCGAAAGGCAGGGGCGCAAAGCCTCAGATCTAAGGCGAAGTTTTGCTAAGATGGCTGGGTTGCAGAGTAGAGTGAATAATTGATAGGTATCCTGCAGCTGAGAGCTGGAGGATTTTTTAATTTTCAAAGGAGGAATTATCATGGATTACAGGATATGGAAAAACGTATGTATGTTCATCCCCTTGCTTATGGCTTTCATTTTTATTGGGGAAGAAACAGTGTATGCAGAAGAGCATCAACAAGAAGAAAGACCTTTTATTGAGCTTGAAGCAGAGAAAGAGGTCTCTGTACAAAAAAAGTGGGAAATAACCTTTAATCAAGAGATGAATGATGAGCTTTTCCAAGAAAATATTATGGTGGCTGATCAATTCGGTAAATTAGTACCTGTGACAATAGAATCGAAAGGGAACGGTAAGAAAGCTGTGATCGCACCGCCAGCGCAAGGGTATGAAAATGGTAGCGTTTATTATTTGATTATTAATCATAAGCTTCAGTCCGCTCAAGGTACATCTCTACATAATCCTGTTATGAAGAAATTTGAAACCGCTTATCAAAAGGAGCAACTTGTACAAATCCCAGACCCTAATTTAAAAGAAGCGATTGTATCCCAATTCGACAAGGTGTCAAACAAGATTTCAAAAGATGACATGGAGAACCTGGGATCACTTGTGGTACCAATAAGAGACATTAAGAGTCTTGAAGGATTAGAGTATGCAACCAATTTGAGAGAATTACATATTTCCTCTAACAGTATTACAGACCTCTCTCCTTTATCTGAGTTAACCGATTTAGAATATCTAGATGTGAAAGGGAATAACATCACGAGTATTGATTCGGTAAAAAAGCTTAGTGGACTTAGAGGAATAGATGCTAGCCGTAACAATATTCAAGATCTTTCTCCATTACAAGAACTATCATATATAGAGCAAATAAGAGTTGACCATAACAATATCGAAAGCTTAGCACCATTAAAAGATTTAAACTCATTAGAGTATTTGTCTGTGGTTGACAATCCTATTAATGAAGAATCACTTTCTTGGGTTTCTAAACTCAAAAGAAGCGTGTATAAGGTTCATTATGGTGATGTCTTAAAGTTTAAAGATCCGAATCTGACAAAAGCTATAAAGGAAAACAAAAGGTTTGAGGAAGATCGGCCACTTTATACAAGTGATATAGATACCATGAATTTTCTAAATTTAAATTCAGCTAATATAGAAAGCATACAAGGTATTGAACAATTATCGAATGTACAATACTTAGAATTATCATCAAATCCAATAAGAGATTATGATCCACTTAGTGATATGGTCAAATTAGAAGGCTTAGAAATTTTATATAATGATATTGAAGATATTTCTTTTGTAGAGGAATTAGACAGTGTTAAAAGGCTACAGTTAAGCTTTAATAATATATCAGATATTGAGCCATTAAGAGAGATGGATTCTCTTGAAATGTTACAGCTACAGGAAAATGAGATTACGGATATCTCAGTATTAAAAGATATGGAAAACTTAAGAAATGTCGTTTTAATAGGCAATCAAATAGAGGACTTATCAGTATTTCAAGACCTTGATAATGAATTTTTCTGGCTCTATCTAGGAAAGAACAAAATATCTGACCTATCTTCATTAGTAGAGATGGTAGAAAATAATCAATATGAAGGTATTGTTGATCTATCCTTTAATCAACTAGATTTATCGAATGATAAAGTGCAAGAGGACCTTTCTATCTTAGAAGAACATTTCGGTACGATGTGGTCTAACCCTCAATTACCTCAAGAATTAAAAAATGGGCATGGGGTGCTTTATGGTGATATCTATTCTTATGAAGTAGTGGATAACAGGCAGCAAATTATTGAAGAGAAAAATGCTAAAGTAGAAGTTAAAAGTGAAGATGGAAGAGTGATCACTACTGTTGAAACCAATCACCTCGGTAAATTTGTAACACCAGAGATTGAGGTTGGTAAATATCAATTAACCATTACTAGCGAGGATGGGAATAGTAAGACTACTGATATCTCAGTTGATGATAACAAAGCCACATTTATTGAAGAGATTTTAAAGTGATTATTTAAACAAGGGTGAGGTTCCCAACCTCACCCTTTATGCTACTTAGAAAGTATAATTATGATTGAGAGAAGGTTAACAAATTATGAGTGAAACTCAAATTGTTAAAGAATTATCTAGTCTAGGTGTAAAATTATCCGAAAACCCATACGACAAAGATCAACAAATGGAACACTTAAGAAAAATAGAAAATTTGTTTAGTATCAATAGCCCTCATGATTACACAGAATTCCTTTTGCACTATAATCAAGTAATTTTTGAAAACTATATAACTATTCCATCTAATATATTACCAGAGTTAGGTGGACATATCCTTGAAGAACTATATGGATTAGAATTTCTTTCTTATCATATGAATAGGTATAGTGATAGAATACCTGATTCATTCATTCCGATAGGAGAGTGTGCAGGAGGGGATTTAGTTTTAATAGGAGTAAACGGAGATTCTGATGGGAAAGTATTCATTTGGGATCATGAAAATGAACTGCAAGCAAGGTTAATGTTAGATGAAAAAGTTGAAGCGGATCTAAATTCATATAAGGAAAATTTACATTTAATTTCACAAACATTTATAGAGTTCTTAGGTATCTTGGAGATTGATGATGACGATGATCTAGAACTTGATGATGTCGAAATATGGTTGGATGATGATCTGTTAGATGATTAAACATAAGAAGCAGTAATTCTATATAAGAGGTGCCATGATGGAGACAAATGATAATGGCAAACAAACGAAACTTCATAGGTGTATTCATGATAGTATCCTGTGCATTCTATTTAGTTTTTGGTTTTATCAATATTCTTTCAAAATAAATTACTAGAAAGGACTTTGTGATTATGGATGTGATTTTTGGCTTTATATTTTTTACATTACTCCCACTCGTTCTATGGGGATCGATCGTATATTTTGGAATAAGAATGCTAGTTGGATTATGGAAAAAAGACTTTCAATCAATAAAAAGGAATGGTAGACTTCTATTTTATTTTATAAGCTTTTTTTTCAATTCAATCGTAATTATGATAATAC
>SDGW01000862.1_pt1 | contig 12576 bp, 15 predicted proteins | sample 2873831 | NCBI WGS metagenome assembly SDGW01 (sample SAMN08132700, study PRJNA421101) | hypersaline lake metagenome | isolation source: celular fraction 0.22 microns magnesium sulfate-rich crust from ephemeral... | place: Spain: Penahueca Lagoon, Toledo | collected 2011-07
GCGCTCGTCGGCGTCATGATCGCCGCCGCGCTCGTCCCGCCGCTGGGCGTCGTCGGCATCGGCATCGCGTGGGGGCTCCCGGGCGTCGCGCTCGCCGCGACCGTCCTCGTCCTCGTCAACGTCCTCACCATCAACATCACCAGCCTCGCCGTCCTCTGGTACAAGGGCTACCGGCCGAACAACTGGGTTCAGGCCGACGAGGCCCGCGTCGCGACGCAGAAGCGCGCCGTCGCCCTCGTCGCCGTCATTCTCGTCCTCTCGGCGGTGCTCGGCGCGGTGACCTACGACACGCACCGCGTCGGGAGCTACGAGGAGAACGTCACCGAGGAGGTCCGGGCCGCCCTCGACTCGCCCGAGTACGCGGACCTCACGCTCATGAGCGTGACCGTGGAGTACACCAACCCGGTGCCGCCCCGGCAGCCCGAGCGCGTCGTCGTCACTGTCGGCTACCCGGTCGAAACCGACCCACCGCGGCTCGCGGAGGCCCTCCGACAGCGCGACATCGGCCGCATCGGGGCGGCGATTCACCTGCCGGGCGGGCCGCTCATCCACTCGGAACGCGCCGAAGTCGTGGTCGTCTACAACGAGCGCAGCGAGGTGTAGAAACGGCCGAACTCAGTGCTGCTGGACGCCCTCGATTCCCGTGTCGGTAATCTCGAAGCGGACGTGCTCGCCCTCGGGCTTCGAGCGGTGCTTCTCGAGGGTCGCGCGGCGGTTGCCGCCGCGGAAGCGGTCGACGCGCACGACGACGCCCGTCCAGTGGTTGAGCGTGTGGCCGCCGAGCGGCCGGACGCGGTCGCTGTCGCTGTCGACGTCCGTGAACACCTGGTTCGTGACGACGACCGCGAGATCGTGTTTGCGCGCCAGCGACAGCAGGTGCGTGACCTGGTCGGCGACCCGGCGAAGCGCGTCGCCGCCGTCCTCGGCGTCCCGCTCCAGGCGGTAGAAGCCGGTCGCGGAGTCCAGTACGACGAGGTCGGCGCGCTCGGCGAAGTCCTCGACGTCGCGGACGGCCTCGGCCTGCTCCTCGAAGTCGTGGGCGTCCGAGATGACGATGCGGCTGGACGCCGCCTCCGGGTCGTCGGCGCGCGCGGACAGCACCTGCTCGAAGCGCTCGACCGAGAGCCCCTCCGTGTCGACGTACACCGCGGTGCCGCCCTCGGCCGCGACCTCGACGGCGGTCGAGAGCGCGACGTTCGTCTTGCCGGCGCCGGGCGGGCCGTAGACCTGCGTGACGGTGCCGCGTTCGACGCCGCCCCCGAGCAGGTCGTCGAGCGCACCGCAGCCGGTCGAGATGTGGGTGTCGTCGCTCACTACCCGGGGGTTCGTCGCACCCCGGCAAAAGACCCCCGGTGTGTTTTTGGCGCGGGAACGCGCACGTCCGGACAGTGATAGTCGTCGCGACGGCGGACTTCGAGGTCTACCACGAGGTCGTCGAGGAGCTGCGCGACCGGGACGTGGCGTTCACGACCGTCGAACCCGACGACGCGCTGCCGGAGACGACGGACGTCCTCATCACGGCCGGCGAGGACGTGGACGCCGACGTGCCGGTGGTGGTCGCGGACGCCGAGCACGTGCGCCGCGCGGTCGAGGAGGCGCTGGTCTACCTGCGCGGCGGCGAAGGGAGGACGATAGTGGGTGTCGACCCGGGGACGCGGCCGGGCATCGCGGTGCTGCGGGGCGGGACGGTAGTCGGCGCGTTCCAGGTGCCCATCGAGCGCGCGGCCGAAGTGGTCACCGAGGAGGTCGCGGGCGACGAGGACGCCGTGGTGCGCATCGGCGACGGCGCGCGGCTGGAGGGCGCGCGCATCGTCGACGACCTCGACGACGTGCGCGTCGAACTCGTCGATGAGACGGGAACGACGCCGTTCCTCGGGCCGGGCGCGCGCGGCATGGGCGACGTGCTCGCGGCGGCGAACATCGCGCTGATGGCCGGCGAGGAAATCGAGGGACGCAACATCGAGCCCACGCAGGGCGAGCTCCAGGTCATCAAGAGCCGCTCGCGGGAAGCGAGCGAGGAGAACCGGGCGATAACGGAGGCGCTCGCGCGGAAGGTCGCGCGCGGCGAACTCACGCTCGACGAAGCCTTAGAGCGCCACCGCGAGGAGTGAGGCGTCGAGTCCGGAGTGTCGGCAGAAGGAGCGCGAGACGCCACGACTTTGTGCCCTCGTGTGTTAGTACTTGACAGCCACGGTGGGGTGCGGCGGAAAGTACTTCAGTTGCGCCGTCGGATTCGCACACATCCACCGTAGCCTCCAATCATGAACGAAGTCCAACTTGAGGTGGCGAAAGCCTACCCGAACGACTCGGGCAGGGGCATCGCTCGCCTCGACCCCGACACGCTCCTGCACCTGAAGCTCAGTCCGGGAGACATCATCGAAATCGAGGGTGCCGAGACGACGGCCGCGAAGGTCTGGCGCGCCGACCGGCAGGACTGGAACACCGACACCATCCGCATCGACGGGTTCACGCGGCAGAACGCCGACGTCGGCATCGGCGAGCGCGTCAAGATCCGGAAGGCCGAGGCCCAGAAGGCCGACCGCCTCGTGCTCGCGCCGCCGGAGGACGCCAGCGTCCAGTTCGGCAGCGACGCCGCCGGCATGGTCAAACGCCAGATCCTCAAGCGCCCGGTCGTCTCGAGAGACATCGTGCCGGTGATGTCGAGCACGAACCACCCGTTCATGCGCTCGCCGGGACAGGCCATCCCGCTCATCGCCGTCGAGACCGAGCCCGACGGCGTCTGCCTCATCACCGAGGACACGGACGTGGAACTCCGCGAGGAGCCCATCAGCGGCTTCGAGCGCACGGGCGGCGGCATCACGTACGAGGACATCGGCGGCCTCGAGAACGAGATCCAGCGCGTCCGGGAGATGGTCGAGCTCCCGATGAAACACCCGCAGATCTTCCAGAAGCTCGGTATCGAGCCGCCGCAGGGCGTGCTCCTGCACGGTCCGCCGGGCACCGGGAAGACGCTGCTGGCGAAAGCGGTCGCCAACGAGACGTCGGCGAGCTTCTTCTCCATCGCCGGCCCCGAGATCATCTCCAAGTACTACGGCGAGTCCGAGCAACAGCTCCGCGAGATCTTCGAGGACGCGAAAGAGGACTCCCCGTCTATCATCTTCATCGACGAACTGGACTCCATCGCGCCGAAGCGCGAGGACGTCACCGGCGAGGTCGAGCGCCGCGTGGTCGCCCAGCTACTGACGATGATGGACGGCCTCGAAGGCCGCGGGCAGGTCATCGTCATCGCGGCGACCAACCGCGTCGACGCCGTCGACCCCGCGCTCCGGCGCCCCGGCCGCTTCGACCGCGAGATCGAGATCGGCGTGCCGGACGAGGTCGGCCGCGAGGAGATTCTGAAGATCCACACGCGCGGCATGCCGCTGAGCGACGACGTGAACCTCTCGTCGCTCGCGGACGACACTCACGGCTTCGTCGGCGCGGACATCGAGAGCCTCACCAAGGAGGCCGCGATGCGCGCGCTCCGGCGCTACCTCCCCGAGATCGACCTCGACGAGGAGGACATCCCGCCGAGCCTCATCGACCGCATGATCGTCAAGCGCGACGACTTCAAGGGCGCGCTCAACGAGGTCGAACCCTCCGCCATGCGGGAAGTCCTCGTCGAACTCCCGAAGCTCTCTTGGGACGACGTCGGCGGCCTCGACGAGGCCAAAGAGGACATCAAGGAGGCCGTCGAGTGGCCGCTCAACCAGCCCGAGAAGTTCACCCGCATGGGCATCGACCCGCCCGCCGGCGTGCTGCTGTACGGCCCGCCCGGGACGGGGAAGACGCTGATGGCGAAAGCGGTCGCCAACGAGACGAACGCCAACTTCATCAGCGTGCGCGGCCCGCAGCTGCTCTCAAAGTGGGTCGGCGAGTCCGAAAAAGCAATCCGGCAGACGTTCCGGAAGGCCCGCCAGGTCTCCCCGACGGTCATCTTCTTCGACGAGCTCGACAGCCTCGCGCCCGGCCGCGGCCAGGAAGTCGGGAACAACGTCTCCGAGCGCGTCGTCAACCAACTCCTCACCGAGCTGGACGGCCTCGAAGAGATGGAGGGCGTCATGGTCATCGCGGCGACCAACCGCCCCGACATCATCGACCCCGCGCTCATCCGCTCCGGGCGCTTCGACCGCCTCGTCCAGGTCGGCCAGCCCGACGTCGAAGGCCGCGAGCAGATTCTCAAGATCCACTCCGAGAACATTCCGCTCGCGCCCGACGTCAGCCTCCGCGAACTCGCCGAAGTCACGGACGGCTACGTCGGCAGCGACCTCGCGAACATCACCCGCGAAGCCGCCATCGAAGCGCTCCGCGACGACGAGGACGCCGAGGACGTCGAGATGCAGCACTTCCGGCGCGCCATGGAGGACGTCCGCCCCACCGTCACCGAAGACCTCATGGACTACTACGACCGCGTCGAAGAACAGTTCAAGGGCAGCCAGAACCCCCAGAACCGCCAGGAACGCGGCGGCCACATCGGGTTCCAATAGTACCTTTTTACTGCGGGGGGTGTGCCTGCGGCACACCCCCGCTTGCAAAAAGCTACGCTAAAAACGTCCCGCTCGCTCACTGCGTTCGCTCGCGGTGAAACTCGCCCTCCGGGCGAGTACGCTAGTCTCCTCTGTCGAAATCTCCCTGTAACCCTCGTCAACGGCCGTAATCGCCGCATAACCGCCCGAATGCTTATTGACCGAACTGCCGTCTAGTCCTTCTCGCCATGTCAGACACCGTCAAAGTAATCGAGCTAGTGGGGAACTCCGAGGAGTCGTGGGAGGACGCGGCGCAGAACGCCCTCAACGACGCCGACGAGACGCTGGAGAACATCAGCGGCATCGAACTCGTCGACCAGACTGCGGAGGTGAACGACGGCCAGATTGAGCAGTACCGGTCGACCCTCCACGTCTCGTTCGTGCTGAATCGATAGCTGAGAGACAGACGCGACGCTACGAGCCGGTGAGAGACGGAAAGAGAGAGGAGTTACTCGTCGTCGACGAGGACGGCGTTGACCTGCCCGGTCTGGCCGGGCCGGGAGGTGACGCGGGCCGTCCCGGCGTCCGTCTCGACGACGGCGCCCTTCGTGATGATGTTCCGGCGGGCGTAGTTCGGGTTCGCGCCGTTCTCGACGACGTCCTCGATGGTGGCGCTGACCGTGCCGTCGTCGGTCGCGACGTTCGCGACGTTCGTGGAGAGCGCGCGCACCTTGTCGTTGCCGCCGCGGGCGTCGACCGTGCGGAAGCGCGGCTCGCCGACGGTAGTCTCGGTAGGCGAGCGGCCCGTCTTGGACTTCTGCTTCTTGTTCTGCGGGCGGAGTCGCGCGCCGGTCTTCGAGCGCTTGGAGCGTCCCTGGTATTGCATGTCCGGGAAGTGGCGCAGGACGCACTTGAAAGGCTCGGTTGGCGGGAAACAGCGGGTTTTACCGGCGTCCCCGTCGTCCCTGTGGGCATGAGCCTCCGGGTCGCAGTCGCCGCGCCGTTCAAACAGAAGGGCAAGCGCAGGATTCCCGAACAGGCGTTCGTGGTCGCGCTGTCCCTGGACCGCGACTGGATGAGCCCCGACCAGGCCAAGCGCCTGCTGGACGTCGCGACCGGCGAGGGCCTCGTCGAACGCGCGGACGGTGAACTCGTCGCGGACTTCGACCCCGAGGGCGTCGAGATCCCCGACGACTTCACGCCGGACGCGTCGCTGTTCCAGGAGCGGTCGGCGTTCGAGCGCGCGCTCGGCGCCGTCGTCGACGCCGGGCACGACCGCCAGGAGACCGTCGCCGCGGTGAACCGACTCCAGCAGGAGCTCGGCGTCACGGCCGACGCGGCAGCAATCGTGTACGCGCGCCGACGGGGCGTCGACGTGGACGACGCGGCGGGGAAAGCCCGGACGGAGCTGGAGGGCTGAGATGGTCGAAGACACCGAAACCGACGGGAAGCGGCTGGCGGAGCTGCTGTCGAGCGAAGTCACCGGCCACGAGAACGCGCCGTACGACGGGATCACGGTGGAGGACGCGGACCCGGACGTGGAGCCGACGACGGACGGCGCGCGCGCCTACGACGTGGAGCGCAACGGCGAGCGGCTCGCGCGGGTGTACGTGCAGCCGGAGCGCGCGCGAGTGGAGCTGTACGACGGCCTCGAAGCGGCCGAGGAGGCGGCCGTCGACGGCGACCTGCGGTCGCGGCCGGTCGGCGGCGAGCCGCCCCGCCTGCTCGTGTTCGTGACGACGGGCGCGGACGTCAAGCGCGCGCTGGACGTGCTCGGTGCGGCCGCGGAAACTTAGTCGGTCGCGGCGGCGTACGCGATTTCTACGGCGCGCCAGAGTGCGACGACGACCGCTATCGCGAGCGCGCCCAGCGAGAGGTACAGCCACCCCATCACCGCGGCCGCGGGCGCGGCGACGCCGAACCAGTCGTACAGCAGGCCGGGGGTGACGAACATCCCGGTCGCGGGGACGACGAGCGCGAGCACGGCGAGAACGCCGGCGAGCTCGAGCGCGGCGCGCTGGCTCGCGCGGAGGCCGCGGCCGGACAGCAGCGCGGCGGCGCCGAGCGCGGCGCCACCCACGGCGAACAGGAGCACGCCGAGGCCGATTGCGAGGCCGACCGGAAACCCCTCCTGACCGAGCACCGGCACGGCGATGCCGGCACCGAGCGCGAGGAGCGCGAGACCGACGACCGCGAGGAGGGCGCGAACGACGGAGCGGGCGGAGGGCACGGCTCCACGGTGCGAGCGAGCGGGTAAGTGCTTTTCCACGGTTCCCGGAAAGCGAATCGCTTTTGCCGATTTGCCGGGAGGAGGACGTATGAGCTTCTTCGACGACCTCGCGGCGCGCATCGAGGCCGCGGACTCCGTCGTCAGCGTCGGCCTCGACCCGGACCTCGACCGCCTCCCGGAGGAGGTGCGCGACCACGACCTGCCGCGGTGGGCGTTCAACCGCCGCGTCATCGACGCGACCCACGAGCACGCCGCCGTCTTCAAGCCGAACGCGGCGTTCTACGAGGACGCCGACGGCTGGCGCGCGCTCCGCGAGACGATAGCGTACGCCCACGGGAAGGACGTGCCCGTGCTGCTGGACGCGAAGCGCGCGGACATCGGGAACACGGCCCGCCAGTACGCCGAGGTCCTGAAGTACGCGGACGCCATCACGGTCAACCCCTACCTCGGCGAGGACGCGCTCCAGCCGTTCCTCTCTCAGGAGGAGGCGGGCGTGTTCGTGCTCTGTCGGACGTCGAACCCGGGCGGGATGGACTTCCAGCACCTCGAACTCGCGGCGTACGACCGCCGGCTGTACGAGCACGTCGCCGAGCGCGCCGCGGGCTGGAACGACGAGTACGGGAACGTCGGGCTCGTGGTCGGCGCGACCGCACCCGAGGAACTGGAAGAGCTGCGCGGGCGCGTGCCGGAGCTCCCGTTCCTCGTGCCGGGCGTCGGCGCGCAGGGCGGGGACGCGGAGGCCGCCGTGCAGTACGGCCTGAACGACGAGGGCGTCGGGCTCGTGAACTCCACGCGGGGCATCATCTTCGCGGGCGAGGACTCCCCCGAGTGGGCGCGCGCCGCGGGCGAGGCCGCGCGCCGGCTGAAAGAGCGGCTGAACGAGCACCGGTAGCGGCAGGAAGGCGAGCGGTGCCTAACAGTCAGCGCGGGCCGGCGTCGCCGCGGCCGCCCCGGACCTCGTTCGCGCACTCGGTGCAGAACCCCGTCGAGGGGTCGTAGTGGGCCTGACAGACGACGCTCCCGCAGCGGTCGCAGCTGAACTGCGCCTGCTCGTCCGAGCAGATCTGACAGAGGCCGGTGACACTCATACCGGGAGCTACGGCGGCGAACCCCAAGAGTGTGAGCCAAGGATTTACGTGCGCGCGCCGAACTGGCGGACGACCGTGGAGACCGACGCGAGCATCGTCTGGGGGCTGGCGGGCACGTTCGGCGTGCTGGGCGTCGTGTTCGGCGTGCTGGGCGTCGTGTACAGCCCGGTGGCGCTCGGCGTCGCGGTGCCGTTCGGGCTCGCGGCGGGCGTCTTCTGGCTGCACGCCTCGGGCCGACTCGGGGAGTTGGCGTTCCGGCAGCGCCGGGTGTCCCGCGAGCAGTACGAGCGCGAACGCGAACGCCGGCAACGGGCCCGCGAGGAGCGCCACAGCGGCCGGGCGAGCGGTCGCAGCCGCGGGCGCAACCGGACGCGGGCGGGCGGCGAGAGGAGCCGGCAGCGACAGACCGCGGGCGGCGCCGCGGCGAGCGGGCCGCGCCGAGAGGACTACCGCGTGCTCGGCGTCGAACCGGGCGCGAGCAGCGAGGAGGTACGGGCGGCGTACCGCGAGAAGGCGCGGGAGCTCCACCCGGACAGGGGCGGCGACGAGGCGGAGTTCTCGCGCGTGAACGAGGCCTACGAGCGACTGAAAGACTCCGAGTAACCGTCGTCTCCGGACGTCTCCGGACCGCTACCCGGGGAAGGCTTTTATCTGCTTCTCCCCAACCCGCTTCCATGGGCCGCGACCGAGCCCGCCTGGTTCGCGCACTCGACCGCGGGGAGCAGGAGGGCGGCAGTGTCGAGTTCAAGGAACGGTTCAGCCGCGACGTCCACCTCGCCGACGGCCGCATGGAGAGTCTCGCCGCGCAGCTGCGACACCGCGTGCTCTCCGGCGACGGCGAGGCCGAGTACGTCCTCGGCGTCACGGACGACGGCGGCCTCGCGGGGGTGCCTCCGGAGACGTTCTCGGAGACGATGGACGTGCTGAGCCTGCTCGCCGAGGAGGCGGGCGCGCACATCGCGGACGTCCAGACGTGGAGCGTCGACAGCGTCGCCGACGGGGACGCCGAGGAGGGCATCGTCGGCGTCGCCGTCGTCCGCGACGGCGCGTCGCTGGCGCCCGACGACGACCACATCATCGTCGGGACGGCGGGCCACGTCGACCACGGGAAGTCGACGCTGGTCGGCAGCCTCGTCACGGGCGACCCCGACGACGGCGACGGCGGCACGCGCGGGTTCCTCGACGTGCAGCCTCACGAGGTCGAGCGGGGGCTGTCCGCGGACCTCTCGTACGGCGTCTACGGCTTCGACGGCGACGGGCCGATGCGCGTGCGCAACCCCCACCGGAAGGACGAGCGCGCGGCGGTCGTGGAGAACGCCGACCGCGTGGTGTCGTTCGTGGACACGGTCGGCCACGAGCCGTGGCTGTCGACGACGATTCGCGGGCTGGTCGGCCAGAAGCTCGACTACGGGCTGCTGACCGTCGCGGCGGACGACGGCCCCACCGACACGACCCGCGAGCACATCGGCGTGCTGCTGGCGACGGACCTGCCGACCATCGTCGCCATCACGAAGACCGACCTCGTCGACGACGAGCGCGTCGCGGACGTCGAGCGCGAGGTCGAGCGCCTGCTCCGGAACGCCGGCCGCACGCCCCTCCCCGTGGAGCGCCACGGCGTCGACGCCGCGATCGACGAGATCGGGGACAACGTCGTCCCCATCGTGCGCACGAGCGCGGTGACGATGGAGGGCCTGGACGTCCTCGACGAGTGCTTCCGGCGGCTCCCGAAGACGACCGCGGCGAGCGGGCCGTTCCGGATGTACATCGACCGCTCGTACAAGGTGACGGGCGTCGGCGCGGTCGCCTCCGGCACCGTGAAGTCCGGCACCGTGGAGGCGGGCGACGAACTCCTGCTCGGCCCGTTCCCGGACGGCGAGTTCCGCGAGGTGGAGGTGCGGTCCATCGAGATGCACTACCACCGCGTGGACCGCGCGCAGGCCGGCCGCATCGTCGGCATCGCGCTGAAGGGCGTCCGGGAGGCCGACATCGAGCGGGGGATGGTGTTGCTGCCGGCGGACGCCGACCCCGACCCCGTCCAGGAGTTCCAGGCGGAGGTGATGGTGCTGAACCACCCGACGCGCATCGACGCGGGCTACGAGCCGGTCGTCCACCTCGAGACCATCGGGGAGGCCGCCCGCTTCGAGCCGGCGGACGGCCAGCTGCTGCCCGGCGACTCGGGCGAGACGAGCGTCCGGTTCAAGTTCCGGCCGTACCTCGTCGAGGAGGGCCAGCGCTTCGTGTTCCGGGAGGGCGCGAGCAAGGGCGTCGGTACGGTGACGAGCGTCTCGGACTGAAGGCGAAGCTTCTCGGACCCCCGTTTCGATGGAGGGCGTATGGTCGAACGCCGCACGCTGGAGTTCGTCGTCGGTATCGTCGCGGCCGCCACCGTGGCGGGCGGGCTGTCGCTGTACGTGGAGATGCCGTACGCGCTCGCGGTCGGGCTGGCGGCGGGGACGCCGGCGCTCGTCCGCACGAGCATGCGCCTGAACAGGACGCGCTACGACGCCGCGAAGTCGAGCACCGAGCAGGTCGTCGACGGCGCGCTCGCGGCCGGGGCGACGGGGGTCGTCGGGCTCGGCGCCGGCTACCTCGTGCTCTCGAACGGGCTCGCGGGACCAGTGGCGTCGGCGGTCGCGGCCGCGACCGGCGTGTTCGCCGGGCAGGCGATCTTCTACGCGCGGAACAGCCGGTACATCGGGTAGTCAGACGCGGCGGTAGCCGCCGTCGGCGCGCTCGGCGAGGCCGAACAGGACCGCCCAGTCGAGGCGGCGCTCGACGCGCTCCGTCCAGAACCCCTCCCAGTCCTGTCGCTTCGTGCGCTCCCAGCGCGGCACGCGCTCGCTGACGGCCTCGAACACCGCGTCCGAGGTCTGGGGGCCGTCGCCGAGCGCGTCGAGAGCTTCGGCAGCGAGGAAGACGTTCTCGCGGAAGCGGTCGGCGAGGTCGTCGCGGTCGAGGTCGCCGCGTACCCGGCCGTACCCGAGGTCCGTCTCCTCGACGGCGCCGAGCGCGGCGAGGAAGACGAGCCACGCGGACGCCGCCCCGCGGTCGTGGGCGCCCGCGCGCTCGACGAGGCGGCGACAGCAGTCGTCCTCGGACTCGGGGACCAGCGGGACGGCGTCCCGGACCTCGCGGACGCGGTCCAGGGAGTCCGGCGCCGGCGGCACGGGTTTGCGCTGCATACCCGTGGGTCAGCCCCGGACGGTCTTGAGTACGGCGACACGGCGAGAGGCGGCGGTGGCCGCTCCTGCCACCGTGTTTTTTGATTGTCCACTCCATACATGGAAGTAGCACAGCCGGGAGCTGCACGCCGGAGTGCCGCGTCTGGCCCCACCAATGGTCGACAGCACCCAGATATCCACGAGCAAGGCGATACAGCAGCGCACCGGGAAGACGTTCCACCTGGCGACCCGACTGCTCCCCGAGCGCGTACGCCACGCGACGTACGTCCTGTACGCGTTCTTCCGGGTCGCCGACGACGTGGTGGACACGACCGAGGACCGCGACCCGGACGCCCAGCGCGCGGAACTCGAAGCGATTCGCGCCGCCGCGCTCGGCGAGGACGCCGAAACCGACCGGCTCGACCGGGAGACCGAGCAGGTGCTGGCGGCGTTCCGCGAGCTCCGGGAGCGTCACGACATCCCCGACTCGGACGTGAACACGTTCGTGGACGCGATGCTGACGGACCTCGAAGAGACGCGCTACGACACCCACGAGGACCTGGAGTCGTACATGCGGGGGTCCGCGGTCGCGGTCGGGAACATGATGGTCGCCGTGATGGGCGTCGAGAAGGCGGAGGCGGCCGCCCCGCACGCGGCGGCGCTCGCGGAGGCGTTCCAGCTGAGTAACTTCCTGCGCGACGTCGGGGAGGACGTCGAGGACTACGACCGCGTCTACCTCCCCGGGGAGACCCGTCGCGAGCACGACGTCACCGTCGAGCAGCTCCGCAGCGGCGAGGTCACGGCGGGGTTCCGGGAGGCGATGCGCACCGAGATGGCGCGCACGGAGACGAAGTACCGGGAGGGCGTCGCGGGCATCACGTACCTCCCGGAGGACTGCCAGTTCGCGGTGCTGCTGTCGGCGGTGCTGTACGCCGACCACCACCGCGAGATTCGCGCGCGAAACTACGACGTGCTGACGGAGACGCCGGGCCTCTCGACGCCGCGGAAGCTCTGGCTGCTCGCGAAGACGCGGGCGCTGTGGGCGTTCTACCGGGACCCCGAGTACGTGTTCTACCGCGCGAGCTGCGTCTCGTCGTCGACCGACCACCGACGGGGCCACGGCGACCCCCACCCCGCGCCGTAGTCAGCTCGCTGTTCTCGCGCGCACGTCGAAGTCGAAGCGGTCCGTGGCGAGCAGCGCGGCGCCCAGTCCGCCCGCCGCGAGCGCCGGGACGACCTGGCCGAACGCGAGGTTCACCGCGCCCCACAGCAGCACGAAGCTCACGAGGTCGTCGAGGAAGAACGGGCAGGCGTCGAGGCGGTCGCGGAGCGCGCCCCCGTCGTACCCCCAGTCGAGGACGGCGACCGACACGGTCGCGGAGAGCACCCAGCCGAGGTAGTTCGACAGCGGGACGCCGTAGTACGCGCCGCCGGCGTCGTACGCCCAGAAGCCGAGCGCGACCGCGCCCGGGTCGAGGACGACGTCCATCCAGAGCACGACCGCGACGACGGCGGGCAGCCGCACCACGGCGCGGCGGGCGCGCTCGCCGAACAGCAGGAGCACGAGCAGGTAGCTGTTGACGACGAGCGGCAGGAAGAACACGGGGAGGCCGAGAGGGACGCTGCCGGCG
>SDGW01000863.1_pt1 | contig 12576 bp, 13 predicted proteins | sample 2873831 | NCBI WGS metagenome assembly SDGW01 (sample SAMN08132700, study PRJNA421101) | hypersaline lake metagenome | isolation source: celular fraction 0.22 microns magnesium sulfate-rich crust from ephemeral... | place: Spain: Penahueca Lagoon, Toledo | collected 2011-07
CGGACGTGCGCCGGGCGTCTGACGCCGGACGGGGCGTTTTTTACCTTCGGCACCGCACGACGGACGTAATGGGACTCAGGTGTCTGCTCGGGCACGACTTCGGCGAGCCCGAACTGCGACGCGAGCGCGAGGAGGACGGGGACGAGGTCGTCACGACCGTCACCGAGGTGAAGACCTGCGCTCGCTGCGGCGAGACGCAGGTCGTGAGCGAGAACACCGAGGTCACGACGATGGAGCAACTGACCGACGAGGCCGCCGCGGGCGCCGAGGCGTCGGGAACCGACCCGACCGCAACTGAGCCGGACGTCGGCGGCGACCGCGACGCGGCGGACGAGATCAAGCCGAGCGTCGACTCGCCGGTCGACGCGTCGGCGGACGCCGAGCCGATCCGCTCCGACTCGACGGTGGACGCGACCGCCGACGGCGACGTCGACGACGCCGTGATCATCGACGACGAACCGACCGCGCCGAGCGACGGGCGGTCCGAAGACGGGGTCGAGGCCGCGGGCTCAGACAGCGGACCCGCGGTCGACGCCGGGGACGACGGCGCCGCGGCGGACGCGACGGCCGACGAGACCGCGGACGGCGACGACGGCGCGGAGCTCCTCGAATCGGGACCGGACGACGAGACGGGCTCGCTCGGGGGCGGCGAGGAGTACGCGGAGTACCCCGAGGCCGAGTCCGCGGAGCCGCCGGCGGACGACGAGCGGGACGCCGAGACGGACGACGGCGTGATCCTCGACGAGGACGACGAGCCGGCGGCCGACCGCGAGCGCGGGGCGTGGCCGGAGGTCGACGAGGCGGACGACGCCGGGGCGGAGACGACGCCGTGGCCCGACCAGCGCGGGGAGGACGAGGGGTTCAGCGCGGAGGTCGGCGAGGGCGGCGCGGGCGACGTCGAGTTCGGCGGCGGCCTCACTCCCGAATCGGCCGGTCCGGCCGCGGGAGACGGGGACGCCGAGTACGTCGAGGCGCCGGAGCCTGACGCCGACGAGGTCGACGGAACGGTCGAGCCGCGGGAATCGGAGGCGGAGCCGGCCGAGACGGGGACGGGGATAACCCGCGCCGAGAGCCCCGACCTCCAGACGTCGACCTCGGAGGCGGCGACGGAGTACCACTGTCCCGAGTGCGGAATGACCCGGGAGGCCGACGGCAACTCCATGCGCGCGGGCGACATCTGCCCAGAGTGCAAGCGCGGCTACGTCACCGAGCGGCCGATCTGATCGGCGACGGCGACCGTCTCTTAGCGGCCTGAAGACCCCGTGACGAAACTGGTTTACGCCACCCTGTCGAACGGTCGCGGCATGAAGGAGTACAAGATGCGCCGCGGCGAGCATCTGGACGACCGCATGCCCGACCTGAAGGGCTCCATCGAGGAGTACTTCGGCGAGGTCTCCGGCACGGAAGAGTGGCAGGGCCACGAGCTGTACGTCGTCGAGGACCCCGACAACCCGGTCTTCGAGCGGATCGTGGCCGGCGCCGCCGAGTACGGCAGCAAGAAGGACAAGCTCGCGGTCCACTTCGAGGAGCGACCGGCCGAGGACGTCATCGCCGAGGGGAACGCCGACGCCGCCGCCGACGCGGTCGACGCGAAGAACGAATTCCTGTTAGAGGCGACGGGCCGGGACGCGAAGTCCCGGCGCGACTCGCTGAAGCGCGAGGTCGAGGACGAGGCGCCCGACTACTGAGGCGGATCCGCTCTCCCACGAACCGGGTCCCGCTGCCGGCGACCCGGTCCCCGTCTCCCCGCGACTCGGCCTTCGCGACCCCGCGACTCGGCTTCCGCGACCCGCGATTCGGCTTCCGCGACCCGGTCCCCGCTCCCGCCGCTATTTGTACGACCGGTCGTTCTCGCGGACGAGCGCGCCCCGGTCGTCGATCGCGGTGACCGAGCAGTTGGCGGCCGACAGCTCCGTGAGCGACCGCACGACCGAGAGGTCCCGGCGCTCGCCGACGACGAGCCGGATCGGGTTCACGTGCGTGACCGCGACGACCGTCTCGTCGCGGGCGCGGAAGTCGGCGGCCGCGTCGAGGACGCGCTCGCGGACGGCGAGCCAACTCTCGCCGCTCTCGGGCGCGCGCTCGGCCGCGTCCCGCCCGTTCTCCAGCAGATCGAACGCGGGGAAGCGCTCGAAGAAGTCGCCCGAGGAGAGCCCCTGAAAGACGCCGAAGTCGCGCTCGCGGAGCCGCGGGTCGGTCTCCACGTCGACCCCGGCCGCCGCGGCGATCGGCTCGGCGGTCTCGACGGTCCGCGCGAGGTCGGAGGCGACGACCGCGTCGACGGCGTGGCGCTCCGCGAGCGCGTCGGCGACCCGGTCGGCCTCCGCGCGCCCGCCCTCGGAGAGGCCGACGGGCGCCCACCCCTGTATCCGGCCGAGCTCGTTCCACTCGGTCGTCCCGTGTCTGACGAACAGCGTGTTCACGGCCGAGAGTCGGGAGCGCGCGGCAAGGAGGTTTCGGCAGGGAAGGGGATAGTCGTACTTTTGATCGGTCACATGCGGACGAGTATATTTATTCGTCTACCGACACGGTACGAGTATGACTGATGATCGATCGATATCTGATTGGGACCGATTGGGGGTGCGTTACGGGTGAGCCTAGATAACCGAGACGTGCGTATCCTCCGCTCGATCGCGGAGAACGACACCACGAGCCCTGAACGGATACAGGAGGAGACGGATATCCCGAAATCGACCGTCCACTACCGTATCAAAGATATGAAAGATAGAGGGGTGATCAAAAACGATCTGTTTGAGATCGATTTCGAAAAAGCCGGGTTGGGTCTCACCGTCATCTCCGAAGTTCTCGCCGAGTTCGGAGAGGGGTATCAGGAGGAAGTCGGGAGGGAGTTAGCCGATATCGAGGGGGTAAACGAGGTGTACTTTATGATGGGCGATACGGACTTCATCGTCGTCTCACGGCTCCCGTCCCGTGATATGATTGAGACACTTGTCGAGGAGTTCGAGTCCATCAACGGAATCCAACGAACGAGTTCGAAGTTCGTGATCACGTCGATCAAAGCGGACGAGAGCGTCGGGATGTTACGGGACTACAGCGAGGAGACGATACTGAACTCCCACGGACTCGACAAGACGGGAGACGAACTCGAATGACCGAATCCGCGCGACGACGTTAGGGAAGACGCCTCGGCCGGACCGGATCCCTTCGGGCCCGTCGTTCGGCGTTCGCGTTCACCCGCCGTGATCCGTGAGGACGTCACGGACCGACTCGGTGATGATGTCCATGCCGACCTCCGCTTGGCGCTGCGTCAACACGAGCGGGGGAAGCAGGCGGAGGACGCTCTTGTGGCGGCCGGCGTACCACACCAGAACGCCTCTGTGGTAACACTCGCGTTGGATCGATTCGACGAGGGATTTCGAGGGTTCGCCGTCCACTTCGAACTCGACGCCAGTGAACTGTCCTTTCCCACGGATGTCGACGATCTCGGGGATGTCCTCGGCGAGTTCACGGAACCGCGACCGGATGTACTCCCCGACCTCCGTCGCGTGGTCGAGGAGGTCATGCTCTTCGACGTACTCTATCGCGCGCGTCCCGCCGACGAACGCCGGGACGTTCCCGCGGAACGTGCCGACGTGACCGCCCGGTCCCCACGTGTCGTACTCCTCGTGATACATCATCGCGCCGATGGGGAGCCCGGAGCCGCCGATCCCCTTCGCCATCGTCATCGCGTCCGGCGTCACGTCCCAGTGCTCGGCCGCGAACCACTCGCCGGTGCGCCCGAACCCGGTCTGGATCTCGTCGAAGACCAGCAACGCGTCGTTGTCGTCCGCGATGTCGCGGAGCCCCTCGAGGAACCCCTCCGGCGGGACGACAACGCCGCCCTCGCCTTGGATCGGCTCGACCCAGATCCCCGCGGGCGACTCGTGGCCCCCGTACGGGCCCTCGAACTTCCGTTGGACCGCGTCCAGCGCACGGGCGCAGGTACCCACCTGACAGCAATTCTCGGCGGGACAGAACGACTCGATGTCACCGGTCGGTCCCGGTTCGCTGGGGTTGGGGAACGGGACGTGGACGGCGTCGGCCAACAGCGGCCCATAGCCTTCTTTGTACGCTTTGCCGGCAGTGAGACTAAGCGCACCGGCTGTGGTTCCGTGATAGGATCCCTCGAAGGCAAGCAAGCCGTGGCGGCCGGTGTTGTGTTTGGCGAGCTTGATCGACCCTTCGATCGCGTCGCTTCCGCTCGGTCCGCCGAATATGACCTTACTGTTTCCGGCGAGACCGTCGGGTGCGATGTCGTTGAGCCGTTCGATGAACTCCATCCGTGCCTCGGTCGGAAAATCAACCGTGTGAGTGACTTTATCGAGTTGCTCGTGGACCCCCTCGAGAACGTACGGGTTGGAGTGACCGACGTTCAACACGCCGATTCCGGCGAAAAAGTCAAGAAAGGTGTTCCCGTCGACGTCCCTGATGGTTGCACCTTTGGCTTCCTCGATCGCGATCGGTACGCGACGCGGGTAGGCGACCGCGTTGCTGTCGATCTCCCGTTGTCGTTGCAGCAGCTCTTCTGTTCGTGGTCCAGGAACCGTCTCCACGTCCGGTTCCATTGCGAAGTGGATCTCATCGATTGGTGGGCTTGCTACCATGGAACACACAAATCGTTAGGAGTATAAATAATTAATTGGAGTTCATATTTTATCATGGGCATGCATCTGTGTGCTACTTAAACTACCTAGTTTGAACAGTGTCCAATACTATCAAATCAGATGAACATAATGCTTATATAATGTTACTAGAGTGTACCGTGTGTAGCTATGACACGCAAAAACGGCGATCGACGGACGTTTTTAAAGAGTGTTGGTGGTGCGGCAACCGCGATCGGCCTCGCAGGCTGTGCCGGGTCCGGGGGCGACTCAGGGCGTGACTACTTCAAGCTGGGCGCCGTGACGTCGCTCTCCGGAGAGCTGCGGTTCGGGGGCGAGGTCACGCAGCGCGGGTACGACCTCTGGGCGAACACGGTCAACGAAGAACAGGGTGGCATCGAGGTCGGCGGGGAGACCTACGAGGTGGAAATCGAGTACGCCGACGCACAGTCAACACCCTCGACGGGGGCGGACGCAGCTTCCCAGATGATCAACGACGGTGCCGACGCGATCCTTGGCCCGTACTCGAGCAACGTCACCCTCGCGGTCTGTCCCATCATGGATCAGAACTCGATGCCTCACATCACCGGGAGCGCCGAATCCCCGCAGATTTGGCAGGAAGGCTTCGAATACAGCTTCGGGACGATTCCGACGGTGAGCATCATCGGTAACGAGGCGGCCTCCGCGCTGATGAACCTCGAACCGCAGCCCGACTCCGTGTACATCACGGCCGTCAACGAGCCCTTTTCGGTCGCGACCGGCAATTCGATGCAGGCCGCCGCCGAGGAGGCGGGGATCACGGTCGAAAACTACGAGCAGTTCCCGCGCGATACCGACTACACCAACGTCGTGAGTGCGGCCCAGAATGCGGACCCCGACCTCCACCTCCACGGCGGACACATCGGGAGCCACGTCGACCTCGTCAACGCGGCCGCACAGCTCGGATACAACCCGGACGGATTCTTGATGCACTACGGCGTTAACACCGGATCGTACAAGGACGGGGCTGGCGACCAGGGCCCGTACACCTTCGGTGCGACCGTCTGGATTCCGAGCGTCGACCGCGCCGGCGGCGTCCTCTTCGACTCGCCGCAGGCGTACGCAGACGCTTCCCAAGAGGCGTACGACACCGCGCCCGACTACACCCAGGCGGGCTCGACGGCCGCTGGGATCGTCTTTCAGGAGGCGTTCAAAGAACTCGGCGCGGCGCCGCCGCTCTCACAGGAGGATAAGGACGAGCTGATCGGGATCCTCGAGGAGATTGAGGTGAGCACCTTCTACGGGGATGTGGCCTTCGAGACGGAGGGTGAGTACTACCACAACAACATCAACACCCAGCCTCTCCTCATCCAGCTCGGCGAGGACGGTTCGCCGACGATCGTCGGCCCCGAAGAATCGGCGACCGGCGAGGCCAACTATCCCGTTCCCGCATGGGACGAGCGGTAACCACCGAGTAGATGGTCGACATCGGACTGTTCACGCAAATCGTCATCAACGGGCTCCTGCTCGGAGGGATCTACGTCACGATCGGCGTCGGATTCTCGCTCGCGTTCGGCGTGCTCGAGGTCGTCGACTTCGCTGTGGGCGAGTACGTGATGGTCGGCGCATTCACCGGAGCGGTGCTCGCCCCGCTGCTCGGATCCGAGGGGATCTTCGTCATCCCGATCGTACTCGTCGTTTTCTTCGGGGCCGGTGCGCTCATCCAACCGTTGATCCATCACGTAACGACCGGTGACAGACCCCACCCGCTGTTGATGGGGCTCGTCTTCACGTTCGGGCTCGCGACGTTCCTCCGCGGCTCGGTGCTCACGATCTTTGGCCCGAACAACAGGAACGTTCCCTCGTCCCTCCTGACCGGCGGGATTGAGGTTTCTGGACTCGGAACGTTCCCGGTCGTCCGGACCGTGACAGCTGCGTTCGGCGTCACTGCACTGATCTTGTTTATGTACTACTTGTATCGGACGCGTGGAGGAATGGCGATTCGGGCGATCGCTGAGGACCGGACGAACGCGCGGCTGATGGGGATCAACATCAACCGCTACCAATCGATCGCTTACGGCGCATACGCTGCTCTGACCGGCAGCGCGGGCGTGTTTATCGGAATGACCTTCACGGCGAATCCCGGAATGGGGCTACAGTACACCGCGTTCGCGTTCTTCATGGTGGTGCTCGCCGGGATGGGATACCTCCCGGGAGTCATCCTCGCCGGGATCGTCCTCGGACTCACCCAGTCGTTCACGGCGGTGTACATCAGCGGGAACTTGGTGTTGCTCGTGCTGTTCGGGATCATCTACCTCGTCCTGCTGGTCTCACCGGCGGGGATCCTCGGTAAGGGGGAGTGGGCCACATGACCGACGCTATTCCCTTCCTCGACCGGGTTCCCGGAGCCCGCCGCTACTGGTACGTCGGGCTCGGCGTTCTACTGATCGCCTGGCCACTCCTGTTCGGTAACTTCTGGGCTCGTATCGGGGTGGGCGCGCTGATGTGGATCGGCCTCGCCCAGTCGTGGAACATGATCGGCGGCTACGCAGGCTACCTAGACTTCGGCCACGGAGCGTACTTCGGGATCGGCGCCTTCGCGGCGGGTATCGCGATGGTGCAGTTCGGCTATCCGTTCCTCGTCGGCTTCGTGCTCGCGATGGTCGTCGCAGCAGCGATCTCTTACCTCGTCGCGGTGCCGACATTACGTCTCACCGGCGCGTATTTCGCGATCGCGACGTGGGCGTTCGCCGAGTCGATAAAGCAGGCAGCGCTCGTGACCGGGATCACCGGCGGGGTCTTCGGTCTGAGTCTGCCGCGCTCGCCGGACACGTTCATCGGGGTTGCGGTCCCGTTCCAGATCGGTGAGACGTTCTTCTACTACGCGATGCTCGTGTTGTGTCTGGCCACGATGGCGCTCACGTACTACCTGTTCGAACGCCACGAGTTCGGCTACCGAGTGAAGGCGCTGCGAGACGACCAAGACGCCGCCGAGTCGCTCGGTATCGACACCACTCGCGTGAAACGGCAGGTGTACGTGCTCTCGTGCGTGGTCGCGGCCGTCTTTGGCTCAGTCCACGCCTGGTACATCGTCTACATCCACCCGAACGACGTCCTCGCGGCGATCATCACCGACCGGATGGTTATCATGGCACTTCTGGGCGGGCTCGGCACGCTCACCGGCCCAGTCGTCGGCGGCCTGCTCGTGTTCCTGTTAGAGCGGCTCTCGTCGGTGTTCCTTGGATCGACCACGTTTTACCTGCCACTTATCGGCACGCTGATCATGATCACCGTCCTGTTCGCACCGAGCGGCATCATCGGGATCATCCGCGGGGAGGTCGACCGCGACGACGTGCGTAAGAACGTGAAGGAACTCGGGGAGAAATTCGATCTACGATGACCGACGACATACTCCGAACGACCGACCTGACGAAGCAATTCGGCGCGCTAACCGCCAACGACGAGATCTCTCTCTCGGTCGAGCGCGGAGAGATCCGTGGGATCATCGGGCCGAACGGATCCGGGAAGACGACGTTCTTCAACACCGTCACGGGCTTTTATAAGCCCGACGGCGGGAGCGTTCACTTCGACGGCGAGGAGGTCACCGGCTGGGAACCGCACCGGCTCGCGCGCCGCGGTATCGGACGCACCTTCCAGATCGTCTCCCCGTTCAAGAACATGACCGTGCGCCAGAACATGCTCGCGGTCCAGACCGACGACGGCCGCTCGCGTGAGGAGAAGCGCGACCGAGCCGGCGAGATTATGGAGTTCCTCGAGATCGATCACATCGCCGACAACGAGGCCCGCGGCATGTCCGGCGGTCAGCAGAAACTACTGGAGCTCGGCCGGGTACTGATGCTCGATCCGGAACTCGTGATGCTCGACGAGCCCGCTGCGGGCGTCAACCCGGCGCTTGAGTCGCGAATTATGGATCATATCCACGAACTGAACGACGAGGGAACGACGTTTGTCGTCATCGAACACGACATGCACGTGATGAAGACACTCGCGGACTCGGTGTCCGTGTTCGACTCCGGGAGCCACATCGCACAGGGCGACTTCGAGGAGGTCTCGCAGGACGACGCCGTCCGAGAGGCGTACCTGGGCGGAACGACCACAGAGGACGACGAGGTGCCGATATGAGCGAACGCTCCGACGTTCCGACGCTCTCGGCCACCGGCGTCGAAGCGGGATACGACCGACACCAAGTGCTCCACGGGATCGACTTCGAAAGCCGAGACGGCGTAACATGTATTTTCGGCCCGAACGGCTCCGGGAAGTCGACGTTTCTGAAGACCTTGAACGGCATCGTTCCAGTGTGGGACGGCACGATCACTTACGGCGACGTCGACATCACCGAGACAAAAACCGAAGATATCGTCACTCACGGAATCGCGACGCTCCCGCAGGGCGGCGGGATCTTCGGCAGCCTCTCAGTCAAAGAGAATCTGCGGGTCGGAGCGTTCACCGTCGGCGACGACGCGGTGATCGAGGATCGAATGGCGGAAGTGATCGAGGTGTTCCCGGCGTTAGAGGATAAGCTGGGGCAGAAGGCACGAGACCTCTCGGGCGGCCAACAGATGATGGTGAGCCTGGGTCGCGCGATGATGACCGGGGCGGACACCTTCCTGCTCGACGAGCCGTCGGCGGGACTCGCACCTCGCCTAGTCGACGACGCGTTCGGGCTGATCGATCGGCTCGTCGACAGGGGCGCACAGGTCGTGTTGATCGAACAGAACGTGCGGGCTGCGCTCCGACTGGCCGACTACGTGTACATCCTTGCAGAGGGAGAGGTGCAGTTCGACGGCCCGCCCGGCGATCTCTCCGAGGAGGACGAGTTGATGGAACTGTACCTCGGGTTGTAGGCTCTCTACCGACCCTCGGGAATGTCGCCCGTACAGTATTCGATCGCAGATCCGCTCTAGCGCTCCGCCCTGCGAGGACGAGGCCGTCGGTGTCCTTGCGGTCGCGTTTTCGCATCGCTGGACTCCCGTCGACCTGGTCCTTCCGTGGGTACGGGCTCGAACCTCGGTTTTCCTCGTTCGTCCAGTTCATGAGTGAAGGGGTTCGTGAGAAAGCGACCGAAGACGAGAGACGTCTCCGCCCGCCGACGATAGGCTATTGACGGCCCGCCCGGTAGGGGAACCGAATGCGTCAGGACCCGATCCCGCCCGCGGTCGCCGACCGGCTGTCGGCCGCGGCCCGGCGCCTCCGGGACGCCCGCCGGACCGCGCTCGACCGCGCCGCCGTCGAGGAGACGGAGTGGGAGTACGCGGGCCGGACGTGGTCGTGGCCGGCCGGCGAGGCGATGACCTACTTCCGCGAGCTCGCGCCGGGCGAGCGCGAGGTCCTCGACGGCCTGGTCGGGGAGCTGGACGACCTCGATGAGACGGGGAGCGCGGACGGCTCCCGGGCGGACTCGGGAGCCGAGATCGTCGGGATCGGGACGGGCCGCGTCGCCGTCGCGATCCCGGGGGCGGCTCGCGAGGGCGAGTCTGAATCGGCCGACAGGGGGATCGAACCGGCCGGCGGGGGGATCGAACCGGACGACGGCGACCCCCTCGTCGCGAAGCTGGCGCGGTACGGCCCCTCGGCCGAGATGGGCGACGGGCGCCCGCAGAACCGCCGGGAGCGACGGATCTGGTCGGCGGTCGAGTCGCACCCGTTCCTCCCGGTTCTCGACGACGGGCCCGGCGGGGACTGGATCGCCATGCCCCGGGCGGACGTGCCCCCGGACGAGTCCGTGCGCGAGGCGGCGCTCGAGCGCGTTCGGACCGCGTTAGCGCCCCACCGCGACCGGTTCCACTTCGACGAGCTCAAGCCGGAGAACGTCGGCGCCTACCGCGGCCGGTACTGGATCGTCGACTACGGCCGACCGACCGGCGACCCCCTGTTCGTCGATCCGCCGGGAGAGTCGGCGTCGTCCGGGACCGGCCCGGACGCGAGCGGCCAGACCGACCCGGACGCGAGCGGCCGGGCCGAGACCGCCTCGGACGCGAACGAGAACCCTCAGGATCGATCGCGAGAAAATTAATTCAGAACTGAGTTAAAACTCCGACAGTCTTAAACCGACGGGGCGCGAAGTGGAGGTATGAGCATAGAAACGGTGTTACTGGCGGTCGGAACCGAAGACGAGACGCAGACCGAACAGATCGCGCGGGAGGCGATCGCGGTCGCCGAGCCCACGGGCGCGGAGGTCGTGTTGACCCACGTGTTCACCGACGAGGAGTTCGACGGCATCCGCTCGAAGCTCGGCGTCGACCCGACGAGCGAGGGGTCGACGCCGGACGCGGTCGCCGAGCGACACACGACGACGCGGGCGCTCGCGAAGGCCCTCGACGAGGCCGGCGTCGACTACTCGATCCGCGGCGCGGTCGGCGATCACGCCGACGAGGTCGTCGGGGTCGCCTCGGCCGTCGAGGCCGACCGCGTGGTGGTCGGGGGCCGGCGCCGGTCGCCGGCCGGCAAGGCCGTCTTCGGCAGCGTCGCGCAGGAGGTCATCCTCTCGTCGCCGTGCCCGGTGACCTTCGTGCGGGACGCCGCCGCCTGAGCGGTCGGCGCGCCCTCCCCCGTCGGTCCCGCTGGGCTCCATCCCCGTCGGTCGCGGCGACCCGGCTCGGGAAGCGTCCCGCTTAAGTGATACCGGTTCGCGGTTTTACCCGATGTACTACGTGGGCGTCGACCTCGGGGCGACGAACGTCCGGGCGGTCGTCGGCGACGGCGCGGCGACGGTACTCGGCTCCGACGCGCGAGGGACCCCCCGCGGTCCGAACGGAATCGCCGTGACCGAGGCCGTGCTCGGCGTCGTCCGCGGCGCGTGCGCCGACGCCGAGATCGACCCGACGGAGGTCGTCGCGGCCGGGATCGGCTCGATCGGCCCGCTCGACCTCGCCGCCGGAGTCGTCCAGGGGCCGGCGAACCTCCCGAACACCGTCGAGCGGATCCCGCTCGTCGGGCCCGTCTCCCAGCTGCTCGACACCGACGAGGTCCACCTCCACAACGACACCATCGCGGGCGTCATCGGCGAGCGGTTCCACTCCGAGCGCAACCCGGACGACATGGTGTACCTCACGATCTCCTCGGGGATCGGCGCGGGGGTCGCCGTCGACGGCAACGTGCTCTCGGGGTGGGACGGCAACGCCGGCGAGGTCGGCCACATGACCGTCGACCCGCACGGCTTCATGACCTGCGGGTGCGGCCACGACGGCCACTGGGAGGGGTACTGCTCCGGCAACAACATCCCGAAGTACGCCCGGGAGCTCCACGCGGAGGACCCGGTCGAGACGGCCCTCCCGATCGAGGACCCCGACTTCTCCGCGGTCGACGTGTTCGAGGCGGCCGGCGAGGACGTCTTCGCCGACCACGTGATCGACCAGGTCGCCCACTGGAACGCCATGGGCGTCGCCAACGTGATCCACGCGTACGCCCCGCTCGTGGTGAGCGTCGGCGGCGCGGTCGCGCTCAACAACCCCGAACGGGTGATCGATCCCGTCCGCGAGAAGCTCTCCGACATGGTGTTCATCAACGTGCCGGAGGTCAGGCTCACCGACCTGGGCGACGAGGTCGTCGTGAAGGGGGCGCTCGCGAGCGCGCTCACCGGCGGCACGGGCGACCGGTCACGGGCGGAGTCACCGCCGGAGTGACCGATTTTTAAACTCGCACCGGGTCACTCCTCGAACTCCGTGAGCTCCGGCTCGACGTCGGAGTCGACCGCGTCACGCGTTTCCACGTACGCGTCCCGGTAGCGCCAGATCTTCCGGAGGAGGACGTAGCCGAACGCGCCCTGAAACAGGAGGACGAAGAGGAACAGCGTCGGGAGCCGCGGGAGGGGCGTGAGCGCCGGGACCACCGAGGTGACCGGGCCGACGAGGGTGTTGTACAGCCCGTGGATCGCGGCCGCGATGACGAGCCCCTTCACGACGATCGGGCCGCGGTTCTCGGGGTTGAACTTCGCGAGGCCCAGGTAGTAGCCCGCGAACGCCGAGTAGACGACGTG
>SDGW01000865.1_pt1 | contig 12567 bp, 12 predicted proteins | sample 2873831 | NCBI WGS metagenome assembly SDGW01 (sample SAMN08132700, study PRJNA421101) | hypersaline lake metagenome | isolation source: celular fraction 0.22 microns magnesium sulfate-rich crust from ephemeral... | place: Spain: Penahueca Lagoon, Toledo | collected 2011-07
AGGTCGTCGTGCTCGACCCGACGCCGGACTGTCCGGCCGCCCCCGTCGTGAGCGACCAGATCGTCGGCGACTTCGACGACCCCGACGCGGTCCACGAGCTGGCGAGCCGCGTCGACGCGCTGACCTTCGAGATCGAGCTGGCCGACCCGGAGCTGCTGGCCGAGGCGAGCGCGGAGCACGACGTGCCGGTGCAGCCGGACCCCGGCACCCTCGAGACGATCCAGGACAAGCTGGTGCAGAAGGAGGCGCTCGCCGACGCCGGCATCCCGGTCCCGGAGTTCGTCGCGGTCGCGACCGCGGAGGGGCTCGAACGCGTCGTCGGGGAGTTCGGCGGCGTCATGCTGAAGGCCCGCGAGGGCGGCTACGACGGCCGCGGGAACGTCCCCGTCGAGGACCCGGCCGCCGCCGCCGCCGCGCTCGACGAGGTCGGCGGGAACGCCATGGCCGAGGAGCTCCTCGACTTCGAGCGCGAGATCGCCGTGATGGGTCTGAAGGGCGCCGACGGCGAGACGCGGACCTACCCGGTCACGGAGACGATCCACCGCGAGGAGATCCTCCGGGAGAGCGTCGCGCCCGCCCGCGCCGACGACGCGGTCGTCGCCGAGGCGGAGTCGGTCGCCGGCGACGTGCTGGAGTTCCTCGACGGCCGCGGGGTCTACGGGATCGAGCTGTTCGAGACGAAGGAGGGCGAGGTCCTCGTTAACGAGATCGCGCCGCGCCCCCACAACTCCGGCCACTGGACCATCGAGGGCGCGCGCACGTCGCAGTTCGAGAACCATGTCCGCGCGGTGCTCGGCTGGCCCCTCGGCCCGACCGACCTCGTCGCGCCCGCGGTCACGGCGAACGTTCTGGGTGACGTAAACGAGACCGAGCCGGCGACCCTCCGCGGAGTTGAGGGCGTCCTCGCCGCGCGAGACGCCGATCTTCACTGGTACGGGAAGGACGACGCGCGCCCGCTCCGGAAGATGGGACACCTGACGGCGACGGCCGGCGGCGACGACCCGGAGGACGACGACGCCCCCGGCGACGTCGACCGCGACGCGCTGCTCTCGCGGGCGCGAGCGCTCCGCGACGGGCTGACGTTTCGGGACGCCTGACGTTCTGCGACGCCCGACGCTCGCGCGATATCCGGCACTTCCTTACCGGGCTCCGTCGAATCCACGCCCATGACCACGGTGCAGGACCTCATCGACAGGCTCGAGGCGGAGGCGGCGGCGGACGCCGACCCGGAGACCACCCCCGACGTGGGGATCATCATGGGGTCGGACTCGGACCTCCCCGTCATGGAGGGCGCGTACGAGGCGCTCGACGAACTCGGCTTCGCGGAACAGACCGACTTCGGCGAGGCGCCGGACGCGCGGTTCACCTACGAGAGCTACGTCGTCTCCGCGCACCGGACGCCGGAGCTCATGTACGCCTACGGGGAGACCGCCGCCGATCGCGGGCTCGACGTCGTTATCGCCGGCGCTGGCGGGAAGTCCGCGGACCTCCCGAACATGACCGCGTCGATCGCGTACCCCGTCCCCGTGATCGGCGTGCCGGTCCAGGAGAAGTCCGTCGACTCCGTGATCGGGATGCCCACGGGGGCGCCGATCGTCGCGGTCGACGCCGGGAAGTCGTTCAACGCCGCCCTGTCGGCCGCGCAGGTTATCGCGCGCGAGCACGACGAAATCGAGGAGCGGCTGATCGAGTACCACGAGGATCTCAAGGGCGGCGTCGCCGAGGTCTCCGCCGACCTCCACGACCTCGGGCTCGACGGGTTCCGCGCGCGCGGCGGGGAGTAGCAGCCGGCGCGTTGTCAGCGATCAGCAGTCGGCGCGTTGTCAGCGATCAGCAGTCGGCGCGTTGTCAGCGATCAGCAGTCGGCGCGTTGTCAGCGATCGCCGGTGAGTTGTCGTCGGCGCGTTGCCGTCGACGACCGGTCTCGCGGCGTCGGCGGCGACCGGTCTCGCGGCCGAACTGACGACTGCCGGATCGTGTGTTGAAACGGTTTCGCGCGCGTCTGCGGTGGGCTCGGGCCGTTGCCCTGAAGACTCAACGCTTATGAGGGGGCGGTCCAAACCCCAGCACGTTACGGAGACCTATATGAGCGATTGGATAGCGATCGGCGCCTTGGCGGCCGTCGGCCTGCTCATCCCCGTCGGGATGATGACCGTGTCGGCGTTGCTCCGTCCGAGCGTGCCTGAGACCGGTAAAAGCACCACCTACGAGTCCGGCGAGACCCCGACTGGCGGGACGAAGCTCCGGTTCAACATCCAGTACTACATGGTCGCGCTGTTGTTCGTCGTGTTCGACATCGAGACCGTGTTACTGTTCCCGTGGGCCGTCATCTACCGCCCGGCGATCGAGGCCGGCGTGCCGATGACCGCCCTGCTGTGGCCGATGTTGGCCTTCGTCGGGATCCTCGCGATCGGGCTCGTCTGGGCGTGGCGGTCGGGAGCGATCAGCTGGGCTCGGAGCCCCCGCGCGTCCAGGAGAAAAACGGAGCGTGACCTCAACTAATGAGCAGCGATCAACCATTCATCACAGACGAATCGCAAGTGGTAACGGAGACCCGAGACGCCCGGATGACCGGGCAGGGAGACCGGTTCAACTCTCGGCTCCGCGAGGCGTTCGGCTCCTCGCCGTTCATCCTCACTAAGTTCGACAAGTTCCTGAACTGGTGTCGCGGCTCCTCGATGTTCATGCTGCAGTTCGGCATCGCCTGCTGTAGCATCGAGATGATGCACACCTACGCCGTGAAACACGACCTCGACCGGTTCGGGAGCGGGGTCCCCCGCGCCTCGCCGCGACAGGCCGACGTGATGATCGTCCCCGGGACGATCGTCTCGAAGTTCGCGCCGCGGATGAAGCGCGTGTACGACCAGATGCCCGAGCCGAAGTTCGTCGTCGGCATGGGCTCGTGTACCATCTCCGGCGGTCCGTTCCAGGAGGGGTACAACGTCATCAAGGGCGCCGAGGAGGTCATCCCGATCGACATCCACGTCCCCGGCTGTCCGCCGCGTCCCGAGGCGCTCGTGTACGGCGTCGTGAAGCTCCAGGAGCGCGTCGCCAACGGCGAGGCGTCGCCCGTGACGGTCAAGCCGTACGAGCTGGAGGAGTTCTCCGACCTCGAACGCGACGAGCTCGTCGACAAGCTCGCCGACCAGATCGACGACGACGAACTCGTCATGCGGTACAACTTCGCTGATTCACCATGAGCCTCGAACGACCGGACACCACCGACGACGCGGCGATCGAGCGCACCCCCGACGAGCTGGAGGCGCTCCTCGGCGACCTCGTCGTCAAGCGCGACGACCACCTGAACGCCCCCGGCTTCGTCATCCGCCCGGACACCGTCCAGGAGACGCTCTCGATCCTGAAAGAGCAGGCGGGGTACGACCACCTCTCGGTGGTCACCGCACAGGAGTACGAGAACCGCTACGAGTCGATCTACCACCTGAAGAAGTTCGACGACCCGACCCAGGAGGTCAGCGTCGTCGTCCCCGCCGACAAGGACGATCCGGTCTCGGAGTCGGCCGAGCCCGTCTTCCGCACCGCTGACTGGCACGAGCGGGAGGCGTACGACCTGATCGGCGTCCAGTACGACGATCACCCCGACCTGCGCCGGATCCTCCTGCCGGAGACGTGGCAGGGCCACCCCCTGTCGATGGACTACGACAGGGACCGGCCGCAGATCGCCACGCTGCCGGAGCACGCGAACCCGCTGCAGGAGCACCACAGGGACTCCGAGTCCGACACGATGTTCCTCAACATCGGGCCGCACCACCCGGCGACTCACGGGGTGCTCCACCTGAAGACGGTCCTCGACGGCGAGCAGGTCGTCGACGTCGAGCCCGACATCGGCTACCTCCACCGCTGTGAGGAGCAGATGGCACAGGCCGGGACGTACCGCCACCAGATCATGCCGTACCCGGACCGCTGGGACTACATCTCGGCGGGGCTGCTCAACGAGTGGGCCTACGCCCGCGCGGCCGAGGACCTCGCCGACATCGAGGTTCCGGAGTACGCGCAGGTCATCCGGACGATGGGCGCCGAGATGTGCCGGATCGCCGCGCACATGCTCGCGCTCGCGACGTTCGCGCTCGACGTGAACGGCGACTTCACGGCGACGTTCATGTACGCCATCAACGACCGCGAGCGCGTCCAGGACCTGCTGGAGGACCTGACGGGCCAGCGGCTGATGTTCAACTACTTCCGGCTCGGCGGCGTCGTCTGGGACCTGCCGGAGCCGCGCGAGGAGTTCTTCTCGAAGACCCGCGACTTCCTCGACCAGCTGCCGGAGTCCGTCGAGGAGTACCACAACCTCGTCACCTCCAACGAGATCTTCCAGATGCGGACGATCGACACCGGAATCCTCCCGCCGGAGGTCGCGAAGAACTACGGCGCGACCGGTCCCGTCGCCCGCGGCTCGGGGGTCGACTACGACCTCCGCCGCGACGACCCGTACGGCTACTACGACGAGCTCGACTGGGACGTCGTCACCGAGGACGGCTGCGACAACTTCAGCCGCCTGCTCGTGCGGATGCGCGAGGTCGAGGAGTCCGCGAAGATCATCGAGCAGTGCGTCGACCTGCTCGAGGACTGGCCGGAAGACGAACGCAACATCCAGGCGAACGTGCCCCGTACGCTCCGCCCGGACGACGACGCCGAGATCTACCGCGCCGTCGAGGCCGCCAAGGGCGAGCTCGGCATCTACATCCGCTCCGACGGCACCGACAAGCCGGGTCGGTTCAAGATCCGGTCGCCCTGCTTCTCGAACCTCCAGACGCTGCCGGAGATGGCCAACGGCGAGTACATCCCCGACGTCATCGCGGCGCTCGGTAGCCTCGACATCGTTCTCGGGGAGGTGGACCGCTGATGGGGACGGCACCCGCACAGCTGTTCCCCGAGTTCCTCGTCGAGACGTTCGGGCTGCCGGGCGTGCTCGGCGAGGTCGTCGCCGCCCTGATCGCGGCGGCCGTCGTCGGGAACATCGTCCTCGCGTTCACCGGCGTCGCCGGTCCGTGGGCGAAGCGGAAGATCACGGCGGCGTTCACCGACCGGATCGCGGTCAACCGGATCGGGCCGTTCGGCCTCCTGATCATCCCGGCGTCAGCCGTCCAGCTGCTCGCGAAGGAGCTCATCGTCCCCGAAGGCGTCGACCGCCCGACCTGGGACATCGCGCCGGTCATCCTTCCCGCGTCTGCGCTGCTCGGCTTCTCCGTGATCCCGATGGGTCGCCTCGGCCCGATCAACTTCCACCTCGCCGACCCCGAGGTCGGGTTCGCGCTGGTGTTCGCGTTCGCCTCCATCGCCTCCGTGTCGCTCGTGATGGCCGGCTACGCGTCGAACAACAAGTACTCGCTGCTCGGCGGGCTCCGCGCCGTCGCACAGAACCTCGCGTACGAGATCCCGCTCATCGTCACGGCGATGTCCGTCGTGATCTTCGCTGGCACGCTCCAGATGAGCGGCATCGTCGGCGCGCAGACGACGACGCTGGTGACGATCGCCGGGATCGACATCCCGGCGTGGTACGCCTTCGTGAACCCGTTCGCGTTCGTCCTGTTCCTCACGGCGAACATGGCCGAGATCGGACGGAACCCGTTCGACATCCCGGAGGCGCCGACGGAGATCGTCGCCGGCTACCAGACGGAGTACTCCTCCGCGTACTTCGTCCTCTTCTACCTCGGCGAGTTCGTGCACATCTTCCTCGGCGGCGCGATCCTCGCCGTGACGTTCCTCGGCGGCGCCTCCGGGCCGGGCCCGGAGAGCATCGGCTTCATCTGGTTCGTGGTGAAGATCTGGGGCTTCTTCCTGTTCACGCAGTGGGCCCGCTCCGCGCTGCCGCGCGTCCGCATCGACCAGCTGATCGAGATCGGCTGGAAGGGAATGCTGGTGCTGTCGTTCGCGAACCTGGTGCTCACGGCCGTAATCGTGGGGGTGATCGCGTAACATGATCGGACTCATGAAATCCATGGCGACGACGATGAAACACGCGCTGGACGGGTCGACGTTCACGGTGGAATACCCGGAGGACGCGCCCGAGGTGAGCCCGCGGTTCCGCGGGGTCCACAAGTTCAGCCAGGAGCGGTGCATCTGGTGCCGCCAGTGCGAGAACGTCTGTCCGAACGACACGATCCAGATCGTGCAGGACGACCAGCGAAACGGGGAGCAGTACAACCTCCACATCGGGCAGTGCATCTACTGCCGGCTCTGCGAGGAGGTCTGCCCCGTCGACGCGATCCTGCTGACGCAGAACTTCGAGTTCACCGCGGACACGAAGGACGACTTCGTGTTCAACAAGGAACAGCTCAAGAACGTCCCGTGGTACAAGGGGATCGACCCGCTGGAGTCCCGGAACCCGGATCGCGGTGCGTGGATCGGGGAGGGCGACGGCGAGGTCGACTACCAGTAGCGGGCGCGTCTCGAAATCTTCAAAGGGGTTCTCATAGGAGACAAACACAATGGTTTATGCTACCATCGCGTTCGGGCTGTTCGCCGCAGTCACGCTGGCGTTCGGCCTCGGGGTCGTCCTGGCGCGCGACGTGTTCCACGCCGCGCTGCTGCTGGGCGGAGCCCTGACGAGCGTCGCAGTGCACTACGTGATGTTACAGGCGGAGTTCATCGCCGCCATGCAGATCCTCGTCTACGTCGGCGGGGTTCTGATCTTGGTCACGTTCGGTGTGATGCTCACGCGATCGGACACGGAAACGGAGGTGAATAGCGCATGAGCGACGACAGCTCGGAGCGGGGCGGACGTCTCGTGCCCGCTGCCGCGGTCGCGCTCCTGTTCGGGACGATGGCCTTGACGGTGCTGTCGGCCGACTTCGCGGCGGAGGGGGCCGGATTCCCGGCCGACGCGTCGGTCGTCCACAACATCGGGTACGCCCTGTTCAATCTCGGCGCGTACGACATCGCGACGATCCCCTCCGAGGGGTTCCTCGCCGCGTTCCTGATCGCCGCCGTCGCGCTCGACGTCGCCGTCGACGGCGCGGTGTACCTCGCGAAGCGCGAGGAGGGCGGCTCGATCATCGCCGCCGTGGGGCAGGCGCTCACTGACGGGGGTGAGCGGCAGTGACCGCCGTCGCCTCCTCGATTCCGCCGGAGTGGTACCTGCTGCTCGCGGCCGCCGTCTTCTGTATCGGCCTGTTCGGCATACTCACGCGGCGCGACGCGCTGTACTTCCTGATGAGCGTCGAGCTCATGATGAACGCGGCGAACATCAACTTCGTCGCCTTCGCGCTGTACTACGGCGACCTCACGGGGCAGGTGTTCGCGCTGTTCGTCATCGCGCTCGCCGCCGCGGAGGTCGCGATCGGTATCGGCATCATCCTGGTGTTGTACCGCAACTTCGGTGTCACAGACGTGACCGTTCCAACGGAGATGAGGTGGTAACATGATAGACGTGTTCTCATACGTTCCGGCGATCGTCCTCCTGCCGTTCTTCTCGTTCCTGATCGCGCTCGGTGCCGGCAAGTACCTCCCCAAGGGAGGGGCCTTCGGGGGCATCGCGGCGACGGCGGGCTCGTTCCTGCTCTCGCTGTGGGTGCTCGCGACGGTCGCGGGCGGCGCGGCGGCGAACCGCACGATATACACGTGGGCGAGCGCCGGCGGGATCGGCCCGACGGACGTCGAGCTCTCCTTCGGGATCCTCGTCGACCCGCTGTCGGCGCTCATGCTCGTCATCGTCACGCTCGTCGCGCTGCTCGTGCACGTGTTCTCGCTCGGTTACATGAACGACGAGGGCGAGACCGGACTCCCGCGGTACTACGCCGGACTCGGTCTGTTCACGGCGTCGATGCTCGGGTTCGTCGTCGCCGACAACCTGCTGATGGCGTTCATGTTCTTCGAGCTCGTCGGGCTCTGCTCGTACCTGCTCATCGGGTTCCACTTCCGGGAGCCCGGACCGCCGTCGGCGGCGAAGAAGGCGTTCCTCGTCACCCGCTTCGGGGACTACTTCTTCCTGATCGGCGTCGTCGCCGTCATCGGGACGTTCGGCACCGCGCAGTTCGCCGGACCGGAGTCGTTCCCGGCGCTCGCCGAGGCGGCGCTCGCCGGCGAGGGCTCGGTCGCGTGGACGCCGGGCGGCGTCGACCTGCAGACGTGGCTCACCGTCGTCGGCCTGCTGGTCCTCGGCGGCGTCGTCGGGAAGTCCGCGCAGTTCCCGCTGCACACGTGGCTCCCCGACGCGATGGAGGGCCCGACGCCCGTCTCCGCGCTGATCCACGCCGCGACGATGGTCGCGGCCGGCGTCTACCTCGTCGCGCGGATGTACGGCTTCTACGCGCTGACGCCGACGACGCTCGCGGTGATCGCCTTCATCGGCGGCTTCACCGCGCTGTTCGCGGCGACGATGGGCGTCGTCAAAGACGAGCTGAAGCAGGTGCTCGCGTACTCCACCATCTCGCAGTACGGCTACATGATGCTCGCGCTCGGCGCGGGCGGCTACGTGGCCGCGGTGTTCCACCTGACCACCCACGCGTTCTTCAAGGCCCTGCTGTTCCTCGGCGCGGGCGCGGTGATCATCGCGATGCACCACAACGAGGATATGTGGGATATGGGCGGGCTCAGATCGAAGATGCCCGTCACCTACTACACCTTCCTGGCCGGGTCGCTGGCGCTCGCGGGCATCTTCCCGTTCGCCGGCTTCTGGTCGAAAGACGAGATCCTCTACGAGGCGCTCGTCCACGCGCCCGGCGAGCCGCTGCTGTTCGGCGGCTACCTGATGGGGCTGCTCGCGGTCCCCGTCACCGCCTTCTACACCTTCCGGATGGTGTTCTTAACCTTCCACGGCGAACCGCGCAGCGCGACCGCCCGCGACCCCGAACCCGTTCGCTGGAACGTGAAGGGGCCGCTGACCGTGCTGGGCGCGCTCGCGGTCGTCACCGGCTTCATCAACATGGTACCGGTCCAGAAGGTCCTCGGCCTGGAGGGTATCGACCTGCTTCACCTCTGGCTGGATAACCACTGGGGCGGTATCGAGGGGCTCTCCTCGCACCACTACGCCGACATCGGTCCGTACAGCAGCGAGTACATCGTCGGCGGCGAGGTCGCCACGGTGCTCGTCGGCGCGGCCGTCTCGCTCGGCTTAGCGCTGACCGGTCTGCTGGTGGCGTGGCGGCTCTACAACGTTCCGTCGCCGACGGAGCACACGGCGAAACTCGGCGGGATCAAAGACGTGCTGTACAACAACTACTACCTCGACGAACTGCAGGTATGGCTCGCGTATCGCACCGAGGACGTCGCCGGCGGCGCCGACACCTTCGACCAGGGCATCATCGACGGCGTCGTCAACGGCGTCTCCTCGGTGAGTCTCATCGGCGGTGACCGGATCCGGCAGGTCCAGAACGGCGTCGTCTCGCAGTACGCCGCGCTGCTCACGCTGGGGCTGGTCGCGCTGATCTTAGTGCTCGGCGTCACCGGGGGGTGGTTCGTGTGATACTCGAAGCGCTCATCGCGGTCGCCTTCCTGAGCGCGCTGCTGGTCCTCCTCTCGCCGAACGAGTGGGCGGGCCGGCTCGCGTTCGCCCTGAGCCTGATCCCCTTTGCCGGGTCGTTATACCTCTGGTCCGGCTTCGACGGCTCCGGCAACGCCCTCACGGGCGGCGAGATCGCCTACCAGACGCAGATCGAGTGGTTCGAAGTCGGCGGCCGCTCGGTCTCGTGGTTCGTCGGACTCGACGGTATCAGCCTCCCGCTCGTCGTGCTCACGACGTTCCTCGTCCCGCTGGCGATCCTCAGCGCGTGGACGCCGATCGACTCGCGGCAGAGCCAGTTCTACGGGCTCATGCTGTTCATGGAGGCGAACCTCCTCGGCGTGTTCACGGCGCTGGACTTCTTCCTCTGGTTCGTCTTCTGGGAGGCCGTCCTCGTCCCGATGTACTTCCTCATCGGCATCTGGGGCGGTCCCCGGCGGAAGTACGCCGCGATCAAGTTCTTCGTCTACACGAACGCGGCGTCGCTGCTGATGTTCATCGGGTTCATGATGCTGACGTTCGGGCTCGGCGACTCGGTGAGCTCGTTCGCGCTCCCGGAGATCACGGGCGCGATCGCGGACGGCGGCCTCGAGACCTGGTTCGGCATCTCGCCGGGCCGGCTCGCGATGGTCGCGTTCCTCGCGATGTTCCTCGGCTTCGCGGTGAAGGTCCCGATCGTTCCGTTCCACACGTGGCTGCCGGACGCCCACGTCGAGGCGCCGACCCCCGTGTCGGTGCTCCTGGCGGGCGTCCTCCTGAAGATGGGGACGTACGCGCTGCTCCGGTTCAACTTCACGATGCTGCCCGATCAAGCGTCCGCGCTCGCGATCCCGATCGCCGCGATCGCCGTTATCAGCGTCATCTACGGCGCGATGCTGGCGCTCGCGCAGAAGGACCTCAAGCGCATCGTCGCCTACTCCTCCGTCTCGTCGATGGGGTACGTCATCCTCGGGCTCATCGTGTTCACCGAGTACGGCGTCGGCGGTGCGACGTTCCAGATGGTCGCGCACGGCCTCATCTCGGGGCTGATGTTCATGGCGGTCGGCGTCGTCTACAACGCGACCCACACGCGGATGGTCGGCGACATGGCCGGCATGGCCGACCGGATGCCGGTGACGGTCGGCATCCTCGTCGCCGGCGCGTTCGGCTACATGGGACTGCCGCTGATGGCCGGCTTCGCCGGCGAGTTCTTCATCTTCGTGGGCTCGTTCTCTGCGCCGGCGCTCCCGTACGCGCCGCTGTTCACGGGGCTCGCGATGTTCGGCATCGTCATCGTCGCCGGCTACCTGCTGTCGGCGATGCAGAGCACGCTGTTCGGGCCGTTCGAGCTCGCGACCGACTACGAGATCGGTCCCGCGCCGTTCCACGACGTCGCCCCGCTCGCGGTGCTTTTGGCGGCGATCATCGTGCTCGGCGTCGCGCCCGACATTTTCTTCGAGATGATCCGCGATGCGGCCGTTCCCGTGGTCGAGGGGGTGAGCGTCGATGGTTAACACGCTCCCGCAGGTGACGGCGCTGCTGCCCGTGCTGCTGCTCGGGTCCACCGGGCTCGCGCTGCTGCTCGTCGACACCCTCCGCCCCGACACGCGGTCGAACACCTCGACGGCGGTCGTGAGCGCGCTCGGCGCGTTGGCCTCGCTGGCCGCGACGGTCTGGTTCGTCGCCTCCGGCACCGGGAGCGGCGACACCGGCGGCGCGATCCTGCTGTTCGCCGACGCGATCAAGGTGGACACGATGGGGCTGTTCTTCACCGCCATCTTCGCGTCCGTGACGTCGCTCGTCGTCGTCGCGGCCCACGACTACTTCCACGACCACCCGAACCCGGCGACGTTCTACTCGCTGACGCTGTTCGCGGCGACCGGCATGTCGCTGCTCGCGGTCGCGAACTCGCTCGCGGTCGTGTTCGTCGCCCTGGAGATGGTGTCGCTGCCCTCGTACGTGCTCGTCGCGTTCCTGAAGCAGAACCGCGGTAGCGTCGAGGCGGGCCTGAAGTACTTCCTCGTCGGTGCGCTCTCCTCGGCGATCTTCCTGTTCGGCATCTCGCTGGTGTACGCGGCCACGGGGTCGCTGATGCTCGGCGACGTCGCCGCCGTCCTCGGCGAAATCGCCTCCGACGCCGACGGGATCGGTAGCCGCAGCGGGATCGCCGGCCTCGGGATCGTGATGATCCTCGGCGGCGTCGCGTTCAAGACCGCCTCCGTCCCGTTCCACTTCTGGGCGCCGGAGGCGTACGAGGGCGCGCCCGCCCCCGTGAGCGCGTTCCTCTCGTCGGCGTCGAAGGCGGCAGGCTTCGTGGTCGCGTTCCGCGTGTTCACGGAGGCGTTCCCGGTGGGCGCGTCGCTGTCGGCGAACATCAACTGGGTGCTCGCCTTCGGTATCCTCGCGGCCGTGACGATGACGCTCGGTAACTTCGCGGCGGCCGTCCAGGAGGAGGTCAAGCGGATGCTCGCGTACTCCTCGATCGGCCACGCGGGCTACGCCCTCATCGGCGTCGCCGCGCTCACGGCCGACGGGAGCGGCAACGGCGCGGTGATGGGCGCCGCGATGGCGCACCTGCTCGTCTACGGGTTCATGAACACCGGCGCGTTCCTCTTCGTCGCGATGGCGGAGCGGTGGGGCGTCGGCCGGACCTTCGAGGACTACGCCGGGCTGGCCAAGCGCGCGCCCGTCGCCTCGACGGCGATGGCGGTGTTCATGTTCTCGCTGGCCGGCCTCCCGCCGTTCGCCGGCTTCTTCTCGAAGTACTTCCTGTTCATGGGAGCCATCGACAACGGCTTCGTCTGGCTGGCGGGCATCGGCGCCGTCAACAGCGTGATCTCGCTGTACTACTACAGCCGGGTCGTGAAGGCGCTGTTCATCGACGACCCCGCGTCGCCGACCGCGCTGGACGCGATCGACGTGCGCCCGACGGCGCTGTACGCCGCGGTCGTCTTCGCGGCGGTCGCGACGGTGCTGCTCCTCCCCGGCTTCGGGCCGGTCATCGAGACCGCCGAGGCGGCCGCGTCGGCGCTGTTCTAGCGGCCTCGCGGTCCGCTGCTGTTTCTGGGTCCGTCTTGTTCGGTTTCTGGGGCCGTCCTGTTCGGTTTCTGGGGCCGTCCTGTTCGGTTTCT
>SDGW01000866.1_pt1 | contig 12556 bp, 12 predicted proteins | sample 2873831 | NCBI WGS metagenome assembly SDGW01 (sample SAMN08132700, study PRJNA421101) | hypersaline lake metagenome | isolation source: celular fraction 0.22 microns magnesium sulfate-rich crust from ephemeral... | place: Spain: Penahueca Lagoon, Toledo | collected 2011-07
TAGTTCGTCTCGCGGAGGTGGTACCACGCGTCGTTCCCCGAGAAGAACACCTCGCCGTCTTGGAGGAAGTTCGAGTAGCTCCGCATCCGGACCCAGAACATCCACGCCGCCGCGAGGAGGAGCGCGGGGACGTGGTACCAGTCCTCCGCAGCTTGGAGGAGTGACTGGCGTAAGTCGTCGCTTTCGCTGCGCGAACTCATTGGCGTGAATCGTAGCAAAAGGGGGATAAGGTTTGTGAAAGAGCGGCTGCTCTCGGCTCTTCGGCCGGCAATTCTCTCGTCGGCCTGTAGGAAAACCGGCGGTTCGGGGGCTCGACGGCAGTCTCTCATCCGACAGCTATTCGACGGCGAGCACAGTAGCAGGCCGTAACCGATGATATCGGATCTGGTGGACGAACTTCGGGCACGCGGCGTCACGCTGCCGGATTTCGTTGCGGGATTGGTCGTGCTCGTCAACGCCGTGTGGTGGATCGAGTCGGTCGACGACGGGAGCCTATGGCTCGACGAAGTGCTCTACGCCAGGGCGGGATACTCCATGCTGACCGGCAATCCGTTCGTCAATCCGACACACATGTTCGCCCCCTTTGCGAAGTACGTGATCGGTGGGGGGCAGATGCTGTTCGGCCCGACTGCCGTCGGGGCACGTGTCGGGATCGTCGTTTTCGGCCTCCTCACTCTCGGGGCCGTCTACGTGGTCCTCCGCCGTATGGGGCGGCCGTGGGCTGGGGTGTTGTCCGCGGCCGGTGTCGCCGCGATTCCGCTGTTCTCGACACACGCGACCTCCGCAATGCTGGACATCCCGCTCGTGTTCGCGGTGACACTGTTGAGCGGGGCGGTACTGCTGGAGAGCCAGTCCCCCGGCGAGAATTATCGTGACGTGCTGGTCGGAATTGCCGTTCTGGTAGCCTGTGCGACCAAATCGTACGGCTTCGTCTACGCGGTCGGCCCGACTCTGGCGTATCTCCAACTTCGCCGCCGAACGCTCCCGCTTTCCCGTCTGATGTGGCGAGTGTCCATTGCGGCGGCTGGATCCTTCGTCGTGCTGTATCTCCCGATCGCGCTTGGAACGCCCCCGGACTACTACAGCGGTGCCACGCTTCCCTCGTTCGTCAAGGCGGTATTCGATATCCCGTTTGTCGGCGGCGTGAGCTACGCGTTCGGCGCATCGTTCTACCACAATCTTACGGGCCACGCGAGCAGTGAGTCGCCCTCCTTGGTTCACTTCCTCTCGTGGATGTCGGAGGGAGGGCCGCTCGTCGTCATTGGCATCGCATCGGCGGCCGTCGGATACCTCCTACCCGAACGGAGATGTGTCGGGCCACCGTGGCTTCCCGTCGCGCTACTTCTCCCCCCCCTGATCATTTTCCTGTTCGTCCTCCCGAAGGGGTTCGCCCGTTACGCACTTCCAGTATTCCCGACCGCCGTGGTCTTGGGTATCCTCGCCGGCTTCGCCGTCCTCGAAGAGATTCCGGTGAAAAACGTCGGCCTCGTACTCCTGGTCGCCCTGACGGTCTCGCCGGCGAGTGCGTTCGTCGTCGGCGGCGCGACGTTGAGTGCGGATTCGCAGTACGAACGAGCGGTCCACACGATCTCCGAGGGTTCCGAGCAGGGGACCGTCGTCATCGCCGAGAACCCGGTGGTTCTCCGGTGGCATCTCGGCGAGAAAGCCGTCGAGCGATACTACTTCGATCCCACAGAGCGAGTCGAACTCGAAGGACAGGGAGGGGAGAATGTGACAGTCGTCGGTGTCTCGCCAGTCCGTCCCGAGTCGTATCGGGAGGCCGCTCAATCGGTCGGCGACGGAGAGGTCGACTACGTCGTCCTGAACAGCCGAGTCGGGTCGGCCACACGTGAGCAGCCGCTCCGCTGTGGAACGGAGGTCCAAAACTGGAGCGCCTACTGGACCGGAGAGACGGAACCACACACCGTGTCAGTGTGGAGTACGGACGGCTGCTGAGCAGCGGTCGAGACGATCACCACGTCAGCCCTTCGTAGACGATCCCCTCGCGCCGGTCGATGCAGTGGCGGCCGTCGACGACGACCGGCTCGGCCATCGCGTCGAACTCCTCGTCGAGGACCTCGTACTGGTCCCAGTCGGTCACGACGAGACAGGCGTCGGCGCCACGGAGCGCATCGGTGGCCGACTGGACGTACTCGATGTCGGGGAAGCGACAGCGCATGTTCTCGACAGCGACGGGGTCGTGGGCGACGACTTCCGCGTCGCGTTCGAGAAGCCCCTCGATCACGGGGACCGCGCGACTGTTCCGGATGTCGTCGGTTCCGGGTTTGAACGCGAGCCCGAGCACCGCGACACGCTTCTCTTCGGCGTCGACGTGTTCGTCGAGGAGGTCGAGGAAGCGCTCGGGCTGCCGGTCGTTCACTTCGACCGCGGCGGAGAGCGCGGGGGCGTCGTAGCCGGCCTCACGAGCGGCGGCGGTGATCGCGTCGACGTCTTTCGGAAAGCAGCTTCCGCCCCAGCCGAGGCCGCTGTCGAGGAACGGGCGGGCGATCCGCGAGTCCAGCCCCATCGCGTCGGCGACCTCGTACATGTCGACGTCGTACTCCTTGCAGATATTCCCGAGATCGTTGGCAAGGGAAATCTTCGACGCGAGGAAGGCGTTGTTCGCGTACTTCATCATCTCGGCTTCGCGCGTTCCGGCCTCGACGACAGGGGGTTCGTCGGCGTACTTGACGAGTGGATCGAACACGTCCATCAACACCGCCGCGGTAGCCTCGTCGTCGGCGCCGAGGACGATCTTGTCCGGGTCAAGGAAATCGTCGACCGCGCTCCCCTCCCGCAGGAACTCGGGGTTCATCCCGACGCCGAGACCGTTGCCGAGTGACTTTTCGGCGGCTGCTGCGACGAGGGGGGCGATTCGGTCCTCGGTCGTCCCCGGAACGACCGTGCTCTTGACGACGACCGTGTGCCGCTCGTCCTTCTTCCGTAAGCTCTCGCCGACTGCTTTCGCGCCCGCTTCAACGATAGAGAGGTCGATCGATCCGCCGTCGTCCGTCGGGGTCGGCAGGCAGAGGAACGTCGCCTCCGTTTCCCGAATCGCGTCGTACTCGGTCGTCGCGCGGAGGCGTCCAGTGCTGTCCGGGCCGGCGTGCCGGTCCACCAGTTCGGGGAGTTTCTCCTCGTGGATGGGAGACTCGCCGGCGTTCAGGGCGTCGACCGTCTCCTCGTCGATGTCGACGTTGACGACGTCGTGCCCGAGTTCGGCGAAACAAGCGGCGATCGTCGTTCCGACGTATCCGGATCCGACGACAGAGAGCTGCATACCCGTATCTGCCGTTCCAAAAAGATGTATCTCCCGAATCCCCTCGGTTTGAGAAGCCGGCTCCATCATCGACGATACGTCGGCGTCGTCTCGCTACCGAAAGGACCCCTGCAACGAGAGCGTTGACAGCCTTGCAGTGGGGAGTCAGTCACGTTAAATGGGAAGTATTTGCATGTGTTTTGTATTGTTCAATGAGGGGAATCTAACGAGACAGTTGGTCGAGTGATTCCCAACACACGATCTCACAAATCGAGTGTGTACGTAGCGTGGATCCCCAGCGTTACTCGTGGGAAAGGTATATTCCAGCAAGAGGCCTACCGGTACACAAATGAAAGCAGTCGTCCTCGCCGCTGGGGAGGGAACACGCCTCCGGCCATTGACCGAGGACAAACCGAAAGGAATGGTCGAAGTAGGGGGACAGCCCATTCTGACACACTGTCTCGACCAGCTCGCCGACCTCGGTGCCGATGAGTTCGTCATCGTCGTCGGCTACCGAAAGGAGAAGATCATCGAACACTACGGCGACGAGTACGGTGGAATCCCCATCACGTACGCACACCAGCGCGAGCAGAAGGGGCTCGCACACGCGCTTTTGACCGTCGAGGATACCATCGACGACGACTTCATGCTGATGCTCGGGGACAACGTCTTCGAGGCGAACCTCGACGACGTCGTCCAACGACAGCGTGAGGAACGCGCCGACGCGGCCTTCCTCGTCGAAGAAGTCCCCTACGAGGAGGCGTCGCGGTACGGCGTCTGTGTCACCAACGAGAGCGGCGAGATCACGGATGTGATCGAGAAGCCGGACGATCCGCCGTCGAACTTGGTCATGACCGGGTTCTACACGTTCAGTCCGGCCATCTTTCACGCCTGTCACTTGGTGCAACCCTCCGATCGTGGCGAGTACGAGATCAGCGAGGCGATCGACCTCCTCATCCAGAGTGGAAGAACCATCGACGCCGTCGAGATGGACGGCTGGCGGATCGATATCGGCTATCCCGAAGACCGCGACCGGGCCGAGCATCGATTAGAGGGCGAGAGTGAATAGAGTCGAGCTCTCGATATTTCCACTGAGAACGACACTACAGTAACATATGAGAAGTGAATCTGACGTGATGTACACTGTCGCAATGTGCAATTTGAACAACGCGGAGACTCTCGAAGAGTCCCTCGAGAGCATTCTCTCACAGACCGACAGTCGGTTCGAGATCGTCGTGGTCGACGACGGGTCCACCGATGGGAGCCTCGAACGACTGCGGGAATACGAGCACGAAGAGGAATGTGTTCGAGTCATCGAGGGCGACAACGAGAACCTCGGAGAAGCGCGGAATCACTCCTTCCGGGAGTCGAGAGGGGACCACATAATCGAATCCATGGACCTCGACGATCGGTACGACGAGGGAATCCCCGATTTCGTCCGTATCTACGACGCGCTGCGAGAGAAACTCGACCACGGGATCTACCTCAAGGGGAAGTCGATAAATATCGCGCCGAAGGAACTGCTTCTCGAGTATCCGTACCGGAGTATGGGCTACGGGGAGGACAAGGACCTGTGGCGGCGGCTGTTCGCCGACGACCGGATCATCTGGCTCGAACACGAGTCGTTCTGTGAGACGATCCGGGAGGAGTACACACAGACCGACCGAATGCGGAACCAATTCGACATGACGATCGTCCGCTTCAGATCCGGCGTATCTCCGGAGAGCTTCGTCGCGTACAGTCTGAGAGAACTCCCAAAGAACTCAAGCTGAACGCCTTCAGACTACTCATCTGGCCACTCGCGTACATCTACGCGATGCAGCGAGGGATCTACGATCCCCCTTCCGAAGCGTTCAGACAGATGGGGGAACTGGAACGGAATATCGAACGAGAGAAGCGAACGTTCAGTGAGCTACGAAGCGAGTACAGCATTGAGTCCGATCTGCTGTCCGAGGCCGGGCGAAAGCGGTTCCTCTGAGACTGCCGCCTCCAGAAGAATGCGAAGCCTGCTTAGTGCCCCCGCCCGCATCACCGCCAAATGACGGGGAAGCAGTGGTTGTCGACGACGCTCGACCGACTGAAGCGTGGGGACACGGACGGCTTACGCGACTCCGGCTACCAGCTCTATGCGGGCGCGTGGCGTCGTGCCGGCCGGGTCTACAACTACGGCACGCCAGTGTACGAACACGACTGGGACCTGCTGATCGTCCTCGACGCCTGTCGGTACGACCTCATGCAGACCGTCGTCGACGACTACGCCTTCCTGAGTCGCGGGGAGACAAACTCTCTCGGGAGTGCAACCGAAGAGTGGATGGCGAAAAACTTCACTGACGAGTACCACGACGAGATGCGCAACACCGTCTACATCTCGGGAAACCCTCACTCCGCGGAAGAGGGAAGTCGTTCGTTCCGCCACATTGAGGACGTCTGGTCTCACTCGTGGGACGACAGTTCGGGGACGACTCTCGCGGGGGACGTGACTGAACACGCCATTGCCGCTGGTCGGGAACTGAGCCCCGACCGGACGATCGTCCACTACATGCAGCCACACCACCCCTTCGTTCCCTCGCCCGAACTAAACGAGGGGATCGGGTTTGACCAGGGGACCGATCACAAACATATTTGGGAGAAACTACGCCGCGGAGAGGTCAGCCATGAGGCCGTGTGGGATGGCTATCGGGGAACCTACGCTACGTGCTTGACAGCGTGAGCACGCTCTTGGAGAACTTTGACGCCGATACCGCGGTCGTCACGTCCGACCACGGGAACGCGATGGGCGAGTACGGAATCTACGGCCACCCGATGTACGTCCCGCTGACGGTGCTCAAACGCGTCCCGTTCTGTCGGACCAGTGCAACCGATACGGGAACCGTATCCCCGTCGGTCGAACTCGCCGGAAAAAGCGTCGACGAGGACGTATCCGAACGACTGGGGGACTTGGGATACGCGTAGCCATCGATAGGACCGACTACCGCGTTAACTCGAACCGGTGTAGAACGTTCCTGTACACTTCCCTCGATGTCGCCCGAACGCGTCGGCTCACCAAGAGCAGCGTCGCACCGTAGACGACTGCCCCGGTCCCGACCACAGTGAGAAGTCCGATCAAAGTCCCGGCGTCGACGAACTCCATCAGTCCTCTGACCAGGCCAGCCATGAGACCGCCAGCAAATAGTTGTTTGACCAGCGTGGACGTGAGTATGGGCGCCCCGGGTAGTTCCTCCCGAACGAGCCACCACGCTCCAAGATACCGGAACAACTCGACGCTGATCGTGGCGATCACGACCCCCACTCCGCCGATTTCGCGAACGAGCACCACACCAAGGGGAACGTTCACTGCCAACGCAACGGCGGACAGCCTGAAGGTGTAATCCGGACGGTCGAGGCCATCCAGTACCCGAAGATAGACTTTCGTCTGCGATTCGATGATTCGCTGGACGCCGATAGCGACGAGGAAGACGGCGGCCCCGGCGTACGCCGAGCCGTAAATGACGTCGATGAGCGGTTCGGCGACGACGGCACCACCGAATAGGATCGGTATCGCCAAGATTGACGAAAACGATAGGGCGTTCGCCACGTCTTCACCAACGTCCTCGCCCCGACTACGGTTCGAACTGACTCGGACGACGGTCGTCGAGGACACCGAGCTGGCGAGGTAGACCGCCGGGAGAGTGAGTCGAGCAGCGACTCCATAGTCACCGACCACCGCTTGAGAGAGCAGTACGCCGAGCAGGAACGTGTCGAACTCGCCGTAGGCTTTTCCGACGACCGCGCTCGGGATACTGAACTTCGCGAACTTGGCCACACGGGAGACGAGCTCTCCGTCAGGGCGTTCTGGGGCTCTTCCAAGGCCTCGAATCGCTACGGGGGTGGCGACAACATTTGCCGTTATTAGCCCAACGATCAGGCCCGGAACACCGTAACCGAGCGACACTAGTAGGAACTGCAGCGGGATCTCGATGTAGGATCGGAGGGCATCCATTCCGTGGGCGAACCCGATCTGTCCTCTCCCTTGTAGAACCGGAACGAAGGTCCCGTAAACAACCTCGGTTGCGAAGTACACGAGAAACGGGAGAACGATCGCACTGATGCCGGTGTAGGAGACAACCCAATCCCGAAACATGATCACCCCCGCAGCAACGAGCAAGAACCACACAAATCCGAACGCTCCCATCAGCCCGATGGACTGGGGAATCGACGTACCGGCCTCGGAAGCACGCTTTCGTATCGCTGAACTGACTCCAGATAGAGGTCGTCCGAGGAACCCGGCAAGCGCGACGAACAGGTAGAATCCTCCGATCCGACTCGGGCCGAGCTCGCGGGCGAAGTAAATGTTCCCGGCGAAGCCGATAGCCGCCATCGCGAATTTCGCGACTGTCGCCTTTGTCGCTTCCCCGCTAGGACTAATGTCCGCCGCCGAGGTTTCCTCGGCCATCAGAGGATTGGGCCATTCCCTTTCCGATACCGTTCCGGGTCTTCACAGAATCGAGAGACGACCTCGCGAATTCGGTCTTCGAAATGCTCAACCGAGTACTGCTCAGCAGCCGCAGCCAGCGTCTTGGGATCAAAGACGCCTTCCTCCGCTCGTCGAATACCGTCGATCACACCATCCACAGTCGGCGAAACAACAAATCCGGTTTCCCCGTCCTCAATCGCAATAGCTGGGAACCCTTCGTCAGCAGCGATCACTGGCGTCCCTGCTGCTAGTGCCTCTATCGGAACCATCCCGAAATCCTCCCGAACCGGAATATAGATGATGGCCTTAGCCTGCCGAAGCAGTTCGGTCTTCCGTTCGTTTGGGACGTAACCGAGTACGTCGACGTTCGGTCCCGCGAGCGAGCGAACTTCTTCGAAGGTGCTCGTTCCGAACATCGGTTCGTTGTCTGCCCCACCTGCGATCTTGAGCTCGCTATCCAAGTTATCGAACGCCTTAACCACGGTTTTTGGGCGTTTCGACTCAACGACACGCCCGACCATGAGGTAAAAGTCGCCGTTCGACTCTCCTGTCTCGATGTTTTCCGTCTCGATCGGCGGGTACACGACGGACGCATCTCTCCGGTAGTAGCGCCGAATTCGGTCGCGGATTACCTCACTGTTGGCGACGAACGCATCAACGCGATCCGTTGACCGTGCGTCAAGCACATCCATCCCGGTCATATACGACTTCGCGAGTGGATGGATAGCCGAGGGTAACGACGAGAGGCGGTGTCCCATCAGGTCGTTCAACCATCGTGGCGGCGAATGGCAGTAGTTGAGCATGTACTGATGGTCAAGCGTACGATAGTGCCGCGAGAACATGTGTGCCGAGAAAATGAGGTCGAACTCTTCCAACGGTGCATTCTGCCAATCCAAGGTCAGAGACGCGCTCTTGAAGCCCTCCGCACGGCGCCACTTCCCCAGACCCTCATAGCGGCTCTGTGCAAACGCCGTCACATCGACACCAAGCTCGATTGCTTCCTCCCGTGCTGACTCCCCGATATATGTCGTGTATACTGGGACGTCAAGCGCGGCGCCGAGCTGAAGAGCCACGCGCTCCGCTCCTCCGTACGTCCACATCTGATCGTGTGCGACGACCATGTCCGGCGAGGAGAGGGATGTCGTGGAAGTCACTGGTTATCGGTATTTCGGCGGAACCGTAAATGTATATGTCGCTCCGACAGCGATACCGCCCATGCGCGTCGCCATCGTCTCGGAGTTCTGTCCACCATATCGGACGGGGTTCTACGAGACGTTCACCGACCGATTCGACTCGAAGGTGTTTTTCTGTAACACGAAGGACTCTTGGCGTGCGTTCGGGGAGTTCCCGTACGTCGAGCTACCGAACTATGAACTCAGAGACCGGTACGCGATCGCTCCCGGCCTGTTCCGCGCGCTGCGGAGCTACGACCCGGACGTCGTCGTCGGCTCACCCGTGGAGGGGTTCGGAGGCCAAGCGAGCTACCTCTACGCCAAAGCGACGGGGACGCCGTTCGTGTTGTGGACCGGCGAGTGGCATCTGCCGCTCACGACGCTCCGGACGACGACGTTCCCACTCGTCTCCAGGATCTACGACGGCGCCGACGCGATCGCGGTGTACGGTCCCCACATCAAGCAGTATCTCACCGACTTGGGCGTCGACCCGGCGAAGATATCGATCGCGTGGAACACGGTCGATACCTCGAAGTTCGCCGCGCCACAGGGGGAGCCGGAGGCGTTACGGCGGGAGCTGGACATCCCGGTCGATAGCCCCGTCGCGATGTTCGTGGGCCGGATGATCGAGTCGAAGGGAGTGCGCTACCTCATCGACGCGTTCGAGAGGGTGGAAGAACGGATGGAGGGCGACCCGTATCTCCTGCTGGTCGGTGACGGCGACGACTACGACTCCTTCGAACGACGGGCGGCCGAGGTTCCGAACACGACGCTTGCCGGCTACGTGGAGAACGATCAGCTCCCGGACTACTACGCGCTCGCCGACTGTTTCGTTCTCCCGTCGGTCCAAACGGCGGTGTTTCGAGAGCCGTGGGGACTGGTGGTGAACGAAGCGATGAGCTCCGGCACGCCGGTCATCGCCACGGGGCAGGTCGGCGCCGCCGCCGCGGGCGTCGTCGAAGACGGGGAGAACGGCTACGTCGTGCCCGAACGGAACGCCGCCGCGCTGGCAGACAGACTCGAGACGCTGCTCTCGGACACCGACCGGGCCGCGACGTTCGGTGAACGCGCGAGAGAACGGATACAGGAGTTCGACTACGACCGGATGGTGGACGGGGTCGCGCAGGCCATCGACACCGCGAGAGAGCGCTGACGGGCGTCGCTCACTGAACGGAAGACCCCTCGTACACCGCTTCGACGCGCCCGGTCACGTCAGCCCAATCGAGGGGACCGGGCGTCTCGGTTCCAGAATCTCGGGCGCGCCGGATCGTCTCGGCGACCGATTCCGGGACCGAGTCGGAGACGCTGAAACAGCCATCACGGCCGGCCCAGTCGCCGAGGGCTCTCGCCTCGGCGACCACACACGGCGTCCCCGCCGCCAACGCCTCCGCAACCGTCATCCCGTACGCCTCGAACTCCGAGAGCGTCACATACACCTCTGCACCCGAATACAGCCCCGGCAACCGACTATCGTCGACGTACCCCAGAAACTCCACACGATCCTCGACACCTTCTCCCACAGCGACCTGCTCCAGTTCATCCCGATACGGACCAGATCCAGCAACCAACAGCTCGAACTCCTCCAACTCCGGTATCGCCCTGATCACGTGCTGCACGCCTTTGTACTCCTCAAGCCGTCCCACAGTCAATAGGTACGGCCGATCACGGACCTCGGGCTCTGCCGAAGCGAACCGCTCGACATCGACGCCATTGGGAATCACCGTCGCGTCGACGTCGAAGTCCTCCTGGAGCCGATCGCGCTCCCAGTCGCTCACCGCGATCACCTCGTCGGCCTGCTCGATGGCCCACTTCCCGAACGGGCGATACAGCGAGAGCAGCCGATCGCGGAATCCACTGGCGCTCTTTCCGTGGTAGTGGGTCGTCACGACGAACCGCTCGTCCGTAACACCCAGGGCGGCGAAAAAGACCGGCAACGAGTGGTAGTTGTGTGCGTGAACGACATCGGCGTCACTCCGATGAACCGAGCGAGCGATCCCCGGCGCGACGTGAAAGGCGCCATTAGGTGAGAACCCTCGGTGACGGTGGACTTCGACGCCGTTCCGGAGCTCCCACCCATCGACATCCGGCCCCAGATCAGCGGTATGCACAACGACATCGTGACCACGCTCCACCAGTCGCTCACTGATCTCTTTCACGTGGGACTCAACACCACCAGTGTGCGGCGGATACCGCGGTGTGACCTGCAGAATCTTCACCCGTACACCTCCCGCAACTCCTCGTCGATCTCCCACGTCCCATCCCCTTCCCCGCCGAGCAGCTTCACGCTCGCACGGAACAGCGACACTTGCGTGTCGAACAGGGAGTAGGCTGCCTGCAGCGAGCCAAGCTTCTCACGCGAGCCGAGTGCCACGAACCCACCGACCGCCGCCGGCACCACCAGACCCAGCGGTCCACCGACAGCCAGCCCGCCGAGCGTCGCCAGCACCGTCGACCCCATCAGCAGCCACGGCGAGACGATCATGAACCACCAGTTGAACGGCAGCACTGCCCGCCCGTACCCACCATAGCCACCCAGCATCTCGCGCTGTCGCCAGAGCAGCCGGATCAGCCCCATCGCACGCCGATCCTTCTGCTGGCGGCGCTTCCGGAACGTCGAGTGAGCGGCCTCCTTGTACTCGATATCGGGGTCGAACACCACGCGGTCCCCACCTTTCCGGATCTTCAGTGCCAGTTCCGTGTCGTCGGCGATGGAGTCCTCGTCGATGGGCACGATCTCCTCGTTCTCGAACGCCGAGAACGGCCCGTGGAAGATAAGCGTTGAGTCGAGATGTGACTCCAGCGTCTGGATGTGCGCTTGCACGTCGCGGTACCCCTCCTCGACCTCGCTCCCACCCAGCGCTTCAGCGTTGCGTCCCGTGACGGCGCCGATGTCCGGGTCCGCAAGGTTCGCCGCCGCGATGTGGAGTGCATCGTCGGCGATCCGCGAGTCACAGTCGGTCTTGACGACCATCTCGTTCTCGCAAGCCGCGTAGGCCTCGTTCAGCGCGACGGCCAGCCCGCGACGCTCCTCCTCGCGGATGAGCGTCAGCTTGGGGGCGTCCCGCTCTGCAAAGAACGACTCTACCAGCTCCGGCGTCTCGTCCTCGCTGGAGTCGACGACGACGATCTCCACCTTCTCCATCGGGTAGTCGAGCGAGACCAGTTCGTCGAGTTTCGCCTCGACGATGCCCGCCTCGTTGTACGTCGGAAGCACGATACTCACGGTCGGCTCGGCGTCGAAATCCTTCTCTGCGGGCGATCCGTCCGGCCCGAGGAGCCAGTAGAGCCCCAAGTAGGCCAGATAGGGAAGCCCAGTCAGCGCGAGGAGGCCAGTGAGAGCCTCGACCAAACGTCGCATACCCCACCATGCGGCACCGACGCCAAAAACCCCGCCGGTGTCCCCGTCCCAAGTTGAAGCCTCTTCACTCGGAATCAAGCCCAGACGAGACCCCCGACCGCCAGCGCCGCGCTGATCGTCACCGAGTGGGACGAGTTCGCCGCGCTCGACGAGGCGTTCGAGACGATGGCGCGCAAGCTCGTCGTCGACGGCCGACGCGTCGATCTCCCCGTCGAGGAGCGCGGTCTCGAGTACGAGGGACTCTGCTGGTAGTCGCGAGAACACAGGCGTTCATGGGGGCCCTTCGAACGGAGTCCGTGAGTCAGACCCCGTAT
>SDGW01000867.1_pt1 | contig 12555 bp, 9 predicted proteins | sample 2873831 | NCBI WGS metagenome assembly SDGW01 (sample SAMN08132700, study PRJNA421101) | hypersaline lake metagenome | isolation source: celular fraction 0.22 microns magnesium sulfate-rich crust from ephemeral... | place: Spain: Penahueca Lagoon, Toledo | collected 2011-07
CCAGGCCGGCACGCGGCTGTTCTGGTTCTCGAGTTTGGCAAGTCGCTTCTTCTTGCCCTTCGATTTCTTACCCATAGTGGCCGGACGTAGCCCACGCTGGCTTAAAATCTTGTCCATCTTGCAGGGGCCGGCGCTGCCAGCCGATACCGGCTACAGCGGCCGGCAGCGCGGTGGCACAGGCCTTCGGAGATGATCGGCCGGTCGAGGCGTGGCCGAGCGGCCGTCACCCCTCGAACCGCCGCTCGAGATACCGCGTCACGCCCTCGAGCGTCGCCTCGCTGAGTTCCGTCGTGTAGGTCCAGTGCTCGACGCCGTCGATGCCGTCGTGGCGATAGAACCGGTCGTGATCGTAACAGCCGGTCCCGTGGAACCGCGTCCCGCCGCCGATCCGATCCGGGCCGGCGTAGGCGGTCGCCATCGGCGAGACGCGCACGGTGTCAGGGGCCGTCCGAACGGCCGCCCCGAGTTCGTGATCGCAGACTGCGTCGCCAATCTCGTCGACGACGCCGCTCGAGAGAAACGTGTGGAGCGTCTCGTGGATCGCGATGTTTCGCGTCACCGCTCGCGAGTCCCAGACCTCGGTCGCGCCGACGTTCGCGACCGACTGAGCGTCGCCGCCGTCGGGGTCGCCGGTCAGCGCGTGCGGCGACACCGTCCCGCCGTAGCCGACGCGGTAGTTGAGCGGCGACCAGCGCAACAGGAGGTGACAGGATCGGTCGGTAATCGCGTCCCGTTTCCGCAGTCGGTCGCGGAATCGGTCGAGCAGCCCCTCGAGCGAGGGCACTACGGCGTCGGCCGACAGCGGCGTCGTCGATGGCGGAAACCGGATCGCGGGGCCGCGCTCGACCCGGACCTCGAGGTCCTCGAGCCGGGAGCGTTCGCGGGCGTAGGCGAGGACCTGCTCGAAGGCGGAGTCGACGGCGGCCAGCGCGTCCCGCAACGGGCGCGGCCAGTCCCCGCGAAGCGCGCCGGGGCCGTACCGCAGCCGCGCCTGGAACGGGACGGCCCCGGGATAGACACGAACCAGCACGGGAGCGGGGCGGTCCCCGGCGACGGCGGTCGCGCCGGTACCGGTGGGAGCCGCGAGGGCCGCACCGCCGACCGCGGCGAGGGCCTCCCGGCGGGTGACGGACAGCCGCCTGCTCGCGCTCGCGGCGTCGTCGGGCATTCTCCCTGCTCGCTACACCGAAGTCCCTCATGATACCCAGTTCTGTAATTCCTGACTATACCGCCGGGGTCACCCTGACCTCCACGTTCGGCTGACAGTCGTCTCTCGGCGACTGCGCGGCGCTCGCCTCACTCGAGCGGGAACGACTCGACAGTCGAGTAGACCGGCCCGTCCGCGGTCAGCGTGCTCTCTGTCAGGCGGATTTCTTCGACGCGGGCTTCGCCGATCGTCGGATCGTGCTCCCGGACGACCTCCTGTACGAGGTCCTTTCCGCCGGCGTGTTCCATCCGCGCGAGCGTGACGTGGGGCGTAAAGTCGTGATCCTCGGCGTCGAACCCCATCGCGGTCGTCCGGTCCTCGACCGCCTCGTGAAGCCGGGTGAGCTGGTCACCGCCTCGCTCGACGCCCAGCCAGACGACGCTGATGTACTCGAGGCTCGGAAAGACGCCCAACCCGCCGTAGCGGACGGTGAACGGGTCGACGCCGGCGTCGTCGAGCGCGGCGGCGAGTTCCCGCTCGAGGTCGGCTACTCGACCGTCGTCCACATCGCCGAGGAACTTCATCGTGATATGCGCCTGCGCCGAATCAGCGAATTTCAGTCCGCTCGCGTCTCTGAACTCGTCTTGCAGGTCGGCGACGGGATCCGCGAGGTCGTCGGGGAGATCGACGCTGACGAACAGTCGCATACGCGAGCGTTCGGGCGGGCGGCTCTTGAACCGTCGGGTCGACCTACGGCTCCGTCCGTTTCGTCGGCTGCAGCCGGTCGTTCTCTTCGATAGCGCTGGTCAGCAGCTTCGACTGTGCCTTCCGGAGGTGTTCGAGCATCGTCGTCCGACTGATCCCCAGCTCGTCGGCGAGTTCCTCGCTGTCGATCGTCCGCGGCCACTCGAAGTACCCCTCCTCGAGGGCGCGCGTGACGACCTCGAGCTGTCGGTCGGTGAGCATCGATTTCGACCGTTCGAACTCCGTGAGTTTGCCGAGCGTGACGGTCCCGATCCGGCTGAAGTCGTCGATCATGGCCCGCAGATCCTCCCGACGGAAGAAGAGGACGGTGTAGACGCGGCGATCGCCGCGGACGCGGCTCTGTCGGCGGAGGACGCCGTGGTTCCGGTCGACCGCGGAGTACGCGCCACACGAGGTCTTCGTTATCAGGTACGTGGTCTCGTCGAGCCGTTCGACGTGCTCGACCTGCTCGGCGTCTCTGAAGAACTCGACGTACTCCTCGCACGGATCTTCGATGCGGATCGTAAACGTCACGAGGTGGTCGTGAAGTTCCTCGATCTCGACGTCGAACGACGTACCGAAGTGATCCGCGAAGTCGTCGAGGACGCAGGCTTTCTCCTGCTGGAGATGGATTTCGGCTTGAAACATCTTCGCCGCTCGTCGCTCGTATGCTACACACTCCCATGGTATAACGTTTGCGTAAGTATACCCGACCAATGTTGGCTCGGTCGACGGAGCGAGCGGCGATCAGTCCCCGAACTCCCGTTTCGCGAGGGCGACGGCCTCGTCCAGTTCGAGCGGGCCGCGCTCGGCCAGCGTCGCTCTGAACGACGACACCGTCTCGTCGTCGGGCTCGAGGCCGGCTCGTTCGAGGAGTTTGCGCGCGCCGTCGTTCCCGGTCGGTTTGCCGAACACGAGCCGACGGTTGCCGCCGAAGTCGGCGGGGTCGAACGGCTCGAGGGTCGCGGGGTCGCTGAGCATCGCCGCGGTGTGGATCCCCGACTCGTGTTCCGAGATCTCCTCGCCGAGGATCGCCTTCCGGTCGCCGTACTCCTCGTCGAGCGTGTCGAGTACGTTACGGCAGACGGGGACGAGTTGGCCCGTCTCGATGCCGAGATCGTCCCCGAGGTCGACGGCGCAGGCGACGACGACCTCCTCGAGCGAACTGTTGCCCGCTCGTTCGCCGAGCGACGCGACGCTCACGTCGGCCTTGGCGACGCCGGCCTGATAGGCGGTCAGGGCGTTTGCCGTCCCACAGCCCATGTCGTCGTGGAAGTGGACGCCGACGCGAGAGAGATCGAGGTCGTCGGCGAGCCGATCGAGCCGAGCGGAGACGGTTGCCGGGGTCCGCGCTCCGACGGAGTCCGCCAGCGTGACGAACGGTACGTTCGGGATCGTCTCGAAGACCTCGACCAGGTCCTCGTGATCCGTGCGGAAGGCGTCCGCGAGCGTGACGTGTGGCGTGGCACCCCGGTCGACGACGTAATCGACCGCCTCGGTGAGCATCGCCAGCATCTCCTCGCGTGACGCGTCGAGGAGGTGCTCGAGGTGCCTGTCCGAGACCGAGACGAACGTCTCGACCGCGTCGGCCCCCGCGTCGACCGCGGCGTCGATATCGCGCTCGAGGGCGCGGGCCAGGGCGACGATCTCCGCGTCGGTCGTACCGCTCAGTTCCGCGACGACGGTCCGATCCTTCTCTCCCGTCGCGGGAAAGGCGGGCTGGACGAACGGGACGCCGAGGTCGTCGAGCGCGCGGGCGCACTCGATCTTTTGCTCCGCGGTGTACTCGCGGCCGGGCATCTGATCGCCCTCGCGGAGCGTCACGTCGGTCAGCTGCATCTATATGATCCCCTCCGCTTCCAGTTCGGCGTACTCCTCGTCGCTCATCCCGAGTTCGCCCCGATAGACGTCCTCGTTGTGCTCGCCGTGTCCCGGTCCCAGAAACTCCACCTCGCCGGGCGTCCGGGAGAACTTCGGGATGGGGGCGAAGGTCTTGATCGATCCCACGTCCGGGTCCTCGACCTCGATGATGCTGTCTCGAGCCTGAAACTGCTCGTCCGCAAAGATATCGGCCATATCGTAGACGGGGCCGACGATGGCGTCGTGGGCCTCGAGGATTTCGGTCGCCTCCTCGGTCGTCCGCTGGCGCGTCCACTCCTCGATGGCCGCGTTGAGCGGTTCGTTGTTCTCGACGCGGGCCTCGTTGTCCTCGAAGCGGGGATCCTCGATCAGTTCGGGCTTGTCGATGGCCTCGGCGACGCGCTCGAAGATCTTCTGGTTCGAGGCGGACATCGTCATGTAGCCGTCGGCGGTCTCGTAGATGTTCCGCGGGGCGGTACTCGGGTGCTGGTTGCCGGTCCGTTCGCGGACGTGACCCATGCGGTCGTAGGCCTCGACCTCGCCGAAGAAGAGCCGCCAGAGCGGTTCGATCAGCGAGACGTCGATCACCTGCCCCTCGCCGCTCCCGCCGCGGCCCACGTCGCGCTCGAAAATCGCCATCATGGTGGCCTGCATCGCGAACTGGGCCGCCGTCAGGTCCGCGAGACTGATCGGCGGGAGCAGCGGCTCGCTGTCCGGGAAGCCGTTGGCGTGCGCCCAGCCGGAGATACCCTCCGCGATGGTCCCGAAGCCGGGCTTCTGGGACTTCGGCCCCGTCTGGCCGTAGCCCGAGAGTCGGACCATGATTGCCTCTTCGTTGACCGCGTGGACGTCCTCGGGGCCGAGTCCCCACCGCTCCATCGTTCCCGGTCGGAAGTTCTCGAAGACGACGTCGGCGTCCTCGATCAACAGCAGCGCGATCTCGCGCCCGCGCTCGGAGCCGAGATCGAGCGTGATACACCGCTTGTTGCGCCCCAGCGACTTCCAGGCCAGCGATTCCCCGTTCTCGGTCTTCTGTGGCCACTCGCGGATCGGATCGCCGTTGTCGGGATGTTCGATCATCACGACGTCCGCGCCGAAATCGCCCATCATCGTCGTCGCGAAGGCACCGCTTATCATTCCGGACATGTCGATGACCCGGAGTCCGTCGAGCGGACCGGTTCGTTCTCGTGCAGCCATTTCCCTGTACCACTCCCTCCCGACCGAAGTCAGTTGGTCCACCCAGTGTTGGCTGTTTATATACTCTCGGTCGGGACAGCGACGAGTCACTGGACGCGTCGTACGGAAGAATTCGGTGAGAACTGCTACGATACGCACCAATTATCGAGAGTGTGGCGAACAGTTCGGCGAGTAATCCGGCCCACCGTACTCCACCCCCGATCGCAGTGTCGCATATAAACCGCCCCCACTGGTTGGGAGAACGCTTACTCGAAACGCTATGGTTTTGATACCCGTACGATAACAAATGGCACACAACCTAGGAGTGGACGTGGGAGGGACGTTCACGGACGTAATCGTCTTCGACGAAGACACCCACGAACTCACGATCGACAAGGTGCTATCCACGCCGGCGAACCCGTCCGAGGGCGTGATCACCGGAATCGAGGAGGCCGTCGACAAGGCTGACACGACCGTCGGCGACCTGAACCTGTTGTTCCACGGGACGACGGTCGTGACGAACATGCTGCTCGAGGAGACCGGTTCCCGAGTGGGACTGATCACCAGCGAGGGCCACGAGGACATCCTCCACCTGGCGCGGGCGTGGACGCCGGGCCCGCTCTACGGCTGGATGGACATGGAGAAGCCGGCGCCGCTGGCGGACCTCGTCGACACGCGGAGCGTCGGCGGCCGGATCACCTCGCCCGACGGAGCCGAGCAGGAGCCGATCGACGAGGCGGAGGTCAGAGCGGCGGTCCGGGAGCTCGCCAATTCGGGGGTCGAGTCGCTGACCGTCGCGCTGCTGAACTCGTATCTGAACCCCGCTCACGAGCGGCGCGTTCGGGACATCATTCAGGACGAGTGTCCGGACCTCCCGGTGTCGATCTCCGCGGAGATCGTCCCGGAGTACGGCGAGTACGAGCGGACGCTGACGACGGTCATCAACGACTACGCCCGGCCGCAGGTCATCGACTACCTCGAGGACCTCGACGACTCGCTCGAGGCGGCCGGTTCGTCGGCGACGATGAACGTCGTCCGGTCGGACGGCGGGTTGATGAGTTCCGAGGCCGCGAAACATCGGCCGGTCGAACTCGCCCTGTCGGGGCCGTCGGGCGGCGTCGTCGGCGCGGCGACCATCGCCGAGAAGAAAGGCGTCCCCGACGTCCTCACGCTGGACATGGGCGGAACCTCGACCGACGTCTCGCTGGTCGAGGACGGCAAACCGGAGACGACGCGCCAGACGAAGGTCGGCTATCGGGAGTTCAAGTCCCGGGCCGTGGACGTCAACACGGTCGGTGCAGGCGGCGGCTCCATCGCTCGCGTTCAGCTGTCGGGATCGCTTCAGGTCGGGCCCGAGAGCGCCGGCGCGGATCCGGGACCGGCCTGTTACGGCCAGGGCGGTGAGGAGCCGACCGTGACCGACGCGAACGTCGTCCTCGGCCGGATTCCGCCGAACGTCCGTCTCGGCGGGACGATGGACCTCGACCGCGACGCGGCCCGCGACGCGATTCGGACGGTCGCCGACGAGCGCGACAGTTCCGTCGAGGAGGCCGCACAGGCGATCCTCGACATCGTCAACGAGAACATGTACGGCGCGCTCCGGGTCGTCTCCGTCGAGCGCGGCTACGACCCGCGGGACTTCGGGCTCGTCGCCTTCGGCGGCGCCGGTCCGATGCACGCCAACGCGCTGGCGGACGTGATGGACGCCTACCCGCTGATCGTCCCGCCGGGACCGGGCGTCATGAGCGCCTTCGGCTTCCTGACCAGCGACGTACAGAACGAGTTCTCCGAGACCTACCTGAAGACCGACCGGGACGTCGACGGCGAGGAGGTCTACGACGCGTACCGGGACCTGCAAGCGGAGGCGACCGACTGGCTCGTCTCCGAGGGCGTCGACGAGTCGAACCACGCCTTCGAGTACTACGCCGACTGCCGGTACTACCGCCAGGACGTCCAGATGTCGATTCCGATCGACCTCGAGAACCTCCGGACCGACGAAGGCATCGCGGAGATCAAAGACGACTTCGAGGCGCGCCACGACCAGCGCTTCGGCTTCTCGCTCGACGCGCCCCTCGAGATCGCGAACCTCCGGGTCATCGGCAAGGGGACGATCCAGGGCGTCACGCTAGAAGAGAGCGAACTCGGCGGCGAGGACGCGAGCGAGGCCGAAGTCGGCACGCAGGAGGTCTTCTTCGACGACAGCTACCACGAGACGCCGATCTACGACCGCGCGCGGATGCGACCCGGCAACGTCATCGCCGGGCCGGCGATCGTCACCGACGACGACTCGACCGTCGTCGTCCAGCCGGATCACGCGGCGACGGTCGATCGGTACGCGAACCTCGAGATCAACCGGAGTGATTCGAAATGAGCCAGCACGCCGCGGACGCCACGCCCGACTTCGTCGGGGACCACGACATCGACGCGACGACCCTCGACATCATCGAGAACACGCTCTCGAACACGCGCCACGAGATGGACCGCGTCCTCGAGACGACGGCGATCAGCCCGGTCATCCGGGAGCAGTCCGACCAGTTCCCGCTGATCGCCGACCCCCAGGGGCGGATGGTCATGGGTCAGTTCGGCAGCGCCATCGACACGATCATCGAGAACGCTCCCTTCGGCTGGGACGAGTTGAACGACGGCGACGTCATCGCGACCAACGACCCCTACATGTGCGCCGGCGCGGTCTCGCACACGCCGGACATGCTGTTGCTCCGGCCGATCTTCTACGAGGGCGACCTCGTCGGCTTCGGCAGCCAGTGGGGGAACCTGATGGACGTCGGCGGGAAGACCCCCGGTAGCATGCCCGTCCAGGCGACGACCATCTTCGAGGAGGGAATGCGCCTCCCGCCGGTCAAGCTCTACAAGGGCGGCGAGTTCGACAGCGAACTCCTCGAGACGTTCGCGCACAACACGCGCCTCCCCGAACACGCCGAAGCGGACATCAAGGCGCTCGCGGCCGGGACGGCCGTCGCCGAGTCTCGCGTGCAGGAACTCTGCGAGCGGTTCGGCAAGGAGACCTACCTCGAGGGCTGTGACGCCATCCTCGATCGCACCCGCGACGGGATGATCGACCTCGTCCGCGAGTTCGTGCCCGAGGGCGAGCGCTACACCTTCGAGGATTACGTCGACGACGACGGCATGGGTAACGGGCCGATCAAACTCCACCTCGAGATCTACCGCGAGGGCGACACCGTCTACCTCGACTGGGAGGGAACCGACGATCAGGTCCCCGGCACGGTGAACTTCCTCCTGAACGAGAAGATGTTCAAGATGTTCACCGGGGTCTTCCTCATCATGGCCTTCGACCCGCTGCTGACGTTCAACGACGGCTACTACGACCTCTTCGAGGTCAACCTGCCCGAAGGGAGCGTCGTCCAGCCGGAGTTCCCGGCCGCGCTGGGCAACCGCCTGCCGCTGATGGCCCGCCAGTTCGACGTCCTGCAGGCGACCTTCTCGAAGCTGATCGACGGCTTCTCCGTCGCGGGGAGTTACGGCACCTCGCCGAACCTCGTCTACGCCGGCACCGATTCCGAGGGCAACGACTTCCAGATGCTCGAGATCCTCTACGGCGGCATCCCCGCCCGACCGGGCGGCGACGGCCTCGACGGCCACTCCTGGTGGCCGCTGTTCCGGACCGTTCCCGCCGAGTACCAGGAGGCCTACTACCCGCTGACCATCGACGAGTACAGCACGCGGACCGACACCGGCGGTGCCGGCGAGTTCCGCGGCGGCCACGGCATCACGAAGGTCTACACCTTCGAGGAGGACGGCGCGATCACGTTCCAGGACGACCGCGCACACACCTATCCGTGGGGCGTCGACGGCGGGAAGCACGCCCAGACCAGCGAGAAGAAGCTGATCCGAACGGACGGAACCGAGGAGGAACTCCCCTCCAAGGTCGAGAACGTCGCCGTCGCGGCCGGCGACAAGCTCGTGTTCCGGACCGCCGGCGGCGGCGGACTAGGCGATCCCCTCGAGCGCGACCCCGAACTCGTCGCCGAGGAGGTCCGGCAGGGGCTCGTCTCGACCGACGCCGCCCGCGAGGAGTACGGCGTCGTCGTCACCGACGACGGCGCCGTGGACGAGGCTGCGACCGAGCAGACGCGAGCGGACCAGCGCGAGACCCGCGACGAACTCGCGGAGTTCGACTACGGACCGCTGCCCGACGACGCGGAACTCGCCGATCGGATCGCCGAGGAGCGTCGCGAGTTCGACGACCGCCACGACTGAGCGATCGACGACCCCATTTCACCACACGATGCCACCGGACGACACACCACGCGCCGCGGACTGGATCGAAGCCACCGAAGAACGCTACGACGACCGCGAATTCGGCGAGAGCGTCGGGATGGGGGAGCGGCCCGCGCTGCTCGTCATCGACCTGATCAACGCCTTCACCGATCCCGAGTCGAACCTCGGGTCGGACGTCGACGACGTACTCGAGGCGACCGCGCGCCTCCTCGAGGCGTTCCGGGAGCGTGACCTCCCCCGGTACTTCACCACCGTCGCGTTCGAGGAGTCGTACGGCGACGCGGGGATGTTCGTCGAGAAAGTCCCCGCGCTCAAAGAGCTCCGGCTCGGTACCGATCGCGTCGCGGTCGACGATCGGGTCGCCCCGGTCGGCGACGAGCGCGTCATTCTGAAGAAGTACGCCAGCGCCTTCTTCGGGACCGATCTGCAGTCGGAGCTCACGACGAACCGCGTCGATACGCTCGTCATCGTCGGTGTCACGACCAGCGGCTGCGTGCGTGCGACGGCGGTCGACAGCCTCCAGCACGGCTACCGCACGACCGTCCCCGCCGACGCCGTCGACGACAGGGCCGAAGGGCCGCACAGGGCGAACCTCCTCGACATCGACGCGAAGTACGGCGACGTCGTGACGACCGACGCCGTCCTCGAGCACGTAGAGAACTGACGATCGCGCCGGCTCGAGGATTCGTAGTTAGGGACGGCCGTTATGCCCGTCCGAGCCGCAGAACGAGCAATGACTGACGTTGCCGTCCTCGGCGGCGGAATCGGCGGCCTCACCGCGGCGCACGAACTCGCCGAGCGCGGGGTCGACGTGACCGTCTACGAGGCGAACGACCGCTTCGGCGGAAAGGCCCGCTCGATGCCGATCTCCGACGAGCCGGCGCCCCTACACGGCGAGCACGGCTTTCGGTTCTTTCCGGCGTTCTACCGCCACGTCATCGACACGATGGAGCGAATTCCGGACGGCGGCGGGACCGTCGCGGACAACCTCGTCGAGACCGAGGCGACGCTCATCGCGAGCACGACGGGGCCGGGCCAGATCGCCGAGACGCGGACGCCCGACTCGGTCCGGGGGTGGCTCGAGGCGCTGCGCCCGGCCTTCGCCGAGGACCTGCCCGCCAGGGACGTGCGCTTCCTGCTCGAACGGCTGTTCTACCTGCTGACGGCCTGCGAAGCCCGCCGCGAGGACGAACTCGACGACGTCTCCTGGTGGGAGTTCATCGACGCCGAGAACCGCTCCCCGGAGTTTCGCGATCGGCTCGCGTTCGCCGTCCAGTCGCTCGTCGCGCTCCGGCCGCAGGTCGGCAGCGCCCGGACGATCGGCACCGTCTACCTCCAGTTGTTGTTCGGCCAGCTCGATCCGACGCGGCCGACCGAGCGGGTCCTGAACGCGCCGACGAGCGAGGCCTGGATCGACCCCTGGCTCCGCCACCTCGAGTCGCTCGGGGTCGAGTTCCGGCCGAACGCCCCTGTCCGACGACTCGAGACCGATGGCCGGCGCGTTACCGGCGCGACGCTGGCCAGCGGAGAGGCGATCGCGGCCGACGAGTACGTTCTCGCCGTGCCAGTCGAGGTCGCCCCGAAACTGATACCGACGGAACTGGCCCGGAGCGCCCCCGAACTCGAGCGGATCGGGCGGCTCGATACGGCCTGGATGAACGGCATCCAGTTCTACCTCGCCGACAACGTCGATCTGACCCGCGGCCACCAGGTCTACGCCGACGCCCCCTGGGCGCTGACCTCGATCTCGCAACGACAGTTCTGGACCGGCTACGACGTAAAGCGCCACGGTCCCGACGACGTCGAAGGCGTCCTCTCGGTGATCGCCTCGGACTGGGACACCCCCGGAATACTCTACGACAAACCGGCGAGAGAGTGTACGCGCGACGAAATCGCGACGGAGATCTGGGAGCAGCTGAAGAATCACCTGAACGGGCCCGACCAGCGGCTCCACGACGAGCTGCTCGTCGACTGGTTCCTCGATCCGGCGATCGTCGAAACTGACGACGGTGTCGAGAACCGCTCGCCGCTGCTGATCAACACCGTCGGCTCGCTGCGGAACCGACCGCCGGCCGACGTGGCCGTCGAGAACCTGACGGTGGCCAGCGATTACGTCCGGACGAACGCCGATCTGGCCTCGATGGAGTCGGCCAACGAGGCCGGCCGGCGGGCGGCCAACGCCGTCCTCGAGCGACGCGGGGTTCGAGGGTCGGAGGCCCGGCTCTGGGAGCTCGCGGAGCCGGCGGTGTTCGAGCCGTTCAAACGGCAAGACCAGGTCCGCTATCGACTGGGGCTGCCCCATCCAGGCGCGGTCACGCATTCGATTCGAGGCGTCACCAGACGATTCAGCGGGCGGGCCTGAGCCGCGTTCCAGGCCGCAACGTGTCGCCGTCGAACTGCCGCTGTGCCCGGGTCGCAGCCCTTAACAGTCGTCACCGCCAATTCGAGACAATGACCGACCGAGACGACGACCGCGACCATCGTTTCTCCGAAGGAGAGGGGTTCGGCGATCCCTACGAGGAGTTCGACCTGGATCCGCCCGAACTCGGCGTCGATCCCTCGAAAGTCGACCCCGTCGACTCCCGCGTCGTCACCGACACGCTAGACCAGCACAACATCGATCAGGACGACGTCGACGCGAGCGAACTGCTCGACGTCGGCCTGAACTACATGCAGATCAATCGCTACGAGCAGGCCACCGATGCCTTCGAGCGGACCGCCCGCTACGCCGAAGACGAGCGACTCGAGCAGGAGGCCTGGGTCAACAAGGGCGTCGCCCACGGCGAACTCGAGGAGTGGGACGAGGCGATCGGGGCCCACCGCGAGGCGCTGCGAATCGACGACTCGAGCGAACACGCCGCGACCGCCGAGACGAACCTCGCCTACGCGCTCTGGGAGTTCGGCGAGACCTCGGAGGCCCTGGAACACGCCGAGCGCGCCATCGAGATCGACGAGCGGTTCGCCGCGGGCTGGTTCAACCGCGCCTTCTTCCTCTCCGAGCGCGGGTTGGCCGAGGAAGCCCTCCACTGTATCGACAACGCGATCCGGCTCGGCCTGCGCAACGCCAAGGTGCTCGAGGAGAAAGCCGAGATCTTAGAGGAACTCGGCGAGTTCGATCAGGCAGAGGAGATCGCCGAGGAGGCAAACCAGATGCGCGAACGGGCCGAACAGGAGATGATGGACGACCGCGAGGAGGCCCTCGGCGGGGGCGGCCCCGGCAGCGCCCGTGGAGGCGCAAGCGCCGGTCCGGGGGCCGGCGGCCAGCCCGGGCTCGGCGCGGGCCGTCAGTCGCCCCAGCGAGGTGATGTCGGACTGGAGGACCTCGGGCTCGGCGACCTCACGGGCGACGCCGAGGACGAGGACGAGGACGA
>SDGW01001178.1_pt1 | contig 12555 bp, 11 predicted proteins | sample 2873831 | NCBI WGS metagenome assembly SDGW01 (sample SAMN08132700, study PRJNA421101) | hypersaline lake metagenome | isolation source: celular fraction 0.22 microns magnesium sulfate-rich crust from ephemeral... | place: Spain: Penahueca Lagoon, Toledo | collected 2011-07
TGGGCAGTCGGTCGGCGTCGCGGGACCACTGCATCTCGTCGTCCGTCCAGAGCCACGACCGGTTCCACGAGCCGTTCTCTCGCTGGTACTCCACGAGACGGTCGTTCTCGGAGTCGGCGACGACGACGGCGGGACCGCCCTCCGACTCCGGAATGTAGTCGGGGTTGTGTTGCTCGCGCAGGACCTCGTAGTCGTCGTCGCTACCGAGCGTCCAGTTCTCTACGACGCCGCGCTGACGGTCCACGAACGCGACTTTGTCCTGATTGCGCAGGTCCACCATGATTCGCCCGTCGTCGAGGTACTCTACGTCGTTGAGGTGGACCCAGTCGTTCTCGTAGGTGCCACCACCTGTTATGGGCAGGTCGCTCTCGGCGGTCCACGTCCACTCCCGGATGCCCGATGAGGTGTTGACGACGAAGACCGCTTCGTTGCCGATGTCGCCGACGAGGAGATGCGTGTCGTTGATGACGTCCACGTCGTGCCATCGACCGCCGGACATCCGGTGGGCGTAGAGCCGGGTGCGTTCGCCGGTGGTCAGGTTCACGCGTTCGACCACGTTTCGGCGACAGCCTCCTCGGTCGGCGAGTAGCGGACCGCCGCCGCAGACCGATTCGTTGAGCCACTTCGTGGCGACGTAGGTCACGGTCCGCCTGCCCGTCGGACTCGGGTCCACGTCCCAGTATGTGCTGTAGCGCTCGGTCTGGTAGAGGACGGTCCCGTTCGGCCGGAAAGCGACGAGTTCGCCAGAGAGGTCGCGCATGTCGCCCCGCTGGACCGTGACGACGGTGACGCCCTGCCGGGGACCGACGACCTGCTCGCGCTCCCCCGGCGGTCGGTCGGCCGATTCGTCGTATCGCTGGTTGGGCGACTGTCCGGCGGTCACGAATCCGACAGCGAGCGAGGTCGTCAACCCGAGGACGACGACTGCGAGGAGGGCTCTGGGCGGCGTTCGACGGTTCACGCCGACCGAGTACACCGGAGACCGACAACAGCGTTTCGGCGGTCGCGGACGCCCCGCTCACGGCACGTTCCCGCCGCGGCCGGCGGATTCGGCTTCGCGGTTCGGAGACTTTATACTACCAGTCGCGCAAAATTTGCGTATGGATTTCGGACTTCCCGACGAGCATCAGATGATTCGGGACGAGGTGCGTCGGTTCTGTGACGAGGAGATAGAACCCATCGCACAGGACATCGAGGACGAACACCGTTTCCCCGACGAGATTTTCTCCCAGCTCGCCGACCTCGACATGATGGGCGTCCCCGTCAGCGAGGAGTACGGCGGCCTCGGCGGCGACCAGTTGATGTACGCGCTCGTGACCGAGGAGTTGGGTCGGGTCTCGGGGTCGGTCGGTCTCTCGTACGCCGCGCACGTCTCGCTGGCCACCAAGCCAATCGAGCTGTTCGGCACGGAAGAACAGAAGGAACGCTGGCTCCGCCCCCTCGCGGAGGGCGAGTATCTCGGCTCGTGGGCGCTGACCGAGCCCGGTAGCGGCTCGGACGCCAGCGACATGGACACCATGGCGGAGAAAGACGGCGACGAGTGGGTTCTCAACGGGACCAAGCAGTTCATCACCAACGCCAACGTCGCCGGGTCGGTCCTCGTCAAGGCGGTCACGGACCCCGGCGCGGGCTACGACGGCATCTCGACGTTCATCGTGGACCCCGACGAGGACGACGGGTTCGAGGTCACGACCGTCTGGGACAAGATGGGCCTGAACGCCTCCCCGACCTGCGAAATCAAGCTGGACGACGTTCGCCTTCCCGAGGACCGCCTGCTGGGCGAGGAGGGCGACGGCTGGGACCAGACCAAGAAGACGCTGGACGGCGGTCGCATCTCCATCGCGGCGCTCTCGACCGGGACTTCGCGCCCCAGCGGTTCTTCCGCGACGCGAAGCTGATGGAGATCGGCGAGGGAACCAGCGAGATTCAGCACCTCGTCATCGGTCGCGAACTCGGACTCTGAACGCGATACAACAATAGATTTCGTTCTTCTGAGCGGATGTAGATTTACTAAAACCAGATCGAGATGGCTGAAGACGCACCGATGGGGCGTCACCGGTGAGACACCGACGGGGCGAGCCGCGGGCGACGCGACCGGAAAGAGAGGAGATATCGTCCGGTTACAGTTCGACTGCTTCCTGATTGGTCAACGTTTGAGGCACGCTGTGGTGGTAGGTCACTGCGCCAGCGGACGTGACTATCTTGATGGTAAAGTCCTCGCTCTCGCGGAGTCCGTGGGACTTGTCGGTCAGCTCTGATGTGTCGAGCGAGATGCGGAACCGGTCGCCCTGCTTCACGAGGACCGGATACGTGTCCTGGATGTCTTTGATGGTGGTGATGTTGAACCGCGTGTCGTTGGCGACGCCGTCGTCGGCTCTGGTCAGAATCTTGCCGTTGTCGGGGCCGAGCCACTCGACGGTGGCCGTCGAGAGGTTCACGTCGCCCGACCCGGAACTCTTCATCACGGTGAGGTTCACCGTGTGGATGGACTCGTCGTTGCCCACGGCACCGACGGTGCTGACGACCTGCACTCGATTAGTCACTTGGTCCGTGGACTCCTGACCGGTCTGCTCGGCTTTGGTCTGGAGGAAGCCCGCGGTGTTGATGAGTACGCCCGCTGCGATGGCCGCGACCAGCACCATCGCGATGAACACGATGAGGGTACCGATACCCACTTGTGCCCGGTCGCCCGGCCAGTTTTCGGTGTCGAACATGGTTCTCTTCTGTGCCACTTTTCTCACACCGAGGACATAAAACCCCAATATCATTATCAGGAATGAAAACCAAGGCTAAAACGGAGAAAAACGGATGTAGATGTCCTCTACATCCGTTTCTTCTCCACCCACAGTCTCCGGCTTATAATATACGTTACCTCGAAAGAAAACGAACGTGAGCGCCCGTTTACCAGAATCTCAGGGCCAGTTGCCACTCTCGTCGTAGGCGTCCACGACGCGTTGGATGGCGACGACGTAGGCGGCGGTGCGCATGTTCGGCGCGTCGGTCTCCTCGTAGGTCTCGACCAGATTGTCGAAGGCATCGGTGATGATGCGTTCGAGTTCTTCGTTGACGCGCTCCTCGGTCCAGTGGAACCGCTGGCGGTTCTGGACCCACTCGAAGTACGAGACGGTGACCCCGCCCGCGTTCGCGAGAATGTCGGGGAAGACGTAGGTGTCCGAGTCGGCGAGTACGTCGTCGGCCTCGGGCGTGAGCGGGCCGTTGGCGGCCTCCACGACGACGTCGGCCTGCACGTCCTCGGCGAGGTCGCCGTCGATGGCGTTCTCGAGTGCGGCGGGGACCAGCAGGTCCACGTCCAGCGTCAGCAGGTCGTCGTTGGCGAACTCGTCGTCGGCCTCGGGGTAGCCCGTGACGCTACCAGTCTCGTTCTTGTGGCTCTTGACGTCCACGGGGTCGAAGCCCTCCTCGCTGTAGATAGCGCCGCTAGAGTCGGAGACCGAGACGATGTTCGCACCGAGTTCGTGGATGAGTTTGGCGGCAATCCACCCGGCGTTGCCGTAGCCCTGCACCGCGACCGACGCCCCTTCGATGTCCCGGTCGAGGTAGTCGAACGCCTCGCGGGCGGTGAGCATGGTCGAGCGACCGGTCGCCTCGACGCGGCCCGCGCTCCCGCCGCTGTCGGGGGACTTGCCCGTGATGACGCCGGGCGCGGTCGTGTTCTCCAGCGTCTCGTAGGTGTCCTTTATCCAGTTCATCTCGCGCTGGCCAGTGTTCACGTCGGGCGCGGGGATGTCCTTGTCCACGCCGATGAACGGACGCAGTTCCTTGGCGAACGACCGGGTGATGCGTTCGAGTTCCTCCTCGGTGTAGTCGTCGGGGTCGATGACGATGCCGCCCTTCCCGCCGCCGTACGGAATGTCCACGATGGCGCACTTGTAGACCATCCACCCCGAGAGTGCCTTGACCTCGTCGCGGGTGACGCCGGGATGATAGCGAATACCGCCCTTGTACGGACCGCGGTCGCCGTTGAACTCCGAACGGAACGCCTTGAACACCTCGATGGAGTCGTCGTCCATCTCGACGGAGAGGTTCGTTTCGAGTACGCGCTCGGGATGCTTGAGTCGCTCCAGCACGTCCTCGCCGACGTCCATGTACTCCGACGCGTCGTCGATCTGTTCCTGCAGACTTTCGAAGGGATTTGCTTGCTCGGACATGGGTGGTAATTTCTGCCGTCGAGTTAGAACGTCTCGATTGGGACTCATACAGTTTCCGAAACTGCAACGGCGCGTCGGGCCGTATGCGGGCGGTTTTGACTAACCTCATCCAAAGTCGACCCTCTGTGTAAGTATGTGTATAAGGACCTAAGACAAGTCTGTAGCATTAATATTTTGTACGCCTACGGGAACCTACGCCTACGATGCGTCGCCGGGACCGTTCGCTTCGGTGAGTCCGAATCGAGTCGGCCCATCGCCGAGTCCCGCCGACGTACGAAACGAATCATGCCTCCAGAAACCGTCGAAGCAACCGAACAGAAGGGTAGTGACGAGGAGACCGAAGAACCCGAGTCCGCGCTCGAAACCGCGCGTCGGCAGTTGGAACACGCCGCGGCCCACCTCGACGTGGACGAGGGCGTCATCGAACGACTGAAGCATCCGACCAAAGTCCACCGGGTCGCGGTGCCGCTGAAACGCGAGAACGGCGAGGTCGAGGTGTTCACCGGCTACCGCGCCCAGCACGACGACGTGCGCGGCCCGTACAAGGGCGGCCTGCGCTTCCACCCCGACGTCAGCGAGCAGGAGTGCGTCGGCCTCTCGATGTGGATGACGTGGAAGTGCGCCGTGATGGACCTGCCGTTCGGCGGCGGGAAGGGCGGCATCGTCGTGGACCCCAAGGACCTGACCACCGACGAGAAGGAGCGCTTGACTCGGCGGTTCGCCGAGGAGTTGCGCAAGTTCGTCGGACCGAAGAAGGACATCCCCGCGCCCGACATGGGCACCGACGCCCAGACGATGGCGTGGTTCATGGACGCCTACTCGATGCAGGAGGGCGAGACCATCCCCGGCGTCGTCACCGGGAAACCGCCGGTGGTCGGCGGGAGCGAGGGCCGCGAGGAGGCACCGGGTCGCTCGGTCGCCATCGTCGCCCGCGAGGCCGCCGACTACTACGACTACGACCTCGAAGACACGACCGTCGCCGTGCAGGGATTCGGCTCGGTCGGCGCGAACGCGGCGCGCTTGCTCGACGACTGGGGCGCGAACGTCGTCGCGGTCAGCGACGTGAACGGTGCCATCTACGACCCCGACGGACTGGACACCCACGCGGTGCCCTCCCACGAGGAGGAACCCGAGGCGGTCATGAGCCACGACGCGCCCGAGAAGCTCTCGAACGAGAAGATTCTCGAACTCGACGTGGACGTCCTGATTCCGGCGGCCATCGGCAACGTCATCACCGCGGATAACGCCAACGACGTGCGGGCCGACGTCGTGGTCGAGGGCGCGAACGGGCCGACGACGTTCGCGGCCGACGCCATCCTCGAGGAGAACGGCGTCGAGGTCATCCCGGACATTCTGGCGAACGCGGGCGGGGTCACCGTCTCGTACTTCGAGTGGTTGCAGGACATCAACCGCCGTCAGTGGTCGCTCGAACGCGTGCAGGACGAACTGGAGAAACACATGCTCTCGGCGTGGGACGACGTGCGGACCGAAGTCGAGGCCCGCGACGTGAGTTGGCGCGACGCCGCCTACGTCGTCGCGCTCTCGCGCATCGCCGAGGCCAAGAGTACCCGCGGTCTCTGGCCCTGACTGTCGGCGCGTTTCCTCAGTTCTCCGCCGCCGCCTCGGCGTACGCCAGCACGCGCTCGGCCTGTGCGACCAGCGGCGCGTCTATCATCTCGCCGTCAACGCGGAAGACGCCCCGGCCCTCGGCGTCGGCCTCCTCCTTCGCGGCGAGGACGTTCTCGGCCCACTCGACGCGCTCGGGGTCGGGCGTGAACGACTCGTTTATCGGCGCGACCTGCGCGGGGTGGATGGCCATCTTGCCGTCGTAGCCCAACTGGATTGCGAACGCGGTCTCGTCGCGCAGACCCTCGGTGTCCTCGATGTCGGTGTACACCGTGTCGATGGCGTCCACCTCGGCCGCGCTGGCCGCGAGGAGAACGTGTTCGCGGGCGTGGAGGACTTCGGTCCCCTCGTCGGTCCGGGTCGCGCCCACGTCGGCCGCGAGGTCCTCCGCGCCGAAGACCAGCGCGTCCACCTCGGGGACGCCCGCGATGGACTCGGCCGAGAGGATTCCGGCGGCGGTCTCGACCAGCGCGAGAATCGGGACCTCGGCGTCGCGCTCGTCCAGCAGGTCCGCCAGCGTCTCGGCGTCGTCGGCCTCCTCGGTCTTCGGGAGCATGACCGAATCGAGCGTCTCGGCGGCGCTCGCGGCCGACGGTTCGTCGTCGGTCTCCTCCTCCTCCCCCGACGCGCCGTCGAGAACGCCCCGCAGGTCGTCGTCGGCCGCGATACCGGTCGGATTGACCCGGACGCAGACCTCGCAGTCGGGGTCGAAGTCCGGGTCCGCCAGCACCTCGCGGACCGCCGCGCGCGCCTCGTCCTTGGCGTCGGGAGCCACCGCGTCCTCCAAGTCGAAGACGATTACGTCGGCCCCTGCGCTCGGCGCTTTCCGCATCATCGCCGGGCGGTCGCCCGGCGTGAACATGACGCTTCGTCGTGGCATACGCGAGACGACGCACTCGGTCGTATCAATTATTCCGAAACGGAGAGCCACCGAGAATCAGCCAGCGGGCGAACGCGGGTCGTGTCAGTCCGAGAGCGATAGCGCAGTGACGGTCCCACCGCAGTCGGCCACGTACGCCGTCGCGTCCGCGACGACGACCGGGGCCACGACTGCGTCCGTCGCCCGGCACCACCACAGTACCGTTCCCCTCCCTCTGTCCAGCGCCCACACGTCCCCCGCGTCGGTCGCCACGAGGAGGGCGTCGTCGGCGACAGTCGGCGAGGCCCAGACGCGCGACCCGAGGTCGGTCCGCCAACGGACCGAACCCTCCTCGGCGTCGAGCGCGTAGACGAAACCGTCCCCACTTCCCACGAAGACGGTTCCGTCGGCCACCGTCGGCGACGCCCACACCGCGCCGCCGGTCTCCTCGTGCCACCGCTCTCTGCCCGTCGTCGCCGAAATCGCGGACACCCGGCCGTCGTCTACGGTGCTCACGTACGCGGTGTCGTCGGCCACCGCGGGCGCACCGCCGACCGCGACGGAGGTGGCGAACCGCCAGCGTTCGCGGCCGTCGGTCGGGTCGCGGGCGTACGCGCCGCCGTCGAGACTGGCGAGGAGGAGTCGTCTGCCGTCGTGTGCGAGCCCGCAGAGCGCCCGCGCCGCGTTCCGGAACGTCCGGCGTCGAGAGCCGTCCGTACCGTGGAGGGCTGTGATTCGGCCGTCGTCGGCCGCGACGAAGACCTCGCCGTCCGCGAGTGCGGGCGACGCTTGCACGCCGCCCTCGGTCGCGAACTCCCACCGGAGGTCGCCCGTCGCGGCGTCGAGCGCGACGACCGAACCGGAGTCGGCGGTCCCCCAATCGCGGCCAACGTAGACGACGTCGCCTGAAACTGTCGGTGCGGTCGGTCGGCCATCGGCCCACCGCGACCATCGTTCGGTGCCGTCGCTAGCGTCGAACGCGTGCGTGCAGCCGTTCGCACAGGCGAGGACGACCGTCCCGTCGGTGACTGCGGGCGCAGTTTCGGCCGGGCCGTCGGCCCGGAACCGGAAGCGAACCCGCGAGTCGTCCGACGTCGCGCGTCGGTCGGTGGCCGCGGTCACACGCTCGTCCGAGTCGGCGGTCGTCGGACGCGAACGCGCGCCCGGTCCGGGCGACTCGCGTGCGTCCGGCCCACCGGCCGAGGGCGTCGCGCCCCGCGGCGTCCCTCGCGCCGCTTCGCGTCCGGAGGTCGAACCGACTCGGCTACCGTCCCCTGTTCGCGGTCGGACCCACTCGAACCGACTGGCGTCTTCGGACATGGTTAAGCCTCGACTGTGACTGACTGCGACCCGATTTATTCGTCACGTAGCCTTTGTTATGGGCCGATTACCGGCACGTAAGCGATGCCTGAAACGGTCTGCAACCGTCCGGCCGCCCCCGAATCGGCGGGATTTTTGCCGGGTCGCGCCGACGACTCTCGCATGACGGGACTCTACTACGAGGAGTTCGAGGTCGGCAAGACGTACGAACACGAGAAGCGTCGGACCGTCAGCGAGTCGGACAACCAGCAGTTCTGCGACATGACGATGAACCAGCAACCGCTCCACCTCGATTCGGCGTTCGCCGACGAGACCCAGTTCGGCGAGCGGTTGGTCAACGGTCTCTACACGATGAGTCTCGCGGTCGGCCTCTCCATCCCGGACACGACCGACGGGACCATCGTCGCCAACCTCTCGTACGACGACGTGGAGCATCCCAACCCGGTGTTCCACGGCGACACCATCCGCGCCCAATCGACCGTGACCGACAAGCGCGAGACCAGCGACGGCGAGCGCGGCGTCGTGACGATGCACGTCGAGGCGTTCGCGGTGAACCGCGACGACGACGAGACCGACGGCGACGGCGAGACGCTGGTCTGCGAGTTCGACCGGACGGTGCTGTCGCTGAAGGAGGCCAACCAGTAGCGTCACCGCGGTCGCAGCTTACGCTCCCACCGCGACTTACCCGAGAACGACCGCGTACAGCGAGAGGTTGACGACCACCGCGCCCGTCCACGGGACCGCCAAGCCCGCGGGCACGAGGAGGCCGTGTTCGTCCGGGAGCAACCACCGACAGCCGACGCCGACCCCGAGCGCGAACAGCTTCAGCCCGACCATCGCCGCGAAGCCGAAGCGGTCGAGCGCGGCCCGCGCGACCGGGTTGGATTCGGTCAGCCCCAGTTGGAGGCCGTAGTAGGTCGTGAGCAGGTCCCCGACCAGCGCGACGCCGACGAGAATCCAGAGCGTTCGCTCCCAGCCGTCGATTCCGGCCAGCGGGGCGGTCAGGCGTCGGGGCTCCTCGCGAGCGGACGACGGCCACTGGAGTCGGTCGGAACTCATGATGAAATCCGGCGCGGAGTGCGCCTCGTCACGAGCGCAACGACGACACGCGGGGCAATTGTTATAGGCCTCCTTAGCTCCTGATACGGGCGATTAATCCGACGAACGCCGGGCAAGCAGACGGGGCGGTGACTGACAGCGAATCCGCTCCAAAGGCGCTGAAACGCTCGAAACACGCAGTTACGGTGTCGATACGTCTCGGCAGTGACGCGCTACCACCCCGACGCCGCCGACGGACCCCGACCACGTTGCCGATGGACCCCGACCGACCCGACGCGACCGGGAGGATTTTCGGCGGTCGGGGCCCTACCCCCGGACGTGTCCCGGAGTGGCGCGCGCCAGACCGTCGAATCGGCGTTCGGGAGAGTGGCGTCGCGGCTTCCCTCGTCGTCGGTGGTGACGCGGGCGGGACTCGGCGCGATGCTGGTCGCGGCGGGCGTCCACAAACTGCTCGACCCGGCGGCGTGGGCCGTCTACGTCACCGACTGGCTCGCGCCGCTGTTGGTGGTCTCACCGGTCGTCTTCATGCTGATAAACGGCTGGCTCGAAATCGGGTTCGGACTCGCACTGCTCGCGGACCGCTACGTCGCGTTCTCGGCGGCCGTCGCCGCGGTCTCGCTGACGGCGACGATTCTGTACCTGCTGGTCGTCTGGGTGACGACCGGGCTGTTCGGCGACGTTATCGCGCGAGACGTCGGGCTGGCGGCGCTGGCGCTCGCGGTGTTCGCGGACGCGGTTCGGGGAACCGAGGAGAACTGACCGAGACCCCGACTGCTGTCTTCGACCCGACATATATTTCATACTAGAAAATGATTTAATTTTAATCATTGCGTACGTCGGGTGCGGATGAAACGAAGAAACCTACTCAAAGGCATCGCGGCGAGCAGTGTCGCAACTACCGGCGCGGTCGGCGCGTCGGGGGCGTCTCTCGAACCGGACGTGAAACTGGGAGCCGTCGCGGAGTACGACCGGCTTCGCGTCGTCAGCGACGGCGAGACGGTCGACACCGTCGAGAATCCGACGTGGGAGAAGGTCAAGGCCGCCGAAGCGAGTCTGGACGCCGACCAGCGTCTCGTCTCGCCCGACGAGGACTGCGTGGCGACGTGCGAGAGCAACTGCCCCTGCAAGCCCTGTCTCGTGGGGTGTTTCGACTGCTGTAACCCCGACGAGAGCAAGTGCGACTGCTGTAGCGAGTTCGACGACCCCGACGAGGTCGCCTGTTGCGAAGGCTGTTGAGCGGACGCGAGTCGGGACTCGCGGAGACGACCGCGAGTCGCGGTCGAATTTTTCGACGCGGCCGACTACAGAATCGTGCCGTGCTTCTTGTCCGGCAGGTCCTTCTCGATGTCCTCGTAGAACGCGAACCGGTTTTTCAGCTCTTTCCGGAGGGTACTCGGCGGCACGATGTCGTCGATGACGACCTCGCTGGCCATCCTATGGACGTCGATGTCCTCGCGGTACTCCTCGCGGAGTTCCTGTTCTTTCTTCGCGCGCTCCTCGTCGTCGGCTATCTCCGAAAGCTTGCGGGCGTAGACCGCGTTGATGGCCGCTTCCGGACCCATGATGGCGATTTCCCCGGAGGGGAGTCCGATGACGCTCTCGGGGTCGTAGGCCGGACCGCCCATCGCGTAGATGCCCGCGCCGTACGCCTTCCGGACCACGACGGTCTGTTTCGGGACGGTCGCCGACGACGTGGCGTAGATGAACTTCTTGCCCTTCTCTAAGATGGCGTCCTCCTCGACCTGCGACCCGGCCATGAAGCCCGGCGTGTCACAGAGGTACAGCAGGGGAATCTCGTAGGCGTCGCAGGTCCAGATGAACTCCGCGGCCTTCTCGGCGGCGTCGGGGAAGATAGCTCCCGCGCGCTGTGCGGGCTGGTTGGCGACGATGCCGACCGGGCGGCCGTCGATGCGCGCGAACGCGGTGATTATCTCCTTGCCGTACTCGGGCTTGAGTTCGAAGTAGGACTCGTCGTCCACCACGCGGTCGATGACGTCGGTCATGTCGTAGCCCTTGTTCGGCTCTTGGGGGACCACCGAGTCGATGCCTTCGGGGGACTTGAGCGGGGGCTTGCCCTCCGTTTTCGGGGGTTTCTCGTCGGCGCTGTCGGGCAGGTAGCCCACGAGGTCGGCGACCAGCTGTCTGGCGTGCTCCTCGTCGTCGGCCACGAGGTCGGCGCTCCCGGACTTCTGGGCGTGAACGTCCGGGCCGCCCAACTCTTCGAGTTCGATGTCCTCGCCCGTGACCATCTGGACCATCCGAGGAGAGGCGATGGCCATCGCGGACATGTCCCGGACCATGATGGTGAAGTCGGCGAAGACGGGGGTGTAGGCCGCTCCGGCGATGCAGGGCCCGTAGAGGACACAGATTTGGGGCACGGCACCCGAGAGCATCGAGTGGTTGTAGTAGTACTTCCCGATGCCCTCGCGGTTGGCGAAGAAGCCGGTCTGCTGGTCGATGCGGCCGCCCGACGAGTCCATCAGGTAGAGGACCGGCTTGCCGTTCTTCAGCGCGCGCTGTTGCATCCGGAGGAACTTCTCGACGCCCTTCTCGGCCATCGACCCGGCCTTGACCGTGAAGTCGTTGGCCATGAAGTGCAACTCGCGGCCCTCGAACTCGGCTGCGCCCGTCAGCAAGCCGTCGCCGGGGAGTCGGTCGGTGTTGCCCTCCTCGACCTCGGGGCTGTCGGGGTGCCACGCGTCGAAGTTGGCGAACTTCCCGTCCTCGAAGAGGAGTCCGTCGTCGCCGAACCAGAGGTCGAGTCGGTCGCGGACGAACAGTTTGCCCTGTTCTTCGAGGCGGTCCTTGTACTTCTCGGGACCGCCCAACTCGATGTCCTCTATCTCGTCCCACAACCGCTCTTCGCGCTCGGTCGGTCCGAGGTCGTCGGACTGGGCGATGGCTTCGGCGGCGGCCTCGGCCCCTGCGTTCGGGGGACCGTCGGGGGCCTCCCGGACCACCGCGGGCGCGTCGGCGTCGCCCACGTACACCTCCACTTCGTCCCGGACGTGCTGGGCGAGCGCCTCCGCGATGGCCGAGGCCTCCTCGTCGGTCGCACCGTCGCTGACGCGGACTTTCATACAGTCCAGTCCGGCCAGCGATTTCAAACAGTTTTCCCTTTCGATTCGCCGGAATCTTGCCGCGGGACGCGGCGGGGCGCTCGTGGTCGCCTCCGGACCATCTACCCGAGCGCGATGAGCGAAATGCCGACTATCGCGACCGCTCCGGCGACAAGTCGGAGTGCGAAGTGCTTCTCGCCCAGTAGCAAGCCTCCCAGAACGACCGCGACGATGGCCTGCGTGTTCAACACGGGCGAAACGACGCTCGCCGGGAGGACCGCGAACGCCCGCATCATGGTGTGGGTCGCCACCGCGACGACCGCCCCGAGCGCGAGGAACTTCGGGACCGCGGGCGCGAACTCCTCGGGCCACCGGCGGGCCGCGACGGGCAGGAGGACGACGGCGACTCCTCCGGTGTAGACCAGCGCCCACACGTCCGAGCGAATCCCGACGCCCTGCAACA
>SDGW01000868.1_pt1 | contig 12547 bp, 11 predicted proteins | sample 2873831 | NCBI WGS metagenome assembly SDGW01 (sample SAMN08132700, study PRJNA421101) | hypersaline lake metagenome | isolation source: celular fraction 0.22 microns magnesium sulfate-rich crust from ephemeral... | place: Spain: Penahueca Lagoon, Toledo | collected 2011-07
TGGCCTATAATCGAGGATACGCCTGCCGGAGTTTCAGTACATTACATGACCGAGGAGATCGACGCGGGCGACATAATCGACAGGGAGGAGGTAAGGGTTCTCCCCGACGATACCGCGAGGACGTTGAGAGATCGTTTGATGGGGGTCCAGGTCGAACAGTTCAAGAGATGCTGGCCGGAGATAAAGGAGGGTGTCGACGGAGACAGCCAGAGAGCGGAAGGAAATGTCCATTACAGCAGTGAACTGGAGGACGTGAGGGAGATCGATACGGAAGAGCAGGTAAAAGCTGGAGATCTGATAAAGAGGCTCAGAGGTCTCACATATCCGCCTCAGAAGCTCGCGTACTTCGAGGAGAACAACGAGAGGTACTTCGTTGAATTAAAGATAACTCCGGAAAGGGAGCTCTAGACCTGTTCTCTGTAGCACTTCAGAAGATTTTCGAGAACGGAAGCAACGGTCAGAGGACCGATACCTCCGGGAACGGGCGATAGAAGTGCTTTTTCCGATACACGCTTCTTTTCCTCCACGTCGCCTCTGCCGTCGCTGTATCCGGCGTCAAGAACCACACAGCCTTCCGGAACCATGTCAGAGGTCAGGAGACCATTTTCTCCCGCTGCTGTAACTATTACGTCGGCTTCTTGAGTATGTTTTCCGAGATCGGGAGTTTTCCTGTGGCACACCGTCACGGTAGCTCCTTTCTGTGTCAGCCTCGTCGAGAGAGGTCTTCCTATGAGGCTGGAGTTGTTGATCACCGTTGCTTCAAGTCCTTCAAGCTCCACTTCCTGTTCTTCAAGCATCTTCTCCACGGCCTTGACCGCTCCCGGAACTATCTCAGGATCTCCTCTCAACGTCTTCCCCAGGTTCTCAGGTGTCAGGCCGTCGACATCTTTCTCAGGGTCTAGAGCTTCAAAAACTATGTCTTCGTCTATATGTTCTGGTAGAGGGAGCTGTGCAAGAATTCCGTGGACGTTATCGTTTCCGTTCAGTTCTTCTATGTGGGATACCAGCTCTTCCTCGCTTATTTTCTCAGAAAACTTCTCTACAGAGACCTCGAAGCCGACCTTTTCACAGGCCTCGACTTTTTTCTCCACGAACTTCTCGGACGCCTCTTTTTCTCCTACAAGGATGATCTCCAGTCTCGGAACTTCTTCCACGTCTTCAAGTCTTCTAAGTATGTCTTCAGCCATCCCTTCCCCGTCTATCATGCCTTTCATTTCCTGCGCCTACAGAAGGTTTCTTGCTCTCCATTCTTTTCAGTGCCTTCCGTGTTACCGTTGTGTATTAATTAAAATGTGGAGGAGTAACTTCAGTTATGCCAAAGAAGAGAGTCTCGCTGACGCTTGAGGAAGGTCTCGTCGAAAGGATTGATGCGGAGGCTGAAAGGAAGGATTTCAACCGTTCACAGATGGTCGAGGAGATAACTGAAAGCTTCTTCAGGCAGAAGGGGATAGACACAGCCATAGTTTTCTGCGGCGATCCTGAGCTGAAGACTCTCGAGCTTTACAACGGCAAACCTGTTCTAAGCCATATACTTGACCATCTCTCCGAAGAAGGGCTGAGCCGTGTCGTGCTCCTGGTGGGTCGGAACGACGAGATAGAGGGTAACTTCGGCTCCGAGTACAAAGGTCTGGCGCTCGAGTACGTAAGAGACGAGCCCCAGGGAACCGGTGCAGCGCTTGGAAAGATGGAGGACAAGATAGATGGGTCTTTCGTAGCGCTGAACGGACATGTCATAGCTGATGTTGATCTACAGGAGATGCTTCAGATACATGAAGAGGAAGGTTCTGTAGCGACGATGGCGCTGACAGCTGTCGAGGATCCTTCGAACTACGGTGTCGCCCGACTGAAGGGGAGGAAGATACTCGGTTTCGAGGAGAAGCCAGAGTCGGGAAACGAGCCTTCACGTCTCATCAACGCAGGGACGTACATACTGAGCCCGGAGATATTCCAGTACTTAGATGATTCACGTCTGGAAGAGGTCTTCGAGAAACTGGCTGAGAACTCGGAGCTTTCAGGCTACATATACGGCGGGGACTGGAAAGAGGTCGAGAACTAGTCGCTGATAAGTTTTCTCTCGATCCTTGCGGCCTCTTCAGAAAGGGTCTCTTCTACGATCATCCCGAAGTTGTATCCTACTGACACTATGGCTCCTGTGACCAGGAACGCGTGCGGTGAGGAGAGCTGTGATGTGTAGTATGTGATTCCGACGGGCAGGAGAGCGCCTATGAAATGCAGCATGCTGAATATCAGAAGTTCGTTTTCCTCATCTCCTGAAGCGCCTGTACTTCTTCTGTAGGCCCATAGGGCCATCAGTCCGAAGCCTAGTATCGCACCTGTCCCGTACGATAGGGCTTCCAGGAGCGTAGGTAGTTCATGTGCTTTGATAAGCAGCGCTCCGGATCCCCAGAACGCTATAGTGAATCCGTAGGCCCTTGACTCGTTGGCCAGCGCCGATCTCAGGAATCCGTCCTTCATGTTTCTACTTTACCTTCTTTCGGTTTTAAACCGTTCTCCGTTAGACGCTGTGCTCGCTCGGGTGTTTGTAGAACTCCGCCGCCTTCGCGAACCTCGGCGCCCTGCTGAAAGCTCTCACAAAACGTCCGAAACGTGTCGATCTCGCAAGTTCAGGCGATCTGAAGAACCGTGCGAAACGTCCTGACCGCGCTCCTTCCGCCAGGTGGGCCGTATGCTGCCCCAGGTCCATGAGGTCCGTTGCGATGAAGATCCCTTCCACTAGTCGGAAGACGAGGAAGAACGGCATTATAGCGGCCACTTCGAGCCAGTGGTTATTGAGGAAGCCCTCCCAGTTTCTGGCGCGGTGTAGCTTGAAGGATAGGTCTCCGACAAATATCAGTATTATCAGCGTGTCCGCGATGTTTATCCACTCGTCGTAGTGATGTGCTGTTTGTGTGAAGAACAGTTCAGTATCACGATTCCGAGTATGGCGAGAAGCGCAGGAACGATCAGCGCATCGAATACGTTCTCAGTTTTCTCCAGATATGGGTGCATATGTGACTCCTTTCTGTCTGCTTGTTTACAAATGTATCTATGCGGTTCGTTTAAACCCGGAGTTTCCAATAAGTATAGTATGAAGCTTCACGTAATAGGCTCAGGTTCATGTCTCTTCAGACAGGAGGACAGAAGTCCGGCAAGCTACATACTGGAGACAGAACATCACAACATACTGGTCGATACCGGTACAGGGATTGTGGATAATATAGTCTCTTCAGATATCGCTGTCAGCGATATAGATGTGGTAATTAACACTCACAGGCATCCGGATCACGTCTCAGACCTGATACCTATCATACAGAACAAGGTGGTGGAAAGCCTTTACTACTCGGACAACGAGAAAGATATAGCCATCTATGGCCCTGATGGACATGAAGAGTATGTGGAGAACAGGGTCCGTGCGGAGATGGATGACAGTCTTGAAGACCTCAACGAGAACTTCCCGTTCGATATAGAGGTAACGGATATTGAGAAAGGTTTTGAACTGGAGAGCCTGGATGTGGAGGTGCGTGAAGTGGAACACGGAAGCGATAACTTCCCGTGCCTCGCGGTTAAAATAGGGTCGGAGAATAAATCCGTCGTCTTCACTGGAGACACGGATTACTTCGAAGAGCTTGCGGATTTCTCAGAGGGCTCTGATCTTCTGATCACGGACTGTTCCATGCCTGACAGCAAGAAAGCTGATGGACATATGACTCCTTCGGGATGCCTGAGGCTTGCGGAAGAGGCCGGTGCCGAGAAGCTTCTCCTCTCACATCTCTACCCTGACATGGATGACGAAGAAGTGCCGGAGGATGTCGAATACGCCGGCGAGGTCGTCACGGCGGAAGATCTCCTGATCATCGGCATATAGAGCCAGACTATATAAACGGGCGAGATATTACTCTGTAATACGGTTGTGATAGACTGTATGAGTAAAAGCCTGAAGACCAGAGGAGAGCCTGAGGTCCGTTTCATAAGCTCGGACGAGTGGGTTTCTGTAGATGAGGTGCTGGAAACCGATAATGCTATAGGGGCGATATCTCTAGGTGAAGAAAACTATATCTATGAGGGGGAGGAGAGGTCTGTCGAAAACGAAAGCATGTATTTCGGACGTGCTGAAGAGCTCAAGGGGGACTACATGGTCTTGAACAACGTGCTGGTGGATCCGATCGAGGAACAGGTCTCAGGGGGTTTCCCGGAGGTTCTGGTCTCGGAGGAGAGGAATGACGCAGGTTTCTACATAGGGAACTCGATGGGCTCTCCGACCGAGGTGAAGCTGGATCATGATCTTCCGGATAAGGAGATGTGGCACACGCATACGGGTTACGAGATCTACAAGCCTATCGGAGGAGAGATAGAGCTAGGGTTAGGAGACTACAGTTTCCTGGAGAACTTTTCTGGATCTGGACAGATCGATCCCGGTAGCTACACGACTCAGACAGTGACGGAGGACGACTACTTCGCGGTCCCTCCCAACGTACCTCACAAAGTCGTAGACAGAGAAGATCCGTCTCTTCTGATCGTAAGGTATCCTGAGGAGGGAGAGGTCATAGATAAGTACTTCCCTGATGGCACTCCGGCGTATCCGTGGTCTGATGAAAAGGACTTCCGTATCGAGCCGTACGAACCGGAGGAATAATACTCAAAAGTATTATTTCATAATACTTCTACATGGAACGTGCACTCGTAACAGGTGGAGCAGGATTTATTGGTTCTAACATTGTCGAAGAACTTGTCGAACAGGACGTTGAAGTCGTCGTGCTGGACGATCTTTATCTCGGTTCCGAGGACAACCTCTCGGAGGTAAGGGATCAGATCGAGTTTGTCGAAGGCTCTGTAATGGACATGGAGAAGGTCGAGGAAGCTATCGAAGGCGTAGATACTATATTCCACCAGGCCGCGCGTTCCTCAAGCCCTATGCATAAAGAAGATCCGCAGGAAGGGGTCCGGGTGAACGTGGAGGGCTTCATCAACGTATGTGAGGCAGCGGTCGAGGAAGGAGCGGAGAAAGTCGTCTACGCATCCACGAGCTCCATGTACGGAAGCGTAACTCCGCCGCACAGGGAGGATATGGACGTGACGCCGACGAACCTCTACACTGCTTCCAAGATGTCCCGCGAGATGTACGCACAGGTATACTCATACAACAACCGGCTGGAGACGACGGGTCTACGGTACTTCTCCGTCTACGGACCTCACGAAAAGGCGAAGGGCAAGTACGCCAACGTCGTAACCCAGTTCCTCTGGAAGATGATGGACGGGGAACGGCCTGTGATCTGGGGAGACGGAGAGCAGACCAGAGACTTCACATTCGTAAAGGACATCGCAAGGGCGAACGTCAAGGCGGCCGACAGAAAACCAGAACTTGATGGAGAGGTATTCAACCTCGGCACAGGAAACGACGTCAGCTTCAACGAAGTGGTCGGAGAACTGAACGAGGCTCTCGGAACAGATATAGAGCCAGAACACATCGAGAACCCGCGTGACAAGTATGTCTCGGCCACGAAGGCGGATAACTCGGAGGCGAAGAAGAAGCTAGGCTGGGAGCCTCAGAAAAGCTTCTCCGAGGGACTGGAGAGGACGGTCGAATATTATCGACAGGAACAATAGATAAGAAGTTTAGAGTTCCTTAAATCAACAGGACGATGGGAAAGATCGAGAAGCCGTGGGGATACGAAGAGCAGGTACTGATGACTCAGGTGGACGTAGGAGACAAAACCGGCATGCTGGGGATACGCAACGCAGTTATCAACGCCGACGAGATGACATCCTACTCCTACCACGAAGAACAGGCAGATATACTCTACCTGGAGGAAGGAGAGGTAGCTCTACGTCTCGAAGGAGAGATCGAGGAGCTTGAACGCGGTAAAGCGAAAGTTATCCGTTCCGGCCAGAAACACCAGATCCAGAACATAGGTGACAAACCTGCGAGAGTCCTCACGATCTCGTTCCCTTATATCCCCGACGACCAGTACCTGGTCGAGGACCCCTACTCAGAGGAAGCCGAGGCGGAACAGAAGTAATCCTGCTGAGACAACTATCACTTCCAGTAGTACAAGAATTATCGTTATCTCTTTCTCCGAGAGGTCTCTGCGCATCAGTGGGTGTGTCAAAGAGTAGTTCTTCTCGTGCTGGGGTTTCAGCGTTCCATTGGTCTGTAGAACACCCCATGAATGTGCTTTGAACTTGCTTCTCGCTTTCAATGCGAACTCGAGGAACCAGGGTGCGAAGATGAAAACCCCGAACTTCTCCATGTCCCCTACTACCATCGAGGAGAACAGTGCGGCTCCGCACAGATAAGTAAGTGAATCACCTGGAAGGAGGGATGCCGGGTAGACGTTATACTTCAGGAAGCCGAGAAGCGTCCCGGAAAGGCTGAAAGCGATCACGGCTGCCTCTACTTCCCCGTTCATCAGTGCGTAGGCTCCCAGTCCTAGTGACGCCACAAGGCTCATCCCTGCTGAAAGGCCGTTGGTGCCTGCCAGCATGTTTACGACGTTCGACACGAATAGAAGTCCCAGCGGCAGAAGGAGGAGAGGGTATATCAGCCCCCAGCTGATGGTTCCCAGAAACGGGATGTGCATCGTCCAGGATCCGGCTCCGACCGCGATCAGAGGCAGTACTGCGGGAAGGACGAAGAGCATCTTAGGGACCTGTCCAAGTCCGAGCCGGTGCATCGAATCCGAATTATCGTTTTCTCCCGCTATCTTCTCCCATAGAAGCGATCTGTCCGGCTCTTCCGGATGCTCCAGGTCGATCTTGATCTCCTGTTCCGTTTCCTCGTTGACAAGCTGCTGTATGTTGATATGTATATCGTCGATAAGTCCTATCAGTGCGATTATCGTTACTGAGCTTAAAGCAGCGAGTACTTCGGCGATCTTCATTCCTGAAGAGTCGAAGAACTGTGTGAGAGCCAGGAAGCTTGTCACAGATATTATGAACCCGAAGAGGACAAGAAGTCCTCCTGATGTCGGTATCTTGGGTTTATCCGGTTTCTGCTGGTCTATGCCGTATATCCCGGAGGATAGAAGGTATCTCTTCGCGCTGTTTCCTCCAAGGAATGTTACAAGAAAACCGAGGAAGGAGGAAATCACCAGCAGTTCCATGTCCAACGGTTGGAACTGTTGCTTTTTGTTTCTACTCCTGCTCCTCTTCCAGGTCTACATCCCACATCTTGACGTAGCTGTTGGATCCTCCCTCGACTTTCTCAGTGTACTCTACGCCGTAGCCGTCCATGAGGTAGAGGCGTACAAGCGTGGAGCCCTTGATCGGCTCCGGTACGAGCACCATCCTTGCTGGCTGAGACCTCATCTGGTTGTTCTGAGAGCTATAGAAAGCTCTGTTAAGGCTGTAGTAAGGGTTCTCTGCCAGGCATGGCTCTCCGAAGCTTCCTCCGAGGTCTACAGGGTTGGAGACGTTGAAGTCCTTAACTCCGTTCTCCGTCAGCATGCATCCTATATTCCCTCTGCCATTCCGTGTATCGAGCACAGGGGCGCTTGAGACTTCCATGCTTGGTGTTTCAATAGGAACATATGCTCCCAGTCCTGTTCGACCGTCTCTGAACCGTACAACTGTCTCGTTTCCGTCTCTCTGTGAGGAACTGGTTATGTCTCCGGAAGAGCTCATCTGGATCATGCTGTTGAACTTCGAGTTGTCCCTGTTGTGGATCTGGCTTACTGCAGAGTACTTGCCTATCATCGTCTCGTCGAGGACGATGTAGTCGACAGAGTGCTTCTCCAGGAACTCCTTGTTGGACTCGTTGTTAGGATCTGTGGAGGTCAGGAAGTCGGCGAGAGGATAGTTGATCTTCTCTCCGCTGGCGTAGTAAGCGGAGTTTCCTCCGTCCGCTACCGAAGCCCTTTCGCCGATGGACTGGAAGTGGTAACCGTAGTCCCACCAGGAAAGGATTACAGAGTCTTCTGGGGTGTTCTCCTCCATGTAATCCAGGTTGTCCGTCCAGAGGTTGTTAGGGGAACCTCCGAGCTGGTTGGCTGCGACGAATCCTGAAGCAAAGTTCACAGCCACCGTAACGGCTACGACCAGTCCGACAACCGCATACTTCAGGTAACGTTCATCGATGAATTCAGGGTCGTCGAACTCTTCAGGGAACATGTAAAGTCCTATTCCGTTCACCGCAAGCACGGCTGCGAGAGCGATCAAATTACCAACTCCTAGAGAGATGAGTCCGAGGGCTATGACTGCGTCCACTGCGAGTATGGCTGAGGCCGCTCCGAGATACTTCTGTGAGTTCGCATCCATCTTTCTGATTCCCTTCACTACTTTGGTGAACATGTATCCTGCGAGGAACGCAGCAGAGAACGATGAAAGGAATACGAGCCTCGATCTGCTGACCGCTCCAAGGATGTTCGTAACTCCCCAGAGTAGCGGGAGGAGGTGGTACCATTCGAACGAGATTTCTTTCTCGCTTATCTCGTCCAGTCCGTAAAGGACTCCCAGGCCTCCTAGGATTGCAAGGATTGCTGGACCGATAGCGATAAAGACTGCGCCCTGGAACATGATGGAGAAGATCATCGTCCACGCGACCAGCATAACAACGACCAGTTTGTAGTACGTGTAGCCTGAGATCTTCTCATCAAAGAATCCGTATTTTCTGAGCGCCATCGCCAGTACTGACGTACCGAGGAAGACAATCCCTGTGAACGCCAGAGGCCACGCACCGTTGATGTTCGATAGAAGAGCCATGGCGCCGCTCAGAGGCTGCAAAACACTGCTGAGGGGCTGACCGAAGAACGCGTAGAAGTTCTGTGAGCTAACCGCGCCAAGCTGTTGTACTAACTGTCCGAGACTAGCTGCACTGTTCTCGGCCACGGTTCCTGCGATGACTCCTCCGCCGCTCTGAGTACCGGCTCTTATCGCCGACACAAGCTTACTGGCGAGGAAGTCCGAGTAAAGAGGGGAAAGAAGCAGAATAACTCCTCCCATTATGGACATCGCTGGGACATAGTATCCTAGCTGTTTCTCATCGAGCAGCTCGAACTCCTCTACGAGGTACCGGCTCCATAGGAATCCGAGAAGCAGGAAGTTGACCACGAAGTAAGTTCCTGTAATCCAGAAACGTGAAGGGTTCAGAGCGGAGGCCATGAATCCTCCGATGAGAACCGTAGGTGTGTACGCTTTCACGAGTTCGTGGGTGTCCTCGTTCAGCCACATCACTATCCCTACAACCATCGGGTAGAGGAGCCACATCATCTTCGATCCACCCCATGAGATAGTGAAGAGGCCCAGTCCGATTCCTGAAGATATCCCGGATCTCCAGTCGCTTCTGTTCCACGCTCTTGTGAAGAAGTAGAGCGAGAACATCATGAAGAACGTTCCCGTAGGCTCCTTCTCGAAGAATCCTGCCGAGGTCCTGTGCATAGCTCCTGCGATCGTCGCAAGGAAGAAGGCTGCTGAAACACCAGTAGCTTTATCGAATAGTTCTTTACCGAGGAAGTACGTCATAAGTACTCCTAGAGCGCCCATCAGTGCTGGGTAGAACTGTGCCCATTCAAGGTAGCTTCCGAAGAAGAGGAACGGGCCCATCCAGTACATGATAGAAGGAATGGCGATGTTCCCCAGGTTCATAGTATATATAGGGGTCTCGTAGGGGAAGTAACGCATGAAGTCAAGCACAGGGAGGTTGCCTTCCATGGCCAGGTGCTGGCTCATCCTGAATATCATGTATGGGTCCAGCGCCTGAAGGTTCTCCATCCCCTGTGCAGGCAGGTATCTAATATATAATGCTAGTGAGAATATCGATAATGCGGCTAGAAAAGCCCAGTTTTGCCTAATTTTGCCGTATAAATGCTCTTTGTCGAAATCGTTGGGATCCGGGAGCTCCATCGCTGAATACGAATTATCTCAGGAGCTTTTTTATTGTCACCTCCTGCAACCGTCCGAGAGGTTTAAAAGAGTCTCAACGTTATAATCCGGTATGGATTTCGAAAAACAGTTTGATCGAATCTATTCTGACTTTGACCGTTACATGATCATTCCTGTAGGATTAATCGTTCTATCCCTTGCAGTCCTCGGATTCAGCTATGTTCAGGATGGAGAAGTTCTTTCCAAAGGACTGGACTTCACAGGAGGTACAGAGCTCCAGTTCTCCGTCCAGCAGGAGTTTACTACGGCGGAGATTCAGGATGCGTTTGAATCGGAGGGAAGGTCCGGTGTACAGGTAACCCGGCAGGTGCAGGAAGATCAAGAATCTATGATTGTGCAGGTTCCGCCGCCTGAGATCAGTGAAGAGGAAGCAACAAGAATACTTGAAGACGCGGGCTACAGTCCGGAGCTGCAGAGTCAGAGATTCCTCAACTCTTCGGTCTCCGATCAGTTCTTCACACAGGCGGTACTGGCATTTGTGATGGCTTTCACGATAATGAGCCTGGTGATCTTCTACGCTTTCAGAGACCTAACGCCTTCGCTAGCGGTTATTTTCGCTGCAGCAGGAGACATCCTATTCTCGATGGCAGGGATGGTTGTGCTAGGGGTACCTCTTACACTTGGTTCTCTGGCAGCTCTACTGATGCTTATAGGTTACTCTGTTGACACGGACATCCTGCTTTCGACAAGAGTGTTGAAGAGAAACCAGGGAACTCTCCAGTCAAGGATATGGAACTCGGTCAAGACAGGGGTTACGATGAGCTCCGGAGGTATCGCAGGATTCACACTGCTATATATAGTTTCGAGAATGATCGTAGGGCCTTCAGAACTCTCGAACATCGCGGCCGTGATGGTCCTCGGCCTGGTCGCGGACATGCCGCTTACATGGTTCGGGAACGCCATAGTTCTCAAGAAGTACGTTGAAGGAGATTTTGAATTCGAGGTGAGCATTCCATGGAAATGAAAGACTTGATGAAAGAATGGAGAATCTGGGTTTTGATCGGAACATTGATGCTATCAACATTCATGCTTTTCCCTATAAGTGCGACATCGCCGCTCCCGTACGAGCAGACGGACAACGGCGACTGGACTATAGGGACGGAGATAAACAAAGGGCTTGATCTCTCAGGAGGTACAAGAGCACTCCTGTCCATACAGGGAGAGAACCAGAGCCAGGCACAGGCGGAAGAGATCGCCGGAATACTTGAGAGACGTGTCTCCGCCTTCGGTCTTACACAGGCGAACGTGAGGACGGTCAGGCTTGAGAGCGACTATCTCATCCAGATGGAGATCGCATCGACGAACCAGTCGCAGCTGGAGGATCTCGTCTCCCAGGAGGGACGTTTCGAGGCACGGATGCCTGTAACCGTTTCAGGAGAGAAACAGTTCACTATAGATAATACGTACAACTTCAGATACGAGGACGGGAACGTAACAGTTGACAACAGGACGTTCGGTCCTGGCGACGAGTTCGAACTGGACAACTCCCAGTTCTTCTACGTGAACAACACAGATTCAGGTGCAAACCTCCACGTCGCGGCTTACACTGGCGAGGAGATATCAAGCGTTCTGACCTCTGAATCGCTTGTCAGAGGACAGGGATCAAGCTACAGTTTCAGCTTCCCTGTAGTTCTCGAAGAACCTGCTCCGGAAAGGGTTTACAACATCGCCCAGAACTACGGCGTTTCCGGAGGAAGCATACAGCAGGGAGCAGGTTACCTCGTACAGGAAGATGGATCTAACGCAAAGCTCATGCTCTACGTAGACGGAGAACAGCAGAGCGCACTCAACGTCAGAAGTGACTTCAAGACACAGGAGATCTCTCAGCCATCGATCACCGGTGGTGGAGAGTCAGCAGCTCAGGCAAGAAAGGACATGAGGGAGCTTCAGGCGATCCTACAGTCCGGGAGATTGCCTTCGCCTATAAACATCGAATCGATCTCGACTATCTCCTCCTCGCTCGGTTCGCAGTTCATGACTGCGGCGATCCTGTCGATCCTCGGATCTTTAGTCGCGGTAGGAGGATTGATTTTCGCACGTTACAAGAACCTGAAACTAGTCCTCCCGATTGTCATAACCGGTGCTTCGGAGGTCTATATTCTGCTTGGAACGTTCTTCTCGACGTTCATCACGCTTGACCTAGCATCAATCGCGGGAATCATCGCGGCTGTCGGTACAGGGGTGGACGACCAGATCATTATCACGGACGAATCCGGCAGGGACAAGATAAGGGACTGGACCAAACGTCTGAAGAGAGCGTTCTTCGTCATCTTCACGTCCGCAGCATCGACTATCGGAGCTATGATGCCTATCGTATCGCCTTCGACATCCAACATGGCGATCGGGGCAGCAGGGCTCGGACTCATCGGATATGAGCTTTACACAAGGGACAGCAAGCCTCACCACGTTGCGATTGGAGCGATGGCCGTAGCAGTCTCCGCGACAGCGTTCCAGTTCAATCCTTCAGGCTTCGCTCTTCAAGCAGTCAGAGGTTTCGCGATCACGACAATCCTCGGAGTCCTCGTAGGTATCACGATCACAAGACCGGCATACGCCAAGATGCTGGAGTATGTAGAGAATTAGAGGTTCTCGACTTTCTTTTCCTTTTAATCCTTTCTTAGAACAGCTTTCTTCTGATTGTCTGGATAGATGTTCGGAGTTATACGAATAT
>SDGW01001463.1_pt1 | contig 12545 bp, 17 predicted proteins | sample 2873831 | NCBI WGS metagenome assembly SDGW01 (sample SAMN08132700, study PRJNA421101) | hypersaline lake metagenome | isolation source: celular fraction 0.22 microns magnesium sulfate-rich crust from ephemeral... | place: Spain: Penahueca Lagoon, Toledo | collected 2011-07
ACCGTCGATGCTGTCGGTGCCGCGATCCAGAATCGGGTGAAGCGGAACGCCTGCCTCGTCTCCTGTATCGGACGGACGCCGGGCCACGACGCGCTCGCGCAGGCGGCCGACTATCTCCTCAACATCGAAGGAGTCAGTACCGTGCTCGTGTGTGGACTCGTCGACGACGAGGTCCAGCTGAGTGCGCGGTCGATCCGGGAAGACATCGACCTGGGCGAACGGCTCCGGGAGGCGTTCGAGAATATCGGGCAGGCAGGTGGTCACGAGACCATGGCCGGCGGGCAACTCCCGCTGGGCCTGTTCAGCGACGTTACCGACGAGGAGTCCGAGCTGGTGGAGTTGATCGACGAACGCGTTCGGCGTCGCTTCTTCGACGTCATGGGAGTCACCGACGACGAGAGCGGATCGGGAGTGTAGCGACAGTTCTGCTCCCGCTGGTTTCGGGCTCGCCTGGCTGAATACTGCCGTCGAACGCGGGTGGTGCCACCCGAGTGCCGTTCCGCTCCAAGGCCTCGACGCACGATCGTCCAGACCGTCGCCAAGTCCTGTTCCCACAGAACGCATCGCCCCCTCGTCGGGATTGAAGGACTTTCACGGCCCAATCCGTGGGCTTGTGTCTCGAAAATCTGTAACGACCAGACGCCCCGGGAGAGGGGTCCCGGAGTGAACGAATCCTCGGCCCCGACATCCTCTGCCGTGAGAACGGGCACACGATTACTTACCTGACTCTGGCGATAGTCAGGACCAGGAGGGTCAGTTCGGGATGAAGAACCAGGAAATCGCCACCATGTTCCGCGAGATAGCGGACTTTCTCGAAATCCAGGATGTGGAGTACAAGCCACGTGCCTATCGGACGGCCGCCCGGAATATCGAGTCGCTCTCGGAAGACATCGAAGACATACACGATCGGGGAGAACTCGAAGAGATCGAAGGCGTCGGAGAGTCGATCAGCGAGAAAATCGCGGAGTACCTCGAAACCGGGGAGCTGGAGTACTACCAGAACCTCAAAGCGGATCTCCCCGTGGACATCGAGGCGATCACGAGCGTCGAGGGCGTCGGTCCAAAGACGGCCAAGAAGCTGTACCTGGAACTCGATGTCCAGACGCTCGACGATCTCGAGCAGGCCGCGGAGGAGGGAGAGATTGCCGACCTCGAAGGGTTCGGCGAGAAGTCACAGCAGAACATCCTCGATCACATCGAACGGGCGAAAGAAAGTCAAGAGCGGATGCTTCTCGGTCGGGCCTTCCCGATCGCACAGGACATCGAAACCCGGCTTCAAGATGACGATGCGTTTGACCAAGTGGACATCGTCGGTTCGTTCCGACGGCGTCGACCCACCGTCGGCGATATCGACATCCTGGCGACTGCGTCCGATCCGGAGACAGCGATGGATGTCTTCTGCAGCCACGACGACGTGAAGGAAGTCCTGTCCCGGGGCGAGACGAAGTCGTCGGTCGTCGTCTCCGGCGACCTCCAGATGGACCTCCGGATCGTTGATGCAGCAGAGTATGGATCCGCTCTCGTCTACTTCACCGGCTCGAAGGACCACAACATCACCCTTCGGAATCGGGCAATCGATCGCGACTGGAAACTCAACGAGTACGGCCTCTTCGACGTGAGCGACGTCGACGATACAGAGGATGAACGACGCGCCGGCGAGCGTCTCGCCGGGGAAACAGAGGACGACGTTTACGACACGCTGGACCTCGACTGGATTCCACCAGAACTCCGCGAGGACACGGGTGAGGTCGACGCGGCGGCCGCGGGAGACCTCCCGAACCTGATCGAACTAGACGAGGTTCGCGGCGACTTACAGCTGCACACCGACTACTCCGACGGCTCTCATAGCGTCCGTGAGATGGCCGAGGCCGCAGCCGAGCGCGACCTCGAATACATCCTCGTTACCGATCACGGGCCGCATGCGCCGATTCCAAGTACACTCGATCACGACTCATTCGAGAACCAGCAGGCGGACATCGAAACGGTGAACGAGGACCTCGACATCACGGTTCTCCAGGGAATCGAGGCCGAGATTACCGACTCGGGACTGGAGCTGTCCGACGACTGGTACGAACGCTGTGATCTGGTCGTTGCGGGGATGCACAGCGACCCCTCCGATCCGACCGAGCGGGTGGTCACTGCGCTGCAGGACTTCCCCGTCGATATCTTCGCACACCCCTCGAATCGGTTGATCAACGAGCGAGAGCCGCTGGATCTCGATATGGAGACGGTGATGGAAACGGCCGCCGAGGAGGACGTCGCGATCGAGATCAACGCCCAGCCCGAACGGCTGGACCTCGATTGGGCATCCGCTAAAGACTATCGTGCTACAGTCCAGTACGTGGTCAGTACTGACGCGCATACGACCGGCGAATTAGACTTCATGCACCTCGGGGTCGCACAAGCGCGACGTGGATGGTGTGAAGCAAACAACGTGCTGAATACGCGCTCGCTTGATGACCTCCTGGCGTTTTTCAAACAGTGACCCTGCTTGGACAATCAGATACGTCGGGATCGCTGACTGTGGGCACGGCCGGTAACCCCCGAGCGTATGCAGAACTATGCAAAAGGTGGCCTTCTCAACGTGACCTCTTCCCCGGCAACGCCGGGGCTTCCCACAAGGGACGGCTTGCTGATTTGGGAGATGTATGGTTTAACATCCGACGGGGTGCTGGCCGGGCCACACGGCCGTTACTCCCATCCCGCGAAGGATTCGGAGTTATCTGGCTTGTTTTTCGTCGGTATCCTCGCCTCGCTCATGCCGACGACTCGTAACTTGAAGACTATCCAGACAATGGAACCGCTAACACATACTATCTCGGTGGCTTTACGGTCAGGTTACGACTCATGGGATTGAGCGTCCGTCTTGATCGCCTTCAGTGACCCTGAACGACAGGCAAAGCCCTCTGCCAAGACCGCAGAGCGACAGCTGTCTGCCGCTTGAGCCGATACACCCGTTTCTCCGGGATCAACTCCAGTTCGCTTCTCGGATCGGGCGTCTCTCAGTCGTTGCGATACTCCTTTTCGAAGCCCTGGAATTCGGTCCGGTGTCCCTCCTCATCGGCGAGAATCGTCACTGCAAGATCTTCCGTGACGGGATCGTCGGCGTCCTCGGCAGCATTGATAAGTGACCGATACGTGTCGATAGCGTCCTCTTCGGCGTCGAGAACGCCCCGAATGACCGAGAGCACGTCAGTCGAATCTTCGGGCGGTTGCAATGAGTCCTGTCGAGGAGTGAACTCCGCCGAGCTGGGCGGTCTAGCGTCCAGTTGCTTGAGACGGTTTCCCAGCTGTTGTGCGTGAGTCAGTTCCTCCTGAATGTCTTGCTGGAGACTCTCCTTGATTTCCTCGGCCCGGACGCCGTCCAACACGATCGCGTTCGTCTGGTAGTTCATGACGGTCTCCATCTCGTCGCCGTACGCCTTCTGGAGCAGATCGATGACACAGTCTGAAGTCATACGGGTTACGGTTTCATCCAACTGTCAATATATCCGTTGGCAGTTCCCGGTTCCTTGGAACATGTCGTCCAAGTATACTTACCAGACGCAACTCCCGATAAACACCCTGAAGAACACTTCTCACCCCCAATTTACATCAAACAATATGGAGATGTCACACAACCCTCAACGTATTTATTTTGTGTATTAGAGGATGAAATATTTGTTCGGTAAACTCGCGTGTGTCTCAAACCTCCATGTGATTTAACCGCTCTCCCTCGCTATGACCACTATGTCATCCCAGACAACACTTGGATGGTCACTTCTGTCATCAGGTGTCGTGACAATCATCCTTACACTACTACCCGGGGATGACCTTTGGTGGGGGATTGGCCTCTGTGTGCTCGGCCTCACAGTCTTCTACACGCGTCGTAATCGGGGCTTCTAACGAGTCTGTTGCCAATGATATGACGCCGGACTGTAAATCGTCCTATGGCACCCTGATATCCAAATGGCTGTACTGGACGATCTTTTGGGGGTTGAGGACGGAATAGGAGCCACTTCGTACCGGGCGTTCGTCGTACCCTCCCGAAAATGATCGTCAGGACTTCTCAGCGTCGTCGTCCGTGCGCCCGTCATTGGAACTCTCGGGAGATTCGTCAGCGCCGTCCTCGGCGGGCGTCTCGACGTCCGCGTCGACGTCGATATCGATGCCGTCAGTACCGACTTCAGCATCGACCGACCCTTCGACTTCGGCTTCGCTGTCACTGGTTTCGACGTCGAGTTCACCACCGCCTTTCCCCTCGACGCTGGCCCCCTCCTCGTCGAGTTCTCGTATTCCGCTCCCCCGTCATTGTGCTCGCGACGTTCGACGGCGTTCTGTTCGACGAGTTCGTCGAGCGTATTCCGAACCGACGCTGGTTGGAGTCCAGTGCCCTCGGCAACGTTCTCACTGGTGCTCCAACCGTTCTGCCTGAGATGCACGTAGACGCGGGTCCGCGTCTCTGTGTCCAGCAGCCACGAGAGGACGTCGACTACACCCTCGTCGAACCCGGCTCTGGCCCGGTCGACCAGTTGCTCGAGACGATCGCGGATGCTGTTCCTCTCGTCCCGTCGATCGTCCTCGATGTCGTCACCGTTGTCAGACATGTCCTTTCTATAAGAACAGAATGGTCTCGGCCGGAAAAAGTCTGTGGCGAGGGGGTCCCGAGCAAGCTGAGTACGATTTGGTAGACCTTGTCTTCGGTAGTTATTCGAGGCGACGTCCCCTCGCCAGGCCCATTCAGGCCACGGCCGACCACACGATGGTGCGCGTCGAGAACGGCGACCGGAACCTCGGGATACTGGGAACGAACCTCCTCCAAGACGTCCAATCTGTCCATCCCCGGCATATCGTAATCGCTACTGGTGCAGTAGAGATCATTCCCATTGCGATCAGCTCCTGTTCACCGTCGAGAATTGTGGACTTGAGAGCAACGTGTGAAGGGACATCCTCACCGTGGAGGATTCAATAGCCATCGGTGGGAGATCGAACGGTCGACGGCCGCGCTACTCACCCTTGTCGTCGACGCCTGCCTTCTCCCCGCTCTTCGCTTCGGTCTCGCCCCAGTCGAGGTCGCGGGACCGGTCGGTCTCCCGGAGGATGAACGGCCCGATGGAGAGTGTGCGCTTCGTCACGGTGACGATGCGGAGGATGTAGGACAACAGGAACGCGAACGGTAGCAGGGAAATGGCCACGCCCGCGCTCACCACAACGACGAGCGGGCGCACGCCGATTATGGTCCCTGGGAACATCGCCGGTTCGAGGTAGACGACGCCCGCGACCGCCGTGAGGAGCGCGGGTATGGACGCGTACAGCATCGTCCGGGAAAGGTCGATGAGCGCCCACTGGAAGTACAGCGTCTTGAAGTGCTCGCGTGCCGGCCCGAACAGTTTGAGCGCGTTGATGAGTTCGTCGAACGCATGGTGCGCTTCCTCGGTGAGCACGTCCTCGTTCTCTGCGCGAATGCGGCGCGCCGCGTACAACTTCCACGAGTAGTTGTAGTTCAGCGCGGAGAACACCACGTCGAACTCACCGAACTGGGACCCTTCGAGATTATTCTGGACGGCGTCCGCGTTCCTCTTCACGTTTTCTGTGAACGCGGCCACCTGGTCGTTCAGATCGTCTTCGTCGATGTCCGCGATGGCGTCTTGGAGGGCGTCCGTGTGCCGCTTCGTGAGTTTCACGAGCGACCGGAGGAACGCCGAGGGTTGGGCGGGACTCACGGGCTCCTCAATGACGTCCTCGACATCGTTCCGGAACGCCATCGCGCCCTCCATGCGTTCACGCTGGTCCCCGATCGGCCCCTGTTCCTGGGAGAGTACGAGCTGGCTGAGTGTGAGTACGAGCGTGACAGCCGTGATGATGGACGTGAGCAACCCCTGGAACAGCGTCTCGATAGGGTCCGCCTGGTTGAACAGCGCCAGCGTCCCGATCGGGTGGAGTTGCCCAATGATGGCAAGTGCGAGGAACACGCCGCCCGAGATTCCGGCGGCGACCAGCCACCGGTTCGCATTCAACAGTAGCCAGAATTTCCGACTGCTCTCCGGTACGCGCTCCCGCATCGTGTCGCTCGGGCGACTCCCATCACTGTCGCTCATACCGGACGTATTCCACTCACAATTGAAAATACTTGAGGCGCCACAGATGTTTTATTCACTCCGCAGTTGTGTATCATCATGGCCGATGAAGAAAACGAGGACGGGGCCGAAAACCGTTCGATAGACGTCGAAGACCAAGGACAGGAGATCGATGCGGGAGAGGAAACTGACCCTGATGTCGAGTCCGTCAAGGGCGACGAAAGCGACCCCAGTCCCGAGGGCGTCGGTGCGAGGGAGGCGACCCAGAAATCCGGAGAGGCGGCAACTGAGGTCGTCGACGAAGAGGACGATCCCGAAGACGGACAGTAACGGAAGAGAGCCAAACCTGACTATACGGACAACTTATACGACCGGAATATATCAGGAGTGGCTCTCTGTTGGAAATGCCTCTGTATCTCGGCGGTTGTTCTGATCTCTCTCGGAAAGGTTGCGTGAGTCTTCGAGATACAGCACCCATAGTCAGCACCGCGAAATCTCTCGACACTAACTGACAGCTGCTTCTCCCAATCACAGTTTTTAACATCGAGGAGATGATAGTAACCAAGTAGCTATGAGTGACTCCGATACCACCGACGAGGCTCTCCAGCGTGTCCGAGACACGTTCGAAGCGGCTACGGAGGAGGCTGAGGAGTTGAGTGAGACTGCACGTCGAGAAGTCACAACTGCTATCGACGACCTTGAAGAACACATCAACGAGCTTCGAGAGCGCGAATAGCTGAACGACGTCGGTATCCGCAGTACATTTTCCCGGTGAACGAAGTTCCGATAGAGTCACTCTTCTGTGTCGGTCACCGCGTTTCTAACCGCATTTGCGGAGTTTGTCAAGTGTATGCTGAACGTATCGCGCATATTCATCGTGGTCACCTCTTCGAGGATCCAACTGGCGAGGGGACTTTCAGCATGTAGCATCTATGTTCGACCAGATGTTCGATCAGGATATCGCTCCTGACGTTGAAGAATTCGGTCCGGGCGACGCGGATCTCGCTGTGGTCTGCAACATACACGGAGACGAACCGACAGGCGCCCGTGCGATCAATCGTCTCCTCGCATCGTCACCCGAATTTGAGCGAGGCGTGAAGTTTATCGTTGCCAATCCGCCAGCGTCCATCTCGCATCGTCGCTCTCTCGACGTGGACATGAACAGGGTGTTCCCTGGCGACCCGGAATCCGACGACCGCGAGCGGCGCCTCGCCGCCCAACTCGTGACGGAGACAGCCGACTGCGATACCATCTCCGTTCATACGACCCATGCGACCCCCGAGCCGATCGCATTCGTCCCAGAGGGAGATCCTCGCTCGCTTGAGATCGTCTCCCAACTCCCGATCACATATGTCGTCAACGAGACCCCAGTCGTCGATGGTTCGTTCAGTTCGACTGGAGCGGTCGTCTCTATAGAGGCTGGGAAGGTCCAGCAACCGAGCGCGGTCGTCAAAGCCGAGATGTTGATCCGGGCATTCCTCGACAACGGGGGTGCGATCTCGGAGGAACCTCCGATGCATGCGTCCACGACGAACTACTTCGAGCTCCACGACAAAGTTGAGAAGCCGCACGGGGACGAATCGTATGAACTGCTCGCACGGAACTTCGAGCAAGTCGAGGCGGGAGAAGCATACGCAAAATCCAAAGAGGGGATTCTCCTCGCCGACGAACCGTTCGTTCCGGTCCTGATGTCTCACTCTGGATACGACGAGATATTCGGCTACCGGGGGCGGAAGGTCGGTGAATCGGTCGAGGACGCGAAAGCGGCGTGGCTTGACGAAACGAAGTGACTAACCAGCCGTCTGCTGATAATATCGGCCGCATCGAGGTCTACACGCAGGTCATAGACTTACTTGACGATCTCGTTGAGTCCAGCGATTCGCCTCAGTTGTCAGGTTCGACAGGGATTTCGACGCCGCCGCCTGTCCTGTCGCCGGACCCGTCCGTCTCCACCGCTTCGGCGAGGTCCTCCAGTGCGAGCGCGACGTTGCGTTTGTTCGCCTTCCAGAGCGCGTCGATCACAGTACCGACGTAGGGGATGGATCCACCCGCCACGTCGATGGTGATGTTGGCGAGCATCTCCACAAGTGTCGTGAAGGTGACTCCGAGGTGCGCCGACTCGGCGACGATGTACAAGGAGAAGGCGCCACTCACCACGTCGCCAGCAACGGGGAGTGCTCCCAGAACGGGGTCGATTCCGATGCGGAAACCGATGCCGGGAACGCGCACACTCTCGTCGAGTATATACGCGACCGTCTCCATCCGCTTGAGCGCGGTCTCGTCGAGGCTCGCCGGTAGTTCACCCTCGTAGTCGACATCGAAGCGGGATTCGAAGTCCGCGGGCATGGGGGTACTGTTTCGGGTTGGTGACGGAAAGTCCGTTTGGTGGATGTCGTACCGACGCTAGCTACCACAAGGACATCTACGGCATCCGTCCGATTGAGCGAGACCTCCAGAACACGCCAGTCTGGCTCAGCTGTGGTTTCGATCGAGCGCCGTCCAGAGACGCGGTCGATCGCTACCTTTTCGACCTCGAACACGTTTGATACCGAATTCAACCACCTCGTCGAACAGGTCGCCACCCGTGGCCTGTCACGATGGTCGCTCGTCCGCTCACCGCTGTGACCCGCGGAGGATGAGTGGTCCGATCGCCAAGGTCCGCTTGGCGACTGTCGCGATGCGACTGATGTAGGCGACGAGCAGCAGGAACGGGAGTATGGACACGGTGAAGGCGGCGCTGACGACCCACAGCACGTTCGCGACGCCGAACGTCGTCCCCAAGATGGGACCGCTCCCGAAGAACGCCAGCATCCCCCCGGCCACGGCCAGCGCGGGGACCGCCGCATAGAGGATGAGTTGCGAGAGATCGATGAGCGCCCACTGGAAGTACAGCGTCTTGACGTGCTCGCGGGCGGGTCCGAACATAGACAGCGTCGTCCGGAGTTCCGAGAGGATCCGTGCTGTCTCGTCGTCGATGGCGTCGGCGTGGTCGTGCTCGATACGCTCAACCTGGAAGATCTTCCAGGCGTAGTTGAAGTTCAGTGCGGCGAACAGCACGTCGAAGGTGCCAAACGTCGCGCCGTCGAGTTGCTCGCGGACCGCGTCGGCGTTGCCAGTCACACTATCGGTGAACTCGTCGACCTCCTCGCGGAGAGCGTCGTCGTCGCTGTTCGAGACAGCGTTCCGTAGAGCCTTGGTCCGCCGCTGGGTCTGGTCGACGAGCCGACGGAGAAACGCCGAGGGGTCGACCGGCGTGGGCTCGTCGTACAGTTCGCCGACGTAGTCCCTGAAGTCCATCGTGTTGCTCATCCGCTCGTGCTGGTCGCCCAGCGGGCCGTTCTCTTGGGAGATGACCAGTTGACTGATCGTCACCACGAGGGTCGTCCCGGTGATGATTGCACCGAGCAACGTCGCGAACAGGGTCGCCTTCGTGTCGCCGCTCCCGAGGTTCGACGCGAACCCCGTGGTGTTGCCGAGGACGACGAACGCGCCGAAGAACACGACCGCGAGAACCGCCGTGATGACCAGTCGGTTGGCCTTGAGCAGGATCCACAGCTTGAACCGGCTCTCGTCGGCCCGTTCGCGTAACGTGTCGGCGGTGGAGATGTCGGTATCTCCCGATGTCTCGATCTCGGTGTCGGACTCGGCGTCGGCGTCGATATCGGAGTTCGGTTCGACGCTCATCGTTCCCCGGCCGGCCGTTTGAACACGAGGTACTTCGTCCCGCCGCCGACGTACTCGACGGTGTCGATGAGTTCCCATCCCTCTTCACCGAGTTCGTTCAACTCCGCCTTCGGGTCGACCGCCTCTTTCTTCGTCGTTCCCCGTTGCGGACGGAGCGTTTCGTACTCCCAGACAGTCGAATCTGGCGCCATAGACTGGCATTGGCCGGTATGCTTAAAATCTCCCTGTCGCCGTCATGAATCGCCCACGGACGGAAATCGGTAATCATTTCCCCTCCTCTCTCCTCGGTTAGTCGATGATTTTCTGGGAGCTTACTTCCATAGGCTGTCGTAGTGATTGTTCTGGGTATTGTCAGATTCGCTACCGATTCCATCAAAACGGTTCTGGGCAGTGGGTGAGACAGTGATACGGACAGTTGTACCTATTTTCGGCATTGCATGCGGGTACTCGTCTGTTCGCCCTCGAAACCCCTCATATTGTTCCCCCAGAGTGGTAACGAATGACAGCTGTCCATATGAATCAGCGGGGATGAGTGATGGTTGATTCGAGATCCTGGACCAAACCGATTAATCAGCGTGAGTACATAGCGTGTGACTGGAGGCTGTAATTCGATGGTATGGGAGTTTACCTGTCCAGTCAACGGGTGTGAATTCTCCTCCAGCGGGAACGACGAACGACAGATTATCGAAAACGCACAACAGCACATGCGCGATAATCACGGGGATATGCCGACGAGAGAGGAGGTCGAAGAGCACCTCGTCGGGCCCGGATAACCGCTTTCGCATCGACGTCGAATCGGTCCCGGATCTCTCCCCGTCCGTGAGGCCAGACAGTTCGGCACGCTGGGTACGCGCTCGGATCAGTAGCTCGGCCGATCACCCCCCGCGTTGTCAGACGCCAGCAACGGTCTGAAAGGTGAGCAGCCCGAACGTCGAGGTGACCATGGCTGGTGAACAGAATTCCGATGAACGGCAGACGACCAATCCGACGCTCGTCCGGAGCGTCGTGGAAAAACGCGGCGGCTTCCCGGCTCACAAAGCGCAGACTGAAGGAGAGGGCGACCACGGACTCATCGTGCTAGGGGAGTATGGTGATGACGAAGATGTGACCGAGATCACGTGGGACGAGTTCGAAGATGAGTTCAAGGAGAAAGACCTCAAGTTCGTCTACCCGACCGGGCCAAACGCCAACGAGGTCGGCACGCTGCGGAAACAGGACGACGTGTGACCGCCGCGCGAGTCGTTCTGATCGGTCTTTCTGTAGGGGCGCGGATAGTGCAGTCCAGGGTCGTCAGTAGTCGAGACGCCGGACTTGCTGAGTCCAGGTACGGCAAAATCGCTAGACAGCTCTCCACCAACAATGTTCTACCCAAGAGCGTTTAGCTTCTGCGGGAGCGTGTCATAGAATCCATCTCATAGTTTCTCACAGCCTGGTTCCTTTCCTCGCTCGTAGTTGGTGATGGCAACGACGAGCCGGAGACACAGCGCAAGGAACACTTCTGTTCGTGCGTGGACGCGGCCTCGGGCGCGGACGTGCCCGAGGCCGCAGTCCTTGACTGCGTCGTTGGTTCGTTCGACACCTGTCCGGTTGTTGTACGTCTCGTCCAAGATGGACTGTTTCAGCTGAACGTCCTCGCTGTGTTCTGTGATGCGGTCTTCGACTCTGTACTCGATATCTTTCGGATCGTCAGTGTTTCGCGGATTGTACGGAGCGATTGGCACGACCCCTGCGGCCAGCAGGAGGTCGCGCCAGTCGAGCGTGTCGTAGGCGCTGTCTCCAAGCATCCACACCGGCCTGGCGACGGCGAGCACGTCACGCGTGACGCGCATCGCCGTCTCTTCCGGCGCTTGTTTGCTCTCAGTGAACGCGGCTGCAATCGGGATTTTTGTCCGGTCGAGACGATTGTCCAGCCGTAGCCGTAGTAGTACTCGTCATCGGTTGGATCGTAGCATTTCGACGCGTCTGGATCGGCCGCCATCGCTCTCACGTCGGTTGCATCGATGGAGTACGTCAAGTCGAGCAGGCCGCGCCGGGCGGCCTGCTCGGCGAGTCTCTCGAACACTTCGTAAACGACGCGTTCAAGATCGGTGAGAAAGCGATCGACCGCGTCTCTCGACGGCGGTCGATCGAACCCGCAGCTAAGCCAGACAACCGTGTTCCGAAGCTCCCGCTCAACCGGACGGATTCCATAGACATCGTGGTAGTAGCAATGGAGGAAGCCGCGCATCAACTCTGGTGGCTCGGGATCTCGTGTTCGCCCCGTCTCCGCCGGGCGAACACGTCGAACTCTTCGAGAAACTCGAAGGAAAGATGCTCAAACAACACTAACGTCTCGGTCTCCGCGACATTGAAGAACGACTCTACCGAAGAATCATCTTGCAGGGTCGCTGAACTCATTCCAACTCAGCGTTCACCCTGCTCTTTGGTGTGATAACTGTTCTATGACATCGCTGAGAATCCCGCTATCTCAACATATTGAATACAGGAGCGCTCGTAACCGGCCACGAGATCCATCTTGGTAATCTGGTGAGCGAGTCATGAAGTCCACGGAATCGAGTGTCTCCGGGTTCACTGTCCGCGGATCGTGGAGGGAAATCGTTGAACATGGAGAACGGATCACGCAAGCACTGAATGCGGCTGGCGTCTCCGGAGAAGCGTTTGAGGAGTGGGAAGAATGGCGTCCCACTCCCTGCGAACAGTTCAACGAGGAGATGAAGAGGAAGACTGCCAGTCAGGCGACCATCGACGAAGGGCCTGGAGAGAAAGCTGATATCCCGGCGAGCCAAGACCTCCGACACGCCGTTG
>SDGW01000869.1_pt1 | contig 12544 bp, 10 predicted proteins | sample 2873831 | NCBI WGS metagenome assembly SDGW01 (sample SAMN08132700, study PRJNA421101) | hypersaline lake metagenome | isolation source: celular fraction 0.22 microns magnesium sulfate-rich crust from ephemeral... | place: Spain: Penahueca Lagoon, Toledo | collected 2011-07
ACACCCAGACTGGCGAGTAAATCGACGGTATTCGACAGCGATAGCCCTGCAACGTGCGATTGAATACCCAGCATCATTGCCGGCTCGGGTGTCCGCTCGCGCTCCACAAAACCCAAATCAATCCAGTCGCTAGTACCGTTGAGGCGGGCGATTTCTGCCATGAACCAGCAAGAAATTCTCCCGCCTCACTTTTCACGCTTAACTAAACACGACCGGTCACACCGTGACCAGTCCCGGACCGCCGACGCGGTTCGGGCGGCGCCCGCGTGAACGGTCTCCCGGTGATAGCGTACCCCTCGGTATCGGTACCTCGAGGGCGCGGACTGGACGTCTCTCGTCGCGCTCCGGGCGGGCCCCGATTTCCCACAGATTTCCCCTCCGTCCTCCCGTGGCAGCAGTTATCGCACGGCCGCTCCGCGACTCGAAGTCCGCCGGCAGTAGCGTCCGGAGCCACCGCGACATTCGGTCGAGTCGGCATCCGTTCGCTTCGACCACCCAAATGTTGATTAGCCAATGACTTGCAGTATCCCCGGATGCGACAGTTCGACAAGGCGATACTGACCTGCGCGGTGACCGGTGCGATCCACGTGCCGACGATGTCGCCGCACTTGCCGACGACGCCGGAGGAGATCGCGACAGAAGCGGTCGCAGCCGCCGAGGCCGGCGCGAGCATTGTCCACGTCCACGTCCGCGACCCGGAGACCGGCGAGCCCGTCACCGACCTCGACCTGTTCGAGGAGGTGGCTGCCTACATCGACGACGAGTGTGACGTGATCGTCCAGCCGACGACGGGCGGCGCACCGACGATGGCGCCGGAGGAGCGCGTCCAGGTCGTCCCGCGGCTCGAGCCCGAGATGGCCTCCTGCAACATGGGATCGATCAACTTCGGGCTGTACCCGCTGCTCGACAAGTACGACGAGTTCCAGTACGACTGGGAAGAGGAGTACCTCGAGGGGACGCGCGACCTGATCTTCCAGAACACGTTCGAGGACCTCGAGACGATTCTCCCGATCTTCGCCGAACACGACACGAAGCCCGAACTCGAGTGTTACGACGTGGGTCACCTGTACAACGCCAGGCACCTGCTCGACCGCGGGCTGCTCGAACCGCCGCTGCACCTGCAGTTCGTCATGGGTATCCACGGCGGGATCGGCGCGGACCCGGAGAACCTCACGCACATGAAGCGGGTCGCAGACGAACTGTTCGGCGATCAGTACTCGTTCTCGGTCATCGGCGCCGGCCGCAACCAGTTTCCGCTCGGGAGCCAGGCCGTGAACATGGGCGGGCACGCGCGCGTCGGACTCGAGGACAACCTGTATCTCGCCCCAGGCGAACTCGCCGAGAGCAACGCCCAGCTCGTCGAGAAGATGGCCTCTCTCACCCGCGAGCTCACGGGCCGTGAGATCGCGACGCCCGACGAAGTGCGGGCGTTCCTCGACCTGAAGGGCCGCGACCGGATCGGCGTGTGACGCGGCGGAGACCCGTCGCGTCCGCGCTCTCGCGGCGGACCGCACTCCGTCCGCCCGTCCCCCTCCCGAGGGTCCGTAGCGGTGCGTCGATCAGTGTTTGCCAACACCTGTCGCACAACAAGTTATAACGTACCTAGGTGCGATTTCCCACTGTGCCCCCCGACTCGACCGAGACGCACGACGACTTCGAACGCATCGGCGTGGTCGGCGCCGGAACCATGGGCTACGGGATCGGGCTCTACCTCGCGCTCTCGGGCGCGTCCGTCGCCCTGTTCGACGCCGACCCGGAGCGGCTGGTCGACGCCGAGGACGGCATCGACAGCGCGCTGGAGACGTTCGTCGACGCCGGGCGCGCCTCTCCCGCGGAGAAGTCGGCGACGAAAGACCGCATCCGCACGGCGGACTCGCTCGCGGACTGCGTCGGCGACGCCGACCTCGTCACGGAGGCGGTCACGGAGGACCTGGACGTCAAGCAGGCGGTCTTCAGGGACCTCTCGGAGCACGCGCCCGGCGACGCGGTCCTCGCGACGAACACCTCCGGGCTCTCGATCACCGAAATCGCGTCCGTCGTCGACGATCCGGGACGGGTCGTGGGAACCCACTGGTTCAACCCGCCCCACATCGTTCCGCTCGTCGAAGTCGTGAAGGGCGAGCACACGCGGGCCGAGGTCGCCGAGCGGGTCCACGCGTACCTGGAGTCGATCGACAAGACGCCGGTGATGGTCGAGAAGGACGTTCCAGGCTTCATCGGGAACCGCATCCAGATGGCGATGTGCTACGAGGCGTTCTCCCTCCTCGACGACGGGGTGGCGAGCGCGGCGGCGATCGATCGGGCAGTGAAGGCGGGCTTCGGGTTCCGCCTGCCGGTGCTCGGGATCTTCGAGAAGGTCGACCAGTCGGGCGTCGACGTCCATCACGACGTCGAGGACTACCTCATGCCCGACCTCGACCGCGGTACGGATCCGAACCCCGTCGTGAGCGAACTCGTCGCGGACGGCGACTACGGAATAAAGACCGGCACGGGCGTCTACGACTGGGAGGACGTCGACACCGAGGAGGTGTACGAGCGACGCGACCGGCGCCTGCTGGAGCTCCTCGGCGTCTACACGGACGAGCCGACGCGCCCGACCGATCCCTGAGACGCGTCCCGGCCATACAGCAGCCAGCGGCGCGTCGCGGGCGTATCGCTCCGTCTCGTCGTCACCGACGCCGCTGGTTCGCCGTCGTGGAGCCCGTAGTACTGCTGTGACGGGCCCGACGAGCAGTCACAGGGTCGTACACCTGTATCACTCTCCGGATCTGTGGACCGATGTCTCGAATCAACCTTTTGTAGCTTCGTCTAGATACGTTGGCTGGGAACAGATAGCACGGCCTAGCGTGGAGCGGTGACAGGGCGCCTTCGACGCGAGCCGACGAGGGATCTCACGAACCAATGACGACAGAAACACCGAGTACCACGGAGATCGTCCACGAACCGTCCGACGAGTTCGTCGAATCGACGAACGTCTACCGGTTCATGAGGGAGTACGGCATCGACGACTACGACGAGTTGATCGAACGCACCTGCGGCGACGTCGACTGGTTCTGGGACGAGATCGTCGACTACCTCGACGTCGAGTTCTACGACGACTACGACGCCGTTCGGGACAACAGCGACGGGCCGCAGTTCACGGAGTGGTACCCGGGCGGGTCGATCAACATCGCTCACAACACCGTCGACAGACACGCGGCAGTGGACAGCGACGAGCGCAACACCGTCGCCTGCATCTGGGAGGGCGAAGGCGGAACCGTCCGGGAACTCACGTACCACGAGCTCCACCGCCAGTCGAACCAGGTCGCGAACGCGCTCGACGCTCGCGGCGTCGGTGCGGGCGACACGGTCGGGCTCTACATGCCGATGGTCCCGGAGGTCGTCCCGATCCTCTACGGGACGTTCAAGGTCGGTGCGATCGCCGTCCCGATCTTCTCCGGGTTCGGCGTCGACGCGACCGCGACGCGCATCGCGGACGCCGAGTGCAGCGTGCTGTTCACCGGCGACGGCTTCTATCGACGGGGCGAGGAGATCAGGCTGAAGGCGGCGGCCGACGAGGCGATCGAGGAAGCCGGACACGTCGAACACACGATCGTCTACGAGCGACTCGGCGCGGACGTCCCCTGGAACGACGACCGCGACGAGACCTGGGCAGACGCTGTCGAGTCGGCGGACGACGAGTACGACACCGTCGAACTCCCGTCGGACCATCCGTCGATGATCCTGTACACGAGCGGGACGACGGGGACGCCGAAGGGGACGATACAGACGCACGCCGGTCAGTTGCTGCAGTGCGCGAAGGAGATCTACTTCGGGTTCGATCACAGGCCCTCCGACCGGTTCTTCTGGGTGAGCGACATCGGCTGGATGATGGGGCCGTGGACGCTGATCGGGAACCACGCCTTCGGCGGCACCGTCTTCATGTACGAGGGAGCGCCGGATCATCCCGAGCCCGACCGGTTCTGGGAGATGATCGACCGTCACGAGCTGTCGGTGTTCGGCGTGTCGCCGACTGCGATCCGGGCCCTCCGCAAGGAGGGCGACCACTGGGTCGAACAGCACGACCTCTCGAGCCTCCGGCTGCTCGGGTCAACCGGCGAGCCCTGGGATCCCGAGTCCTGGCAGTGGTTCTACGAGACGGTCGGCGGCGGACGGACGCCAATCATAAACATCTCCGGCGGGACGGAGATCTGCGGGTGTTTCCTGATGCCGATGCCGATCAAGCCGCTGAAGCCCTGTACGCTCGGCGGACCCGGGCTGGGCATGGACGTCGACGTCGTGGACTCGGCGGGAGAATCGGTCGCCGACGCGAACGAGCGCGGGTTCCTCGTCGCCCGCGACTCCTGCCCGTCGATGACGAAGAGCCTCTGGGGCGGCGACGGGCGCTACCTGGAGGAGTACTGGTCGACCTGGGACGACCTCTGGGACCACGGCGACTGGGCGCAGAAGGACGAAGACGGCTTCTGGTTCCTCCACGGCCGCGCCGACGACGCGATCAATGTCGCCGGCCGGAAGGTCGGTCCCGCGGAGGTCGAGGGTGCCCTGATCGATCACGAGGCGGTCAACCAGGCCGCCGCCGTCGGCGTGCCCGACGACACGACCGGGCAGGCCGTCGTCGCGTACGTCGTTCTCGAACCCGGTCGCGAGGAAACCGGCGAACTGCGGGCCGAACTGCGCGACCACGTCGGCGACGAACTCGGAAAGCCGTTCCGTCCGCGCGAGGTACTGGCCGTCGACGCGCTCCCGAAGACGCAGAGCGGGAAGATCGTCCGTCGCGCGGTCGAGGCCGCCTACACCGGTGAGGAGCTGGGCGACGTAAGCAGCATCGAAAACCCGGATGCGCTCGACGCGCTGGACCAGCGATAGACGACCCGGCCGTTCTCGTCGGTACTGGGTCGTCGAATCGCTGGGAGAGCGTTGAAGTCGGACGAGGCACTCGCCGGTTCTTCGGCCCTGTCCGTTCCGTGATCGAGAAGCGACGTCGAACCCCACGAGCGCTATTCTGTATAGCGACTACAGGTTTACCGATGCTGTCACTCCGGCGCGGCGATCTGCCACGAACGACGGTAGCTCGCCTACTCGACGGGGATCTCGACCAGCGCCATGCCGCCGCCGACGGCCTCGTCGAGCGCCTCCCGGAGCTCCCCGGGCGATTCCGGCCGGTACGCGTCGATGCCGAAGCTCTCGGCGAAGGCGGCGAGGTCGGGATTGCTCAGTCGGGTCTCCGTGGAGTCGCCGGTGTTGTCGATCTGCTTCTCCGAGATGAGGCCGTAGTCGTCGTCGCGGAAGACGACGATTGCGTACTCACAGCCGAGCCTGGTGGCGGTCTCGATCTCGGCGGCGTTCATCAGGAAGCCGCCGTCGCCCGTCGCGGCGACGACGTTCCCGTCGACGGCGAGGTCGGCCGCGAGCGCGCCCGGGACGGCGATGCCCATGGCCGCGAGCCCGTTCGAGACGACGCAGGTGTTGGGCTCGTAGGTGGGGTAGTTCGCGGCGATGGCCATCTTGTGGCTGCCGACGTCGGAGACGAGCACGTCCTCGTCGGTCATCACCTCGCGCAGGACGGGCAGGACGCCCTCCTCGGTGAAGGGCGGTTCGTCCGCCGGTTCCCGGTCGACGTCCGCGAAGACGCGCTCGCGGTAGTCGCCGTACCAGTCCGCGTCGGTCCTGAACGCACCGTCCTCGGCCCGGTCCGTCAGTGCCCGGAGCGTCCGGCCGACGTCGGCGACGACCTCGACCTCGGGGTTGTAGGCGGCGTACACCTCTGCCGGCTCGGAGTCGACGTGGACGATCGGCCCGTCGTGGTCCCAGTCGGCGGGGTCGTGCTCGGCGACGTCGTAGCCGACGGCGAGGAGCAGGTCGGCCGCCCCGAGGGCCTCCGACGCGGCGCCGTCCCCGGAGCCGACCGTCATCAGCGAGTGCTCGTCGGCGTCCGAGACGGCGCCCTTGCCCATGTACGTCGAGACGACGGGGAGGTCGGCGGCCTCGACGAGGGCCCTGAGCCGGTCGACCGCGCGGGCCCGGACGGCGCCGTTGCCGGCGACGACCAGCGGACGCTCGGCCGCCGCGAGCAGGTCGACGGCGCGGTCGAGCGCGTCGGGATCCGGCGCGCCCGGCCGCACGGGCTCGCGCTCCGGGAGGGGACGTTCCTCGGTGGCCTCGCTCGCCACGTCCTCGGGCAGCTCTAGGTGCGTCGCGCCGGGCTTCTCGTACTCGGCGACCTTGAACGCCTTGCGGACGGCCTCGGCGACGATGTCCGGGTCGTCGAGCTGTGCGTTCCACTTGGTGATCGGCTCGAAGAGGTTGACGACGTCGAGCGCCTGGTGACTCTCCTTGTGGAGCCGCTCGAGCCCGCCCTGGCCGGTGATCGCGACGAGCGGGCTCTTGTCGAGGTGCGCGTCGGCGACGCCGGTCAGCAGGTTCGTCGCGCCCGGTCCCAACGTCGAGCAGCAGACGCCGGCCTGCCCCGTCAGACGCCCGTGGACGTCGGCCATGAACGCCGCGCCCTGCTCGTGGCGGGTGGGGACGAAGGTCATCTCGGAGCCCTCCAGCGCGAACAGCAGGTCCTCAAGTTCCTCGCCGGGGATGCCGAAGACGTGCTCGACGCCCTCCCGTTCGAGGCAGGCGACCAGCAGTTCGGCGGCGTTCATTCCACCCAGACCGTCTTGCGGTTGACGAACTCGTGGATCCCCGCCTCGGAGAGCTCGCGGCCGTAGCCCGATTCCTTGACGCCGCCGAAGGGCACCCGCGGGTCGGACTTGACGAGCTGGTTGACGTAGGTGCAGCCGGCGTCGATGCGCCGGGCGATCCCCTCGCCGCGCTCGCGGTCCTCGGTCCAGACGCTGGCGCCGAGGCCGAACTGGGTGTCGTTGGCCTTCTCGACGGCGGCGTCATCGTCCGCGACCTCCCAGACGGCCGCGACGGGGCCGAACAGCTCCTCGTCGTCGGCGGGACAGCCCTCGGGCACGTCGGTCAGGACAGTCGGCGGGTAGAAGGCGCCCTCGCGGTCCATCGGCTCGCCGCCCGTGACGACGGTCGCGCCGGCCTCGACGCTGTCCTCGACCTGCTCGTGGAGGTCCTCCATGAGGTCCTGGCGGGCCTGCGGGCCGACGTCGACGTCCTCGTCCGTCGGGTCGCCGACGGTCAGGCTCTCGATCTCGTCGACGAAGCGGTCGAGGAAGTCGTCGTAGACGTCCGCGTGGACGATAAAGCGCTTGGCGGCGATGCAGGACTGGCCCGCGTTCTGGTTGCGGGCCCACGCGCCGGTCTCCGCGGCCGCGTCGACGTCGGCGTCGTCGAGGACGACGAACGGGTCGCTGCCGCCGAGCTCGAGGACGGTCTTCTTGAGGTTCTCCCCCGCGGTGGCGGCCACTGATTGGCCGGCGGGGCCGCTACCCGTCAGCGTCGCCGCCCGGAGGCGGTCGTCCTCGATCACGTCGTCGACGAGGTCGGAGGGGATCAGCAGCGACTGGAAGACGCCCTCGGGGTAGCCGGCCTCGCGGAACACCTCCTCGATGGCCATAGCGCAGCCCGGGACGTTGGAGGCGTGCTTGAGCAGGCCGACGTTGCCCGCCGTCACGTACGGCGCGGCGAAGCGGAAAACCTGCCAGAACGGGAAGTTCCACGGCATCACGGCCAGCACTGGCCCCAGGGGTTCGTACACCGTCTTGACCGTCGCACCCGGGGGGCTCGGGTGGTGCTCGGGCTCCAGGTAGCTGCTCGCGTTCTCGGCGTAGTGGTCGCAGGCCCAGGCGCACTTCTCGACCTCCGAGACGCCCTGGTCGATCGGCTTGCCCATCTCGCGGGCCATGATCTCGGCGTACTCGCGCTTGTTCTCACGCAGCACCTCGCCGGCGTCCTCGAGCAGCTGCTCGCGCTCCCGCAGCGGGCGCTCTTTCCACTCTGGGAACGTCTCCGTCGCCCGGTCCAGCGCCTCGTCGACGTCAGCCTCGGAGTGGTCCTCGTACGACTCGACCGCCTCGCCGGTGGCGGGGTTGACGGCGTCCATGTGAGCGGATTCGGTCCCCAGACGGTTAACCTTGAACAGCTAACACGAACGGCGGTGTTCAGCCGGTGAGACGCGGAAGACGGCTGTTTCGGAGTCTCTCCCGCGCCTCTGGCGCCACCCTTCTGAGCCAGCGTTCTCCGGCGATAAATCGACGTCTGCTATATCGAATCTTCCCGGTACCGCGAATCGGCGTCCGGGGTCAGGGGATCGCTGTCGCCCCGGCCTCGACTCCGTCCGCGGTCGCGTTCGCCTCGCTGTCGACCTGATAGGTGACGAACTCGACCCGCACTCGCGGGTTCCGGTCGGTCGCGTTCGCGATGCGGCGGTCGATGGCCTCGTCGATCGACGGCGGGTCGCCGCTCCCGGAGCGACTGAGCGTGACGGTGACCGTCTCGTTCGGTCCCCACGGGAGCACCCCGGCGTACTGGACGCGGACGGAGATCGGTTCGAGCCCCGCGTAGGCCGGCCGCTCGAGCGTCGCCTCGACCTGCTGGTCGACCACCCGCTCGTACTCGACCTGCTGGACGGTCGTCACCCCGACTCCGGCGACGAGCGCCGCGAGCACCAGCACGCCGGCCGCGGTGAGCGCGCGCCGCGTCGCGCCCTCGGGGAGGACGCTCCACTCCCCGTCCGCTCCGTAGCCCAGCGCTCGCAGCACTGCGAGGGTCGCGACGTTGACGACGACCAGCGTCAGCCCGACGAGCGCCAGCGACCCCGCGGCGATCCGGGGCGCGTTCCAGACGGCGGCGACGCCGACGGTGGCGGCGGCCGGGACGAGCGCGGCCGCGATCATCACGCCGATCAGGGACGTCGGGCCCTTGGTCGCGATGCCGAACGCGGCGGCCGCGCCGGCGGCGAGGCTGATGACGACGGTCAGCAGCGACGGCGCGACCCGCAGCGCAATCAGTTCGATCGAGCCGACGTCCAGCCCGGCCGGGACGAAGCCGGCCGCCTTGACGCCGTAGGCGAACGCGGCGGCCCCGAGCATCGCCGTCGCCAGCCCGGCGACCTGGAGGGCGACGCTGTTGCGGAGCATCTGTCCGTCCCCGGTGATCGCGCCGACCGAGGCGGTCAGCACCGGGCCGACGATGGGCGCGATCACCATCGAGCCGACCACGACCGCGGGCGAGTCGACCAGCAGCCCGGCGGTCGCGATGACCGCGCTCAGCAGGATCAGCGAGAGGAACGACCGCGCGTCGTGGCTGATGTCGTCGACCTTGGCGCGGAGTTCCTGGCGGGTCAGCGGGTCGAAGTCCGTGGCGAACCGGTCCTGGAGCGCCTCGGAACCCGGCGTCATCGCGACCTCGAGGCTGCCGACGAGGTGTACCGTTCCGGGTCGACGTCGGCCTCCTCGAGCCGATCGAAGACGAACCCGACGGCGTCGGTCGGAACGGGGGCCTCGACGATCCACTGCTCCTCGCCGTCGCGCCAGGCCCGCTGCCGGACTGCGTCGATCCCCTCCTCGTCGAACGCGTCGAGCACCGCATCGAGGTCGTCGTCCGGGACGAGGACGCGGATCAGGCGCACACGGACGGTACGGCCGCCGCTCGAAAAAGTGTTGTCTGGAGTGACTGTCCCGGACCGTGAGAGGGGTGGCGGCTCGGACCGTCGCCGCGGCCGTCGCTCGCTCAGCCCCGCCCCAGGTCGAACGCCTCGTCGAGCCGCTCGCGGAGGTCCATGATCGTCTCCGCCTCGCCCTCGGAAGAGCCCTCCTGCTCGGCCAGCGCGCGGTCGACCTCGGCGGCCTCGCTGCGGGACAGCTGTACCTCGTGGGTGTCGTCATCGTCGTCGCCGAACCAGGTCGCCGGATCCATGGTGAAGATCCCGTCGTCGTCGCCCTGGGCGAAATCGGACTCCTCGAAGTCGAACTCCCGCTGCAGGAACTCCCGCACGTTCAGCGCCCGCTCCTCCTCCGCCCCCGACTCGGTGGCGACCTCCTCCGACAGGGCGTTGATCACTTCCCGGGCCTCCGGCCGGTTCAGTTCGATCGTGGCGGTGTCGTCGTCCATGCTGATGCCTCGTGCAGAACTTGTTGGCGAAGCAATAAATGGGTGTCCGCGGCGGGGACGGGCGACACCGGCTCGACCGGCCGCCCGGCTGTCAGGACAGGTGACTGGCGATGGTGTCCGCCGTCGCCTCGCCGACGCCGTCGACGGCCAGTAGCTCGTCCTCGGAGGCCTCGCGCACGCCGTCGACGCTGCCGAACCGCCGGAGGAGGCGCCTGCGGGTCTCGGGGCCGACGCCGGGCACCTCGTCCAGCGCGGTCCCCACGTCGTCGCGGACGGTCTGGTGGTACTGGACAGCGAAGCGGTGGGCCTCGTCGCGCACGCGCTGGAGGAGGTGGAGGCGCTCGTCGTCGTCGCCCCAGTCGAAGGTTCCGTCGGGCGTCACGACTAGCTCCTCCTCCTTGGCCAGCGCGACGGCGGGCACGTCCCACCCCGCCAGCGCCAGCGCGTCGCGGGCCGCGCCGAGCTGTCCCTCGCCGCCGTCGATCAGCAGGAGGTCGGGGTCCGGTCGGTCGTCCCGGCCCTCGACGGCGCGCTCAGCCCGCCAGCGGACGAGTTCGCGCATGTTGGCGTAGTCGTCGTTCGCCTCGGTGAGCTTCTTGCGGCGGTAGTCGGCCTTCTCGGGGCTCCCGTCGACGAAGGTGACGTTCGACCCCACGACGGAGGTCCCGTGGGCGTGGCTCACGTCGAACCCTTCGATGCGGTCGGCGGCGTCGAGGCCGAGCGCGTCGGCCAGCGCCGCCGTCTCGTCGCGGGCGGGCCCGGCCCGGCGGGCGTTCTTCAGCGCGAGGTCGACCAGCGTGGCCTCGCGGCCGGCGCCGGGGACGCGGACGTCGACGCCCTCGCCGGCGAGCCAGTCGACCACGTCCCCGTCGGGCCGCTCCGAGCACAGCACCGCGTCGGGCAGGTCGCGCTCGGCGTAGTACTGAGTGATGAAGGCGCCCAGCACCTCCCCGACGCCGTCGCCCTCGGGGGCGTCCAGCCGGTGGCGCTCGCGGTCGACCAGCTGGCCGTCGCTGGCGTGCAGTCGCGCGACGGTGGCCCGTTCGCCCTCGCGGACCGCGCCCAGCACGTCCATCGCGCGCTCGTCGCCCGTCGTCTGGACGGCGTCGTCGGCGTCGCCCTGCAGCCGCTGGACGGCCTCGAGCTTGTCCCGGAGGTTGGCCGCCCGCTCGAAGTTCGCGTCCTGCGCGGCGGCCTCCATCTCCCGCCGGAGGGGGTCGGCGAGCACGCCCGTCTCGCCCTCGAAGAATCGCCGGACGCTCTCGACGTCCTCGGCGTAGGCGTCCTCGCTGATCTCGCCGGTGCAGGGCGCGGTGCAGATGCCCATCTCGTAGTCCAGGCAGGGCCGCTCGCGGCCCTGGTACTTGTGATCGGAGCAGCCCCGCAGCCCGTAGGTTTCCCGCAGGGCCTTGACGACCGTCTCCACGCGGCCCTTGTCGGTGAACGGGCCGTAGACGGTGGCCCCTTCCCCGGGGTCGCGGGTCACCTGGATCCGCGGGACGTTGTGGTCCGTCAGCTGGACCAGCGGGTAGGACTTGTCGTCCTTCAGCCGGACGTTGTACTGCGGCTGGTGGCGCTTGATGAGGTTAGCCTCCAGCAGCAGCGCCTGCGTCTCCGTGTCGGTGACGCTGTACTCGATCCCCTCGGCGCGCTCGACCATCCGCGCGATGCGGGTCGAGCGGGGGTCGGCGTACGAGCGCACCCGGTCCCGCAGGTCGACGGCCTTCCCCACGTACAGCACCCGGTCGGCGACGAAGTGGTACACGCCGGGCTCGGTCGGCAGGTCGGCGGCCCGGTCGCGAACCGTCGCGGCGTCCATCGATTCCACCTCACGCGCTCGACGGGGTTCAACGTCACGCACTCGACCGGGAGCGGCGCACCCGATTATCGCGACTGATATCTTCACAACCTGTTAGGTACGGCTTGCTTGCTCGATACGCCCCACTGTCGACGCGCATGTCGATCGAGAAAAGCACGGACTGGGAGTTCTACGTCGAAGACGACGTGATCGTCGCGGAGTTCCCCGAGGACACGGAGCTGTCGGGCGAGGAGAGCGACCTGATGGTCGAGCGCTTCACGGAGCTGATGGACCGCCCCGGGACCGACGCGCATGTCTCGGTGCTGCGCTCGAACGAGCCCTACTCGAAGGAGGGCCAGGAGAACCTCCGCAAGTCGGCGCAGGCCGGCGTCGAGGCGGGAATCACCCGCTGGGCCGTCGTCGCCGAGGGCACCAAGCGGATCACGATGCGCAAGCAGGTCGACGTCGACGGGGTCACGGTCGAGAGCTTCGGCCTCGACGAGAAGGCCGACGCCGTCGAGTGGGCGAAGGGCGAGTAGACCGTCCACAGCGGTCGTTCGAGGCGCGACCGAGCGGCGCGTCCGGGCCGTCAGGGATCGCCGGGTCTGATGGCCCGTTCCAGCCTGTCGGCGGGATCCGCGGCGGAGCCGTCGTCCGGCGGACCGCCGGCACCGGCCGTCTCCGCTCCGGACCCGTCCGGCACGAATCCGCCGGTGCCGCTCCCGCCGC
>SDGW01001095.1_pt1 | contig 12534 bp, 12 predicted proteins | sample 2873831 | NCBI WGS metagenome assembly SDGW01 (sample SAMN08132700, study PRJNA421101) | hypersaline lake metagenome | isolation source: celular fraction 0.22 microns magnesium sulfate-rich crust from ephemeral... | place: Spain: Penahueca Lagoon, Toledo | collected 2011-07
CGCTGCAGTCAGTACGACGTCCGAGATCGCGAGTCGCCCGCCGGGACGGAGAACGCGAAACGCCTCGTCGAACACTTGGGGCTTGTCAGGCGAGAGGTTCACGACACAGTTCGAGATGACCACGTCGATACTCTCATCTGAAACCGGGAGATGTTCGATCTCACCGAGGCGGAACTCGACGTTCTCGGCGTCGTTTTGACTGGTGTTCGTACGCGCTTTTTCGACCATCTCGGGTGTCATATCCACGCCAATTACACGACCTGCCTCGCCGACTTCCTGGGCCGCGAGGAAGCAGTCGAAGCCCGCGCCTGACCCGAGATCGAGTACCGATTCACCTGTCCCGAGCGACGCGATTGCTTGGGGATTCCCACATCCGAGCCCCAGGTTTGCGTCGCCGTCGACACTCTCCAGCTCTGTCTTAGAGTAGCCGAGTTGGCGGGCCGTTTCGTCGGTGGGAGCCGTCGTCTCTGCGGGGCTACAACAGGAATCGTCGCTCGAACAGCAGTCACTCTCCGCTTCGCTCTTTCCCGCAGCGATACTGGCGTACCGTTCTCGGACGACCTTCCGTTGGGTCTCTGCGTCGAGAGCGGACTCCGTCGAGGTGTCGCTCGTTTCAGGCACTCGTGGTCACCTCCTGTTCGATTTCGTCGAAAAGCGCACTCACACGGTCGCGAATCTCATCGCGGATTTCTCGGACTCGGTCGAGGTCTTTCCCATCGGGATCGGCCAGTGCCCAGTCACGGATGTCTACATCGGAGTTGTCAGCTTCGAGGTCGAGCGTCGAACAACCCATCGTGGCGACGTAGTCACACGATTCGAGTTCCTCCGTCGAAATCTTCCGCGGTGTCCGGTCAGAGAGTTCAAATTCCTCCTCACGCATCACCTCGATGACGACGTCGTGAACGTGATCAGCAGGATGGGTTCCGCCAGTGAGAATCTCGACGTCGTCGTCGAGATCTCGACGCCCCCGCTCGTGTTCGGCGAACGCAGTCGACATCTGTGACCGTCCGGCGTTCTGGACGCACATGAATGCCACAGAGACTGATGTGTCACTCATTGATCGACCTCTCGCGTCTCGTCGAGGGCTGTCAGAAGCGCCTCGGCTCGGTCGGTCGTCTCGTAGTACCGCCACGTCCCGTCTTTTCGCCGCGTGACGAGCCCGGCGTCGTAGAGGTCCGAAAGGGCGTGACTGATCGCGCTGTCACTGACGTCGACGATCGGATTGATTTCACAGACGCACAACTCCCGATTCGCGGCCGTCAGCAAACGGACGATGTTGTATCGAGTATCGTTCCCTAGCGTCTTGAGCGCGGTTAAATCGGCGTCAGGACTGGTCGGTGTTTCCGATTGATACGAGCGCAGTGAATCCAGCCGTTCCTCGATATCGGCTTCACAGCAGCCACCACTTTCCTCAGTAATGAGGCGTTCGAGTCGTCCCGTTTGTGAACCCATAGATGACTAATTGAACACTCTCTCATATAATGATGTCGAGATAGCGGTCACCGTTTTATTCTACGCGCTATACGCACCCAAAACAGCCTTCATAACAACATATGCATTGAGACGACCAGTCTCAACTACTGCAGCGTTGGTAGACTGCGAAACCGGTACCGTATTGGATATTCATTGTTTGAAGAGTGGGCTGAAAATCAGGGACAGCAGGACTTGTCAAAGTACCTCGGCTCAGAGGAGATGTCCTCTAGTGAATGAGGAGCTCTGCGCCGAATGATCTAATCCAGATAACTACGGACGAGGTTTAGCTGCTGATTGGGCTGGACGAGGTGAAAATCTGCAGTGACTCGGCTACATTGTGACAGGTGTAGTGCCGAGATAGAGAAAGATCCGGACAACCTGTCTGATTCTGTTCCGTGCACTGAGGAAGACTGCAGCGGGACGATGTACCGTTTGGATAGGCCGGAAGGCTTGTACCAGATCTCGGTTCTGGGCAGGCGAGAGGCAGAGGCCTACATACTTCTCAGCGAAGACCACAGAAACCTGACCATCGCTGAGACAGCTGAGGAGATGGATATTGAAGAGAACACAGTAAAGGGAAAGCTGGGTGATATCCGCCAGAAGATCCGGGAAGCCGAACTCACCGCCCGGTTATCCCTCTGAGCCCTATTTTCCTCCCGTCAGTATCTCTGCCATCTCTTCTTGGGAGGTCTCAGAGGCTTCTATGCGTTTGATGTGCGCCCTCTCCTGGTACCTGGAGTGGGTCCGTGGATCCCAGAGATAGGCGGCATCATCAGGCCTCTCGTACTCCTCCATTTTCTCGTCGACCGACGCCATCGGGTAAGGCCCATCGTAGCAGAAGAACAAGAGCAAGGCGTCGATGGAACCAATCTCGTTCCACGGTGTCAGGTCGCCTAACTGGGATGTATCCTCCCAGTTGTCGATGAACACGTTTCCGACCCGGTTCTCGCCGGCCACTGCCCGGATGTCACCTTTTCCTAGTTCCCTGACTGTAGGCCTCAACATAGCCTCGAACAGGTCCGCAATCATCGACGAGAGAAACTGCCGCGGGTCTCCTTCTTTCACAGCTACGGGGAACAGCAGGTTGACGTCGTCGACGAACTCTTCAGGATCCTCGGCACGGCCTTCCGCAAACAACACGGTGCAGGCATTCCCGGCTGCTCCCAGGACCTCAGAAACCTGACCCAGTACGTCGGGTTCAGAGAGATCAGCGGAAACGAACAGGTAGTCACTGTCTCCGACATCCTCTGGTCCTGGAGAACTGTAGACCTGGGCAGAGCTACCGGTTTCGATCATCTCCACAGTTTTCCTACCTGTCTCTCCTAGGCCTGCGACGGAGACGTTCGGAGCCCAGGAAGGCTGCTCGCTTAATTCGACTTCACCGGAAGGCTTCTTCGAGGCCTCGAACGTCCTCCGCTCCGGTGTTTCCTCCGTGTTCCGGGCGGTGACCGCGAGGTCGGGAGAGAGCTCAGGGATGTCAAAGACTGTATCCATGTTGACGTCGCTTTCCCCGTCTTCCAGCAGATTCTCTGACCCTCTTCGCGTTTCCTCCTGAAAAGTCCGCCACTTCTCCACCCGGCTTTCCTCGGCCTCCGCTTCCTCCAAGAGCTGGACGGCTTCACCGGTCAACTCTGAGGCCTCTCCGAACAGTTCCCCGGCCTCCTCAGGACTGCCACTGTTCTCCGCCCTCGTGGCCTCGTTGCACTTCTCCAGGATCCTATCCGCCAACTCCTGAACATCTTCGTCCATATCAGTCATCATTTACTGATCTAGCAATATTTTACCAATGGATAGTCAGATCACCTCTGATTGGTTGATTTAATTATACTTCTTCAAGAGAGAACTCATTCTATATGCATTGAGACGACCAGTCTCAACTACTGGGTCGGGTGGAAGTTCAAACGATAATTACCCATTCGACGGCGGATTCGGAGGTCTGAGTCCTCATGGTATCGATGGATCAGTTTGTGGAACTCACTTGCTAGTCGGACTGTTGCCACTCTCCGAGATAGTCATTGATTTCGGCAACAGAATCATCGTCGAACCGTCGCTCATTCTCATCCATCTTCTGCTCAACCGCATCAAGAAGATCGACATCAAGCTGGTTCGCGAGACCAAGTAAGTATATGAGGATATCAGCCATCTCATCGCGAACGTCCGCCATTAGTTCGTCATCGTCCAGAACAGCCTCGCTTTGAGGGTTATCCATCCAGAGAAAATTCTCAACCAATTCGCTCGATTCAACGGAAATAGCCATGGTCAGGTTCTGAGGCGTATGGAATCGTTCCCAGTCCCGTTCAGCCACGAATCTGCGGTATCGAGATTGCAACTGCTCGAGACTCATGGATAGTACAGAGAATGCTGCTCCCTATTGAAACCAGATACCATCTTAGTCGGCCTATTTACGCTAATCTCCCCCCCGTTCGTTGAGGATATACCGATTAGAAAGCGGTTAGTTTACTGCTACACTGAGGATGTGAAAATATTTTCAAAGTCTACAATACTACAGAACCAGCATGCCGGAGACATCCGACATTCCGCCTGCCGGGATTCGGCTTATTCGCGAGTGTCGAGAAGAAACCCGTGCGGAATTCGCTGACGAATTCGACGTTACGTCGACGACAATCGGCACCTGGGAACGGGGTGAATCAGAGCCCAAGCCGGAGCACTACGAGGCCCTTCTCAACGCAATTCCCCCGGACCTCTCGAGAGATGCCGTGTTTGATGCCGACGATCGCTTTGCTGACGACGAGCCCCGTGCCTATGATAACGAGCGACGTCTGTTTGGCTCCAAATGGCTCCAAGCCCTACGTGACGAGCCGCGGATTGCTGCCGAACTTGGAGATAATCGAGGGCTGTCTGTCTTTTCGGGTCAACAGCGGATGTTCGTCCAGCAGTTGGATCTAACCAGCGTCGAAGGGGCGAGCCAACGCGACGGCAAACGTGTAACAGCAGTCTATTATCTCGCAGGAGACGAACGACGAGCACTCCGGCGGTTTATCAACCAGAATGAGGAGATCGTTCGCGATCAATTACAGAAGACACCAAACCGCTTCAGCCATGAGTGGGATGAGTGGCTCTATGGGGTGCTCGAGGAAGAGTACCGATTCTGGCTGTACGACTAGGCCCACAACTTCCTGCACTATTGGCTCGGTTGATTCGTGTTCGTGCCGCACTTGTGAGATGAGGCAGAAAGGATACTGGCTGTCTCTGTTCGGAGTTTTTGCTAGTAAGGACTTCGGGTGAATACTCGCGGGACCCGAACCGACTTTTTGTCGGCTAGCTCAGGGAGCTACCGATATCCAAAGGGCAAACAATACATTGGACGTATGCTGAAACAACAGCAGGATTGACACATATTCCATGCCCTCAATCCCTCAAACCAGGACTCTCGTTGCGAACCGTGTAGTGACGACGTACCTCTCTGAGGGTCGATCCCAGCTTGAATATCCTATCGCGAGGGCAGCAGGTGAGTGCCTGCGATCGCAAAACCCACAGTGGCGACAGAACGGTGCAAAGGCGCTCGCTAGGCTTGCTGATGAGGGGGTGAGACCAGTCCTCCCGGCGATGTATGATCTCCTGAACGCGACAACCATCCGAGAAAGAGACACGCAGGCGCTTGTTCTCGGCGTACTATGTGAGTTCGGACTCTCCCATCGAGACCTCACACGGGAACTCGTGTCTGCGGTCGAGCCTGTGACTGATGTTGAGTCACCACTCGTCCGTGAGGCAGCATACGCGACGCTTGCCTGGTCGGCTAACCGGAGTTTCACCAACGATTGGGCGGGACTCGACTCGAAAACTGTCGATCAATTCCGCGCAGTGGCCGAGTCAATGGTCGAACTGCTGTTGGCTGATCGTGACGATCCCGACACCGAATGGACTGCCCAATTCGATATCGATCAGGAGCTAACGGCGTTTAACGGGACGGTTGACGCTGGCGACTCCCGTTACCAATCTATTCGCCGTAACTGTGGGTTTGGACTCGCGTCACTCGGGACTCTCGTCCCTAATCCGATCGTGGAGAACGAGACAGCATTGGCACAGGTTGCTCTCGAAACAGAGGCGCCGGTGACACGCAACTACATCGTCGACGCACTTGCTCGGGCGGAGGCGTCAGAGGCACTTCAGTACTATATCGATGCAGCAGTAGGCAAACTCGGAAATCGTGAGACAGTGTCACGAGGCCTGCAACTCCTCTCTGGATTCCACCCAGATGCCTATCCATACCTCGCAGACTGCGCAACCGCCCTCACGGCAGCACTCAACCGTGTCCCCGATGATGAGCGATCGACCGCTGCAACGGTAACGCTGGTTGCGATCGGATACAGCGATTCACCGCCAGAGGAACTTCTTCAGACGCTAATCGCGCAATGGCTCACTGAATCGACAGCCGCCACGGAATACAGCATTAGCCTCGCCGAATCGACTGTTGAAGAGATCGCAGCAAACTGGCCAGAATTCGTGTATCCAATCGTGGCAACTGCAACTGACCTTCATCAGAGTGAACAGAGATCTCTCTGTCGCCTGCAGGTGAAGCCATCCTGGGTGAATGTCTCCGAAGTTGATGGTCAGTGGGACGCTGAACGAAGCTGGGGTCTCCTCCACACACTCGCAGAGACAGACCCGGACCGGGTTCAGTCCGGAGTCGATTGGGATCAATTCCGTGACAACGTAGAAACCGCAGAGACGGTCCCGGAATACCGGTGGAAACTCTTTGGAAAACTCGTGTCGACGCCCCTCTCAACTGACCACGAGGAGCAATTGTTCAGTGCTCTCCGTGCAAACCGGGGCGGATCCGCGACAGCTGGGCAGTTGATCTTCAACCGAGCGCCAGCGCCGACCATCGAAGCTGCCTGTACACGGATGGATAAGTGGCATCGACCAACAGAAGAGAGTGTCACCTTCCTCGACGAAATGGCGGCTTCTCGGCCCAATGAGCTCGCTCCCCTCTTACCCACGCTTCAGGGATGGATAGCCGATCTTAGCCCCGACGACGAAAGATGGAATCCATTAGCGACTGCTGTTGGACGTATCGCCCTTGCGACGGACGAGACCAGTGTGATAGAGAACCTGTTGACCCCACTATCCAACGACGAGTACTGTCGTGCAGTTCTCGAGACGTCGATTGGAGCAGAATTAGTGACGACGGCGCCGAACAAGACAGTTCCATCCCTCCTGTCACACCTCTCATCAGGAAGTCCTCGACTCAGGCGGGCGATTCTACGAACATTCGAGACGATGCCAACTGAACTCGAAGGATGGGCCCCTCGTCTTCGATCAGCACTGTGTCGGCAAGTTGAATCACCGAATGAGTCCGTCCGCAGAACCGCAGTCGAAATTCTCGGTCAGTGGAACAACGATACCCTCAGAAACCTGGCCGAGACTGGATCGGTCGACGCCGATACGCTTCAGAATGCACTTCACCAAGGCGTGAGCGATGAATCTGTCCAAGTGCGTGGGGCTGCGGTAAGTGCCCTCACCTGCCCACTGTCTACCGAAACGGAGGCTTGCCTCACTCAGCAGTGGCGTGATGAATCACATCCAGTGGTTAGCTTCAGAATCGAGCGCTTGCTGCGAGATTCTCACGCATAGGGCGGAGTACAGGACTCACTTCCATCGGACTGCAGTAGTGGGGCGGGACTCACCACCTTTCACTGGGAGCCGCCATCAGATGGATATAGCGTAATAAGGTGTATAGATGGCCAATCCTGGGTGTACTCTTTCTCACTGAAGAGCGAGTACGGATGAGGCTGGTATCCAAGTGTAACACAATTCCAGCCTCATTTAGAGAGAACCGCCACTCGCGCCAGGAGTACTGGAATTACTTCTGAGCCGGAGTTTTCCAACCGTTTCACACGTGTTCGTAACCCCATTCCCGAAGTTTGTTTGCGACTTCCTCGGGATGGTCCATCGCCACTAAGAGTGCGGCCTCACGGAGATCAAGTTTGTAGAGCTCTTTCGGTCGGATGTCGAGTTCATCAGCGACGGCCCGTTCGAGATCGTCTTCCCCTTGGGCCGTATCTTCACGGACGAAGAACTGCAACACGTCGTCACGATCCTCTTTGACTGAACTCCGGCGCTGGTAGTAGGGAAGCGTAGTCGTCTCAGTTGACGAAGTAGCAGGGTCAGCGTCAGCCATTGTCAATTCAGCATCATCCGGAGACTGTTCACCCGGCTGCTCAGCCTCTGGTTCCTCTGGTTCCTCTGGTTCATCGTCGGCAAAGGGGTCGTCACCAGTGCCTTTCTTCATGTGCCATCACCTGTGTTAAGCCCGGCTTCTGACTCAAGATGCGCAGCAAGCTGTCGAATCTTTTCCAGGGTTTCCATTTCGTGATCACGCTTTCGCGAGCGGTGTTCATCGACGTAGGTGAACGCCGTGCACTGTTGTCGCCAGCAACCTTCGAACAGTGACCCTCGTTCCCGAAGGACGACTGGTGCGTCGTACGTGAGGTCGGCAACAGTGTCGAGATACGTATCCTGGTCACTCGTTCCCTTGAATCCATTCGGAACGACAGCGAGTACCCCAACCTCGAGGTTAAGCTGGTCTTCAAGCCCGGAGACAAGTTCCTCCAACCCCTCGACGGACTGGTCTCCTTTGCCTGTAAGCTCAAGCGGGATCACCAGCGACCGCGTGGCGTCGATGCCGTTGTAGAGGTGGGGGCCGGCAGTTGCCGGCGGGTCGACAATGATCACGTCGTACTGACTTGGGACATCGTTCTCTCTAAGCACGCGTCGAAGTTGTTCGTTCCGTGGGAACTCCCAGTCGTCAGCTTCGGTCGTGGCCTGGTAATCCCCGGCCTTGGTCAGCCAGTCATCAAGTTGCTCCAGCGAATCGTGGCTGGGGATGACGTCAATTCCCTCAGTAGTGCGGATCAAGTCCTCAAAGTCACCTTGGGGTCGATCGACCATGTGATGGACAATCGTGTCGGCGTCTGGATCGCTCCGGTTGTCGTCAATCCCCAGGAGATGGGACAGACAACCCCGCTGCTGGTCGAGGTCGATAACGAGAACGTCGTGACCCCGTTCAACGTGTGCTTTCGCGAGGTTTGCAGTCAGTGTGGTCTTCCCCACACCGCCAGCCTCAGAGTAGCTGGTGTACGTGAGCATACCCGCTAATCAGTGGGACGGGAAATAAAGACTGTGTAGATGAATTAGTTATACTGGCTAGTTACACTGACCAGTGTTACTGGCCAGTATAACTGACCAACTTATATGGAAAGGACATACAACCAAGTTGGTTAGACCGACTATCTAGAACGACTGGCGATATAAGTTGCCAAGTAGGATTGCTGGAGTAATACCGCTAAAAGATATACCTGACCTCGGTGGTGTTACTACTCAGCTCTGGTCGGCATATTTTTGGTAATTCTGCCGAATCGTCATTGTGCTCACATTAGCTGCTTCAGCAACCGTTTGCTGGGTATGGCGATACTCAGTAGATTTCTTGAGCACCACATAGAACGCTGCTCCCACCTCCGACATTGGATTCGTCCCGCCATGAACATCGACTGAGTCAAGCAGTCCCTGGACCTCGGAAACAACTGTATCGTCATCGTGAACGTCCAACTGCCGAGCGAGGTGCGAAATATAATCGGCCGGTTCAGCAACTAAATCCGCGGCATCGATCGCGTCCGTGATCGCAGTTTCATCGAGTAACCGACGCAGCTTGGTCCGAATCGTTGTCGGGTTTGTATCGAGCTCCTCGGCCAGAGTTTCGAGCGGCCGGGGGTGATCTGCCTCGATAGAGGCAATACGGAGTGCTGCAGCAATTGTGGCTTCATGAGCGGCCCCACCCACCACCCCGGCGGCATGACCAGCTGCATAGACCTCGGCAGCCCGGTACACGACTGCTGGAGAGAGGTATAAGGATTCAGCAGCTTCAACAAACACCGGTGCCAATTGGAGTGCTAATCGCTCCTGATAGTCACGATCGTAGCGTGATACATAGGTGCGTACCTTCTGGCCATAGTTGAGCCGCTTTGCGACCTCCCGCTCATCAATACTGAACTCAGGATCGGTCGCGGCCTCATCAGTTGTCGGAGTGGTTTCTGGCTCGTACTGCGGGATGTGGGCGCCTCGATTACGGAGAGCCTCAACAGCCTCCCAGAACGTCTCACCTTCAGGGTAAGAACGCTCATCCGAAAGAAGCCCTTCCTCGAGAGCGACGATCTGGAGGGCATCCAGCGCGATCATCCCCTTGCGGTATATCCATCCATCATCAGTGACGCCCAGTCGTGTGCCAGATTCACTGTGAACCCATGACGGGTCATAGGAGTAGGTGCCGTCACCGTGGGCTTTGGTTTGCGTCGATCGCATCGAAATGTCGCTAGGCGTGGTCTGTCTGATCGCATCGAAGACGTCACGAATGTCATTCGTTGTTTCGATAGACTCGAGTTGCTCACGACTTCGTCGAGGTTCGGGTGTCGCGCGATCAGGGGTAGACGAATGGACAGTAGTAAACTCGTTTTCAAGGTCTGAAAGGAGCCCTTCAACGGCAGTTGCTGTCGTCGGCGTCGGTTCCAGGTGGTCACCAGTCATCGCCACGAACCGGTTCCGGTCATACACCTCCAGGGACTGATCACTATTGTCCACCAACGGCCCCGTGAGAGACTTAACCCCCGTTGAGAGTTCCCCCGTACCGTAGAGATGGATCCCCGTGCCAGATGTTGAACGCGCAGCATACGTCTCAGCCGTATCGACTAACTCCTGTGCAGCATCAGTTAGGGAACCATCGACGACGACGTCATCGAGATCAAAGAAGACGAACGCATCATCCCGGGTGAGAGCAAATGCAAGCTCCATCTCGTGAGGGAGCTTCTCCTGCCATTGGACGGCCTCCTCGAAAGAAGTCCAGTTATCGGATTCCATTGCACTAACGAACTCGAGTGGATCACCCGTTTTCCATGGGGCACGTGGTACTTTTCGCCCATCATCGGTTTCTTTCCAAAGGAGCCACTGCTCACGCTTTTGCATCGCCGGCGGGAATGTGCCGACCTCGGTTGACGGCGCTGCCGACGATTTCGATGGGCTTGAGTGATTATCGCTACCCGACGATGATGGTTCAGGAGTCTCCGTTTGAGAATCAGGTGATTCCCCAGTCGACAGATCAGCCGAGAGCGCTCGTCGAGCACGCTCACGAATAGCCTCCGCACGTGTTTCACCGACATACGGGGCGTTGGTCAACTCCGAGACAGACGCCTTCGACACATCCCCAATCTCCTCGAACCCCGCTTGATAGAGGTAATGGAGATACCGGATTGAGCACCCGTCCAAGCTAAGTATCGAGTTCTCGGCATCGCTAAACCGAAGCCGAAGCGTCTCCTCTGCTTCGGATGGGGTCACGACAGTCGCAGCGAGCGTCCCGTAGGCGTCGGCGACCACTGATCGATCGGCTCCCAGTGACGCCGCAAGTTTCGAAATGAACGTTTGGGGGAAGCCGCAGGCCTCACGAGCAGTAAGTCGTATACATTCAGCAGTCGGCTCGGACATTGTCTCCACCGCTGCTAAGTCGTCAACGGCCGTCTGGGCAACAGCGGCGGCAGAATCGTACCCCGCGTCGCGGAGCGCATCTGCCCGGGTGTCGCCAATCGCTGGGACTGCTTCAAGAGGTGGATCTCGAGAATAGGTTTCCGATTCCCCACTTTCGATGTCAGTTTGATCTCTCTCCTCCTGAGCGACACGGAAGGCATAGGAATTATCGTACCCCAACACCTCCCAACGATGAGACGTGTCGTCGGATTCGCTGACGTGATGAATAATCTGGCTGAGCGTTCCAGTTTCTGCACAGCCTGACACAGGACAGTCGAAATCCTCTATCGAAGCCATAGTAGTCGTTATTGCCAGATAATGGTCCAACGCCAGATAAATCATTCCCGCAATGGGTCCCCGAAACCGCTAGCCTCCACGGGTCTATTCGGCGTCTTCAAGTCGTTCCCAGGTCTCCTCAGGTAGATCCGCAGCACGAACTCTATCACGGACCTCGCTGATTTCGTAATCGACTCGCCGAAGATCGGCTGTATAATCATCGGTATCGACGATCGCGTACGCGGCACCAGGCTCACCATCACGGGGTTGGCCGACGCTGCCTGGATTCACAACTAATGTATTATCGGCAGTTTCGGCACCCTGAACATGCGTGTGGCCGAGCACAAGCAACTCTGTATCGACAGATGAAGCGACGGTTGAGAAATCCGCAGGATACACATATCGATCATTATTGGCGGGGTTTGGATGACTGTGGGCGACGGTAATCGAGTACTCACCAAGTCGACGACGCTCACGGAGTTCATCAAGCCAATCGAGTTGATCATCGTCAAGTTCCTCATAGGCGTGTTGGAGACCAGACCCGGCAGTCGGATGGCCACGATACCGCTCAGGCGTTTTGACCTCTCTGTCGTGATTCCCAGCAATACAGACGTCAACTTGATCACGAACAAGCTCGACACAGGCCTTCGGGTCAGGCCCATAGCCAACAATATCTCCGACACACACGAGTAGATCGACAGGTTCCTCAGCTAAATCCGAGAGTACAGTCTGCAGAGCAGGTTCATTCGCATGAATGTCTGAAAGGAGTGCAACACGCATCAGTTGACACATAATAATTGTCATCTACATGAATCCGACGACCTCGACAGCTACTGGGGGATACTCAAATTACTAGAGTAGTGTCGGAGGGGTATCGAGTCGAAAGAGTTCACGCGATAATGTTAATAGGAAAAAATAAACACAAGTCCCCCACACGTCGTCGGTATGCCACCAGAAAATATCGCTTGCCCGAACTGTGGGACGTTAATAACGTTCACCAATGTAGAATCTGACATAAATTGGGGCCGAAATATAATGTCCGGTGGTACATGAAGGAGGAAGGGACGGGCGGGTTAGTTCGAAATCGGAAAGGCAATCATACGACTCTCGGTTATACAAACAATTGTCCCGATTGTGACGAAAGGGTCTGTATCGTTACGAAGAATCACTATCAAGCTGCTTTAGACAGGCTTGATATTTCTGAAGACGAAGCTAGAGTGAAAATGACGACTAGCTAGGGAGATATCGGACGGT
>SDGW01000870.1_pt1 | contig 12519 bp, 22 predicted proteins | sample 2873831 | NCBI WGS metagenome assembly SDGW01 (sample SAMN08132700, study PRJNA421101) | hypersaline lake metagenome | isolation source: celular fraction 0.22 microns magnesium sulfate-rich crust from ephemeral... | place: Spain: Penahueca Lagoon, Toledo | collected 2011-07
GAGCGGTCCCGTTCCGGAGTGGCCCGATCCCGGAGTCCCCTCGACTCCGGAGCGGCCTGCCCCTAGAACAGCCCGGCCGCCAGCGCGGCGCCGGCCGCCGCGAGCACGACGCCGCCGATGCGACCGATCGTCCGCCGGCGCTCGGTCCGCTCCCCGCCGGGGTCGGGGTCGCCGATGTACGAAAGCTTCGCCTGGAGGCGTATCATCTTCAGCGGATACGCCACCCATAGCACGCCGAGGACGATGGCGACGACGCCGACGACGAGCTCCAGCAGCGTCGGTTCGGCCATGCACGGGCGTCGGTAGCCCGGCACAAAATTTCACCGGTCTCTCGCTGCAGTATCGGGGACGACCGCCCCTGCGCCTGCAGGCCGAGGCTCTTTTCGGACTCCGGGTCACGATACCGACGTTCCATGATACACCGTACCACACGCCGATCGTCCCCGTCGATTGACCGACGCCGATGAGTACACCCCGACAGGACGCCCAGTCCGAGGCGGAGCCGCCGGCCGAACGTCGCTCCCGCTCGGGCTCCGGTGGCGGACGCATCGACAGGACGACGCAGGCGCGGGCGCTCTCGGCGGTCGCCGGCGGAGCGCTGTTCGTCATGGGGCTCAGGCGCTGGTCGCTGCGCGGGATGGCGCTGACCGCCGCCGGCGTGGCCGCCCTCTACAGCGGGATCAACGGCGAGGGTCGCCCGTTCGACTCGCTGCTCTCGGCGGTCGGGTCGGGCGCCCAGCACTCGGGCCCCGGTGCCTCGCCCGACGCGGTGACGATCGGCCGGTCGGTCACCGTCCGGGGCGACGCGGCGGACCTGCTCGAGTACTGGCGGGACGCCGACGAGCTCGACCGGATCGTCAGCGACGCCGTCGACGTCGAGTCCCGCGGCGACGAGCGCCTGCACTGGACCGTCTCGGCCCCGACGGGCCACCAGATCTCCTGGGAGACGCGCGTCGTCGAGGAGCGGCCGGACGAACTGCTCCGCTGGGAGTCCGTCCCCGACTCGTCGCTCCCCATGGAGGGCTCCGTTCGCATGCAGCCGGCCTCTGGAGATCGGGGCACCGAGGTCCGCCTCCAGGTCCGCTTCGATCCGCCGGGCGGTCCCGTGGGACAGCGGGTCCTCTCCCGGATGGGCGTCGTCCCGGAGTCGCTCCTCGGAACGACGCTCGACCGGTTCAAGAGCCTCGTCGAGACCGGTGAGGTTCCGACGCTCGACCGGAACCCCTCCGGCCGCGGAACGGGCGACGTGGTCTGAGGCGGTCCGGAACTTCCCCATTCACGGGCGTCCCCGTCGAATCGCTTCGGCGACCGCTCCGCTATCGCAGGTCGCGGACGAAGCCCGTCTTCGCCGCCCGGTCGAAGCCGCAGTCCTCGTAGAAGGAAAGCTTCCACTCCGCCTCGGCACCCGTCAGTAGCATCACGTTGTAACAGCCCTGCTCGTCTGCCAGCTCTATCGCGCGCCGGACGCACTGCTTTCCGAACCCGTTCCCCCTGTAGTCCTCGTGGGTGACGACGTTCTCGATCAGGGCGAACGGACGGGTGCCCCGCGTCAGGTTCGGCGTCACCGAGAGGACGCAGGACGCGACCAGTCGACCGTCCTCCTCCACGACGACGACATCGAGCCCGTCGTCGGCCAGCATCTCCGCCCACTGGTCCGCGACGTCGTCGGGTTCCAGCTCCGGATCGTCGGGATTGAGCGTCCGGTATAGTGCAAGCAGTTCGTCCAGTTCCCCCTCCCGGGCCGTCCTGGTCGTGGCCATCTGACTGTCGTCCCGTTCAGTCCGTTACTCGCCGTCGCTCCGCGCCGGCCGACCCAGGTGCTCCTCGACGGCGTCGACCTTGTCCGCGGCGCGCTGATCGACCGTCCGCTTGTCGTCGATCTTGAGGAACGTCTCCACGCGGTCGTGGTCGACGGCCTCGTGGGCGGCGTGGGCGGCGTCGAACAGCTCCCGGCTCTCCTCGGCCTCGATGATCGTGCCCATCGGCGTCGTCTCGTACTCGACGTCGAACTCCTCGAGGGCCGCCACGGCGTCGGCGACGTACTCGGACATGCTGCCCTCGACGACCGGTGCGACCGACAGGAAGCCGATGCAGGTCATAGGTGGCGCTTCGACCGCCCCCGTCCTAAATCACACGAGGACCGCTAGGAACTCGGCCAGCGTCCTGCCGACGAACTCGACGGTCCGCTCCCAGACGGACACGCCGGTGACCTTCGACTGGAGCGTGTCGATCCCGAAGAATGCGAACATCGCCGCGCCCGCGTAGTGTGCCTTCCGGATATCGAACCGGCCGGAGAACCGGTGGAAGAAGTAGGCGTTGGCGAGGCTGACCGGGATGATCGCGGCCATCTCGCCGGCCCAGATGGCCGTGCCGGCGGAGTACTGCGCGGCGAGCCCGATGGTCACCAGCTGGGTCTTGTCGCCGAACTCGCCGAAGGCCATCATCGCGAAGATCGGCAGGAAGCCCCGGAGGCGGTTGGGTACCTTCCAGTCGACCACGGGCACGCGGACGTCCAGGTCCCCCTGGCTCGCCATCAGCATGCCGCCGTCGGTCTCCGCCGGCGACTCGTCGGCCGCCGGCGCCGACCGGTACAGCATGACGGCGAATAGCAGGAACAGGCCCGCGGTCAGCACGTCCAGCCAGAACCCCGGCACCACCTCCTGGAGGTACTGACCGAACACGATCTCCAGCGCCGTCCAGCCGGCGAAGGCCGTCCCCGCAGCCGAGACGACCAGCAGCGGGTGGAACCGCGTCGACAGGCCGGCGATGATGAACTGCACCTTCTCGCCCGGCAGGACGCTCAGCTGGGCGACGAACGCGATCGCCGCTACCTGGAGCCAGGTCTCCACGCGCCGGTCACCTCCTCACTAACGGCCAGTCGATGATCTACGGAGGAACGCCAAATCGGGCGCTCGCTCGCCCGCCGAAGCAGGGCTTTCATTCGAGTTACCAGAAGATTAGACGCGTCTAATCATAAAGGTGGTGCAACCGACAACTGTTCCGCCTCGGCTGATACGAGGGGTAGGTTCCGGTGTTTCGTAAACCCCTGGGTCGCGGTAGCAAAGCTACACGAACGTCAAGTTCTGGTCACTACGCCGTCGTGCGCCGAGCGACACGCACTGCGGTCGCTCGCTGGCTAGCGTTCGCGAGAAGTGCGGTGGGGGGGATTTGAACCCCCGTTAGGACCGTGGCAGGGTCCTGTGATACCACTACACTACCACCGCGGGTGAGTGCATTAGATTGTGGAGGGTGAGAGGGATAAAAGGCTTCCGAAACGGTGGCGAAATCGTGGGAAGGCGACACGAACCAGAGGGATTCTTCAGACTCGGGAGACCGGACTTCGCCCGTTCTCCACGCCGCGGTCGATCGAGGAGTCCCAGACCCACGTTCGGCCACGGGACGCCAGCTGACTGTAACCCGTTCCCGCGAGAGTGCGGCCCATGAGAGGGCGTCTCAACGCGCGCGTGAAGCGCGTTCTTTTTAAGGTAGGGAGGGTGACTAATCGCTACAGTCTAGTGGCGTGACGTGGAAGCGTCACGGCATGACGACCAGCGTACTCGTGCCATCCTCCCTCGTACGGGAGGCCGAAGATCGCCGCGAGGCGACGCGGAAGCTCGGATACGTGGCCCGCGCGGCCACGGTGTTCCGGGCGGATCGGCTGACAGTCTTCCCCGATCCCGACGGGTCGGGGAAGTGGGAGGACGGGTTCGTCGAAACCGTCCTTCGGTACGCCGCCACGCCCCCGTACCTCCGAAAGGAGGCGTGGGGGCGGCGGGACGAACTAGAGTACGCGGGCGTCTTGCCGCCGCTCCGCGTCCGTTCACAGACCGGCTCCGGATCTGAGGGTTCGGGGTCGTTAAGACAGGGAATCGTGACCGAGGTCGGAGCTGATGGGCGCGTTCGGGTCAATTGCGGACTGCAACACCCGATCTCCCTCCCGGTGCCTCCTGCGATGGAGCCGCCGGCCGAGGGGGAGCGCGTCACCGTCAGGGTCTCTTCGCGACGGCCGGTCCGGGCGAAACTCGTCGACGAATCCCCACCGGGATTCGCCGTCGACGTCTCGGACCTCGATGCGGCACTACAGCGAGACGACGCGGGCCTCACCGTCGCCGCTTCGCGGCACGGGGAGGTCCTCTCCGTCGACAGGCTCGGCCGCGTAGTCCAGCGCCGGGCGTCCGAGGGCGGCGTGACAGTCGCCTTCGGCGCGCCAGAGCGGGGGCTACCGGCCATCCTCGGAGTGGACCCGGACGCCGTCGCGGACGGCCGCGACGACGGCGGGTTCGACCTCTGGCTGAATACGGTTCCAAACCAGGGGAGCGAGGTCGTGCGAACTGAAGAAGCGATGTTCGCCACCCTCGCTCCGCTGACCCTCACGGAGAGATAACGATGCCACAACCAAGCAGACCACGCAAAGGCTCGCTGGGCTTCGGCCCGCGCAAGCGTGCGGCGTCAGAGACGCCGCGGTTCAACAGCTGGCCGTCCACCGACGGCCAGCCGGGCGTCCAGGGCTTCGCCGGTTACAAGGCCGGCATGACCCACGTCGTGCTCGTCAACGACGAGCCCGACTCCCCCCGCGAGGGGATGGAGGAGACCGTCCCCGTGACGGTCGTCGAGACGCCCCCGATGCGCGCCGTCGCAGTGCGAGCCTACGAAGACACGCCGTACGGTCAGCGTCCGCTCACCGAGGTCTGGGCCGACGAGTTCCACTCGGAGCTCGATCGCGCGCTGGACCTGCCCGAGGAGCACGACGCTGACGGCGCAGAGGCACAGATTCGCGACGCACTAGAAGCCGGTGACCTCGCGGACGTGCGCGTCGTCACGCACACCGTCCCCGACGAACTGGCCAACGTGCCCAAGAAGAAGCCCGACGTGATGGAGACGCGCGTCGGCGGCGGCTCCCTCGAGGACCGCCTCGACCACGCCCTGGACCTCGTCCAGGACGGAGGCAAGCACGCCATGAACGACGTGTTCCGCGCCGGTGAGTTCACCGACGTCGCGGCCGTCACCAAGGGCAAGGGCACCCAGGGCCCCGTCAAGCGATGGGGCGTTCAGAAGCGGAAGGGCAAGCACGCCCGCCAGGGCTGGCGCCGACGGATCGGTAACCTCGGCCCCTGGAACCCCTCGCGGGTCCGCTCGACGGTGCCCCAGCAGGGCCAGACCGGGTACCACCAGCGCACCGAGCTCAACAAGCGCCTCATCGACATCGGTGAGGGCGACGACGCGAGCGTCGAGGGCGGCTTCGTCAACTACGGCGAGGTCGACGGCTCCTACACGCTCGTGAAGGGCTCGGTGCCCGGCCCGGACAAGCGCGTCGTGCGCTTCCGGCCCGCGGTGCGTCCGAACGAGCAGCCGCGCCTCGACCCCGAGGTGCGCTACGTCTCTCAGGAGTCCAACCAGGGATAACCCATGCAGGCAACAGTACGCGACCTGGACGGCGACGACGCGGGCGAGGTCGACCTGCCCGAGGTCTTCGAGACCACGGTGCGAACGGACCTCATCCAGCGCGCTGTCCGCGCCGCCCAGGCCAACCGGAAGCAGGACCACGGCGCCGACGACTACGCCGGGCTGCGAACGCCCGCCGAGTCGTTCGGTAGCGGCCGCGGCATGGCTCACGTGCCCCGCGAGAACGGGCAGGGCCGCCGCGTTCCCCAGACCGTGGGCGGGCGCCCCGCGCACCCGCCGAAGGAGGAGAAGGATCGCTCCCTCGACGTCAACGACAAGGAGCGCAAGAAGGCCATCCGCTCGGCGGTCGCCGCGACCACCGACGCGGAGCTCGTCGCCGACCGCGGCCACGAGTTCGACGACGACGTCGAGCTCCCGCTGGTGCTGGACGACGAGTTCGAGGACCTCCAGAAGACCCAGGAGGTCGTCGACGTCCTGGAGTCGCTCGGCGTCGACGCCGACATCGAGCGCGCCGAGGACACGAAGATCAAGGCCGGCCAGGGCTCCGCCCGTGGCCGGAAGTACCGACGGCCGTCGTCGATCCTCTTCGTCACCAGCGAGGAACCGTCGCGCGCCGCGCGCAACCTCGCCGGCGCCGACGTGACGACGGGCCGCGAGGTCAACGCGGAGGACCTCGCGCCCGGCGCCGCGCCCGGTCGACTGACGATCTGGACGGAGAGCGCCCTCGAGGAGGTGGCTCAAAGATGAGCTGGGACGTCATCAAGCATCCCCACGTGACCGAGAAGGCCATGAACGACATGGACTTCGAGAACAAGCTCCAGTTCGCTGTCGACTCGTCGGCCACGAAGGGCGACGTCGTCGAGGCGGTCGAGGAGCAGTACGACGTCACCGTCGAGAAGATCACCACGCAGAACACGATGGACGGCGAGAAGAAGGCGGTCGTCCGTCTCTCCGAGGACGACGACGCCCAGGAAGTCGCCTCCCGTATCGGGGTGTTCTAACGATGGGACGACGAATTCAGGGACAACGACGCGGTCGCGGCACGCCCACGTTCCGGGCGCCGTCGCACCGCTACAAGGCCGACCTCTCGCACCGCAAAGTCGAGGACGGCGACGTCGTCGCGGGGACGGTCGTCGACGTCGAACACGACCCGGCCCGCCCGGCGCCCGTCTCGGCCGTCGAGTTCGAGGACGGCGAGCGCCGCCTCGTGCTCGCGCCCGAGGGCGTGGGCACGGGCGACGAACTGCAGGTGGGCGTCTCCGCCTCGATCGAACCGGGCAACACGCTCCCGCTCGCGGAGATCCCGGAAGGGGTCCCGATCTGCAACGTCGAGGCCAACCCGGGCGACGGCGGCAAGTTCGCCCGTGCCTCCGGCGTGAGCGCGCAGCTGATGACCCACGACCGCAGCGTGGCCGTCGTCCAGCTGCCCTCCGGCGAGGTCAAGCGCCTCGACCCCGACTGTCGGGCCACCATCGGCGTCGTCGCCGGCGGCGGCCGGACGGAGAAGCCGATGGTCAAGGCCGGCAACAAGCATCACAAGATGAAGGCGCGCGGGACGAAGTGGCCGAACGTCCGCGGTGTCGCGATGAACGCCGTCGACCACCCCTTCGGTGGCGGCGGCCGCCAGCACCCGGGCAAGCCCAAGTCCATCTCGCGCAACGCACCGCCGGGCCGCAAGGTCGGGGACATCTCCTCGAAGCGGACCGGACGAGGTGGTGACGAATGAGTTCTGAATATCAGATCGGCCACGAGGGTGAGTTCACCTACCGTGGTCACACGCTCGACGAGCTGCAGGAGATGGAACTCGAGGAAGTCGTGGAACTGCTCCCCGCTCGCATGCGGCGAAGTATCGAGCGCGGCCTGACCGAGGAGAAGCAGAAGCTCCTCGAGGACGCGCGCGAGGCGGACCCCGAGGAGACGGCCAACGACCCGATCCGGACGCATCTGCGCGACATGCCGATCGTGCCGGAGATGGTCGACCTGACCTTCGCGGTCCACAACGGACAGAGCTTCGAGCGCGTGCGGGTGGAGCCCGAGATGATCGGGCACTACCTGGGCGAGTTCCAGCTCACCCGGACGTCGGTCGAACACGGACAGGCCGGCATCGGGGCGACCCGCTCCTCGAAGTTCGTACCGCTCAAGTAATCATGGGAATCAGCTACTCAGTCGACGCCGACCCGGACACGACGGCGAAAGCGATGCTCCGGGAGCGGCAGATGAGCCACAAGCACAGCAAGGCCATCGCCCGGGAGATCAAGGGCATGACCGCGGGCGAGGCGGTCTCGTACCTCGAGGACGTTATCGAGGGCGAGCAGTCCGTCCCGTTCAGGTCCCACAACTCGGGCGTCGGCCACCGATCGGACATCGACGGCTGGGACGCCGGCCGCTACCCCGAGAAGGCCAGTGAGGCCTTCCTCGACCTGCTGGAGAACGCCATCGGCAACGCCGACCACCAGGGCTTCGATGGCGAGTCCATGGAGATCATGCACGTCGCCGCCCACAAGGTCGGCGAACAGCAGGGTCGCAAGCCCCGCGCGATGGGGCGGGCCGATCCCTGGAACTCCCCCGAGGTCGACGTCGAACTCGTCCTCGAGGAGGTGGCCGAATAATGGCCGACGAACAGCAGTTCATCGAGGACGGTCTCCAGCGGACCCAGATCGACGAGTTCTTCCAAGACGAACTCGGTCGCGCCGGCTACGGCGGCATGGACGTCGCCAAGACGCCGATGGGTACCCAGATCGTGCTCAAGGCCGAGAAGCCCGGTATGGTGATCGGCAAGGGCGGGAAGAACATCCGCAAGATCACCTCCACGCTGGAGGAGGAGTTCGACCTCGAGGACCCGCAGATCGACGTCCAGGAGGTCGACGAGCCGGACCTCAACGCCCGGATCGTCGCCGACCGCCTGGCCAACGCCCTCGAGCGCGGCTGGTACTTCCGCAAGGCCGGCCACACCACGATCGACCGGATCATGGAGTCCGGCGCCCTCGGCGCTGAGATCGTCCTGTCCGGGAAGGTCACGGGCGCACGCTCGCGCGTGGAGAAGTTCAACCGCGGGTACATCAAGCACAACGGCGAACCCGCCGAGGACATCGTCGACCACGGCGTCGCCACCGCGGTGATGAAGCTGGGCACCATCGGGGTGCAGGTCAAGATCATCCCGCCGGACGCCGAGCTGCCCGACGACTTCGAGGTCTACGAGGACGTCGAGGTCGAGGACTACGTCGCCGACGAGGACGGCGAGTCCGTCGAGGAGCTCCTCGAGGGCGAGCCCGAGGGCGAGGACGCCGCCGCCGAGCACGGCGCGCAGGCGCCCGCCGAGGACGCCGGCGAGGAGGAGACGGTCGTCGACGAGGACGTCGAGGAAGAGGTCCTCGAGGAGGAGCCCGTCGGCGAGGACGAGGAGTCCGCCGGCGAGGAGACCGCCTCCGTCGATGCCGAGGACGCCGACGACGCCGTCGAGGAGGACCTCGACGAGGAGACGGCCGAGGAGGCCGCCGACCTGATGGAGGAGATGGAAGACGAAGTCGACGAGGCCCGCACCGGCGAGGGCGACGAGGGCTCCCACGACGAGGAGGGTGATGCGAAATGACCGTCCTGCACGTCGAGGAGATCCGCGACATGACGCCCGCCGAGCGGGAGGCCGAACTCGACGACCTCAAGACCGAGCTCCTGAACGCCCGCGCCGTCCAGGCAGCGGGTGGCGCCCCGGAGAACCCGGGTCGCATCAAGGAGCTCCGGAAGGCGATCGCGCGGATCAAGACGGTCCAGCGCGAGGAAGGCGACCTCGAACAGGAGTCTGAGTAAAATGCCACTGTCACCCGAGACGCTCCCGCGTCACGAACTCGTCGGCCTCGACGTCGAGGTCGTCGCCGCGTCCAACCCCGACGCCATCGGTACGTCGGGGACCGTCGTCACCGAGACGACCCGGACGCTGGGTATCGAGGGAGCCGATCGGGTACGGCACGTGCCGAAGGATGACGCGACGTTCGCCTTCGCCCTCCCCACGGGGGAGACCGTCCGCGTGGACGGCTCGCGACTTGTCGCTCGTCCCGCTCGACGCACGGAAACGACAGGTGATTCACAATGGCGCTAGGACTGAACGTACAGGAACCGGACGAGGCCTGCGACGACCAGAACTGCCCGTTCCACGGGGATCTCTCCGTGCGAGGGCAGACGCTGGTCGGCGAGGTCGCGTCCACCGACATGCAGAAGACCGTCGTCGTCGAGCGCGAGTACGACGTGAAGGTGCCGAAATACGACCGGTTCATGAAGCGGCGCAGCCGCGTGCCGGCTCACGCACCCGACTGTCTCGACCTCGAGGTCGGCGACACGGTCACGATAGCAGAGTGTCGACCGCTCTCGAAGACGAAGAGCCACGTCGTCGTCAGCGAAGACGGCGATACCGGAGGTGACGACTGATGGAGGCACTGAAGGCCGACGTCACGCCGGGCCTGGAGAAGGGATCGCTGATCGCGTGCGCCGACAACACCGGCGCGCGTGAGCTGAAGGTCCTCTCCGTCCAGGGCTACTCCGGCACGAAGAACCGCCACCCCAAGGCGGGGATCGGCGACAAGGTCTCCGTCTCCGTCACCAAGGGGACCCCGGAGATGCGGCGGCAGGTGCTGGAGGCGGTGATCGTCCGCCAGCGCAAGCCGTTCCGCCGCCCCGACGGCACGCGCGTGAAGTTCGAGGACAACGCGGCCGTCATCGTCAACGAGAACGAGGAACCCCAGGGCTCGGAGATCAAGGGCCCGATCGCTCGCGAGGTCGCCGAACGGTTCGGCTCCATCGCGAGCACCGCAACAATGATCGTATAGATGAGCCGACAGCCATCCAAACAGCGAACGAGCGAACGGCGCGCCCCGCTGCACGAGAAGCACACGCAGGTCCGTGCCACGCTGTCCGACGACCTCCGCGAGGAGTACGGCCAGCGCAACGTCCGCGTCAACGCGGGCGACACGGTCGAGGTGCTCCGCGGCGACTACGCCGGCGAGGAGGGCGAGGTCATCGAGGTCGACCTCGCCGACGCCGACGTCTACGTCGAGGACGTCACCGTCGAGGCCACGGACGGCGAGGAGATGCCGCGTCCCGTCGACGCGAGCAACCTCCGCGTCACGGACCTCGATCTGGACGACGAGCGCCGGGAGGCGCGTCTCGAATCGGAGGAGGATAGCGCATGACGAAGCATCAGAAGCGACTCTCGGTACCCGAGAGCTGGCCGGTCGAGCGCAAGACCGAGACGTTCACCGTCAAGGCCGACGCCGGCCCGCACGGCGAGGCGGGGGTGCCCCTGCTGATCGTCCTGCGGGACGTCCTCGGCTACGTGGATAGCCGCAAGGAGGCCCGCTACGCCCTCAACCAGGACAGCGTCCTGATCAACGGCAAGGCGGTCTCCGACGAGGAGCGACCCGTCGGGATGTTCGACATCCTGGCCTTTACCGAGCGCGAGGAGTACTACCGCGTGTTCCCCGGCCAGGGCGGTCGGCTGGCGCTGACCCCCATCGACGCCGACGCCGCGGAGTCGAAGCTCGGTCGGATCGACAACAAGCAGTACGTCAGCGGCGGCGAGGTCCAGCTGACGCTGCACGACGGGCAGACCCTGCTCGTCGAGGAGGACGCCGGCTACTCGCCCGGCGACTCCATCGTCGTCGGCAACGAGGACGACGAGGTCGTCGCCCACTTCGAGTACGAGGAGGGCGCGCTCGTCACCGCCGTCGACGGCGCACACGCCGGCGAGATCGGCGAGATCGACGAGATCCAGGTCACGCCCGGCTCGGCGGCCAACAACGTGATCGTCGAGCAGGACGACGGCGACGGCTTCGAGACGGTCGAGGAGTACGTCGTCGTCATCGACGAGAACTTCACCGGCGACGAGGGCGACGAGCCCGAGGACGTGACCGAGGGAGGTGACGACGAATGAGCTCCGACGCCGAAGGGCAGTTCCACGAGATGCGCGAACCGAGCGTCGAGAAGGTCGTCGTCCACATGGGCATCGGCCAGGGCGGTCGCGAACTGGCCAACGCCGAGGACATCCTCGAGGAGGTCGCCGGCCAGCAGCCGGTCCGGACGGTCGCTCAGCAGACCGTCGGCGAGTTCGACATCCGCGAGGGCGACCCGATCGGTGCGAAGGTCACCCTGCGCGACGACGACGCCCACGAGTTCCTCGAGACGGCGCTGGAGCTGGCCGACCTCGATCGGTCGCAGTTCGACGAGACCGGCAACTTCAGCTTCGGGGTCGAGGAGCACACCGACTTCCCGAGCCAGGAGTACGACCCGAACATCGGGATCTACGGGCTGGACGTGACGGTCAACCTCGTCCGCCCGGGCTACCGCGTGGCCAAGCGGGACAAGGCCTCGCGGTCGATCCCGTCGAGCCATCGACTCGACGCCGACGACGCCGTCGCCTTCGTCGAGTCGACCTTCGACGTGGAGGTGAACGAATGAGCGAATCCGAGGAAGCAGCCAACGACGAGTCCGAGTCGGAGGCCGAACACGACGACGTCCCCACGGGACAGATCCAGGAGTGCCAGCGCTGCGGGCGCGAGCAGGGCCTGGTCGGCAAGTACGACATCTGGCTGTGTCGCCAGTGCTTCCGGGAGATCTCCCGGGGCATGGGCTTCGACAAGTACAGCTAACTATGACGGAGAACGACCCACTCGCCAGCGCGCTCTCGGCGATCGATAACGCGGAGAGCGTCGGCCACCTGGAGCAGACGGTACAGCCCGCCTCGAACGAGATCGGCAGCGTACTCGAGGTCTTCTACGACCGCGGGTACATCGACGGATTCAGCTTCGTCGACGACGGCAAAGCCGGTCAGTTCGAGATCGAACTGAAAGGTGCCATCAACGAATGTGGTCCGGTCAAGCCCCGCTACTCGGCGGGCGCAGACGAGTTCGAGAAGTGGGAGAAGCGGTTCCTCCCTGCCCGCGACTACGGGACGCTCGTCGTCACGACCAGCCACGGCATCATGAGCCACTACGACGCCCGCGAGGAGGGCGTCGGTGGCCAGGTCATCGCGTACGTGTACTGACAATGCCACGAGTAGAACTAGAAGTGCCCGAGGACGTCAGCGCCGAGATGGACCATCTCGAGCTGACGGTCGACGGGCCGGAAGGT
>SDGW01000871.1_pt1 | contig 12514 bp, 15 predicted proteins | sample 2873831 | NCBI WGS metagenome assembly SDGW01 (sample SAMN08132700, study PRJNA421101) | hypersaline lake metagenome | isolation source: celular fraction 0.22 microns magnesium sulfate-rich crust from ephemeral... | place: Spain: Penahueca Lagoon, Toledo | collected 2011-07
GGCCGCCGTTCGTCAATCTCGACTAGCTGCCACGATACCTCCATCGGGGGATCGGGCGAGACCTCGCCTTCGATGGCGTCGTCGACCTCCACACCGGGATTCGAGGCCAGCGTGTGGACCTGTCCGTCGTGAACGTCTTTTAAAACGGCCGAGTCGCCGTCGGCGTGGGTAACGAGAAACGTGCTTTCTTTCGAGTTGTCGTCAGTCATAAGAGGATGGTCGACGCGTGGGGGTTTCGGCGTTTCGTCATGCGTCGACGGTACGGGCTTCGTTACGCGTCGACGGTCCAGACTTCGTTACGCGTCGACGGTGCGGGCGGGACAGCGGGAGGGGTCACCGCGACAGCAGGTAGTGACCTGCGGCCATCACGGCCATCATGATCGCAGGCGGGCTGATGGCGGCGATCTGCGGCAGGGCGTAGAGAACGCCCACCACGGGACCGAAGAGTCCACTCGGCGGATCACGGCACACTGTCGACCCGTCGAGTTCGAAACACTCCGGCATCGAGATGATGGCGGCCACGTAGATCGAGAGCAGAAATCCGACGCCGAGCAGCGCCATGATCGTATCGTAGCGGGGGTGATAGGCAAAGCCCCGTCGGTGTTTCCGGGCGACAAGCAGGATCGGCGCGAGCAGCGGCCCGGCAGCGAATAGTCCCATAACTGCGATGAACGTCCGGGAGAGCGTCAGTGAACCGCCCGGCGTCCCGGCGGTTTCGCCGATCCAGACCACCAGACTGAGGAGGAACAGCCCGCCGATAAAGACGGCTCCGAGCGTGCCGAAGACCACATATAATTTAAAAACCCGTGAGTCGCCGTGTCGAAGGGCGTAGGGGAACGCGCCGAATAGCCCGCGGTAGCCGTCTGCCATTGGTGGCGATAGGTCGTCGACCGGATTAAAGTTCGCGGGATTCGGGTCGTGAACACCGACAGTCGACGATCCCGATAGACGACAACGATTTTACCGTAGCCGGACGCGCAGGTACGTATGTATCTGGATATTGGGAACGTGTTGAATACAAGTCCCGGAATCACCGAACAGACCCTCGAACGGCTCGACGAGCGCGTGGCGATCGCCCACGACCGCATCGCCGAGGGTATGGCGGCCGACGAACACGGCTATGCCGCACTCAACCTCCCCGAGACGGTCGACACCGACGAGATCCGGTCGGCGGTCGAACCCTTTGGAACACCGGAAGCGGTCCTGACGGTCGGGATCGGCGGCAGCGCCCTCGGCGCGGCGACGATCTCCGCAGCACTCGCGGACCAGACCGACGTCGAGGCTCACTTCCTCGACAACGTCGACCCCGAAGACACCGCCGAACTGCTGAATTCCTTGCCGCTCGACGAAACCGTGGTCAACGTCGTCTCCCGCTCGGGGACGACCGCCGAAACCCTCGCTAACTTCCTGGTCGTCCGCGAGGCGATGGACGAGGCGGGCGTCGACTGGACCGACCAGACCTTTGTAACTACTGGCGACGAAGGCAACCTCCGCAACCTCGCCGACAAACACGACCTGCCGTCGCTGAAGGTCCCCGACGGCGTGCCGGGTCGCTTTTCGGCACTGTCGACGGTTGGGCTGGCCTGCGGCGCGCTACAGGGTCTAAACATCGAGGGCGTCGTCGAGGGAGCCCAAAGCGAGATGGAGAAGCTCTCGGGCTCGCTGGAGGAGTCGCCGGGCTACGCCTACGGCGCGGTATCGTACGCACTCGCCGAACGCGGCGCGCTCACCAACGCGATGATGCCCTATGCCGAGTCGCTCGAATACTTCGCCGAGTGGTTCGCCCAACTGTGGGCCGAGAGCTTAGGCAAGGAGGGGCTCGGCCAGACGCCCGCCCGCGCGCTCGGCGCGACCGACCAGCACTCCCAGCTCCAGCTCTACCGCGCTGGCCCACGCGACAAACTCGTCACGCTCGTCCGGCCCCGCGAGCGTGAGGACATCGGCATCCCGGAGACGGATCTGGAGGGACTCTCCTACCTCGGTGGCGCGGGACTCGGCGAACTCCTCGATGCCGAGTTCGAGGCGACCGAGGCCAGTTTGGCGGTCGAAGACCGACCCAATATCCGGATCGAGGTCGACCGCGTCGACGCCCACGGGATCGGCGAACTCCTCTATGCGATGGAGGCCGCGACCGTGATGTACGGTGAACTCGCCGGCGTGTCGACCTTTACCCAGCCAGCCGTCGAGTGGGGTAAAAAGGCCGCCCGCGGCCTGCTCGGTGGCGGCGAGTTCGAGGAAGCCGAGGCAGTCGCCGACAAACGTGAATTCACGATCGAGTAGTCCATCAGTCGGCCCGTCGGCTCCCGGCCACAGAGTCGAAACCTGTACGAAATTATTTATGTCGACCGATGTAACGATTTAAAAGCGTCCTCGTGAGGGGTGGACATACATGACAGGGATAGAGTGGGGAGGGGACGATCAGCGTGGGGCCGCGCCAGTGCAGACGACGTTTATTATCGCGTTCGTGATCATCGTCGGCTCCATCGTCGGCGCGGTGGCGTTCGGCTACACCGACCGCGTCGGCCAGTCGACGACTGTCCAGGCGGGAAGCGGCGAGTGCACCTACTCGCTGAACTTCGATCCGCGGGACGTGGGCGGGTTCGCCGAGGAGCGGGCCGAAAACGAGCGGTATACCGATGGCTCGTTCCCGTGTGTGCTCTGGCTCGACGCCTCGGCGAGCCCGGACTTTTCAGCCGGAGCGCCGGTTGCGGCGTGGCGTGACAAAAGCAGCAACGGCTTCGATGCGACGCCGACCGGACCGGCTCCCGAGTGGGCGGTGGTCGACGGCGTCGAAGCCGTCCGGTTCGACGGCACGAACAGCTCTCTCCGAGTCGATGCGACGCCGGATGCCATGTCGGTCCGAAACGACTCGGGGCTGACCGTGACGATGCTGGTGTACGTCGTCAACGAGACCCACCGGGACGGCGGGCTGTATGCGATCGACGGCGGCGGCGAGCCAGCCATCGAGCTGCGGCAGTCCGACGTGCCAGTCGACAGCGACCGCGCCGACGAGTGGTGGACCACTCCCGGCCCCGATGCCGAAATCACGACCGCGGGCGAGTGGGCGATCATCACCCACACGACCGACGGCGAACAGGGGACGCTGTTCGTCAACGGACGGAACCTCGGCACGGAGGGCAACGGCGTCGACGCCCTCGGCACCGAGGTTCGGATCGGCGCGGGCGGCTCGAACCGCGCGTTCGACGGCTACGTCGCCGAGTATTTCGTCAGCAACGAACGGCTCTCGGAGGCCAACCGCAATATCGTCCAGTGTGCGATGGACGCCAAACACGACGACGTGGTCGACCTCGACGTCTGCTGATTACTGGATGGCCTGCGTCGCCGACTCGACGGCCGTCTCGATGTCGAGTTCGCCCGCGACATCGGCCAAAAAGTCGCCTTTTATTTCGGAGACGCGAGTCTCGATTTCGGCGACCAGTGGCGGCTCGAACTCCTCGCGGACCCGGTCGAGGCGCTCGGTTTCGGTCTCGATTCGGTCCCGGAGATACCGAGCGCCACGGCCGTCCTCCTCGGAATCGGGCGCGGGCGTCAGCTTGTTGGCGACGAGGCCACGCACCGCCAACCCCGTCTCGTCGAGTTGGCCGATGGCGCGTTCGGTCTCGTTGACCGAGAGTTCGTCCGGATTGAGTACGAGGAAGAAGGCGGCGTCCTCACGGAGTGTGCGACCGGCGAACTCGAAAAACTCCTTGCGCTCCTGTAGCTGGGCGAGGACCGGATCACCCTCCATGACTCGCCGCGGTTCGTTGTTCCCGACAGCAGCCTTCTCGAAGAGGTCGATGCTCACCTTCCGTTTCTGCATCAGCCGGTCGATCCAGTCCTCCAGAAGGTCCGGCAGGCCGAGTAGCCGCAGCGTGCCGCCGGTCGGCGAGGTGTCGAAGACGACTCGGTCGTAGGGGTCGGCGTTGCGCATCACGTCGACGAACCGGTCGAAGAGGGCGGCCTCGTAGGCTCCGGGCGTCCCGTGGGCCATCTCCAACTGGCGGTTGATCTCGTTGACCATCGCCGCCGACACCTGCTCGGACAGTCCCTGTCGGAGCTCGTTGAGATGGCGCGTCACCTCCTCGTCGGGATCGATCTGTAACGCCGAGAGGTTGTCGACTCCGTCGACCGACCGGGCGTCGTCACCGAACGGCTGGTCGAACACGTCGGCGACCGAGTGGGCAGGGTCGGTCGAGACGACGAGCGTCTCGTGGCCGTCGCGGGCGCATTTAAGGGCGTAACTGCTGGAGACGGTCGTTTTACCGACGCCGCCCTTGCCGCCGAAGAAGACGAACGGCTCCATTAGAAGTGGTACTGCTGACCCTTGCGTTCGACGTACGACCCCCGATCCCAGAGCCGCCGTTCCCACGCCTCGAACTCGTCTTCGAGGTAGGGGAGCAGTTCGGCTGTGTAGTAGGAGACCGGCGAGGGAATCCCGAAGGCGTCCGGGAAACACGCCAACATGAAGGCGTCCTCGGTGTCTTCGGCCTCCTTTTCGATCTTCTCGTAGGCGGGGTGGGTGATCATCCCGTGATAGAGTCCCCTGAACCACTCTTCGAGGGTCGCACGGAACGATGCGATCTGCTCGGCGAGTGTCATATACACGCACACGGCTGAGTGCGTCTAAAAACTATTGGACAACTGAACACACCAGTCGATTGACTATCGGTCGCCACTCCCTATCGTCAAACATGACTATTATTTAACTCGATTCGGCGAGAGTAGTCTCTATGAGCGGATCGATCCCGGTGACGGTTCTCTCGGGGAGTCTCGGCGCAGGAAAGACGACGCTGGTCAACCATCTGCTGTCGACCGCCGGCGACCGAGAGCTCGCCGTGCTGGTCAACGATATGGGTGAGGTCAACGTCGACGCCGATCTCGTCGCCGAGGGGTCGGAACTGGACGTGGACGACGGCGTCACCGAACTCTCCAACGGCTGTATCTGCTGTGAACTGCAGGACGACCTCGAAACCGCGGTCGTCAGACTGGCACAGGATCGTTCGTTCGACCACCTGCTCGTCGAATCCTCCGGGATCTCCGAACCCGCACCGGTCGCTCGCCTGTTCACGACCGAATCACGGGTTGCCGCACTGTACGACGTCGACGGTCTCCTAACGGTGCTCAACACACCCCAGTTTCTCGACTGGTTCGGCGGCGATGCCACCCCGGAACGCCGAGGTAGTGAGGGTGATCGCCCGCTGTCGGATCTCTTGGTCGAACAGGTCGAGGTCTCGAACATCGTCCTGCTGAACAAGGCCGACCAGTGTTCGGAGGCGGAGCTCGACGAGGCCGAGTCACTGGTCGGAGCCCTCCAGCCGGATGTCGAGACGATTCGGACGACGTTTTCTGCGGTCGATCCCGACCGCCTGCTCGGCGTCGACCGCTTCGAGGAGACCGCAGTAGCGGACCTGCCGGGGTGGAAACGCGCACTCGACGGCGACCACGATAGTCACGATCACAGCGGGGGCTACGACAGCCACGACCACCGCCATCCCGACGAGCTGTACGGCGTCGACTCGTTTACTTACCGCCGCCGTCAGCCGTTCGATCCCGAACAGTTTGCGGAGTTCCTCCGAGAACTCCCGCCCGAAATCGTCCGTGCAAAAGGCACTGTTTGGCTTGCTGGCTGCGAAACGCGGATCACGATGAGTCAAGCCGGGCCGTCGATCCGGGCCACCGCACAGGGGCCGTGGATCGCCAGCCTGCCCGAAGTCGACCGGAAAATGTACCGCTCGAACCGGCCCGATTTGGAGTGGCACGACGAGCACGGCGACCGCCGAACCGAACTCGTCTTCATCGGTACGGAGTACGACGAGAATGCCCTCCGAACAGCGCTAACCGGGGCACTTGCTGCTGGCGAGGCCGACGATCCGGCCGCCGGTCCGTTCCCGACCGAGGCCGGAGAGGAGACCGTTATCCGCGAGCCCTAACAGGCACAGTTGCGGCCGGTCGACCGCTCGAACCGCATCTCCGCGTCGCAGTCCGGACAGACCGGTTCGCCCTCGATGTCGACGTCCCTAATCCGGTTGTCGCAGTCGTCACACCAGTAGGCTCCCTTCGACCCGTCCGCTGGGCGGTCAGTTGGGGAGGGTGATTCGAACGCCGCCTTCACTGCGTCGAGTAGTCCCATGGTTGACAGTATCACGTCGACCGTTACAAATCCCGCTGGTGCTGTGTGTCGGCTGCGCACAGCCGTACCGGCTGGTCTCACAGATGCACAGTGGTACGCCTCAACACTCCGCCGCGAGGGCATCGAGTGCGCGTTCGAGTTCGCCACGGCGTTTCCAGCCGGCGATCCGATCGGCAAACGGCAGCGGTACGGAGAGTGCGACCCGCGAGACCATTGTCACCTGCGAGCCCTCGTCGTGGCGGTCGACGCTCACTGTGGTCTCCATCGCCTCGAACGGCCCGGCCTCGTCAGCCTGTTCGTAGTAGTAGCCCTCCGGGCGATCTTCGAACCGGAGTTGGAACTGGAGGCCGGGACCGCTGGCGGTGACGACCGTCCACTCCTCTCGCTCGTCGACCGAGTCGACGCTGAAACTCCCCTCGTACTCGACGAGCCGCTGGGGGGTGAGCAGCCGATCGAGTTCCGCCGGAGTCACCGGGACGAACCGTGATTCCTCGACCTCACGCATAGTCGATCGTCGTCGGACGCCAGCAGTAAAACACCACCCGACAACTGCAGTCGTTCAGACGACGAGCGGAATCGAGAGGGCGACGATCACGACAGCGAGAACGGCCATGAGGTGAAAAAGGCGTTCGGCACGCAGTCCGGCGGGGAGTTCGGCTTCGATATCGGGCCGGGCGGTCCACACTTGCCGGTAGTAGGCGACCACGGCAGCGACCGCCGAGAGAGCGACCGAGCCAGCGAGCCCGATCGACAACGGGACCCCGAGGGCCTGGCCGTACAACGGGCCGAACGACAGCAGAAACAGTGCTGCCAGCCCGGCAATGACGACAAAGGGCACCGGGTCGACGGCCACGCCGTCACGGTTGGACAGTTGCATAGCATCCGTTGGCGTGCCAGCAACAAAAACTAAGTGTTAGTGAAAAAACAATGACGTATGAGCGGCGGTGACACTGAGGGATTCCGCGACGGAATCGACGCCTCACAGGGCGATCCGCGGGTGTTGCTGGCGATCAACGTCGTCCTGTCGACGCTGTTCGGCTGGACGATCATCGGCGGGCTCTCGGTGCTCGACCTAGCGACGTTCGACCTTCTCAACGTCGCCACGGCGGCTATCATCGTCTTCGCGGTGACGTATTTTGTGACGATGTCGTAACTACCTGTCGTAGGTCAGTTTCCGAGCGAACTCGTTGAGACGTGTCGTGAGCCGCCCCATCCACGCGCCGGGCGAGACACGCTGGAGCTGGTCGTCATCGACCTCGATCCGACTCTCGCCGAAGGGGTCCCGCTCGCAGGACTCCGCGTCGGAAGCCACATCGACCACCGTCGACATCGAACACCGGCCGCAGGCCTCCGTCTCTCTGTCGCTCATTACCACACGTGTTTGTCGAATAACAACTTAAAACCTCTCGCCGGTATTTTGGCCCTCCCGGCCGTGAGAACGACCTGTGAGCAGGGATGCCGAGGAGCTGCCGGCGGAGATCAGGGAGTCCGTTCCCGAGTGGGACGACGAGTATCTCGACCGCGTCGCCGGTCGGCTGCTGTACAACTACGACCTCCAGAAGGACCATCGGATCGATGGCGAGCGATGGACGCTCTACGGCGAGATGCGCGTCCAGAACCAGAAGCAGTTCTTCCATCCCGCCCTGAGCTACGCGGACCACGAGGCCGAGGAGTATCTCCTGGTCCGCCGGAGCGACCAGCTGACGGTCGACGAACTCCGTCGGCTGGTCGACCGCGGCCACGATCTCGCCGACGACTGGGTCACCGCCGACGAGGAACACTACGGCACCGATATCACGTTCGTCCTGATCGCCGCCGAGATCCCCACCCCAGTCGCCGACTACGTCGAGGGGTTCCGTGATCGAACCCTGCTCAAATTCGGCTACTACGGCCACTACGACGTGAATCTCGTCGTAGTCGACCCAGCGGCCGAGCAGTGTGTCGCAAGCGAGGCCGCCGACGTCGCGGCGGCGTTCCGGCTCTGGGACGACGTGTCGACGCCGGAGGAGGGACTACTATCGCGGTTCGCCAAGCGATTCTGGAAATAAAAAGCAGGCGACGGCGTTAATCGTCGCTCGGTTCGACCGCAGGCGCGTCCGACTCGTAGCGGACGTTCTGGATGTTCTGGTAGCCGAGCCGGATCAACGCGAGGGCAAGGCCGATCAGCACCAACCCGAGTGCCATCTGGACGATCGAAGAGGCGATCGCCTCACCGGCGAGTGGTTCCTCGAGTGCGCCAGTGAAGTGGCGGTAGAGGTTGGCATACAGGTTCTCGTAGAACACCAGCCACGCGAGTCCGAGAATGGTTATTGTCGACATGATCGCCATCGGGACGCCGGTCGACACCAGCTGCTTCGTCTCGTCCCAGTTGGCGAGCCAGATCGTCGCCGTCAGCAGCGCCAGTGCCGCCAACAGCTGGTTAGCCCCGCCGAACAGCGCCCACAGCGTCACCCACTGGCCGGAGACGACGAGCAGATAGGCCGGGACGATCTGAATGATCGGATTGGTATATCGGCCACGGGCGATCGAACCGATATCGGCGTTGAGACCCGTGTCCGTCCGGCCAGCTGGCAGGCCGACGATCTCCTCCATCATATAGCGCCCGAGTCGGACTGCCGTGTCAGTCGAGGTAAGCAGGAAGCTCACCAACACCAGTGCCATAAACACAGCCCCCACCGTCTCGGGGACGCCGAGGCCCGTGAGGATAACACCGCCGCCGGAGGCGAAGTTCGGGAGTGCCCGGCCGATACCGCCAGCACCGGTGAACCCCCACACCGCCAGCGCCGATAGCGCAACTGCGGCGAGCAGCCCCTCACCGAGCATTCCGCCGTAGCCGATCAGTCGGGCATCGGTCTCTTTGTTCAGTTGTTTGGCGGTCGTCCCCGACGACACCAGCGAGTGGAACCCGCTGATCGTCCCGCAGGCGATGGTAATGAACAACAGCGGGAACAGCGGGAGGAAAACGCCTTCGACGCCCCAGAAGCCGTTGAACGCGCCCAGCGAGGAGTCGATCACCAGCGGCTGCGTCGACGTTCCCAGCAGCGTTCCGACGATGATCGCGACGACGGCTCCGCCGACGCCGGTGTACAGCAGGAACGACGACAGGTAGTCACGCGGCTGGAGGAGCACCCACACCGGCAGGGCGCTGGCGATGGCAGCGTACACCATCACGACCGGAATCCAGGCGGCCGTGTTCGCACCGAGTGCGGCTGCACCCGGCACCCAGTCTCCGGCTCCACCCAGCAGGACCGTCACCCCGATATCAGCAGTCCGCTCGGCGGTCGGCTCGAACAGTGCGATGGGGTACTCGATGCCGACCCAGACGGCTGCGAACACTCCGGCGACGAACAGGATCGTACCGGGGACGAACGGCCCGTTTAACTGGTAGAGGTAGACGCCGAAGACGAACGCGAGTGCAATATAAATAAACGAAGCCGTCGACACCTCCGGATACGCGTTAAAGACGATCCCGACGACTAGGGCGAAGACGGCCACGACGAGGACGATCGTCAGGAAGGCGAACCACAGCAGCATGTTTTTGCCGCTCTCACCGACGTACTCGCCGACTATGTAACCGATCGATTTGCCCTCGTGGCGGAGCGACCCCGACAGCGAGACGAAGTCGTGGACCGCACCCATCAGGGGGTTGCCGATGGCGATCCACAGCAGTGCGGGCACCCACCCCCACACCGCGCCCGCGGTGATCGGGCCGACGATCGGCGCGCCGCCCGCGATACTCGAGTAGTGGTGACCTAACAAAACCGGCTTCTTTGAGGGGACGTACTCCTGTCCGTCCTCGTACTTGTGGGCCGGTGTTTCTGCCTCCTCATCCAGTCCGATGAACTGTGAGAGGTACCGCGAGTACCACATGTATCCCGCGGTGAACGTTACCAGGACTGCGCCGATGATCCAGATGACCTGTGTCATCTCATATACACCATTAATGTAGATGAACAATCATAACCAAATCCTTAGCTGATTATTATTTATATATTATTGATAAAATAAAGTCATTCAGCTGACTCGAACCGCCGAGCTACTCCGAGATTCCGTACCGCGGATGATTGGGGTCGACCATATACTGTCGTTCCCGCCGGTCGATCGCGTCGATGCGGTCCATATCCTCGCTGTCTAACGCCCACTCGGTCACCGCGAAGTTCGACCGGATATGGTCGGGGGTGGTCGACCGCGGGATCGTCGCAACGCCGTGTTGGACGTGCCATCGGATGACGATCTGGGCGGGGGTTTTGCCGTATGCATCGGCCAGTTCCTGCACGACAGGATCGTCGAAGACCTTGGTTCGCGCCAGCGGTGCGGCCGCCGTCAGTTGGAGATCCGTCTCGGCGGCATACTCGCGGAGGTCCGGCTGGGTGAACCACGGATGGAGTTCGGCCTGGTTCGTCGCCAACGGGACCGTAGAGATATGGCGGGCGAACCGCAGCTGGTAGGGACTGAAGTTACTGACGCCGATGTTGCGGACTAACCCCTCCTCTACGAGCCGTGCCATCGCCGACAGCGTCTCGCGCATCGAGATCGCCGGATTCGGCCAGTGAACCAGATACAGGTCGAGGTAGTCGGTGCCTAACCGATCCAGCGAGTCTTGGCAGGCGGAGATAAGCGACTCGTAGTGGAGGTGTTTCGGGAGGACCTTCGAGGTGAGAAACAGCTCATCACGGTCGTAGTCGGCGATGGCCTCGCCGACCTCGCGTTCGTTACCGTACCCCTCTGCACAGTCGACGTGGCGGTAGCCTGCCTCTAAGGCGGTTTGAACTGCCTCGGTCGTTGCTGATGGCTCGATGTCGTAGGTACCGAAACCGACCAATGGCATCTCGTCGCCGCTCGGAAGCGTTCGTGTCGGGACCGTCGTCATACCCCCCAGTCGACGCGGCAGTCGCTTGAGTATAGGGGTCTTCTAAAATCCGGGCCACACGGCGGCTCAACTACGCCAGTTCGTGGTGGGTGATCGCCTCAGTGCCCGACTGCTCGGTGTCGAGGATGGCGACATGGAAGCTGTCGTCGGAGCCGGGGATCGGCAGCCCGCCGGGGTTGACCCGGACGGTGCCGTCGCGGGCTTCGAGGGTGCGTTCGTGGGTATGACCGTGACACACGTAGTCGTACTCGCCGCTGTCGACCAGTGCCTCCCGAAGCAGTTTGTTGGTACCGTGGTAGACCGCGATCGAGACGCCGTCGACCGTCAGCTGGCCGCACTCGCCGAGATAGGTGCCGAACTCCTCGACCGTGTTGGCGAGGGCCCACTCGCCGTCGTTGTTACCACGAACCGCGTAAAACTCGAAGGAGTCGGAGTCGAAGGGGGTCGCCGAAAACGGGGCGACGATGTCGCCGCAGTGGATGACGCGCTCTACGCCTTCGGATTCGAACAGCCAGACGGCCTGTTCGACGTGGTCCAGATTGTCGTGGGTATCGGAGACGATGCCGAGTTTCATGGGTAGAGGGTCGTGGTCGACTCCTAAGAAAGTAGGCGGCTGCGTGTTGCTTCGACCGTTGTGTTGTGGATATGTTTGATATACCTCACCGTCGGACATTGTCGCAGACGGTGGTATATATAAACCCGCGAGTACATCAGGAGTCATCCAGTACGTCGCGAGTCACTCCAACAGTTCGGGGAACTGGCGTTCTACATACGGATCGAGAGGGTCGGAGTTCGCCCAGAGCGCTTCGAAGAGGTCGCGTCCGAACTGGACCGCCGCGTCGGTCTCCGAGACGAATATGGCGGTGGTGTCAGTGATCGATTCGGGCTCGGACGGCTCGGTTGTTCCAGTGCCTTGGTGTCGGTTCGTCGGTCCCTCGCTCAGCGTCGGCAGTTCGAATTTGAGTTTCGTATCGGTGACGACCGACGCGAACTGGCACTCCGTCAGTCGGATGCTTGAGAGGTCTACCTCGGTCAACACCTCGCGGTGACCGTTCTTGTACCGCTGGAGGCTGACATCGATCGCTTCCCGGGTCACCAGCAACCGCGTCTCCGGGTGTGCCGGAATGGCCTCCTGATGTCGACGTGAGTAGTACGGTGTCGTAAGCTCACAGGAGTCGGCCGATTCGAGCATGCTGATGGCGATATCCTCCGACCGGTTGGGATCTTGCGGGCCATCGCGGACGATCTCGTAGTCGCCGATCTCCGGGAGTCGACGACGGAACCTTGCGGGAATGACGTCGAGCTGATGGTTCTTCCAGAATACTGGGTCCATCGCGAGGAACTCCTCCGAAGACTGCCACGCCGAGACACTGTCGGCGACGAGGGATCCGTGGGCAGTGAGTTCCCACCCGCTGCTACACTCGGTGAGCAGACCGCGGTCTCTGAGCGTCGAGAGCGCGTCGTAGACCGCCGAATCGCTCGCATCGATTTCGGACAGCAGCGCGTCGGTCGAC
>SDGW01000872.1_pt1 | contig 12513 bp, 10 predicted proteins | sample 2873831 | NCBI WGS metagenome assembly SDGW01 (sample SAMN08132700, study PRJNA421101) | hypersaline lake metagenome | isolation source: celular fraction 0.22 microns magnesium sulfate-rich crust from ephemeral... | place: Spain: Penahueca Lagoon, Toledo | collected 2011-07
AGTTCGTCGGCGACGGCGTGCTGGGCGACCGACTCGCGGACCTGCTGGCGATTCTCACCCGGTAGGAGATGCGAGTCGAACTCGCGCTGGCCCTCGGCCAGTCTGACCCAGAGGTCGGCGACCGCGTCGGCGTCCGTCGTCGCGCCGACCTCGATACGGACCATTCAGTCCCGGAGCGCCTCGACCGCGGGTAGCTGTTCGCCGGTCAGCATGTTGAGCGCCGCGCCGCCGCCGGTGCTGACGTGGTCGAAGCCCTCGATGTCGAACGCCCGGATGGCCGCGGCGGTGTCGCCGCCGCCCACGACGCTGTACTCGGCGTCCGTCGCGGTCTCGAAGAGGTCCCGCGTCCCGCGGGCGAACGTCTCGTCCTCGAAGACGCCCGCCGGGCCGTTGAGGACGACCGTCCCGGAACCCGCGACGAGTTCGCCGTAGGCGTCTATCGTCGCGGCTCCGACGTCCATCGCGGCCTCGTCCTCGCGGGGCGGCAGGTCTTCGACGGCGATTTCGTGGCGCTCGCCGTCGCGCTCGACCGCCAAATCGACCGGGAGCCGGATGCGGTCGCCGTACTCCGCCAGCAGGTCGGCCGCGCGGTCGATCTCGTCCCAGTAGCCCTGTTCGTAGACGAAATCCGCGCTGGCGTCGCCGAGGTCGGTCCCGTCGGCCAGCAGGAAGACGTTGGCGACGACGCCGGTCGTCAACACCTCGTCGGCGAGGCCGCGTTCGAGGACGCTCTCGGCGACCGAAATCGAGTCGGGGACCTTCGCGCCGCCGACGACGTAGGTCCGGGGTTCGGGCGTCGATTCGATGTCGCCCAACACGTCGAGTTCCGACTCCATCACCCGCCCGGCGTAGGCAGGAACCCGCGTCGGGAAGCCGACGATGGAGGGTTGCGAGCGGTGGGCCGCGGCGAAGGCGTCGTTGACGTAGGCGTCCAAGACGGGGGTAAGCTTGTCCACGAGTTCGGTCTCTCCGGCGCGGTCGGCGGGAAACTCCATGTACTCCTCGCTGTAGAATCGCGTGTTCTCCAGCACGACCGCTTGGCCGTCGTCCAGATTCTCGACCGCGCGGCGAGCGTTCCCCGAGAAAGTGCCGTCCGCGTACCCCACCGGCGCGTCGAGGAGTTCGTCGAGTCGGTTCGCGTGCGGGCGGAGGTCCCTGAACTCCTCGCCGCCGGGACGGCCTTGGTGGGCGAGGACCGCGAGGCGGCCGCCGCGGTCGAGCAGTTCCGAGAGGGTCTCGACGTGGGCGCGGAGGCGGGCGTCGTCGGCGAGCGCGCCCTCGTCGGTCAGGGGGCTGTTGATGTCGATACGCACTCCCAGCGTGGTCCCTTGGACGGCGAGGTCGTCCAGGGTCTCTATCGCCATGTAGGTGTGTCCGACGGCGGGAGGGAAATATGTGTCGGGCTATCCGACAAATAAAAATTCGATTCCGAGTGAACTTTCCGAAGGCGGGCGTTGGGTTCTCGCGCCGACGGGTGTGAGTTAGGTTCACAATTTGCAAACTTTTTTATAGCCCCTGTGAGACCTACTGGTAGACTATGACAGGCATGGACAAGTCGCGGCGCGCGTATCTGAAGACGACTGCGGCGGTCGCGGGGGCAGGACTGACCGGCCTCTCGGGGTGTATTGGAAGCATCTCCGGCGGTGGTGGCGGCGGCGATGACCCCATCGAAATGGGGTCTGTTCTCCCGATTACCGGGTCGCTGAGTGCTTACGGACAGGGGATGCAGGACGCCGTAAACCTCGCCAAGAAGCACATCAACGACGGCGGCGGCCCGCTCGGCCGGACGGTGAAGGTGACGAACAAGGACAGCGAGACCAAACCCTCGAAGGCCTCCCAGAAGTACAAGTCGCTCGTCAACGAGCAGGGAATCGTCGGGTTCGTCGGGGCGGCGTCCAGCGGCGTCTCGGTCCCTATCGCGAAGAACGTCGCCTCGGACGGCGTGATGCAGGTGAGCAACGCGAGTACGACGCCCGCCCTCGCGGAAATCGGCTACGACGGCGACACGAAGTACTTCGGCCGGACCGCTCCGAACGACGGCCAGCAGGGCATCGTGATGGGCCAAATCATGAACAAGAGCGACTACATCGGCGCGGAGAAAGCCGCATTTCTCTACGTCAACAACGCGTACGGAAAGGGCTTGGCCGAGAAGGCGAAAGCCGCGTTCGACGGCGAGGAGGTCGGGATGGTCCCCTACGACAAGAAATCGACGGACTACACCTCGACGCTCGACAAACTGTTCGAGAACGACCCGGACGCAATCGGCTTCGTCGGCTACCCCGGCAACGGGAAGACCATCCTCAAGCAGTGGGACAACGGCGGCTACGGCGGTCAGTGGGTCCTCAGCGAGGGCCTAAACGACAAGGGGTTCTTCGAGAGTCTGAAGTCCATCACCGACGGGATGTACCTCGCGTCGCCGAGTCCCGACTCCGCGGACAAGAGCGCCTCCGCCTTCGAGGAGGGCATGGGCGACCAAGCGGGGACGCTGTTCGCGCCCCACGCCTACGACGGTCTCTTCCTCCAAGCGCTCGCCATGCACAAGGCGGGCGAGGCCAGCGGGGAGGCTATCGCCAAGAACATTCGGTCGGTCTCCCGCGACGGGACGAAGGTGTACGCCGGACAGTTCCAGAAGGCGAAAGACCTGCTCGACGACGGCGAGGACATCAACTATCAGGGCGCGTCCAGTCCGGTGGACATGAACAAGAACCTCGAACCGCTCAACAAGTTCGCCATCATGCAGGTCGAGCAGGGGGCACGGACGGAACGCGAGACTATCGAACGCTCGTGGTTCGAGGGGAAGCTGTAGCCGTCGCGTCACTGACGCGCAGGTGACACCGACCGCCGACCCAGCGCGAAATCGCAAACCGACGACGCTTTCTTTCGGGCCTGTCTTCGGACACGTTTGAACTATCCCGACGTGTCACCGGAATCATACACAATAGTTTATTACTATCGCGTCGTGTGTCACCTCGGAGATGTCAGAGAAATATCGAACGACGCGACGGATGTATCTAAAGGGCGCGACGGCCGCGGGGGTGGCCGGGTTGACCGGACTGTCAACGTCCGCGGGTGCGGCCCAAGGCGGTCCCATCCAGATGGGGTCGATTCTCCCCATCACCGGGAACCTGAGTGCGTACGGGAGCGGGATGCAGAAGGCGGTCAACCTCGCGGTGCAGGACGTGAACGACGCGGGGGGACCGCTCGACCGACAGATCAACATGACGAACACCGACAGCCAGACCCAGCCCTCGCGGGCCATCCAGCAGTACAACTCGCTGGTCAACGAGCAGAACATCATCGGGTTCGTCGGCGCGGCCTCCAGCGGCGTCTCGGTCCCGCTGGCCCAGAACGTCGCGGCCGACCAAGTGATGCAGATGAGCAACGCGAGTACGTCGCCCGCGCTCTCGGAGATCGGCTACAACGAGGACCGGAGCATCAAGTACTTCGGCCGGACCGCTCCGAACGACGCCCAGCAAGGCATCGTGATGGGTCGAATCCTCAGCGACGACCAGTACATCGGCGCGGACAAGGCGGCGTTCCTCTTCGTGGACAACCCCTACGGGCAGGGCCTCGCGGAGCGCGCCCGCGAGCAGTTCCAAGGCGAGACGGTCGGGATGGTCGGCTACAGCCAGCGAGCCAGCGACTACACCTCGACGCTCGACTCGCTGTTCGAGAACGACCCGGACGCCATCGGATTCATCGGCTACCCCGGCAACGGCCGGACCATCCTGAACCAGTGGAACAACGGCGGCTACGGCGGCGAGTGGGTCCTCAGCGAGGGACTGAACTCCTCGGAGTTCCTCAGTAGCCTGAGCAACATCACGTCGGGGATGTACCTCGCGTCGCCGAACCCCGAGCAGACGCCGGGCCAGTCCACCTTCGAGGAGAAGATGGGCGACCAAGCGGGGACGCTGTTCGCTCCTCACGCCTACGACGGGCTCTTCCTGCAAGCGCTCGCCATCGAAGCCGGCGGACAGGCCGACGGGACCACCATCGCACAGAACATCCGGTCGGTCTCCCGCCCCGAGGAGGGCGCGAGCCAAGAGACGGCGACCACCACGGGCGACGGTGGCGGAGGCGGCGGTCAGCAGGCCAACGTCGTCACGGTCGGCCAGTTCCAGAAGGCCAAGGACCTGCTGGCCAACGGCGAGGACATCAACTATCAGGGCGCGTCGAGTCCCGTCAACCTCAACGAGTCGCTCGAACCGCTCAACCAGTTCGCCATCCTGCAAGTGCAGGACGACGGCTCGACCGAGACGCTAGAGACGATTCCCCGCGAGTTCTTCCGGGGCAAGGTCGGAAACGGCGGCGGTGGCGGGACGACCACGACGACGCAGGGATAGATTTGGAACCGGAGGAGCGACCCTCGACGACCGAACCGATTTTGATTTTTCGGGCGAATCGAGAGTGAGGAAGCCAGCGACGCGAGGATTTAAATCCGAAGACGGGACGAAGGTCGCTCGGACGCCTCGTGCGGTTTCGGCCGTGGTAGAGTCGAGACCGCCAGTCCGACTAACCTGAGAGAGGGCTGAGCTAACCGAGAACGGCAGTTCGGCACGCGTCGGGAGTGACGACTATCGGGGCCGAGAGTCGGTGACTGCGACCGGGACAGTAGAGTCAGCGACGACCACCGGAACGGCGACAGGGCAGCTAGCTTCAGGCTTGAACACAGGAGTCACCGCCACCGCACAGCACCGCGACCGCCACCGCACAGCGACAGCCTCAGACCTCCCCAGCCTCCTGCGCTTCTCACTTCGCTGCGATGTCTGCGAACGACGTTCGCAGATCAGCGAGACGCGTCGCGTCTCGCAAGCCTCGTCCCTCGCGCGGTTGGCGCGTCGCCTACGGCGACCCGCCATCGCGCGCCGGGCGGGGAGAGCGGCCTCACTCGAAACCCGAGAGGCAGAAAAGCGGTCGAAAAACGCGGTCGCTAGTCGTCGGTCGCCGCTTCGCCGGTCTCGCCAGCGTCGCCGCCAGCGCCGAGGTACAGTTCCGTCACCTCGTCGTTGTCCAGCAGGGCCTCGCCCGTGTCCTCGAAGCGGTTCTCGCCCATCTCCAGCACGTAGCCCCTGTCGGAGTTCCGCAGGGCCTTCCGGGCGTTCTGCTCGACCATCAGGATGGCCGTCCCCGACTCGTTGATCTCGATTATCTTCTCGAACACCTCGTCCACGAGGTCGGGTGCGAGTCCGGCGCTCGGTTCGTCCACCAACATCAGGTCAGGGTCCACCATCAGCCCGCGGCCCATCGCCAGCATCTGCTGTTGGCCGCCGGACATGGTTCCGGCCTTCTGGTTCTGGCGCTCCTCGAGAATCGGGAAGCGGTCGAACACCTCCTCGAGCGCGTCTTGAGGCATCGAGTCGAGGATGTACGCGCCCATCTCCAAGTTCTCCCGGACCGTGAGGTTCGGGAAGACGTTGTCCACCTGCGGGACGTAACACATCCCCTCGCGGGTGATCTCGTCCGGTCGGAGGTCGGTGATCTCCGCGCCGTCGAAGTTCACCGACCCCTCCCAGCAGTCGATGAGTCCGAACACGGCCCTCATGAAGGTGGACTTCCCGGCACCGTTCGGGCCGATGATGCAGACGATTTCGTCGTCGGCCACGTCCATCGACACGCCGTGGAGGATTTGGGCGTCGCCGTAGCCCGAGACGATGTCGCGGGCTTCCAATAGCGCCACGAGTTATCCCCCCAAGTAGGCGTCCACAACTCGTTGGTCGTTCTGTACCTCTTCGGGCGTGCCTTGCATGAGTTTCTTGCCTTGGTCCATGACGATGATGGTGTCCGAGAGGTTCATGATGACCTCCATGTCGTGTTCGACGATGCAGAACGTGTAGCCCTGCTCGCGCAAGTTCTCGATGCGTTCGAGCAACTTCTCGGTCAGCGCGGGGTTGACCCCCGCGACCGGTTCGTCCAGCAGGATGAGGTCGGGGTCGGTCATCAACACGCGACCGAGTTCCAACAGTTTTCGCTGGCCACCCGAGAGGTTGCCCGCGTACTCGTTGGTGAGGTGGTCGATTTCGAGGAACTCCAGCATCTCGACGGCGCGCTCTCGCACGTCGCCCTCCTCGTCTTCGACCGCGCCGCGGCGGAACCACGCGTTGGTGAGGCTCTCGCCGCGCTGGTCCTGTGGCGCGAGCATCAGGTTCTCCAGCACGGTCAGCCCCTGTAGCTCGCGCGTCAACTGGAACGTCCGCGACAGTCCTTCTTGCGAGACCCGGAACGGGCGCTTGTTCTTGACTTCGAGGTAGTCGTTTTTCACTTTCTCCTCAGCCTGATAGACGCCAGCGCCCAGTCCCGCGCCGACGAGCGCCGCGCCGCCGGTCGCGAGCGTCGAGACCCCGGCCGACGCCGCGGCCGCGAGTCCGATACCGCCGAAGGTCATCCCGGACGCGCTCATCCAGATGCCCTGCTCGGTCCCGCTCGGGCGCATGATGTCTTGGAGGTCGGTCCCGCGATAGCGGACCTCCCCACCGTCGGGTTCGTAGAACCCGCTGATGAGGTTGAACGTGGTCGTCTTCCCGGCCCCGTTCGGCCCGATGAGACCGGTGACGGTGCCCTCCTCGACCTCGAAGGTCGCGCCGTCCACGGCGGTGATGCCGCCGAAGGTCTTGCGTAGCTCCTCGACTTCGAGTATCGATTCGCCGGTACCGTGGGTCCGTTCTTCGGATTCGACTGTCTCGCTCATTCTTCGGCCACCTCCGCGACGGTTCGTTTCTCGCCCCACAGCCCCTCGGGGCGGTAGTAGAGGATGACGATGAGGAGCGCGCCGATGAACGCCAGTCGGAGCGCCTGCACCGACGACCGGGCGGCAGTCGGGAAGAACCCGGCGATGTCGGCGGTCGCCTTCTGGAACGCCCAGTAGATGGTCGCGCCCAGAATCATCCCTTTGTTGTTCGCCGTGCCACCGATGATGAGCGCGAGGAACGCGATGAACGTCACCCGCGGCGCGAACATCGTGTGGACGAGACTCTGGAAGTAGATGGCGGTCAGACCGCCGGCGAACCCGGCGAGCGCCGACCCGAGCATCATGCTCTGGACCTTGTAGGCGAACGTGTTCTTCCCCAGCGAGGTCGCCACGTCTTCGTCTTCGCGGATGGCCTTCAGTACCCGGCCGAACGGCGACTCGACGGTAATCTCCGCGAGGTAGTAGAGCATCCCGAGCGACGCCAGCGTCAGCACCAGCAGGAACCGCGCGTAGTCGAACTCGGCGGTTCCGGCTTGGAACTTCATCAGCCAGAGGAGGTTCTGCACCGTGTTGTCGACTACCGCGCCCACGCCAGCCTGCTGGAACGGGACGATGCTGGCCATCACGAAGTACCGGATGACGAACAGCCAGATCGCGCCGACGCCGACGATGCGGACGAAATCGACGCCCGAGCCGAATCGGCTCCAGTTCGACCCGAGGTAGTAGACGCCGTAGAGGAAGGCGACGAGCATCCCCATCGTGACGAACAGGCCGATACTGCTCATCGCGTCGCCCGACCCGCCGCCCAAGACGATGAGGGGCGCGAAACACGCGACGAACACGACCGCGAGGACGAACGAGACCCCGAAGTCCCGCCCCGAAAGGTCGCTGTAGCGTCGGACGACGGCGACTGCGCCGAATATCCACGTGAACAGCGAGATGGCCGCGAGGAAGACGAACGTAACCATCGAGGAGTCGCCCGCGACGAATGCGGCACCGAACGCGGCCGTCGCCGTAATCGCGCCAGCTATCGGAGCGTAGCGCCTGTTCGCGCCGTAGAAGCCCGTGGTAATCGCCGCGAAGACGACCACGCCGAACAGCCAGTCGAGGTTCACGCCGAACAGCGTCCACCACTCGAAGGCCTGCCACGCGACGGTCCCGGCCGCGAGACCGAAGAGCGCGCCCGCGCCGAGGAGAACCCGCTGTTCGGACTCGCTGGTCTCCATCCGGGAGCGACGCGCGGCGGCGTAGCCGACGCCGAGGGTCGTCAGCGCGAGCAGGCCGTCGACGACCCACCCGCCGATGCCGGGCGTGCCCGAGATGGTGCGACCTGCGGTGACGCCGCCGTCCGGAGTCGCTTCGTTCGCTCCGCCGTCCGCGGCCACCTCGGGTTCCCGGCCGGTGCCGACCTGTGCCAGCGCCCACGTCGCCACCGTCCAGAGAACGAGGACGACGAATCCGAGGAGCGCGGCGGCCGCGAGGGTATCGCCGGGAAGCGGGAAGTACTCGCGGAACGGTTGGCTGAACCCGCGGAGCGACCCCGGCCCGTTCGCCAGCCAGCCTTCCGACTGGACGATGCGTTTCAGAATGACCGAGATGCCGAGGACGGCGATGGCCAGATAGTCCTCCCGGAGGCGTATCGCCGGGAGCGCGACCAACATTCCGAGGAGTCCGGCGACCACCGTCCCGACCGCGATGGCCGGGAGCCACGGCCAGTTCCACCCCAAAATGTAGGTGGCGAACTGCTGTTCGCTGGCGGGTGGTAAGACCAGCAAGGCGGTGACGTACGCGCCGACCAGATAGAAGGCTACGTGTCCGATGTCCAACAGTCCGGTGTAGCCGAACTTGATGTTCAGTCCGAGGGCGAGAATCGCGTAGATGCCCACGATGATGCCGAGCGAGACGAGACTGGAGGAAAGTGCCATGGTCAGCTACCCCCCGTGATGCCTTCCGGTTTGACTAACAGCACGACGAACAGGATGGCGAACGCGATGGGGATGCGGTACGTCGAGCCGATGTTCGGAATCGCGTAGATGCCGACGTCCATCGACAGCCCGACGATGTAGCTCCCGAGAATCGCGCCGTACACCGACTGGAGTCCGCCGAGGATGACGCCAGCGAACATCGGGAGCAACAGGAAGAATCCCATGTTGACCGTCAGTTGGCTGAAGAGGACTCCGAGCATCACGCCGCCGACGGCGGCGAACGCCCCGGCGATGATCCACGTCGCCATCATCACGCGGTCGGTGTTGATGCCCGTAATCTTCGCGAGGTCGATGTTGTCGCTGGACGCCCGCATCGCCTTCCCGAGTTTGGTCTCCTGCAACAGGAAGTGGAGCATCGCCATCATGCCGATAGCGATGAAGAAGACCGACGACCGCATCAGCGACAGGCGGATGCGGGTCGAGAACGCCGACGAGTCGGGCACCGACCCGCCGCCAGCGAGGAGGAACAGGAGCGCGACGAACGTCACGACGCCCCCGACGGCGGCACCGAGCTTCGGGCCGACGGTGTGGCTCGTGCCGTAGCCCTCCGCGCCGCCGCTCCGCCAGCGGTAGAGCGTGGCCGCGACGCCGACGGTAACGACGACCAGCGCGACGAGCGCGAGCCACGAGTAGGCCGCGGTGAACATCGCTTGGTCGGGGTCCGGCCCGGTGTCGATGACGTGCAGGGTCAGGCCGCTCCCGGTGACGTAGAAGTCGAAGAACTTCGCGGCCGACAGGCCGACGTCGAAGCCGAAGACGGTGCCGACCTGCGGGACGACGTAGGTCCGGACCTGCCCGCCGTAGAACGCCTGCGTGCCGAACCGAAGCACGAACGAGAGTCCGAGGGTGACGATGAGCATCGTCGCCAGCGAGGCGTCTTTCGCGCGGAACTTCCGGAAGATGACCTTTTCGAGGAACGGCGCGATCCACGAAAGCATCAGCGCCGAGAGCAACAGTCCGGCCCAAATCGAGGGGAACCCGAGCGTGACGACGCCGCCCAGCGCCGCGGCGGCGACCGCGTGGACGCCGACCGCGAGCGCCGGACTGGGGTCGCCGGGCCACCACGACCCCTTCAGCGCCGGTAAACCGCCGAGTAAGTACACCGCGGCGAGCGCCGACCCCGCGGCCAGCACGAAGAGGACGGCCATCCCGACGCCACTGAGTTCGCGGCTCGTCGCCTCGGTGAACAGCTCGAACACCGGCACGGTCGTCGGTTTGTTGACGAACAGCGCCATGTAGGCCCCGAGCATGAGGAGTTCCCCGTGCGCGAAGTTCGGGACCTCGGCGATGTTGTACACTAATGCGAGGCCGATAGCTCCCAACGCGACGATGCTCCCGGTGACGAGACCGGTCACGACCGCGTTGGCCAACCCGGTACTAGGTGGCATACGGAATCACCTCACATGTTTGCTTGTCACAACCTACCATATCACGTATCTCGCAAGCCCGACCTATTTGTGTCTTGCGCTTTTTCACACCCCTCTCCGGCCGGATGCGGTCTCCTCGCTCGGTGGGACGGTACGCCGATACGGCGAGTCGTCAGGTCATCACCGGCGGCGACGTGGCAAATCGTCGGAGACGACGGACAGCGTCGGGCACGACGACAGCGTCGGGACGGTAGCCGCCGTCGCTCCGTACGCGTAGGCTCGCCCTACACCTCCCGGCAGTCCGCGCAGATGAGTTGCCCGTTGACGTTGGTGAGTTCCCGGCTGAGGGACCCGCAGGTCTCACAGATACTCCGGTCGGAGTACTCGTGGTCGCCGTTCTCGCCGACGACTTCGGCCGGGTTCGACGCCCGGTCGCCAGTCATCGGGTCGCCGCCCATCCGGTCGTCGGCCATCGCGCCGCCGGTGACCTCGCGGGTCGAGTCGCCGCGGACCGACGGGACGCCCGACAGCGCCGCCGACGCCGAAATCACGTCGCGCTCCGAGAGGAGGCCGACCAACTCGTCGTCGTTGGTGACTAGCAGTCGCCGGATATCCTCGCGGGACATCGTACCGGCGGCGTCGGAGAGTTCGCGCTCGGCGTCTACCGAGACCACCGGTTCGGACATCACCGCCGAGACCTGCGTCTCGGCCGGGTCGCCCTCGTCGGCGACCAGCGCCAACACGTCCGATTCGGTCATGATGCCGACCGGTTCGCTCCCACGGAGGACGACCACGCACCCGGTTCCCTCGTCGTTCATCAGTCTCACCGCTCCGAGAACCGTGTCGGACTCGCTGACGCCGACGTACTCTCGGGTCATCACGTCCCGGACAGTCACTTCGCCTTCCATGTGTGAACGATTGCCATAGGTTCTCTAAAAAGTATCCCCGGCAAGTTTATGAGTGTAAGAGGCCTACGTTAGAGATTGTCTACCCATCGACGGCTCGTCGGTCGATTCGACGGCGAACTACTAGCAGAGAGTGGCCCCGTCGGACGGAGTTCGCGGAATCGTCAGACGGGCTTCTCTCGGAGTCGTCGGACTGGCCGCTCGCGAGATCCACTGCTCCGCGAAGCGCGACGTCGAGTCCTCGCAGAACAGTCGGGACTCCTCGGGAGTAGTTCTCGGAGAAAATCGCGAGTCGTACCGCGGTCAAGCGGACAACTGCGTAGTTAAAGTCGCGTCAGATTCGTCGCGCGCGGGCCCTTCTCGGCCTGCTCGATTTCGAACTCTACGTCAGTGCCTTCTTCGAGGTCCGGGCCGCCGATATCTTCCATGTGGAAGAAAACGTCCTCGTCCGCGTCCTCGGTGTCGATGAAGCCGTAACCGCCTGTGTCGTTGAAGAAATCAACGGTTCCTTCTGCCATAGCAATTCTACGAATGTCCGCCGCACGGATAAGTATTGTGAGATTCGCCTGCAAAATGGCCAAAAATACGGGATTGTATTTTGTGATTCCGTTATTTCTTCGTTGGAGTGCGACCATGCAGTCACTTCAATCCCGATTCGAGTCGGAATCGTCTACTCTCGCCGGTATTCTGTCCGTATCGGCAGTTGGCCAAGCTCGATTCCGAATCCCGGCCGCTCGTTGTTCTCAGTTCTGGAAACGCTATCAGAATTAGGACAACTTATAAGCGAGCGCCACGAACGGACGACCAACAGTGACGAACGCGCAGGTCACCCTGATCCAGATCGACAACTACGGACCGTGGACCGTGACGCCCGAACCGCGCCGGGAAGTCGACCTCCAGACGCTGCAGTCGCGGCTGTACGCCGACCTCGCCCAACTGGTCGGCAACCGCGAGGGGTACGTCTTCTTCACTCGGTTCGACAACATGATCGCCGTGACGAACGGGATGGACGAAGCCGACCACGCGCTCGTCCAAGAGTCGGTGGCCAACCGCTACCCCGTGACCGTCAGTTTCGGCGTCGGCGTGGACCCGAGTCCCGTCGCGGCACTCTCCGCCGCGACCGAACACATCCAAGACGCCGGGAGCGCCCAAGAGGCCGACCGCACCGAAATCCTCCGCGGAGCGACCCTCGACCCGGACGAGCGCGCGGACGACGACGTGCAGATAGCGCACTTCGACGTGAACGACGCCACCGGGAAGTACACCGACCAGATGAACGCCTTCGACTCGTTCATCCACATCGAGCAGGGCTACGCCGAGTTGATGCGGTACTTCCGGCAGGCCCACGAGGGACTATCGTTCTTCGTCGGCGGGGACAACGTCATCGCGCTCTCGCCGGACCTCGACGCGGCGGCCTACGAGGACGCCATCCGACACGTCGAGGAGACCGCCGAAGTCGAACTCAAGGTGGGCGTCGGGCAGGCCGCGAACGCCCAGACCGCCGGGATGGCGGCCAAGCACGCGCTCGAAGACTGCCGGGACGACGGCGACCGCGTGGTCATCGACTGACG
>SDGW01000873.1_pt1 | contig 12510 bp, 12 predicted proteins | sample 2873831 | NCBI WGS metagenome assembly SDGW01 (sample SAMN08132700, study PRJNA421101) | hypersaline lake metagenome | isolation source: celular fraction 0.22 microns magnesium sulfate-rich crust from ephemeral... | place: Spain: Penahueca Lagoon, Toledo | collected 2011-07
GTGGTACGCCTTCTCCAGCTCGGGCTCGAACCCCATCGACCGCGCCCGCGACGTGCCGCGGTCGCCGAAGAACGGCTCGCCGGTGAACAGCGGCTGCGCGCCGGGGACCAAGACGCGGACCGCCTCGAACCCCGTCCCGGCGAGGTCTCGGGTCGTGATCCGGGCGACGTACGGCTCCAGCCCGACGGTCTCGGCGCGGTCGACGACGGCCTCCAGCTCGTCGGTCCCCGAGAGCTCCGGCTCGCCGAGCGCGTCGGCGGGGACGCTCGCGTCCGGGTCGAAGAACGCCCGCGTCTCGTCGGGGAAGTCGGCGTGGTGGCCGATCGCGGCGCCCTCCTCGGCGGCGGCGTCCGGTCCCATCGACCGCAGCTCCGTCCAGTTCTGGAGCGCCTCCGCGAGCGCGCTCCGCGCCGCGGCGACCGGGTCGAGGTCGGCGCCCGACCCGGCCGCGAACCGCGGCCAGTCGCCGTCGCGATGAACGCCGACGGCGACGACGGGCACGTCGACGTCGGTCGTCACGAGCAGGGGCGTCACCGACAGCGACTCGGCCCGCGCGCGCTTCTCCAGCTCGGCGAACGTCGAGTCCTCGACCTCGAGGCCGAGCGGCTCCGTCGTCGAGTACCAGCTCGTCATCGTCGCGTCGCGCTCGACCGCCTCGTACAGCCCCGACAGCGCGGCCTCGGGCCCGGAGTTGCCGAGTCCCAGTCCGGTCGTGATCGCGGGCCGGTACCGCGACTCCGGCGGGGGGAAGTGAACGAACTCCGCCGGGAGGCTCGCGGGCTCGCCGGTCGCGAGCTCCTCGCCCGTCACCCACGCGAGGGCGTCGTCGCGGTCGTACGCCTCGGCGTCGTCGGGGCGCACGAACGCGTCGGGAGTCACCGGGTTCGGGACGTTCGCGGCCGGCGCCCGCGTGAACGACGCCTCGCGGTAGACGCCCGCCGCGTACCGCTCTAACCCCTCGCCGAGCGCCTTCATGAACGCCGCGTCCCAGCCGGCGTCGACGCCGCCGCCGAACTCGGCCGCCCGGGCGTCGGAGAAGGGCGTGGTATCGGCGACGCGCGCGACGTAGTACGGCACCGGGAACGACTCCCGCTCGCCGACCTCCGAGAGCGCGCCGATCCGGGCGTCCACCGCTCGCTCGGCGCGGTCGATCGACTCGTCGAGCGAGCGCGCCGCGTGCTCCCGCGGGAGCGCGTCGCCGGGGGCGTCGCCGCAGTCGCAGCCGGGGGCCGGGAGCAGCGTTCGCTCCGCGCCCGGCACCTCGACGACCGTGTCGGCGACCGGGTCGCCCGCGAGCAGCCGGATGACGCGGCGCCCGGCGAGCGCGCCGGCGTAGCGCACCGCCGATCGGCGGCCCTGCGGGGCGTCCGCCGGCTCCGCCCCGCCGCTCGCGACCCGCGTTCGGAGGCAGTCGTAGCAGCCCTCGTCGAAGACGGTCACCGCGGCGTCGACGTCCGCGAGGGGGACCCCGCCGAGGCCGCCGACCTCGATCCCCACCCAGCGGTCGAGGGCGTCGTTCGCGGCCGCGAACGCCGACGAGCCGGCGGTGTCGGCCACGACCGCGAGGTCGAAGCCGTCCAGCAGCCCCGGCTCGACCGGCATCACGTTCACGTCGACGTCCCCGAGCGCGGCCGAGACGGCGTCGACCGCGGGGCCATCGCCGACAAGTCCGATATCCATGTCCCGTCCGACGCGAGGGAGCGGAAAAAAGCCGCGGGTAGCGGTGTCGGGGCGGAGACGGCGCACCGATTCGGCCCAACGGCGCCGGTTCAGTCCAACGGCGCCGGTTCAGTCCATCAGGTCGCTCGCGACGCCGGCGAGCTCCCCGGCGTCGACGCCGTGGAGGCGGTCGTCGCCGAGCTTGAGCCGGAGCCGGGGGCGACCGACGTCGATCGGGACCTTCTCCGTGTCGATGATCCCGAGGTCCTCCAGCCGTGTCTTCGTCCGGGAGAACGTCGCCTTCGAGGCGATCCCGACGTCCTCGCCCCACTTCGAGATGTCGTAGAGGAGCACGTCGTTCTTCGCGGCGACGAGCAGCGAGACGGTCACCTCGTCGAGCGCGGCGTCCGCCGACTCCATCGAGGCGAGCACGGCGTCGAAGTCGTCGCGGGCGGCCTCGCCGATCTCGGCCGCCATCGTCTCGCGGACGCGGCTGAGCGCCGGGGTCCGGAGCCCGTACTCCTCGGCCGACTCGAAGGCGTCGCGGTGCGTCGCGAACACCTCGTCGACGAAGTCCTCCTCCTCGGTCGAGAGCGCGGCGACGTGCTCGCCCGCGCTCACGAGGACGACGACCCGCGAGGGGGAGACGAACAGCGCGTTGTCCACCTCGGTCGAGAGCACGCGGAGCCCGAGCGACCCGTCGGCGACGAGGTCGGCCGCCTTCGACGCGACGAGGAAGTCGTCCGTCACGTCCTTCAGCGTGCGTTCGTCCGCCAGCATCGACAGCGTCGGCAGGTCGTCGCGGCCGGTCGCCGCCTCGACGAGCGATACGATCGTCTCCGCGGACGGGTCGACGACGAGGAGCTCCTCGTCGGCGCCGGCGAACGCCGTATCGAGGACGTTCTCGACGTCCGTCTCCAGTAAATTCGATACCATCTATCTCCTCGGATAAAGGCCAGATATCTATTTAATATTAACGGGATTCAGGAAGGGAACAACGGGGTTTCAGCCGCCGAGACCACCGAAAATGCCGGATTCAAGGTTCGAGCCGATAACGGCGGGAACGACGCGTCGTGGCGGGGGCAGACGCGCCGGGAGACGGGCTGTGGACCGACGCCGTGACAGACGGGAGAACGGCGCCGAGACCGGCGTGGCGGCGACGCGTGACGGAAGGATTAATGCGCGATCGCACCCGCCTTCGTACATGGACAACGAGTACGTCCGGGAGGTCGACCCGGCGGTCGCCGACGCGCTGGCCGGCGAGCGCGACAGACAGGAGGAGACGCTCGCGATGATCGCCAGCGAGAACCACGTCAGCGAGGCGGTGCTGGAGGCGCAGGGGAGCGTCCTCACGAACAAGTACGCCGAGGGGTACCCGGGAGCCCGGTACTACGCCGGCTGCGAGTACGCGGACGAGGTCGAGGAGCTCGCGATCGAGCGCGCCGAGGAGCTGTGGGGGGCCGAACACGTCAACGTCCAGCCGCACTCGGGGACGCAGGCGAACCAGGCGGTGTACTACGCGGTGTTGGAGCCCGGCGACAAGATCCTCTCGCTGGACCTGACCCACGGCGGCCACCTCTCGCACGGCCACCCCGCGAACTTCACCGGGCAGATCTACGAGGTCGAGCAGTACGAGGTCGACCCCGAGACGGGGTACATCGATTACGAGGGCCTCCGCGAGACGGCCGAGGAGTTCGATCCGGACATCGTCGTCTCCGGCTACTCCGCGTACCCGCGGACCGTCGACTGGGAGGAGATCCAGGCCGCCGCCGACGCGGTCGACGCCTACCACCTCGCCGACATCGCCCACATCACCGGCCTCGTCGCGGCGGGAGTCCACCCGTCGCCGGTCGGCGTCGCCGACTTCGTCACCGGCTCGACCCACAAGACGATCCGCGCCGGGCGCGGCGGGATCGTGATGTGCGACGAAGAGTACGCCGACGACATCGACAAGGCGGTGTTCCCCGGCGGGCAGGGCGGCCCCCTCATGCACAACGTCGCCGGCAAGGCGGTGGGGTTCAAGGAGGCGCTCGAACCCGAGTTCGAGGCGTACGCACAGCAGGTCGTCGACAACGCCGAGGTCCTCGCCGAGACGCTCCAGGGGCACGGGCTCTCCCTGGTCTCCGGCGGCACCGACAACCACCTCGTGTTGGCCGACCTCCGCGACTCGCACCCGGACCTGCCGGGGGGCGACGCCGAGGACGCGCTCGCGGCCGCAAACATCGTCCTCAACGGGAACACCGTGCCCGGCGAGACGCGGTCGCCGTTCAACCCCTCGGGGATCCGGGCGGGGACGGCCGGGCTCACGACCCGCGGGTTCGACGAGGCGGCCGTCGAGGAGGTCGGCGATCTCATCTACCGCGTCGTCGACGACGTCGACAGCGACGAGGTCATCTACGAGGTCGGCGAGCGCGTCGTCGAGCTCTGCGAGGCGCACCCGCTGTACGAGTAGGCGACGCGGCGGTTTGCGGGCGACGCGGCGGTTTGCGGGCGACGCTCGCCGGCGCGGCGACCGCCCGACCGAATCCGTGCGTACAAAGTAGGGGCGCCCCGGACTGGTCGACATGGCCGACTCGTCGTTCCTCTCGAATCGCCTCGACCGCGCCGCCGCGCCGCTCCTGGTCGGCGACCTGCTCGCGCTGATCGTCATGCTGACTATCGGGACGCTGAACCACACCTCGGTCGAGTTCCTCACCGCGAACCCGCTGTACCTGCCCGGCGTCTACGCGCCGTTCCTGATCGCCTGGGCCCTGATCGCGCCGGTCGTCGGCGCGTACTCCGCCGGCGCCGCGGAGACGGCGAAGTCGTCGGTGCCGCTGGCGATCCGGTCGTGGATCCCGGCGGCCGTCGTCGGACTCGGGCTCCGCGCGTTCGTCTTCCGCGGCGGCGCCGAGCTGAGCTTCGCCGTCGTCATGCTCGTGGCGGGATCGGTGTTCCTCGGCGGCTGGCGCGCCCTGTACTTCAAGCTCCGGTAGGTCGGCGCGACTCGGTTCGCGTCTCGATCTCCCGTCTTCCAATTCCGTACTCGTTTCTCACCGCCGCTGCCGACCGTCCTCGGCGGAACGCAGTCGTTCGGGTCGGTCGTTCCGCAGGTCGGCCGTCTCGCGGAGTGGTCCATGGTCGCCGACGAACACGTCTCTATAACTTATGAGATCCTTTAGCGTGATCAGCCAGAGTAACACGACAAACCCAGAGAAAAATTTAATACTGATTTTCCACAACTGTTAGTTGGAGTATGACTGGGTACTACGACTACGTCCTTGGGCTTATTCCGGCCGCGTTGATCGGTGTGACCGCCTTCCTCAACTTGGTCGGACTGTCGTTGACGGCCGCGCTTCCCGGGGGCGCCCTCGTCGCGGGCACCGTCATGGCCCACGCGATGTTCGTCCGGAACCCAGTCACCGACGTCCGCCGTCGGGGCGGCCGCGCTCGCGACGGCTCCGTGGGCGAGTCGATCGACCGCGCGGTCGACCGGTCGCAGAGCGGGCGGTCGCGAGCCGGCGGCTCCGACTGAGGCGCCCGGAGAGGCCGGCGCCGATCGACGCGCCGACCGCCGACGGTTCGCGCCGCGTCGCGTTCCGGTTCCCTGCACGGTTTAGTCCCCGGCGCCCGACCGGTCCGGTATGACCGAGACGCTGTTTCTCACGAGCGCCGACGTCGACGACCTCGCCGAGCCGGCCGACTACGTCGCCGCCGTGCGCGACGCGTACCGCCAGATCGGCGAGGGCGCGCCCGCGGAACCGCGAACGAAGCTGTACAACCGCGACCCGCCGGGCATGCTGACGACCTACGCCGCGCTGCTGCCGGAGACGGGCGCGATGGGCGGCTACACCTACTCGGCGGGGTTCGGCGCCGGCGACGCCTGGTTCATGACCCCGCTGTTCGACGCCGAGTCGGGCGAGCCGCTCGCGGTGCTCGACGGCGCGTCGATGAACCCGTTTAAGACGGGCGCCGCGGGGGCGACCGCGGTCGACGCGCTCGCCCGCGAGGACGCGGCGGAGGTCGCCGTGATCGGCAGCGGCGCGCAGGCCCGCGGCCAGCTCGCGACGACCGCGACCGTCAGAGAGTTCGAGGCCGTCCGGGTGTTCTCGCCGACGGCCGAGCACCGCGAGGCGTTCGCGGAGGAGTTCGACGACCGGATCGAGCCCGACGTCTCGGCGGTCGAGAGCGCGAGCGCGGCGGTCGCCGGCGCCGACGTGGTGATCACCGCGACGAACGCGAGCGACCCCGTGATCGACGACGCGGACGTCGAGCCCGGCACCCACGTCACGTCGATGGGGCAGTACCACCCGGAGAAGAACGAGCTCCCCCCGGAGCTGGTCGCCCGGTCGACGTACGTCCCCGACATCCGCGAGCGGGCGGCGCAGGACGCGGGCTCGTTCTTGGCGGCGGTCGAGGCGGGGCTCGTCGGCGAGGACCACGTCGCGGCCGACCTCGGCGAGGTCGTCGCCGGCGAGCACCCCGGCCGGACGAGCGAGGAGGAGATCACGATCTTCGACTCCGGCGGGACCGGCATCGAGACGGTCGCGGCCGCGCACATGCTTTATAAACGGGCGAGCGAGAGGGGGCGGGGGCAGCCGATCGACTTCGCGCCCGCGAGCGAGGCGCTTACCGGGAGATAACAGGAACCCGGACTCGACGGTGACCATCGGTGGTCCGGCCGCCGGCGGGCGGCGGTCACCACCTCCGTGTCAGCGTTCCCGACGAATCGATATCGAACGCCAAACCGCCATCCTCGCCCTCGTCGCCCGGATAGTAGTGGACGTGGTCCTGGTCCGTCAGATCGCTGTTGTCCTCGTAGAGACCATACTCGACGAGGTACGGCCGCCGTTCGGCGACGTCTTCGCGGACGGCCTGACCGTCCGGCTCGACGTCGATCGTCCCGGAGAACGCCTTGGCGTCGCTTCTGGAGGTGGCGTCCGTCCGGGAGATCGTCACCTCGACCGTGTACGGACTCTTGGAGTGGTTGAAGACGGTCAGGGAGAGCGTCGGGGAATCGGAGACCAGTCCGGAGCAGCCGGCGAGCCCCGCACAGAGCGGGACCGCGCCCCGGACGAGAGTGCGCCGTCTCATGGGTCGAATGTCGCTACGACCGGTAAGTGCTTTTCGTAGCAGCGGATTCGTCCGTCTTCCGCCGCTCACTCCAGCCGATACCGCAGGATCGCGGCGATCCCCCCGAGATTGGAGAGCTGCTCGCCGGGGGCGAACTCCGAGGAGAAGACGACCACGTCGCCGCCCTGCTGCTCGACCGACTCGATCACCTCGTTGACGTCGATCGACCAGTCGCCCTCTTGCTGTCGCTCCGTGCGGAGCCGGTCGTCGACCACCAGCAGGGTCTCGATCGCGCCGAACTCGGCCGCCTCGGCCACGTCCTCGGGGCCGTACGTCGCCTTGGCGCCCTGCGCAATGTTCTCGGTCAGCTCGTCGATCAGGTTCGCCTCCTTCGAGATCCGCGTCTCCTTCTGTACCTCGTCGACCGCGCCGCGCTTCAGGACCTCGTGGACGCCGCGGTCGCCCGCGGCCGAGGTGTCGACGGTGGTGATCCGGTCGGGGAGGTCGCGGTACTCCTCCTCGATGTAGTCGCGCGCGTCCTGCTTCGTGAACCCCGGGCCGGCGAGGATCACGGCGTCGGCGTCGAGGTGGGCGAGCGCCTCGCCGAGCTCGGCGAACAGCTCCTCGCGGGGCCGGGAGTACTCCCCCTTCCCGGTCGGCTTCGTGAACGAGGCGTACTCCTCGGTGCCGTACTGCTGGACCGTGTGGACGTAGGCGGCCCCCTCCTCGACGGTCGCGATGGCGACGTCGGGGTTCTCGGCGGCCTCCGTCGCCTCCTCCAGCCGCTCCGTCTGGTCCGGCTTGAAGTGCTTTTCCACCGTGATCTCGTCGTGCTCCTCGACGTTGAGCGTGTGGTGGGCGTTGAGCTGGTCCTCCCGCGAACAGGCGACGATCACGCCCGAGACGCGGAGCCGGTTGGCGAACCGGGCGAACTCCACGTCGTCGACCTCCAGCGTGACGAACAGGTGCTCGCGCTGGCCGCCGGTGTCCCGCATCTGATCGTCGTTCCGCTGGATCCGGCGGGTGGTGTCGCCCTCGACGAGGTCCCCGGGTTCGAGGACGTGCGCGAGGTGCCAGAGGTCGTCGACGTTCTCGGGGACGAGGGTGAGCCGCTCCCGGCCCTCCTCGCCGTAGCCCCGGTCGGAGATGCGCATGCCCGACCGTTCGCCCGCGCTCGTATCAACTCTTGTCTTCCGGGTCGACGCCGACGCCCCACCGGAAGCCGCCGTCGACATCGCGGTCAGCGGCGGGGTCGCCGTCGACCTCGTCGTCGCCGGGGTCGCTGTCGACCTCGTCGTCGCCGGCGAGGTCGCGTTCTGCGTTCCACTCGAAGCCGCCCGCGTCGCCGGTGTCCCCGGGATCGAACGGAACCGTCCGGCCGGTCTGTATCCTCGCCGGCGCCTCACGCGTCGCGCGCCGGAATCCGCCGTCGAGGCGGTCCGGAGCCGGCCCCGGGATCCGGTCCCCCGACGCCGGCGACGGCGCGGAGGCGGTCGGCCCGGTCGGCCCGGTCGGCCCCGCGCCGCCGAACTCGATCGCTTCCGCGGCGCCGCGGCCGTACAGGGCGTGCGCGACGACCCGAACGACGAAGACGAACGCGACGCCGACGACGAGCGGGACGAACGGTGCGGCGAGCGCGTACCCCGCGCCGAGCGTCGCGACCGCGACGGCCCACGCGGTCGCGTACGTGCCCGAGCCGGCGACGGCGGCGACCCGTCCCGGTCGGAGGGCGTCGCGGAGCCGCCCGGATGCGGCGAACGCGGCCAGCGCGGCGGGCCTGACGTACGCGAACGCGAGGAGGTACCCCGCGGTGACGACGGTCAGGAGGCCGCCGGCTGCGGCGGCGACGGCGGGCACGCCGCTCCGTCCGAGCGCGCGCTCGACGAGCCCGACCGCGGGGGCGGGGTCGAGGGAACCGGTTCCGACGGCGACGCCCGCGAGGGCGACGCCGGCGAACAGCAGCGCCAGCGGTGCGAGGAGCAGCGCGCTCAGCAGGGCCGACTTGAGCCCGGCGCGGTACAGCTCGTTCCACGCGACGAACGGCGGCGCGCCGTCGCGGTTCCCGGTCGCGCCCCCGCCGGCGACGACGCGGACGAGATACCCGCGGCGGACGAGCGCCGGCGCGAGCGCGAGCGGCGCGAGGGCGACGAGCGGGGGGAAGGCGAAGAGGCTCCCGACCCAGACCGGCGTGATAACCCACGTCAACAGGGTCAGGAGGCCGCCGACGACGAGGACGCCGACGGCGTCGGCGGATCGCGACAGCGCCGACGACGCGCCCCGGAGCATACCGGATCCTGTTCCGCGACGGTGATAAAGGATGCCCGGTCCGGCGGACCGGACCGGGGCGATCGGGGCCTCGGAGACCGGAGAATCCGAGCGACGGCTCGCAAAAGGCCGCCTCCCGAGCGTTTATATGATTTCGGGAAGTACTGCCAAGCGGCCGCGCGGGACAATCGTGTGCCTCTGACAACTCCGATCGGCCGCCCACCACGGCGGCCACCCCCGTCCGCGGCTTTCGACGGACCGACGCGTTCTCACCCGTCGAGCGACGGCCACGCCGGTAGCGATTTATTCCGCCCGGTCGACCGTCCCGTATGACCGGCGACGAGCAGACGGCCGACGTGGAGCCGGCGCTCCGCAGCTACGGGATCAGCGTCGAGGAGATCGACGGCGGCGACCCCTTGAACCTCACGTACATGACGGCGTTTCCCGGGCGCGAGGTGCACCGCGGCGAGATCGGACGCGCGCTCAACGCGCTCATCGACCGCGCCGAGGCGGACGAGTGGGACCCCGTCCGGGTCGAGGCGACCGTCGTCCGCTCGCCCGGCGACGTCCTCGGGACGTGGCGCGCCGAGGCGGAGTGGTTCGAGGCGCTGGCCGCGTACGAGATCTCGGAGACGGAGTTCTCGACGCGCGTGCTGGAGACGCTGACGCACGCCGAGGGAGGCGCTGAGTCGGACGAGGGAGAGCCTTCGAGCGCCGGCGGCGAGCCCGCCCGCGACGACGACCAGGCGGCCTCCGAGGACAGAGCGTGACCCGTCGGAACCCGGTGAACCGCGCGCAGCGGCGCCTCGACCGGCCGCCCCGCGAGCGGTTCGCCACGCGGTCGCTCGCGTTCGAGGTCGACGGCGACACCTGTCGCGGCACCCTCTACCTGCCGGGCGGCGACGCCGACGATCCCCCGGTGATCGTGATGGCGCCCGGGCCCGGCGCGGAGCGGAGCTTCGGCTACCCGGCGGTCGCGGAGCGGTTCGCCGACGCCGGCTACGCCGCCTTCCTGTTCGACTACCGCGAGTTCGGCGCCTCCGACGGCGACTCGCAGGCGGTCCACCCGGCGAACCAGCGCGCCGACTACGCGGCCGCGATCGACCGCGTCCGCCGCGTCGACGCCGTCGGGCGCGACCTCGTCCTCTGGGGCGCGTCGCTGTCGGCGGCGCACGTCCTCACGCTCGCCGCGGAGCGCCGCGACGTCGACGCCGCGATCGGCGCCGTCCCGATGCTCGACGGCCGGGCGATCGCCCGGCGTCGCGGCGTCAAGTACCTCGCGCGCTCCGGAGCGGCCGGGCTCCGCGACCTGATCGGACACCGGTTCGGTCGGGGGCGGACCGTCCCCATCGTCGGCGGTACCGAGGAGCTCGCGGCGATCACGGAGCCGGGGACCAAGCGGAAGTACCTCGACTTAGTCGACCGCGACTCGACGTGGCGCAACGAGACGCCGGCGCGGTCGCTGCTGCGCGTCGCGAACTACCGGCCGATCGAGCGGATCGACGAGATCCGGGCGCCGACGCTCCTGTTGGCGGGGACCGACGACGCCATCGTCGACAGCGAGGCGGTCGCCGACGCAGGCGAGTCGCTGTCGCGGGGGACCGTCGTCACCATGCCCGCGGACCACTTCTCCCCGTTCGGCGAGGACTTCGAGCCGGCGGTGGGGCATCAGCTCTCGTTCCTGCGGGACGCCCTCGACCGGTAGCGGACACCGGGAGAGCGGACGCCCTCGACCGGTAGCGGTCGCGACTCGCGGTGCGTTTTTAAGTGCCAGCGGTCCGGACGCTCGGCCATGACCACAGTCGCGCTGTTGAGCGTCGCGCCGGTGATCGAGGGGAGCATGGCGGGCGAGGTCGCGAAGGCCGTCGCCGCGCTCGACGACTTCGACGTGAGCTACGAGACGAACCCGATGGGCACCGTGATCGAGGCCGACGACGCCGAGACGGTGTTCGCCGCGGCCGCGGCCGCCCACGACGCCGTCGACGGCGACCGCGTCTCGACGGTGCTGAAGATCGACGACAAGCGGACCGCGGAGACGACCGCCGACCGGAAGGTGGAGGCCGTCGAGGAGGAGCTCGGGCGGGAGGCGAAGCGGGAGCGGTGACGGATCCGAAGCGGGAGCGGTGACGGATCCGAAGTGGGAGCGGTGACGGGATCGCGGGTCCGACCGCGACCGAGCGACGTTCGGAAACAGCGTTGTATTCGTTAGTGGTATTAGTTAGTAATCACACGGGCGGGTATGGCGATACTGGTCACCGGAAGCAGTCGCGGCATCGGACGGGCGATCGCGGTCGAACTCGCCGAGCGCGGCGTCGTCGTCAACTACCGGTCGGACGAGGCCGCCGCGGCGGAGACGGCGGAGCGCGTCCACGAGGCCGGCGGCGACGCGGTCACCGTGCGGGCCGACGTCTCGGAGTCCGCGGCCGCGGACCGGCTGGTCGAGCGGGCGGTCGACGCGTTCGGTTCGCTCGACGCGGTCGTCAACAACGCGGGCGTCACGCACCCGAACCGCTTAGAGGAGACGAGCGACGCCGAGTGGGAGTCTGTGATCGACACCAACCTCTCGGGGGCGTTCCGCGTCACCCGCGCGGCGGCCCCGCACCTCCGCGAGAGCGGGGGCGACGTCGTCTTCCTCTCCAGCGTCGGCGGCACGCTCGGGACGGTCGACGCGAGCTACGCCGCGAGCAAGGCCGGGCTCCACGGGCTGACGCGCGCGCTCGCCCGAGAGCTCGGTCCGGACGGCGTGCAGGTCAACGCCGTCGCGCCCGGCCCCGTCGAGACCGACCTCAACGACGTCATCCTCGACTACCTCGAGGGGATCGAGTTCCGCGGCCACGAGAACGTCGACACGCACCTCCCCGAGTACGCCTGCGAGCCGGCGGACATCGCCGACTCCGTCCGGTACCTGATCGACAACGAGCACGTCCACGGCGAGGTGCTGGAGGTCGACGGCGGGATGCATTTATGAACTGATCGGCGGGGTTCGCCTCACGCCGCGTCCACGTCCACCTCGCCGCCCGCGGTCGCGTCGCCGGCGGGGTTCTCGACCGTCACGTCGACCGTCGTCGTGCGCACGACGGTGGCCTCGTCGCCGCCGCCGGCGACGTCGGCGCGGAACACGACGTCGAGGGTCGTCGTCGCGCTCTCGCCGCCGGCCATGTCCGGATCGCCGAGCGACCCGCTCGTCACCGCGTCGCCGTGAGCGGTCGCGTCGGCGCGCTCGAACCGCGCCGTGAGACCGCCGTCGACCGCCGAGAAGTCGGGCGCCGTCTCGTCCGGGTTCCCGTCGGCGGCGCTCCCCACCGCCGCGACGTCGCCGGGCGTCGCGTCCGGGTCGGACGCGGTCAGCGTCTCCCGGTACACCTCGTCGACGCCGGCGTCGCTCCCGACCGCGAGCACGAGCGTCACGCGCTCGACGCCGTCGGAGAAGTCGGTCCACGAGACGTCGAGGACGGGCGAGAGGTAGACCGACTCGATCCGGCCGTCGTTGCTGGTGACGGTCGGCGCGTCGCCCGCCTCGAAGGCGGCGGGGTC